>Ga0208375_1000014_pt1 | contig 380210 bp, 341 predicted proteins | sample RifOxyD1_FD_184038 | JGI IMG/M metagenome (GOLD analysis project Ga0208375, IMG submission 184038) | Soil microbial communities from Rifle, Colorado - Rifle Oxygen_injection D1 (SPAdes) | ecosystem: Environmental > Terrestrial > Deep subsurface > Rock core/Sediment | place: Rifle, Colorado... | reverse complement strand
ATCATTGTTTGATAGAACCTGGGCCGGAGTTCGGGCCAGAGATTTATACATCAGTTTAAAACAAACCTGTCGCAAAAATGGGGTCAGTTTTTATCAATATTTACTTGATCGGGTTTGTGGATATGGGAAAATTCCGAAATTATCTGAAATAATATTGAGGACTTGCCCCAAAGTTAGCTAACCTTACTCAATATCATAGTATCTCTTAATTATAGTCATTATTGACTATTTTTAAACTTAAATTTAGTCATTTTTGACACATTTATCTGTTAAAAAAAGGCAAATACTTGAATTTAAATGACTATGGGCTGTGATGTATCTCTAGAAAGTCAAGCCGTACCAAAATACCTAATGCCAAGAAGTGATCCTGCTGCGCAGATATGTGCTTGGGGATAATCATCCGCCAGATATTTTAGTGATGCCAGAGCATTTTCACATAATTGAATTTCGTCAAAAATGATTAAATCATTTTCAGATGAAATTTTTGACTTAAAAAAAAGTTCCAGACTCTGCCAAAGAGTTTTTGAATCAATATTTCCTTCAAATATTTTGTGTGAATTTTTTTGTGCGAAAAAATCCAGTATAAAAACTTTTGGATAATATTTTTGTCCAAACTCTTTTAACAAAAAGGTTTTTCCGACTTGACGTGCCCCCTGCAATACCAAAGGTAATCAAGCAGGTATAATCGCTGCTAAAATTTTTTATTGTTTTTTTCCACCAAGGAAAATTTATTTTTCTCATATCTCAGATTTTAAACAAAACGTGAAATTGGGCAATAATTTGAACAAAATAGCGTGAAATTTTCACATTATTTTCATGAGCTAAAAGCATTCAAATTGTTGATTTGCATTTTCAAAATCTTTGTAAGAAAAAAGAATAATTCAATAAGGCCTAATATTTATGTAATTATTTATTCATTTAAAAACTATTTACTCAGCCTGATTTTTTCTCAACTCCACTTAAACAAGTCAAAATTCATCTGATATACTTCCGTTTCATTACTTCCATCCACCCAGTTTTTTATTTTGCTTAAAAATTTTAAAAACTCTCGATGAATTTTGCTTTGCACTTCCGGCGAAGTTGAAAATGTTACTGAGAAACTATATTGATTATCTGAATCTAGTTTTTCCAATTTATTTAAACAATGATCTCTGGTTAATCTTCTATACGTTTGGAAAACTGGGGAATCCTTTGATAAATGAAGATTATCCTTCACCACCACATACTTCGTATCTTTTTTTTCAATAATCCCAAGCTCAACTAATGAGTTAAGATAAAACTGCAATTTATCGTTGGTTAGAGATAATACATTGATCAATAATGCAGGACTTTTACTAAATCGTTCAATCGTAAGAAAAACATGAATCAATTGAAAATTAATATCCAGATAGTAAAGCGTAATATTATCAATTAAATTTGATTTCAAAGGTTGAACTTGAATATGTTTTTCTGATCTTTGATTGATTTTTTTTATTAGATTGATTTCTTTTGTTAACTCATCCGACCGACGTTTTACACCAGAGCGATCCCGCTGATGAAGCAGAGAAAAAAATTTTGCCTCCTCATTATTCAAATTCATTTCAAGGCCGGCCAAATAAACCTGATCTTCGGATAGATCAGCAAATGAATTGATAACTCTTGATAAGTATGTTTTTTGGATATGACAAGCGGTAGCCATCTTTTGCATGGTAAAGCTCTTATCCATCTTTTTTTTGTTATTAATTAAATACTTAAGTAAATCTTTGTAATTATCATATTCAAAAACCATATATATTTGTTAACTTTTAGTGTTTGCATCGTCAACAAAATAATTAATTTTTAATTTACTCACCTACTTTAACTGCATAAACTTGTAATCAAGCTGCAGCAACTATGTTAATAAACTAATCAATGTGAGGACAATATGAAAAAAATAATTTTAGCAACCTTCCTACTATGTTTTGGAAATAACCTATTGGCCATACACGAAGGTTGGACCAGCGGAGGAGGATCAATCCTCAAAGATAGTAACAACCCGTGGTTTCTTTTTAACACAAAAGAAGTTCGCTATTGCATCCTACACGATCCCGAAAATTTTAGCGCTTCCGACGAATTGATCAAAACCGTAATCACACAGGCTGTTGAATTTTGGAAAAAAGATTTTTCTGAAAACGTTATTTTCGATTTGGGTCAAGATGGATATGGTGTTGCCACACAAAATTTTGTTTTTGAAGAATGCTCAGATAATACAGATATCAGATTTCAATTTGGAGTATTAAATCCTGAACAAAAAAAATATCTTGGTGACCCTAGGGATTACATAGCAATTACAGTCAGAACCAATTACGATAGGATCAATCTTAAAGGCAAGGGGTTCATTTATCTTTCGTCTGACAATGGGCCACTGAAATATAATACGAAAGAAAAAATACCAAACCCATGGAGTCAAGGAGATGGTGGAGTTTTACACAAAGTTATTGCTCATGAACTAGGACATGTTTTTGGAATTAATCACACGGACACAACTCATACTGGTTTAATGAGATCTGATTACCCACAATATTTAATAAATCATGCTAACGATTTTGATATTAGTATTAATCAAAACATAAGACCTTTTTTTAATTATAATAAAATAAACTCGCATCCCTTTTGTGATCTAGAGAAGAATGTGAGAGAATTTTTAAATCTTGGCCCTAATGTCAAATGTATTGGTTTCAAACACAAAGCCTACAATAATGAATGGTTTTTATATGAAGTTGTTGAAGGAGAATATACAAAAATATTAGCTACATTTTTATCAGGCATGAATACTTCTTCATTTACCAGCATAGTAGGGATATGGGTACCCGAAGAACAAACTCTATTCCCTAAAAATTATAGTGGTAAAACACTTGGCGCAAATTGCCATTCACGTATGACGGCATTTGGAAGTATAAACTCAACTACGTCAGAAAATAAAACATTTTATTTTGATCTCGATCTATTTGCTGACACGGTTATTTTTTTTAGAAATGGTCACCCCATTTTTACACGACATGTTTTTTCCAAAAAAAATTAAGCACACTCATTTGACCCCTAAAATAAGTACTCTGAATCAAAATCGGCAAGAAGTTGCCGATTTTGATTCACTTTCGGCGAGTAACAAAAGTTTCTAATGTACTTTTAAAAAAATTCAAAAACCCTTCCTCATCTTCTTTACAAAAAGTCAATGGCTATGCATCAGGATTAAAAGATATAGACTAAGCTAAAATTCCTTCAGTATATGTTATTGTGGTATTTTTCTGCATAAATTTTTAAAATTTATAAACTTGGGTAAATTTTTGCTAGATATTGGGGGGGGAGTTTGGATTTCATGCTTAGGGAGTGAAGTCATCTACCCCTTTATTCTTCCTAGACTCATTAATCCCCCCCCCTACCACAATATTCTCTTCGAATTATAAATAATTATGACTTGTATGCCAAAAAATCTTGGCATTTTTTTTCTATATATTTTTATTTTTATATTTATAACTCGTTAATTTGTTTGGAAATTTTAATAATTTTGACTCAACTTCATCAAATTTTGATGTTTAATGCGATACTGTGATTACTGCACATAAAATAAAAGATTACATTTTGAAAGGACAAATTAAGAAGGGAGCGATTATGAAAAACTGGATGATTATTTCTATTAGTTTTTTATTAATGATCTTACTCACAAGTCTTTATGCAAATCAAGACATTCAAAATAGTAGTAAAGTTTCTTACCCAAATTCAAATATGAAGATTGAGTCACCAGATGCTGCATTATATTCTCCCACTCCTCGATAATCAAATTATTAACTGGTACAGAACAATGGTGTTGAATTTTATCTAACAAATTAAAATACAAGAGCTTTTGTCACAAAATTTTCGATCTAGAGAGGCCTTGAGTTAATTTCCTTATCCCGCCAGGACGACATAGGATACTCGTCCTGTTCCCTCCGTTAGCAAAGGAGCCTCATGGGATACAGGGATACGTCCGACGAACGTTTGATCACCTTTCGAAAGAATAACTCTAGATGCTGGTTTCACATCTATTGCTTGCATTGCATGTATGTTTGATGCCAACAAGGTCAATAGGATTACCTTATACAATAGGACACTACCGAGAGTCGTAGTTGTTTGTAGCTTGGTTGTGCGAAAGTTAGTTTAAAATATTGTAGTTTTTATTTATTACTACACTACTACACTTTAATTCAAAACTATCATCAACTTCTTGTATTCTAAGCGGTCCATTTCCAAAAATATCTGGTTTAAGATCAGTAATTGTAAATAAATACCGGAATTTTTTTGGATTGTTGACCAGCAGACTTGATCGGAAATTTTTAGATAAAACCCGCTAATATTAACTTTAAATTTTAAATTTAAAAATCAATTAAATTCCTTCGAAAAATGTAGCATAATGATATGAGTAATTGCGACCAAGGATTTATATGACCATCATTAATGATTTTGACTACGTAAGACCGACTAATCTAAAAGAGGTTTTTAAACTTTTAAATCAAAACAAGTCAGCAATGCTTCTGGCAGGGGGAACTGATTTGATAGGGAATTTAAAAGAGGAAGTGATTAAACCGAAACTGCTCATTGACATTAAAAATATTAAGGGACTTAATAAAATTAAATACGCTAAAAACGAGCTTTTAATTGGGGCCTTGGTTACTTTTGATGATTTGATTCACTCTCAAGTTATATTGAATAAATGTCCTGTGGTGATGGAGATGGCAAAGACCGTGGCCTCCAAGGCAATTCGTAATCGCGCTACCATGGTTGGAAATATCTGTTCAGCAGTTCCCTGTATGGATAGTGGCGCCATTTTGATGGTATATGATGCCAGGATTGTGATTAGTGATGGGAAAAATGAGTGGGATGAGCCAGTTAAAAAATGGTTCAAGGGGCCCAGGAAAACTATTCTTAAAAAAAATCAAATGGTGATGGGAATTAAACTTCCAATTCCAAAGGGTGATCATAGCGGTGTATATATGAAACTTGGTCGTTATAAGGGAGAAGATCTTGCTCAAGCGACATGTGCAGTTGTCCTAAGTAAAAAAGAAGGAATCAAAATTTCCTTTGGATCAGTTGCTCCAACTCCGGTGCGAGCACTTTCAATTGAAAAATTTCTAAAGAATAACGAGTTAAATGAACAAACAGTAAATGAAATAAAAAAATTGGTGGAAAAAGAAATTTCACCAATTGATGATATTAGAGCTTCAAAAGAATATCGTATGCATATGGTGAAAATCATGCTGGAGCGCTCTCTTGTGATTGCTAAAGAACGATTGGTAAATCCAGCTCCAGCTTACGGCATCAGTCATCTTTAAAAGGTAAATATTATGAATCAAGAAATTAAAGTAATGGTAAATGGTGAGAAAAGAAAAATTGAGGTTAAACCGACCGACATTCTCTTAGATGTTCTTCGCAACAAACTTGGTTTAAAAAGTCCCAAGTGTGGTTGTGGAAGGGGGGATTGTGGAACATGCACGGTTTTAATCAATGGGAAATCGGTTAAAAGTTGTTTGGTTCTTGGGATTGAAGTGGATGGGCAGGAAGTTACGACGCTTGAAGGACTTATGGATAATGGATTACTTAGAGTGCAGGAAAAAATGTTGGAGGGAAATTCCTTTCAATGCGGATTTTGTGCTCCTGGATTTATTGTCATGTCTCACGAATTACTTGAAGAAAATCCTGGTCCTACTAAGGAAGAAATTAAAGAAGCAATGGCCGGAAATCTTTGTCGTTGCACAGGGTATACGCCAATCTTGGAAGCGATAGAAAAAACTTGTGGATGTAAGGAGTAGCGATGGGTAATTTAAAATATGTTGGTAAATCTGTTGTGAGACAGGATGGACTGGAAAAAATAACTGGTGCCGCTCAATATGTCGATGATCTTGATTTTGGTCAGCATCTTCTTTATGCTGCCATTGTAGAAAGTCCTCATGCCAATGCTGAAATTCTAAAAATAAATATAAAAAAAGCGCAAGGTCTTGAGGGTGTGGTTAGAGTGGTTACCGGAGATGAATTTCCCTACCGCTTTGGTCTTTATATGCATGATCGCTATATCTTTGCACAACAAAGAGTGCGTTTTGTTGGAGAGCAAGTTGCGGCGGTTATTGCAAGAACCCCTGAGATTGCTTATCAAGCGGCTAAATTAGTTGAGGTAAAATATAAAGTTTTAAAACCAGTTCTTTCTGTGCATGATGCACTCGGTGTTCATCAGGATTTTGAAGTAGAAAAAAATAATATGATTCATCCAGACCTTTCGGAATATAAACATGTGCCTTGGTTTTTTCCAAAAGATAAAACCAATATTGCTCATTTTAGAAAGATCAGAAAAGGCAACATGGAAGAAGCTTTTAAAAGTGCAGATCATGTTTTTGAGGATGAATATTCAGTTCCTCGTTATGCTCATTGTGCAATTGAAAATCATGTTGCGGTTGGATTATTAGACCATTCAAAAAGATTGACATTATGGACTGCCAGTCAGTCGCCTCATACTCAGAGACATCTCTTTGCTGAAGCACTCTCCCCACTTGGACTCACCCATAAGGATATTCGAGTTATTACTCCCTATGTAGGAGGAGGATTTGGTGGGAAAGCGGGGGTTTCCATGGAGATTCTGGCTGCGGCATTGGCCACGACTGTTCCTGGAAGTCCGGTGAAAGTTTTATGGAATCGGTCCCAGGAATTTGTAAATACTTATCAACGTCAAGGTGTGAATGCTAAAATTAAAGTGGGTGTAAAAAATAATGGGGAGATTGTAGCCCTTGAGCAACTTCTTTATTGGGACGCCGGTGCTTATGTTGAATATGGGGCCAATGTTGTAAATGCCGCAGGATTATCGGCCACAGGTCCTTATAGGATTCCAAACGTCAAAATAGATTCGGTTTGTGTTTATACCAATCTTCCTCCCGGCGGTCCTTATCGGGGATTTGGTTATTCAGAATTTTTATTTGGATTGGAGAGTCACTTTAACGAAATCGCTAAAAAATTAAATATTGATCCGGTGGAATTTCGAGAGATCAATGCCATTAAGGAAGGAGATGAACTTTCTTATGGTGCCAAGATGAACCCTAATGGGTTGATGGAAGCAATTGAAAAAGTAAAAAAGGAAATTGAGTGGGGGAAAAAGGATAAATCAAGCGATCCTAATATTAAAATAGGAAAAGGATTTTCGCTGTTTTGGAAAGCACCGGCGATGCCGCCCAATGCCTCTTCAACTTGTTTTTTAAAATTTAATGAAGATGCTAGTATCAATTTACTTATTTCTGGAATGGAAATTGGGCAAGGGTATTTTACAGTCATGGGACAAATTGCGGCAGAAGTGTTGCAAATACCTCCTGAAAAAATTCGTTGCGTGACTCCAGACACCGATCGTAATCCCTATGAGTGGCAAACGGTTGCCTCTCACATTACCTGGTCCTGTGGCAATGCCGTCAAGAGAGCCGCTGAAGATGCTCGTGATCAAATATTGGAAGTGGTGCATAGAGCACTTAATAAAAAAATTGAAGATTTGTATTTAGAGGATGAAGCAGTGAAGTCCAAAACGGAAAGGGATTTCAATTTGCCGCTTAAAGATTTTGTAATTAATGGAATTGGATTAAAGGATGGAACTTTTAGAGGTGGACCGATAGTTGGTAGGGGAATGTATATGCCGGAATTTTCCTCAGCTCTTTCCAATCCAGAAACCGGTCAAGGTGGAAAGCCAAACGTCCATTATACAGTCGGAGCAGCCGCCTGTATTATTAAAATTGATAAGGAAACCGGGAAGGTTCAAGTACCTAAAATGGTTTTGGCGGTGGATGCAGGAAAGGCACTTAATCCAGATCTGGTTAAGGGACAAATTACTGGAGGGCTTCTGCAAGGCCTTGCCACCGTGTTATATGAGGATATGCGATTTGATAAAAATGGAAAACTTCTAAATTCCAATTTTACCGATTATAAAATTCCAACTACCTTGGATGTTCCGGATGAAATCGTACCAATCATTATTGAAAATCCTCAATCTGATGGCCCGTTTGGTGCCCGTGGGATTGGAGAGCATACCATGATTCCAGTGGCACCCATGATTGGTAATGCAATTGAGGATGCCCTTGGAATTAGAATGAGGCATATGCCTTTAACTGCGGAAAAAATTTGTATGACCCAGCTAACTAGGAGAGATTAAGAGGCATTCTTTAATCTCTCGCAAGAGTAATTATTTATGAGTACCTATGAAGAGTTAAAAAAAATATGGAAAAGATTAAGGATCAATGGTCAAGTTAAAAATTATTCTTCTAAGAAGTTATGGGTTTTAGAAACTAATACTGGTGTTGCAATTGCTCATATTTTATTGCCAGGCCAAAAATCTCCCCAAAAAATAGATGCAGATGCCTTTAAAAGAGTGGATGGTATTCCTGTAGAAAAACATTTTTCATGGTGGAAATTTTATGATTTTTCTACTGTTGATGTATTTGATGATAATCAAGAACTTCTGATATCTGTTATCACCAAAAGATCTGTCGATGATTCTGAATTTGAAGGTAGTCAAAGAAAAATTCAGTATAATAAAAATAGTAATTGGGGAGAGAGAATTAGGTTGATTATTAATGTGGTCAGAGATGAAAAGAATAAAAGAATTATTGGATATCAAATATCAGATATTGGAGTAATTGGATTTGATCAAGTTCTTGAGATGGTATGTAATGGGGAAATTGATAATGCTAGACCTGTTTTTTCAAATTCTAGAAAACCATATATAAGAACACAGAAAGATAAAAAGTGTTTAAACAATATAGTGTATATGGGGCATCAAGATTGAAAAAGAAATCAAAACTTAAATTTATAGTTATAATTCCGCTTTTATTTATATTTTTTATAGGAATCAATAAAATCAGATATAATTATAATTGGAGTGATACTTTTTGGAGAACATTGATGACACCTTTTACTGGGACAATATGGTCAAAAGGTTTCTCAGAAAATAATTTTTTAAAAATAAAAATTGGTATGCAAAAAAGTGAAGTTGATAAGTTAATTGGCGATCCGTTATTGTACAGTTGCGAAAGCAAAGGGTGTAGTGCATATTATTCTAGACAAGATACTCCCACCGCTGATTATGATAGAAGATGGATTGAATTTGATTCATCTGGAAAAGTTTTTAAAGTGATAAAAAAGTTTTATATAGATTAGTTTTGAATGATTTGGAGGAGAACAGATGAATGCGGTCACGGCCATCATTCCTTGTTTTATTTTATCTATTCCTTTTTGGTCTCAAGATGCCCAATCTTTTTTACAAAAAGAGTGGATTGAGACCAATGGCCTAGGTGCAGTCATTTCGGGCACTGCCGGCATGGCGAATACGAGAAATTATCATGCCCATTACGGTTTGATAAATAAATCTGGCGAAAGGATTACGCTGGTAAATAATTTGGAAGTGAATATTATCGATTCTCATGGGAAAACCACAAGTTTGTCCTCTCAAATATATCCCGGTAATATATTTCATCCTTCAGGAATTGATCACATAAAAGAATTTAGTTCACAACCCAATCCACGTTGGTCATTTGAGCTGGGAAATGCAGACATCATAACCAAGGAGATTATTTATATTCGTAATACCGATAAAGTCATAGTGAAATTTAAATTACATGGAAAAGATACCTACAAGTTGATTGTCCGACCTCTTATGAGCGGACGTTCTTATTTTGGAATTCGTAAAAGCTATTATCCCCTCTCTTTTCCCCCGCTTACTGTCTTGCATGAAAAAGTCCGGTTTCACTGGGATAAAGCTATTCCGGATTTTTATATGGGCCATAATGGTATTTGGAAATCTCAAGAATTATATTATTGGAATACTTTTTATCCCCTCACGGCTCAGCGAGCTGAAGATCCCTTGGAAAATCTTTATTCACCGGGAGAAGTTTTTTTTGAGTTGAATGCAAACAATAATGAAGCGTTCCTTGTTTTTTCTGAAAAAGAAGAATCACTAGCAGATGCTAAAAGTGAAATGCAAAATGAAATTTTGCGAAGAAATAAACGTGCATTAAAAATTAAGACAAATGATCCTCGTTTAAAATTGATGGCAATTAATTCAGAACACTATCGATTTACTCGCATTGATGGCAAGAAAAGTATTTTGGCGGGATTTCCCTGGTTTTTAGATTGGGGAAGGGATACTTTCATTAGTATGGAGGGGCTGGTTCTTATGATGGGAGAAATAGACGAGGCCCATGAGATTCTTAAGAATTTTGCTACTTATGAAAAAAATGGATTGCTTCCCAATATGTTTCCAACGTTAGGTAGTATCCCAGTTTATAATTCGGTAGATGCCCCGTTATGGTTTATTTATACTGCTTTTTTGTCTCTTCAATATGGGAATGATAGAACACGTTTTCGCACAGATCTTTGGCCTACTATTAAAAATATCATTAACGCTTATATCCGGGGGACTCTTTATAATATCCATATGGATTTTAATGACGGACTTGTTGTTGCGGGGGAAGATCAGGTGCAATTAACTTGGATGGATGCCAAACTTGATAATTGGGTGGTTACTCCCAGGCGTGGAAAGCCGATTGAGATTTCTGCTTTATGGTATCATGCACTTAAAAATGCAATCGATTTTTCAAATACAAACGGGGAAGTTGTAGATAAAAATTGGATAATAGCTTTTGAACTTATTCAAAAAAACTTTGAAAAAAAATACTACTCATTTGAAAAACAGCACTTGATAGACGTGGCAGATGCTTATGATCCCCAAGAGTCATCTTTACTTCGGCCTAATGTTTTATATGCATTAAGTTTGGCGAGCGAATTGATCAGCACGAACGTTGCACTCAAGACACTAAGTGCAGTTGAAGAAAATCTGTTGACCCCATTTGGTCTGAGATCTCTTTCTCCCAAGGAAAGAAACTATATTGGTCGCTATGAAGGAAATCTTCATGACCGTGATGCTGCCTACCACCAAGGAACTACGTGGGCGTTTCTTATAGGGGTGTACTTGGATGCAAAAATTAAATGGATGCCAGAGTTTTCACAAAATAATTTAAGAAAAGAGCTTGATGCACTTTTGGAGGAAGCAATGAACTTCTCTATTGGGCATGCTTCTGAAATATTTGATGGAGATTCGCCTTGGCGTCCATCAGGGTGTTTCGCTCAGGCATGGTCAGATGCAGAAATTCTAAGGATTGCGTACAAATTAAATTTATGGAAGTATTCCAGTGCTAAGTAATTCAGGTTATTTTTATTAGTTTTACAGAATATAGGTTTCCCCACAATAAGAAGGCTTTACTTTGTCTAAAAAAATACTTTTCAGAGCAAATATTTTATCCATACCTGTGCAATGGGAAGGCGCAATCAGTTGAATGTTTTCTTCTTTTAAAAAATTTACCACAAAGTTCAAGCGCTCATCAGTTGCATCATGTAAATGGGTTCCCCCTATAACTCCATAAATATTTTTTTTAAAAATGTTTTTAATATGAGATAGGATATTAATAATTCCCCGATGAGCACAACCTGTAATAACCAGTAGTCCCGAGGGAAGTTCAATTACGAGCGAGAGTTCGTCCGTAAAAGAGTCTTGAATATATGTTTGGCCTTTTTTAATTACAAAATAATCGGAGATACTCTCATAAGAGTTGCCTAAAGGAACATCGCCGACGAGATAGATGTTTTTAGAAATTTCAAAGCAATCTTGGCAATAAATCAGAGGGCATCCCTTTAAAATGGGATTATTTTTTAATGAAGCAAAGGGGTTGGAATTTTCATACTTGGTATCTTTAACAGTGTATCGTTTGGTAAAAATATCAGAATGAATATATATTTTTTTATCGCCTATCTGGGTAAGGATTTTTGAAAGTCCTTCTGTGTGGTCATAGTGTCCGTGGGATAAAATAATGCCCCCTATATCCTTAAGGGAGACATTTAAAGATTTGGCATTTTTAATAACGCAATCACCACTTTGCCCCGTATCAAACAATAATTTTGTTCCATTGAATTCAATCAAGGCGCTAAAACCCCATTCGGCTAAATCGGTTTTATATGCGTAGTTTTCAGAAAGTATTTGGATTTTTAATGTCACGGTTTTCTTGTATCATAGGAAGCCGATTAAATGAATATGAACGTCTAAAACGGGTAATGGTAACAAAATGGCCGGTTAGAAACGCCCCGCTATCTGCGTCAACATATTGAAATTATTTCAATTGAAACTGGCATAATTTTTGATCATAAGGGAGCATAAGTTCTTTTAATTAGGAATTAAAAGGTGAAGATTTTTTTAAGTTTAATCATAGTTTTATTAGTTTCCAATGTTGAGTCAAAAGAAATTTCTAAACTTTCACTTATGTATCAAGAATTATATCGATATGCAGTAAGTTCAAAAGGACTTCGCCAAAATGATCACCAGGCTCAACAGTATGTTAGAGAAGAGATTTTAAAAAATGGAAAATTTACGGAAAATAAAAACCTTTTTGAACAATTAGAAGAAGCTTATAATCTGGCAAAATCGAAAAATTACTTTCATTTAAATCATAAGCAATCCCTCAATTTTGCATGGAAGATGGTAAAGCGACACGGGAAAATGAAATCGGATACTCTTTATGATCAGTATAAGGAGGCTTTTGATTTTGCCTATTCAACAATAGGTCTTGATTTATCTATAAAACCTAGTATGGGTTTTGCCAAAGAATTTATGCTAAAAAACATGAAGCTTCGAGATCTTGATTTGGTCGATCAATATAAAGATGTTTATGAATTTTTAAGAGGAAAGGAGGGCCTAAATTTAAATGAGTTGGAAAGTAGAAAAATGGCCCAAACATTGATTGAGCAGAAGGCGGTTTTGGGTAGGGATCTGAATCTATTCAAGCAGTATAAAATGATTTGTGATTTTGTCAGTTCTTCCCCCGGGTTAAAATTATCTCACGATGAAAGTATGGAATTTGCTAAAAAAGTCATCATCAATCGAGGTTATTTCAGGAAAGCTTTTGATTTATATGATCAATTTGATGAAGCTTATGATTTTGCCCACGCAAAAAAAGGTTTAAGCTTATCAAAATCTGCCAGTAGGAACTGGGCCAGAGAGTTTGTTATGATTCATGGCCATACCACTAAAATAAAATACCACGAAAAAGTGGAAGAGTTTTTTAAATTTGCTTATTCAACTTCCGGACTGGATTTAAATAGTGTGGAAGCCTATGATTATGCCAACAGTTTCATGGCCAACCGAGGATTGGCGAGTGCTAATCGAACGGACCTTTAAGAGTTAAATTATTGTTTTCTTATAGTACTTGAGTGAGGTTTCTCATAATTAATTAAACTTTTTTTATCAACTTTCCGATGAATGGAGTGGGTGGTTATCATTCAATAGCAGAGGTCAATATGAAAATTATTATTTTGATCATTTTATTGCTTAATGTATGCTGGAGTTTAGCATATTCGGATAGTGAACCAAAATCATTGAATACATTTCAAAAACAACATATTTATCAGCTTCGAAAAATTATTACTCAACTTAGCGATAAATTGAGGGGATCGTCTAAGTCCGCAATGACAGAGGAGAATAAAGAATTAATTAATGCAGATATAAGCAGGTTAAAGCAAGAGATCGAAGAAACTGAAAAGAAAGAAAATTGCTATTGCTTAAAGCCCAAATCTCCTGATTTTAAAACTTGTAGTAGCTTTGCAAATGAGCAAAAGAAGCAAGGTTTGAAGTCAGACTTGAAGAAATATACGGATAAATGTCCGCCAGCGAGTGAGGAAAAACCAGTTTCTAATTTCAAAAATGCATTCGAGTCAGCCCTCTATGGATTGCAGCCTGGTGCCTTAGGTATTCCAGATGAAGAAGGTGAAAATTCAGCACCGAGATCTCCTGGTAAAGATTTTAAAGAAATTCCAAAAACTCCAGTACCCGATTCTTTGCCTGGGGAAAGCACAATGGGGAACTATTAAGATAAACTGACGTTGTTAATTTTCACATATTGGGGAACGGAGATTCCAAAGGGGCTTCGAAAACCGTAGCTATTGGTGGCGCTAATATTAACGACCTTGCTGGAAAGCCATTCAATATTGTTAAAAAGGTTGAAAAAGTTATCAAGTAATCGGACTTTTTCCAGGTTGTGAGTGACTTTGCCATTCTCAATCAAAAAGGTGCCAAAGCGGCTGGTGCCTGTGATTTCAGCTTTAGTAGTATTGGTAAAATTAAGATAATGGAGAAAATTAATAAAAATCGTGGGAGTTTTACAACTCTTGATCATAGCACTTTGATCGTTTGGTCCAGTTCCTCCTTCCACCATAAGATTATACTCACCCTGGCTACAGCTATTCATTTTTTTATTAAACCTGTCACAGGTCATTTTATCAGCGTAAGTAAGATCTACTAAAACACCATTTTTAAGTAGATGTCGGTCCGTGTGTCTGAATCCATTTTGTCCAAATGGACGCTTGAAAAGGGGATGAGTGCTTGGAGCATCTGCGATAGTAAAATTTTTTCCAAAAAGTTGATCACCCACTTTCCTTTGATCATTAAGGTATGACTGTCCATATTCTTTGGACTCTCCTGAAGAAATCCACAAAAAGTAAGCGCATAATTCACCCATGGCTTCAGCACTTAAAATAACGTCATATTTACCTTCACTGAGTTTTTTATAGGGTGTCGTGGTCGTATATTCGTAGAGATTTTCCAGTTCTTGAAAATTTAGATCAAGATCATTCATGGTTTCACCAACCATGAGCTTTTGAATTTCTTTCTTGTCATGAGAGTTGATTTGTACCACGATTTCGCCGTTAAAATCCGATCCTTTGTGGTAAAGTGGTTCTTTGGTTTTGGTGTTAATTATTCCGTAGGAATAACTTCCGGAAGAAAATGATCCTGAGATATGATTGTGTTTATCTTTTTTAATAAATAGCTCGTCAGCTTTCTTATAAATATCAACCATGATTTGTGAATTAATGTTTTCAAGACTTGGATCGAAATGATCATTTTTTTTATTGGTGCCATTAAGGGGTTCAATTGGGGTTAAAAAAGAAATCTCAGGCATATGATCAATTTTTTTACTGAGGTCATCAATCATGGCCGAGGCTTCATTTTTATTAATGGCAGAACCTGTAATCATTTTTTTGTTTTTGTATAATTCTATGGAATACAGTTCTCTGGTTTCGGTTACGTTGAGAGAAATCTGAGATCTTCCTGCCCTGATCATATTGGAATGATCACTTTTGTAGGATACTTCTCCATCAAGATGATGTTTTTTTATTTGGTCACTTAGTTCTGTTAAATTTTTTTGTATTGTTTCCATATTATTTTCCTATTTGAACATTATTAAAAACGCATACGGGAACATGGTGACCAAGTCTCATGGCCTGGTTGGGTTGTCCCTTTCCGCATGTAAAGAAAACGTGCTGTTTGCAAGTAGAGGCATTGCCCACTTTGATGAGGGAATTCCAAAAAGGCATGGAGTCTGCTCGGTAAGTGGCGTTTTTAAGGAGGGGGCCTTTTTTACCATTTTTAATTTTCCAGGCAACTTCAGTGGCAAAATGAAAGTTTTCTCGATTGGAGCCAATTGACCATGATTTTGCAGAGTCAACCATAATACCGTCTTCAATAGAAGAAATGAGATCTTCCAGATTACCGTCGTTGCCGGCATCAATGTTTATATTGGTCATACGATCTATGGGCATGCGGTTATAGCTCTCTGATCTTGAGCATCCTCCAGATTTCTTAAAAATTTCTTTACCGTGAAGTTGATTGGCTTCGGCTACCATTTGTCTGGAGGTAATGGCACCAACTAAAATTCCTTGATCGATCAAGGTAGTATTTTGAGCCTCCACTCCATCATCATCAAAACCAGTGGATCCAGGAGAGTTAGCATTGGTGGCGTCCGCTCTGGCTGTCAGCTTTTTGGATCCAAATTGTTTTTTTCCAAAGTCGTTAAGAGTGACATGGCTTCCACCCGCATAGCTTAGTTCGTAGCCCAGTATTCGATCAAGTTCCAAAGCATGTCCGATAGTTTCGTGAGTTTGTAAGGCCATCATTTCAGGCAGAATAAGCAGGTCACATACTTCTGCTTTTGCTTCGTCAGCAACGACCAGCTGAAGTAGTTGTGATTTCAGGGTTTCGGCTTGTCCGCTAAATTCGTTCGATAAGATACTTTCAAATCCGGTTGTCCCTTTGGGATCGTGAGGGAGTGTATAGTGTCGGCGTTGAATCTGGGAGTCTTTATCTTTTGCGTTTAGAAAAAGGGAACCATTTACTTCCAACAGGTTTTTTTCTATTTCAGAGCCTTCGCTATCTAGAAAGAGAATCTTTCTATTATAAAAGGCAGAACTTACATTCCATATTTCAAAGCTTGGATGAGAGAGACTTTTAGATATTTTTACAAGCTCGTTAATTTTTTCATCAAGATTTATCTCAAAAGGGTTTATTTTTCTTGGCGTTATGTAAGTGGCCTTGTGAATATTTTTTGGTGCAAGAGTGATTTTATTTTTAATAAAGGTTGAGCTAGCCTTGGCATTGGAAAGAGCTTTGTTTGCCATCTGATCGAGCAAGTCTAATTTTTCACTAGATGCAAATCCCCAAGCTCCGTTATAAAGCACTCTAATTCCAAATCCAACCTTGTTTTGACATGAATAATTATCAAGAGTGTCTTTCATGATCGATATGTGTTCAGTTTGATCAACCAGATGCAGTCTGATGTCCGCATAGGTTGCACCGCTATTCATAATACGGTCGATCATTTGCTGAGCTTTGTTTTTCATAATCTTTCCTTGGAGATTTATTTTTTGAAATTTACTAATCTTCCAAATACTTGACAACTGATTTTTTCTTACATGCCCTGCCACTTGAAATGCAGTAAAATCCTGTGTATCCTCAGGAGTCTTGATCTGGAATAATTATTAATGGGGTTCGTGAAATGAAGCTTACTAACATTACCAAAATTCTATCATTGCTCGCATCGATTGTTATGATTTGCCTGTTGGTGTTTGCCTCTTTAAAAATTATAGATATGGTTGGACTTGGTAATAAAAGGATGGAGACTATCAGGGAGTACTCTGTTAAATATGATCAAATTCCAAGATTGGATGAAAAGATGGCTCACAAGATTAGAAAAGCCAACCAAGATCATCAAAGGGCCTTTGCTTGGTTGGGGGGAGGTCTAATTGTGATATTGGGAGCGTTTGTTATCTATGTTAAAGCGACTTCCCAAAAAAACAAATAGCTCTACTACCTTCTTAACTATTTGAAATATTTCAATTAACTTTAGAAGTAATAAATTGTTCTGGGTAAAAGATGTGCGAATTTTCTTGCTAACATTACTGCAGGGTATTACCATGTTTTATTTATAGAAATGTTAGGATTCTGTTAGTATGGCCTACTATTTTGACAATAACTGTGATGGATACATAAATAAGAAGCTTCTGGAAGAATTGGATGAGTTATGGCTCATTAAGAAATCACTTCTTTTTCAAAAATTTGAATGCTTCCATGAGAAACATGATAACACCAATTTTGAGACAGTGATTGCCTACAATCGTCAAGATAGAATCAAAAGTAGCAAACAAAAATATACCATTGATGGATATTTTTTTATTCCTCAATCAATGGATATTCAGGCCAAGGATTATCGGGCCAAAAGTTTTTTTTCATCGCTTACCAATCACATTAGGTTAAAAAGTCCGGATTTTCTTCCAAGCAGTTTTTTGGATTTGAAAAAAAGTGACCTTCCGCTGGGGGCTTTAATAAAAATTAAAAAGCAGATGCTTGAAAATCCTCAATTAAATTTAGAGGAAGAAGTTTTGGAAAAAACCAAATTGGCTGCTAGTTATATAAAACATGCTTTGAAATATTTAAATATTCAAGACCATTTTTCACCAAGTTACAATATTACCAGGCACTATGAATTGGAGGCGGAGTTAAGCGGTACTTTGATGAAGCTTTTTCGAAGTGTAGTTCGAGAGTATAACGAAATTTTTATGCATAAAATTCCCCAGACTGTAAAAAGTATGAATCTTATTGAGGAGTTTTTAAGTTATCACTTGGAAGAAAAATGGATAAAGATCCTAAAATATGGTAATCGAAAAAAACTTGATAAACTTTCAGAGATTGTGCAAAGACTTTTAAATGAGGAAGCTGGTTATAGGAAAAATTTTTCCTATATTAAAATTGATGGACTGGATGCCAAGGAAGATGAGTTAAGGGACTACGATTCAATAGAGCGAGAAAAGGAATCTTTTATTTATCGATTGGGTATTTTGAAAAAGTTTATTCAAGAACAACTTTATTTGAACGTGAAATACAAGGCTATGAATCAGTATATGATTCATTCGGTTGCTATGTTTGCAGCTCTTTTAGCCGCTTTTTTTGCTTATGGCATGGAGCTTTGCCAAAGAAATATTTGGGGTTTTGATTGGTCATATAATGCGGGATTTATAATTGCGATCAGTTCGTTTTCATATGTAATAAAAGATCGAATCAAGGATCTTTTTAAGGTTTTGCTCCTGGGAAGAATTGGCAATAATTATGATATCAAGCATGATATCTCTCTTCCAGGAAAACATAAATTGGTTTTTGCTACCACCAGGGAAAAAGTAAGATTGACTGACAAATCTAGAAAAAATTTACCAGCAGGTATTTTCAACCTAAGAGACGATGGACACATTTTCACTCATGAAAGAATCAAGCGAGAAACAGTTATTCATTACAGCAAGGAAATTGTCATAGATTGGAGTCTCCTTGAGTCAAACCTGGCGCCGATGTTAAATGAAATTAAAGAAATATATCGGTTCAATTTTAAAGATTTTTTAGTGTACATGGACGATCCTAATAGAAAAATTAGAATATATAATCCTGAAAAAAAACAAATTCAAAAATTAATACTGCCAAAAGTTTATCATATTAATGTGGTTTTCCAAATTTCACCCTGGCTTAGTAAAAAAGTAATAGACCATGAAAATGTTGAGACTTTTCGGGTTAGATTGGTGGTGGATAAAAACGGTATAAAAAGGGTTGAAAATGTTGATAAGAAATTAAAATCAGTTTATCCTTTATCCACAGCGGAAGTTTCAGCTCATGTAAACAAAGATTTGGATCTATCAAGGAATAAATTTTCACCAATTGATTCATCCGTAGTTCAGTTACAAGGTTAACTATTCAAATTTCAGGGTAACTTTCTCGTCATATCCTATGGTCGTATAATTTCGAAGCGGGACATTTTTTGCTTTAAAAAATTCCAATAGTTTTTTTAAATATCGTTCATGGGTCCGATAGTGTCCGCTATAGTTATTTACTTCTATTAAGACACCATTTTGAATTTTTATCTCACCTGCAAACCAAACCTCTTCTCCTCCTACCAAGCTAGAATGATGAAATTCATTATTTTTGGCAAAATTGGAGATTAAAAGCTCCCCATCTTTGCTTATAACAAAAATTGCATAGCTACTACTTTTAATTTCATCGTCGACTATAATTTGGGCCATGTCGGTAGAGTATGGGTTACCTTGACTATCAATAAAAAGTCCCTCCTCTGAAATAAAAAGAGTATGATTTTTTCTCTCTGCCTTGGTCAGCATTTTAACGCCGTTTTTTAAATCAGCAAGGGGTTCGTGGTTTTTTAAAAGCTTGAGTGGAGACTCTAAAAAAGGGTGTAAAAAGCCAAGACAAGAATTACTGGCCACGGCTTCAAAATTTGGGTGAGCGAATATGTATAGCAAGGTAAAAATAATGTAAAAAACCTTCATGTTTTTTTTTCGTCATAACTATTGATTAATTGAAATAATTGGATGGAAATAATTGAATTGGAAAAATATTACTTGAGTAATTAAATCAGCATAATGGCATCACAATAGTGATGCAATCATCTACCCATACTTTGTACTTAGATTTATTGTTGATAATTACGGTTGGGATGGAATGATCACCCGGGACGTGGTTGTGTTTTTTGAAGCATCCACAGGATATAAATAACGGGATGTTTTTTAATAATTTATTATGGAGTTGATCAGTGTGTCCAAAACTAAAATGGAGATTGGGTAATTGTTCCTGCCAAAAGTTATATGCCCATTGGTTGGCTGCATAGGCATAAATATCAAGGTAAAAAGATAGGTTGGAAAAATGTTCGTTTAAGGTTTTGGCCAATTTAAGGTGAGATATATTGTTAATACCAATTCGTACTTTTTTTATACTTTCCAAGGATAAACCATTTAGCTTTTTTAGAAGCTTGATAAATTGATTTTGGTAGAATATTTCATCAAATTGAATCGGCATTATGGGTAGATAAATAAAATCTTCATCTTTTAAATTTTCAAGAATGTTTTGATTAAAAAATGAGTCAAAATGATCGAGATAATGATTAAGTATGCTGGTTGTAACAAACGGCCAGTCCTGTTTAAAGGGTAGTGGCCGATTAGAGGTAAAGATGGTTGGTGAAAGTAAAGGTATGCTGGCGGACATATCTTGCTTAATACTGTCTAGGTGTTGTGCTAGAATTTCTTGATGGATTGAGTTGATTTGCTGATAAAAATTATTTTTAATTTTTTTTAAGGCAGATAGGGATAGAAAGATTTGATCATCAGGCCAGCTGGTCTGGTTAATAGTGAAAACGGATTTTACTTTGAATAAGGAATCCTTGGGTTGATTAAACATCTCGAGAATAATATCTTGAATAGGTCGTCTGGTTTTAGCGAGATCTGATTTTAATTCATATTCAAAACTATTCGCTATTGGAATTATTTTATTCTCTTTTAGTTGAAGTGATATTTGGTTTGGATTGACGGTGACAATAAGCTCTATGGGGAGATGATAAAGGGGGAAGTTTTTATAATCCAGGTGGGGATATTTATCCGCCTGATCACTGCTTTGGGTGACATAAACGGACAGGTCTTTTAAATTGTTTGACCTAGTATCTTGAGAAATATCTCCGTTAATTTTAATGGTAGCCAGGGTTTTGGTAACATTTATTTTTAAATTGAAAGCGTTAAAACGCCATTTTTTAGCCTGGGAGATGATTAAAAGGGTGTCATTAGGATGTATTTGATACAAGGAATTTGAATTTAGCTCAATTTTAATCTCGTTGTGTGAATAGTTGATGTCCTTTATTTTCCCCACCAAGATGCCCAGATGACCGGCATAACTGGGGTTGATCAAGTCATTTCCTGACCTTTGGTAAAAGTACCCCTTGGTCTGCTTGCGGGCAAAAGATATTTGAGATTGTAATTTGGCCTGATTGTTTACTTTGGATTTAGCATTACTGCTATCTAAAATTGAGCGATAATATTTTACAGTAGGCACAACGTAGGAAGAATCTTTCATTCGTCCTTCAATCTTTAATGAATTAACGCCAATTTCCTTTAATTGAAGAATATCTTCTGCGAGTGCCAAGTCGTTACATGAAAAAAGATATTTTTTAGAATGATCCTTGGTTTCAAAAAAATTTCTGCAGATTTGGGCGCACTCGCCTCGATTGGCAGATCTCCCTAGTTCCAATCCAGACCATAAACACATGCCGGAAAAACTGTAACATAAGGCCCCATGAATAAAAACTTCAAGTTCAATGGAGGGATTTTTTTCTCGAAGATATTTTATATAGCTAAAGGGCAATTCTCTGGACAGGACAACCCGGGAGATGCCCTGATCTTTTGTTATTTCTATTCCTTTATTATTATGGACTGCCATTTGAGTTGAAGCATGGATTCTTATATGAGAAAAATGTTTTTTGATAATATTTAAAAGTCCGGTGTCCTGAATAATGACGCCATCGATTTCCACCAGTTGAAGTTTTTGAAGAGTTTTATGCATTTCTTCGATTTCTTGGTCGTAGATAAGCGTGTTGAGCGTGCAAAAAATTTTCTTTTTATTATTTTGGGCAAATTCCTTAATCCTTCTCAGGTCATCCCAAGAGAAGTTTCCGGCAAATTTTCTGGCGGAGAAATTTTGTAGTCCCAAATATAGGGCATCAGCTCCTGCCTTAAGTGCATAGATACCAATTTCAAGATTACCGGCAGGGGCAAGAAGTTCCATAAAGCGCATCATACACTTTTTTATCTATAATTAAAATTCCAGGTGGAAAACTGGGTAAATAATATAAGTATCTTGTTGGGATTTAGGTGATTTTAATTAATTTAATATTAAATGAGAGAGTATGACCGGCCAATATATGGTTGCCATCAAGTACTGCCAGAGCATTCTTTTTTTGAACCTCTTTGATACTCCAAATGATTTCTTCGCCCTTGTCATCCTGACTTTTTAGTTGCATACCTTTGGAAACTTCCGCCGGGAGTTGATTAAGAGGGACATTCAAGATCAGGGTGTCATTATATTCTCCAAAAGCATCTTCGGGGGATAGGGTGATTTTTTTTTCTTCATTCAGGATCATACCAATTACTGCTTTGTTAAGCCCCTTGATGACCGAGTAATTACCCACTTCAAAAACAATCGGTTCATCTTCTTTGGTGTCCAAGAAGACCATTCCATTTTCCAGTTGGCCTACGCATTCAATTGTAACGTTGTTGCCGGTTTGAACTTTATTATGCATCTGGTACCACCTCTTGATTAATTATTGTTTTGAAATGAGGAGAAAATACTCCACTGTTTGCCATGGGCAAATCTCTTATTAGCATAAAATTCAGGAAATTTTGCCTGAATAATTGATTGAACACTATCGCCCTTTGCAACAATAAAAAAACGGTTTGTCGGAATTAAAACTGATAATTTTTTTAAAATAAGTTCAAGATCTTCAGGAAAGCTAAAATCATAGATACAATAAATTGTTGCAGAAGGCATCACAAACGATTCTTCCAGGATGTCTTGTTTGATCATTTCACAATTATCGAGTTCAAACAGTCTAAACATCCTTCTGGCTTCTTTAATACGGATATCTACAATTTCGTAACCGGTAAAAAAAGCCTGTGGATAAAGAGCATTCATCACTACGCCTACTCTTCCATATCCTGCCCCAAGGTCAATGATTTTTTGAGGTTTGAATTTTTTAAAAAGAGATAGAAAATGGTAAATTTCGCTGTAAGGTGTTTGAAGTACTTGTGGATGCAGACCTATCCAGGCTTGAGTATCCCCAAAATGTTTTTTGTTATTGGAGATGTCAGTTTTTTTATAATAAGCGCGATATTTTTGTAATAGCTTTTGTTCCAGCTTTGGAATTTCAAAACCTAAAATTCGGTCTAATTCTTTAGAGTAATGCCGTGGACATCTTCCTATTTTGGGCAGAAAAATGCCAGGATTTCTTATTAAATCTTTTGGATTTGAAGAATTTAGTAAAATGCCCTGGCAGGTCAGTGGTATTACCAGCGACCGTTACTTTTGGTTTCTTTTTTATCCTGGGCGATATTGACTCTAAGTGGTCGACCGTCAAGTTCTTTACCGTCAAGATTAGTGATGCAATTTTGCGCATCTTCATCGCTTTCCATTTCAACAAAGGCAAAACCTTTGGTTCGTCCTGTTTCGCGATCGGTGATGATTTTTACAGACTTAACTTTTCCAAAACTTGAAAATGTTTGTTCTAGACTGCTTTCATTAACTTGATAAGAAACGTTTCCAACATATAACTTGTTGTTCATAATATTCTCCTTGTATTTGTGAGTGTCTTAATGACATGACTCCCGTAATTTTATTCAAAAGAGTCAAACAGAACCGATGATTTGAGTGATTCTTAAGTAAATTTGACTCCCTTTTACATGTATTGAATGAGTGTGTAAAGCGAAATGATTTTTATTATGTTATCATCAACCGGCTGATAGTGCTTTGAATTCAATTAGACATTCATAATGCCTGGTGAAGGGGAACATATCAAATATGGCCATTTGGGTGGGAGTAAATTTAAATTTTAATATTTCAAAATCTTTAACCAACGTTTCAGCATTGCAGCTTGAGTAATAAAGGTGGGTTAGACCTTCTCTAGTTGCAATCATTTTTGCTAAATCAGCCCCCAGACCTTTTCTGGGAGGATTTACGATAAGAGTATCAAATTGGTGAGTTGAGTGATTGAAATAAGAAGTGGCATCATCATTTATGAACTCTGTATTGGTAAATCTATTGAGAGATTTTGATTTAAGAGCGCAATGAATAGCGTCAGGAGTTATTTCAACGCCGTAAACGAAATCAAGGTGTTTGGCGGCAAAAAAAGAAAAACAGCCTGTGCCACAGTATAAATCAAGTGCGTTTTGGGCATTTGTTTCACTTAGCCATTTTTGAAAAGTGAGATACAGGGAGATTGCCACCGAAGGGTTGGTTTGAAAAAAGCATTTGGGGCTAACATAAAGTTGATATTCACTCAAGGTTTCTGTTATATGAGTTTGAGGGGTTAATATAATTTCTTCAAGACCTTCTACAATGGCGTGAGGAATTGGTTGGATATTGGCCGATACTACTTTAATGGTGGGAAAATTTAAAATTATGCTGGAAACTGCCTTTTTTAAATTATCAAGGTTTTGTTTTGATTTAAGAACAAAGCGAAGCATATGTTCTTTGGAATTTGAAGAGCCAACAATAATTATATATTTAAGCTCTCCAGTCCTAGTTTTAATATCATAAATGGGAATATCTAATTGGCCTATGATGTTTTTAACTTGAGGGATTAATTTTTGGATTCCATTAAGATAGAGGGGGCAGTGACTGATATCTTTTTGCACTAAATCACTTGTGGTGATACCCAGACTCGGATTTTGTGTAGTTCCAAATACTGCCAATTTTGCCTTGTTGCGAAAACCTGGTTGATCTTTATTTGAAAAGTGGGGAGGTGGAAATGTGATTGGGAGGTTTAAAAATGCCTTTTGAACGAATTCACTTTTTTTTTCTATAAGGGTTGTCTTTTCAGTGAAGCAACATGAGGAGCATATTTGATTCTTGTAGTATTGACATGTCATGATCATAAACATGTCATTATCAGATATTTTTGGTGATGGCGAACTGCTTGTAAAAATTCAATTGTAAAGAGTGTAACGATTACTTGATCTTTCATTTAACCTAGAGAAAATTTAATTATAATGGTATTTGAGATGCCATGAGGACGATGGTTTTTTTATTTAGCTTTTTTTCCTTAAGTCAATTAGCGGTAGCTACTGGTTTGGAGATTTCTTTTTATTGCGACAAAAAGGACCAATATTTATATAAAAATATTAGCTGTTGTCTAACCAGAATCTCCCAGGATAAATGCGAGGAATTGATTGACCGGAATTTAAAGGCAAGTACGTTACTTCAGATTGACTCTACTTTAAATTCCATACGAAATGACATGTGGCCATGGGGGGGATATCCAAACTGTTTTTGGAATGCGATTTCTTATCACGATCAGGATATGGGAAATAATCCTGGCCCATTGGAAGTGCAGCAATTTGAATATTACTTGGAGAATGACTATTCACCAATTGGTGAAGAAAAACTGGAATCAGGTGATATGATAGTGTTTGATGCAAACTATCTATATTGGGAAATGGGTTTGTATATGAAAAGAGAGTGGTCCCAGATCAACGATGAGCCATTTCACGCCGTAATCCATCTGGGAAATGGTTTCGCTTTTCAAAAGGAGAGTGCCCTTAATGAGGTTTTTTCTATTGATAGGATAGATTTCATACGAACCCAGATAAACATATGGATAAAAAAGCTCAGTCACTCAAAAGATCAATATACCACTACCAGGTTCTATCGACGTAACTTTTAGTATTTATACAAATATGGTTCGATTAGACTGACCGGCTCAATTCCATCATCATTAAGGTAAATTAAAAAAGGTGGCCCTTCTTTGGTCTTTGATTTAAAAAAACCGCTGGTAAAAATACCATTGTCTCCAAAAAGTATTTTATAGTCGCTTGGGCCTTGAACGTATTTGTTCAGGGTGATCAGAATATTCCTTATATATTCAGGTGAAATTTTTCCATCATTTTCATCGTAATTAGCATATAATTGATCGAGTCCTTTTTTGATTGCTGAGTAACAGGATCGTTCGACTGGCTCCATGTTATCAATATCCTTAATCCGGCATAACTGTGCCAAAGCGCCGCTATAGCTTTTAGCTAAATTGATTATATAATCCAACCCGGCATTGGTTACACTGTTATTAAACATAACTTCAAAAGGGATAATCAGTTGTTCAGATTCAATATTGCTAACAATTTCCAATCCTTCTTTTTGATAATTATTTAAAATTTGAATAATTAATCTCTGGTATTTTTTTGAAGTAAAGGAATCTTTCTTAACTCTAACATTAACCGATGCCCTGGCCAGTATTTGGGGAGTGGGATCGCTGCCATCAACTGGAATCAGGATTGGCTTTTTATTTTCATCTGTGGCATATTCAATTTTGATTTCCTGGTTTTTGAAAGCATCAAATTTAATTTTATCACTTCCGAACGTTATCATGTTTATTGGAGTACGGGAAAAGCTGGTGGAGGTATTTACTCTCCGGGTGAAATATTTCTGATCATGGCCAACATTATTTAGATCAAAATGCTGGGTCTCCGATAAACCGCTTTTTCCCCACATTAAAAACAACCAGCGCCCTTTTTCTTGGATGAGGGATGCTTCCTCTTCGGACTTCTGATATTCCGCCACTAAATTTTCAGAAATTCCTTTGAACCTGATCAAGTCATTTATTTCATCGGCAAGGTCATCTTGGTTATTAATCGAATCAATTGCTTCTTGGTCAAATTCAAAAACCCGGGCGGTTTCATCAACGGTGGTGTGAGAATACTCTAAATTAATCAAAGTCAAATAAACCAGATGAATAAAGTCATTTCCCACTGACGTCTCCACCGTGGTGGCTTTGGTTTTACTTCGGATGTAGGTTAAAAACATTGAAGGTCCATCGTTAGTGATAGGTTTTTGAATAATGACTTCATTAAGATGGGTAAACATAATGCTGGCTTTATTGATTATTTCTATGAAATAAGGCGATTGGTAGTTGAAGCTGGCAGATGCGCCTATACCGATAGAATCAGTTTTGCTAACAAGTTCGCCGGGTAAAATGCCGGTATAGTTTGAATGCATGAATTGTTTATAACTATGAGTTATATACCTATAATTGGATAAAAGAGCTTGCTTATAGGTGGCAGCACGATGTTGGTATTTATATATGCGCCTATAGTAGAGTTTGCCAAAGAGTCCAATGTTGTCCTCAGGAATCGTGACCGTTCCATTATGGGCCAGATCAGTCAGCAATTCTGCACCATTAATTTTTATTCCTATGGTGTCCTCGACGATCCAGCCACCAGTAGATGATAGATCCGGGTAAAGCTCTCTTTCCACTTTAATTTTAATGAATCCAATACTGATGGAAAAATCAAAACCAATTTGATTTTTGGCACCCAATTCGAATAAATAATCCCAGCTAAGAATTTCTGCAACCTTGGATTCAATTTTTTCTTGGCAAATTTTTTCAAAATTTTCGGTTAATGCTTCCTCAATTTTGTCAAAGTGTCCGTTTTTTTGATCCTTATTATTTAAATTGACTTGAAAATAGGTAAAGCTTGGCTCACTAGCAGATAGATTAAAAAATAAACAAACACAAACTAGCGATAATAATAATTTCATGAAGACTCCTTAAGTGATGTAAATGTTTCTCGGAGTTTTCTTGAAGGTACTGTAGGCTTTTATGGATATTTCTGATTGATTTATATCAGCTTAAAAGATAACAAAATTGAAAACATGAGGGCCGGATAGGGAGGGAATCTAGTCGGGTATTGAGCTTATTTAACTAAGGCAATATTTGCCAGGAATTCAGTGAATCTTCGCCAAGAATTTTTATCGGCATCTTCACGGTAAGATGGGTTTCCCCATACAGTGAAAGCATGTGGAGCTTTACCATAACTGATCATTTCATGTGATAAACCATGTTTTTCAAGTTCTTTGGCCAAGTTAGCAAACTCATCCATGGTGACAGCAGTGTCAGCAGTACCGTGAAAGATTAAATATTTTCCTTTTGCGGAAGAATAATTTTGTTCTTTGGGGGTGGAAAGACCTCCATGAAAGGTGACAAAACCTTTTAGATTTGCCCCCGATCTGGCGAACTCAAGTGCAGCTGCGCCACCAAAGCAATAACCGACCATGACGGTATTGGCTAAGTTGAGTCCTTTGGCCTTTGCTGCATCTAGACCGTGGCTGAGTAATTTACGTATTTTTATTCTGTCCTTATAGAGCTCTTCGGTTCGTTGACGTTTGTCGGTTGTACTAGTCGGACGCACGCCTGCGCCAAAGAGGTCAACTGCAAAAACATTGTATCCCAAATCAGCAAGCATCTGTGCCCGTTTTTTTTCATAATCGGTAATCCCGTCCCAATCATGAATAATCACTACCGAAAGGGCATTGGCTTTGGAGGAGATCCAATACCCCTGGTAGGATTTACCATCAATGGAATATGATAAATTTTCACCAGCTACGACTATTACAGGGAGTAATGCATGTAAGAAAAATAATTTAAAGTAGTGCATAATTGGACTCCTGAATTTTACCCTTACTTCAAGTGCATTAAATGAGTCATTCATTACATGGTATTTTAAATAGGCCTGTTAAGTCATATATTTGTATTCAGTTTTTTTAATGCATGCTCTCGGCAAAGATCGATTTCTTCGGGGGTGATTTCGAGATCATGGCCCATGATGGTCGATAGCTTGATACCGTGTTTTCTTGCCAGGGAGTCTATTTCGCGAACTTTATGATAGTCGAGGTTTCTTGACAGGGTAAAGGATTCAAAGCGTGATTCCAGGGCAAGCAGGGCAGTTTCAGCAAGGCAAGCATATACGGTATTGCCGGGAAGGCCAATATCGCATGTGATTTTAGGATTACCTGGAAGTTTAACCTCACCGCTGGCGATCACTAGCACATCAGGTCTTTTAGCTGCATCTTCCTTGGTTATATCAAATGGACGGCTGACGTCACAAATAACACATCCTGGTTTAACTTTTTCAATATCAATTATTTTTGCCTTGTTTGCACTCGTGGTGGTGATTATGTAATCTGAGGAAGGGGCGTATTTATTACTGTCTGTTGATAGATGGATTTCACAATGAGGGTTAATCTTTTCAATTTCTTCTTTTAATTCAAGTAGAGCGTGAGGGCGGGGGGAAATGAGCACGACAGTTTTCCAGGATTGACAAAGGAGTTTAGCACAAACGGTGCCGATACTGCCGGTCGCACCAATAACCATGACTTGTCCATGGAAGGTTTTATCAACTTTTTTAACCAGACCCATTCTTTCAATTGCAAAACTTCCTGCCCATAAAGTTGCGGCTGCGGAAAGTGAATTTCCGGTGGTTACCGGCACTGGACTAAATCTGGCAACGGTGACACCTGCATCACCTACAATTTTTGTATAAGCACCAAGACCCATGACTTGAATGCCATTTTTTTTTGCATGTTTGCATATGGCTATAAGTTTTTTATAAATAGGTTCCGGTTCGCTGGTTAATAACATTTTTGGCGTTTCAAACAGAGTGTAGATAATTCCTTTGGCCTTGCTTCCATTGGGGCTTATGATTTCCCCTATTTCTCCATATTTCACGCCAGGGGCAAGCGTGATCATTTTTTCAATCAAAGGATTCATTTTTTTGCTAAAGGGTAGAATGGGTTTGAGCAGAGGGTGCCTGAAAAGATCTCTGGTTGAAAGAGGATGAACAATAAAGCCAAATTTTTTGACTTCTTCAAGTCGATCTTTAAAATCTACAACATGGGGTTTTAAATCATAGGTATCAATCCATTCAAAAATGTCTTCGTTGGAGATAGGAAGTTTGCTTCTCTTGATTATTTGAAAGATTGCCTCAATAACGGCATAATTTAGATCTTCTTGATAAAATGGTGCTGGTGTGCAACTTATGATTCTGGTAATACCCGCCAGCTCAAGTCGTTTTTTATTTTTACTATCAAGTCGGTCAAGAACCATGGTTTTTCCAGAGAGTTGGTCAATTTTAACCCTTTCAAGCTGGGCACAGTTGGAAACGTAAATATCGCAATTATAAAATTTTGAAAGTGATTTATATTTTAACAATTTGTTCTTTGTAAAATCCTTCTCTTTGTATCTTTCTAATTTGCTCTTTAGAAGAAATTCCTTAATGGTGAAAAAGAACCGCTCGACACTTTTTTTTCCACTTAAGGTGCGGGGAATTCCCATAAGAAAATAAGGGTCACAGGAGATTAGTTCAGAAGCATATTCTTCAAAGATATTAAGCAATCTGGTTTGTATTATTCCGCTAAAAAATCCAACCTTTTTGTTGATCATTAAATCAGGGTTTGCGATCAGGTATTTTTGAATTGTCCAAGGAAGATAAATTTCACGAAACTTACTTCCATCGACCACAAGGCTTTGCTTCACCAGTTTACTTACTTGAGAAAGGATGGGGTGCATGTAATTTTTTTTTCCAATACTACTTCCGCTTGGAAGGCCTGAAATAGCGATAACATCTGCTCTACCGTCGTGTTTTGTAACTAGATCGCAATAAAGTTTTATGTTTAAATCAACTCCGTAATGAGTAATGCGAAATTTCTGGCCGGCAAATTCAATAATCTTGCTGAAGTTGGTGTTGGGGGAGTTGGTGGAGATATTTATTATTTCTTTCATTTGATTTTTTCGCTCTTTAAAAAATCATTAAACCCTTTGAAAAATTTTTTTTGATAATTTTTAAATAAAAAATTATCAAGGAGATCGGGATAATCTTTTAATCTGTTATCAATATGGTAACCGCCGATGTCGTTCATATAAGGTAAAATTTCACTTGGTATCTCAAGTTTGCGGGCAAAAGCCTTGTACAGGGGTTGAAAAGTGCTAAATGGTTTAAAATCTCCAGCAAGTTTGAATTCATCTCTGCAAACTGCCAGAAATTCTTTAACGGTAGGATTATTTTCGGGAACGAGGTTATATATTTTTACCGGATCATCCCCCTGAGGGTTGGTTAGCATGTGTGCAATCCAGTTACAGACCATATCAACGGGGATGAGAGGTAAAATAGTTGTTGGATTAAACGGAAACAAGATGAAAGGAAGCTTTTTTATCATTTGAGTGATAAAAAAATTCCCCGATAAAAATTTGAGAAAATAATAGGGTCCATCAATTCGATTTATCCTTCCGGTAGTACTATCACCAACCACGATGCCTGGCCGATAAATCCGAACCTTGGCATTGATGAAAATAGATTTCCTAACCATCAATTCGGCTGACATTTTGGTTTGTGCATAATTATTGGAATATTTAACTTTTGGAATGCGCTCAACACTTTCAAAAAGATCCCCTTGTAGATCTCCTTTTACAGCGATGGTTGATAGATAATGGAAGTATTTTAACTTTTTAATTTGCTGGGAAAAGGTTAAAAGATTGAAGGTGCCAATAATGTTGGTGATATAACATTCCGTGGCGTCAGCCTGTAAATCATATAAAGCAGCGGCGTGAAGTATGACATCAACATTTTTTAAGATCATTTCGCGATCTTCTTTTTTTGAGAAAATCTGTCTTTCGGTGAGATCACCTTGGATTAAGATAATCTTGGGCGTTTTTGAATAAATAGATTTATTTATTTGAGCCGGATTTCGCACTAAAAGAAATATTTTATCAAAATCCTCCATGATTTTTTTTGTAATTTCACTTCCAAGAAAACCAGTTGCTCCTGTAATTAAAATATTCATAAATATTAAAACGCCTCAATCATATCCAATCCGTAGCTATGCTCTTGGATGTTGCCACTTTTAAAACAGAAACAATGGATAAAGTTAGGATTAATGGTAATGTTAAAAGTTTTGTTGGTTACTAACTGTTCGCCGTCTCCAAAGAACATCAATTGTTCCTTATCTAAATTGGTAAGTTTGACATTATCTGTTTCAAAAAAAATCAGGTCAGGATCATTTATGGGGAAATTTCCTTTTTTGATACTAAGAATGGCCTGAATTAAGGATTTTCTGGTTTGATGGGTGAAGATGGTAACATTGAATTTGCCATCTTGGTTGCAGGTGGCAGGGGCTAAATTAAATTTTCCAGCAAGTGTTGGCTGATTGTTTATAAAAAGCATGGGAGTTTTAACTTTAATAATTTTTTTCTCAAGATGAGATGATTCAATTTTGATATTGTAGTGTGGAAAGTTCCATTTTGTAATCTTAAATCCTAAAATCATGGAATAAATTTGGTCTCCGGTATATCTCATAATATCACGAAAAAACGGAAATTTTGACCTAAGGGTATTAATGGAAGTGGCGACATCGCTGGCAAGCCCGATTCCGCCGTTGGTAATCATGTATTTCCCATTGATGTTAATCAGATCGATTGGTTCAATTTGCCGGTTTTGAAACATCGTAATTATTTTTTTTATATTTCTACTTATTCCTAATTCGCCAGCAAGGTCGTTGGCAGTCCCGGTTGGGATAATAAGTAACCTAACCGGGGTCCCGGCCAGTTCTTGGATTAAAACGTTGGCGGTGCCATCTCCTCCTACGGAAAATATGTATTCTGTACCCTCTTTAATATCGCATGCCACTTCTTTTTTTAACCCGTCAATTGACGGAGGTGTGTGGAATATCAATTTATGTCGAAACAGATATTCCTTAAGCTTGTTTTCCCATACTATTCGATCAGTGCCGCTTGCTTTGGCATTTAAATAAATTGATATCTTTGCCATAATGGGAAAAGAGTATAGTTATTTTTAGTTTTAGGCAATGAGGGCATGGATCTATATGTAAAAACTTCTAGATTTCTATCCCAAACCTAGTTCTCTTGCTATGATGGAAAATCTCTTCTTATGGGTGAAAAACATGCATAATCAATATTTTAGTGACCTAAATTATTCTCTTGGAAACGAAGATACTAAAGTGGAATATGAGATGGTTAGGAGATTAAAACCTAATACTATTATTTCAGTATGTGGTTCAGGCAGTAGGACATTGCCCTTGCTTGCATCTAGTCCCCAAAAAATGATCTGTGTAGATTTGGCTTCTCAGCAACTTGGGTTACTGAGACTTAGAATTGAGGTGTTAAAAAAGCTTAGTTACGATGAATTTTTAAAGTTTTGGGGATATGCTCCATATGCGAATACTTCACTAAATCGAAATGAAAGAAAAGCGATGTTTGAAAAATTATCGTTACTCGCTTCAGACTGGGAATATTTTTATCATTTGTTCACCAAAAATGATTGGGATACGATTTTATATGAGGGAAAATGGGAAAAAACCTTTTTTATATTCAGTCGTTTTGTTTATTTGATGTTGAAAGAGAGAAGAGGTGAACTTTTTGAATGCAAAACTCTCCTCTTACAAAAGGAGTATATCAAGAAGAAATTTCCCAGATGGAGATGGACGTTTATTTTGTTTATCTTGGGAAATCGTTCCATGTTCAATACGCTTCTTTACAAAGGCCAATTTGTTAAAAAAAATATCCCAAAGGGGTATTTGAAATTTTACATCGATGCTTTTAATTATTTATTTAACCAGATTCTTGCGAGGGAAAACTTTTTTTTACAAATTTGTTTTCTTGGGAAAATAATGTTTAGGGAGGCAAATATTCTTGAAGCCGAGCGTGTTTGCTTTGATGAGATGAAAAGTAATTTAAATCAACAGTCTACGGAGATAATAGAGGTACAGGGGGATTTGATTCAAACCATCTGTAGTTATGAACAGGTTGATTTTATTTCCATGAGTGATGTACCCAGTTATTTTTCAGGTGAACAAGAGAAAAACTTTTTGCAAACAATCAAATCAAGTCTTTTACCAGGAGCAATTCTGGTACTTCGAAATTACCTGCGCGTACCGGAGTGTGATCAAGGCGGTTATGAGGATGTAACTGACCAATATCGTGACCTTATCGCACAAGAAAAGGTTCAAGTATATCAGTTTTGTATATTAAGGTACAAGGGTTAACCAAGGTTAATGTTATTTAATTCCTCAAGTTTGCCCCCGAGGTGCACTAATCCCTTAGAGCCGTCCAAGGCAACTATCTGTCCATTTTTAATTTTATCGGTTACATCGGTAAGTCCGACAATGGTGGGTATTCCCATCTCCCTTGCCACTACAGCTGAGTGAGATAAGATAGAGCCTTTTTCAATCAGTAATCCGCTAATGGATGGAAAGATGGGAACCCAGCCAGGATCAGTTCTCTTGGTGACTAAAATTTCCCCGTTCATTTGACAATTATCCTGGGGAGAAAGAATCACTCTACATTCTTTTAGTAAAATGCCAGGACAGCATGGTGTTCCTTTTAATACCTCAGGTCCAAGATTAAGTCCTGCCAAGGGGTCAGGGAGTGTTGGTGTAATTTTGTTTGCCCTGTAATATGGTCCATAGGTGTAAAATCTTTCAGGTGGCTCAGTTCCGTTTTGATAATGATCATATTCCACACATCTTTGATTGATTAACTTTTTATAATCAAAGGTAATAGATCTACCTTCAATGGGAGCAATAATTTCTTCCACCGAAAGCATGTATATATCTTTGGGATTGTTGATAATTCCAGCCTCACAAAATTTTCTGGAAATTGCATTAAAAATCTGCCTGGAAAGTCCAAAAACTTTGGTGCGGGTAAAACGAAGCTCTTCCCGGTTTCTTACAGCTTTTTTGGTTTGTTTTACTACCCAGAAAAATATTTTTTTTCTGTTGAAAAAGAATAAAATCTTTTTATTTGGGATCAAGGTTAAACAATGTTTTTCCGCATTATAGGCTTTTTCCTTTTCCTTTTTTTCTTGAGTTTCTAGATCGATATTTCCCTTGATGAGATAATTTTTGAGCATGGTAAAGATAAAGCGTGGATTTTCTTTTAAGGAATCTACTTCCAATTTTAGTTCGTTAACGCATCTAAATCCATACACTTCGATGTATTCCTTTAGTTTTTTAGCAAGATCCAGCAACTGTGGGCCAGGGGATTGATAAATTAACTCATTCGTCAACTCATCTTCGTTGTGATCAAGTATATATTTTTTGATAGTTGGATGAGATAAAATCCAGTTTGATAGTTTAATCAATTCCTTGGTAGGTTTGGTGCTTTCCAGATCCCCTTGGGCGCACAAAAGATCATTTTGAATGCTTCCAGTTTCGTCAATTTTCCAAGAGATGATTAGTTTTTTTAAAACTCCATAGAAAATCATTGTAAAAAAATCATTAACGATGGGGGTTTTCCAATTTCCAAGAAGGTCGCGTTGCAATCTTCGGTAAATGTTGACGAGTTCGGTTTCGCTAAGATGGTCAAAGGGCAGCCGGGTTGCCCAGTTTTTGGTGATCTCATAATTTTGATAGAAATTTTTTATAGAGGTATCAATTACTATGAATTGTTTGATGATGAGGCAAATGCCTTTGATAAGAGTTGGCAGTTCAATAAAATAGCGTCGGTAAAATGATAATTTTTCTTCTTTTTTATCAACGTCCCCGGTATCTTTAACTCCCATCATGGATTCCATGAATTCTCTATTGAAGTTGTAACCCGGAAGTAACTTTAAAGTTTTATACCAATTGGTGAGGTTGTAATAAATACGGCCGTCAATATTTCCAAGCATGGTAGCAAAAACCGAGCCCATTTCATTTATTCGCTCCATGCTGGTTCCCATCAAGTTATAAAATTGACGGTAAACCTGGTCATATGCATAACTTGCAAAGCTAAAGGTAAGTGGGCTGGTCACTCCACTATAGCTTTCAACAATGTTGGAATTATCCCAGATCGTTTTTTCAAAGTTGCGATCAATACCCTTAAGGGTGGTGACGGGTCTGGTTTGTAAAACATAGCAAGATTCATTTTCATAGGTCCACTCTATGTCTTGAGGAATTTTTCCCTGTTCGCTTTCTATTTTTTTTCCAAGTTTGTATAATTCGATAACTTGGTCATCACTTAAACAGGGAATATTTCTTTTTTCTTCGGGAACATCGAGAGTTAAGGTTGATTGCTGGGTTTTTTTGTTAAAAGTTATCATTTGGTCTTTTTCAACTATCTCTTTCTTATTGATGGTTGCTATGTTGGATATAACCCAGTTATCGCAGTTTAAAACACCAGATACCACTCCTTCTCCAATACCCCAAGTGGCTGATACTATCATTTCGTCTGGATTGTTGGTAAGTGGATTGGCGGTAAAAAGAACACCGGATACTTCTCCAAAGATCATTTTTTGAATAATAACTGCCATTTTGATATTGAGAAGTTCGAGATTGTTTTGATAACGGTAACTCAGCACTCTGGCTGAATAAGAGGAGGCATAACACCCCTTGATCTTATTGAATAAATTGGATTCACCTTTTACATAGAGGAAAGAATCCATCTGGCCTGCGAATGAAAAATCACTTCCGTCCTCATCTACGGCAGATGAACGGACGGAAAAATAACTATTTTCTAGGTTGAACGACGGTTCGGATTTTATTTTAGATAAAATTTTATTTTTAAGCTCGGGTGAAAAATCAGTGGATAGAATAAGTTGTTTTAATTCCTGTTCACTGTTTTCCAATTCTCTTATATTATCAAGGGACCTTTTTTGGATAATTTCTTTTATTTGGCAAGTAATCTCCTTAGTGAATTCTTCAAAGAGGGTGACATCAAGAATAATAAAAGAGGGAACGTTCAGTCCGATTTTTTTTAATGCTTCAAGACCCATTGCTTTTCCACCAATTAGTTTTGCTTGATTTTTCATATTTGTGATTCCTTCGAATTATTTAAGTAAGGCTAGAATGATGATATTAATATGATTTCCCAGAAGACAAATAATCCCCCCTAGTTCGACCAATTTGGAATTTGTGGTGGTTGGATTTTTTATAAATTTAAACAACAATAATGAGCTTACAAGGAATAAAAGGAAACTGGTAATGTTGTTCCAGGGACTCATGTCAAATATTTTATAAAAGATCGTAGAGATTATAAAAATTAAAAAGTAACTGCTGGTTAAAATCATGGCGGTCTTTGGGATACCCCAGGTCTTGGTATAGCTGTCGGCGTGTTTATGTTCGCGTTCTTTTGACCATGTTTTTCTTGAAATTTCATAGGAAAAAGATAGTAGGGCAATAAAAAGAAATGATAACCAGATTTTAATATTAAATAGGAAATAGGGGGTTCCGGTTTGCAGGGATGAACTGACCGCATAACTGATCATGATAGGCAATATGGCCTGATGAGAAAGCAAATAAAGGGTTATTGATTTTTTCAGTCTTTCAGAGATAAAAAATTCTTTAAACATTAAAAAGGAGTAGGCGAAGACCGCACTCCACCAAAATAATTGTTCTATGGAAGAAATCAAATTCAATATAATTTGGATTAAAATGATTCCAATTAGTAATTTTCCAAGGTCTTTAAGCGTTACCACCCCTCTGGAAAGCAGCCTTTCCGGATGAGCATCACAATCATCCTTGTAATCTTTGAATTCATCAAAAAGACGAATATGGAAAAAGACAAAAAAGAGTGTCATCAATCCCCAAAGCATGGGTGCGCTAAAAATATGGTCAATCTTATCATAGTAACTCAGTTGCCCCAAATAGAAACTGCTCAGAGAAAAACAGGTTACAAAAAGTAAAATGGCAACCAGAGGAAAACGTTCATTGGTATAGCAAAGAATTCGTTTAAAAAAATTTTCATTTTTAAGTTGTTCAATCTGGTCATTACTGTACATTTTTAATACCTCACTATAATCAATTTTACTATTATGTCGTTTGTCGACAGGAATTGTGTTGGCAAAAATAATTTTGGATGGGTGAATATCAAGTTCATGCAATTTATTTTCAATTTTTAAGCGGGTGTTATCGTTATGCATTCCCGGTTTTACAGAGACTAAAAGGGCGGTGGTCTTTTTATCTGAATCAAGCTGGAAGTAGGCGCATTTGATTATTTCTTCCAGGTTATTGATGATCGGTTCCACTTGCAAAGGAAAATGAATTTGATCGTTTTCGTTAATGATAGCATTGACTCTTCCAAGCATAAAAAGCTGACCGGATTTGTTTTGATAGCCAAGATCTCCGGTACGATGCCAGATGTTGCCTTGGTCATCGATATATTTATTTTCCCTAAAGGCTTCCTCGTTCTGGTAATATTTTTTTCCAACAAATGGTCCGGTTAAAATAATTTCGCCAGTCTCTCCCACAGGTAGGGAAGATATGTCGGTCAGGTTATGGCGGGAGAATTTGATTATACGGGCGTTAATTTTTTCAACGGGAATACCCAGGGTGATTCCTTTTCCTTGAAGAGTGATGTTTTGTGTATCCATTAAAACTTTGTCAGATGAAAGAAGAGCGATGGGTTCAGCCTCGGTTGATCCATAAACCAGATATAAGCTGGCGTTAGGCATGAGTTTTTCTAAAAATGAAAAGAGCCATGGGTTGACTGGGCCGCCACCGGTAAAAAATTTTTTCATGGAAGGGAGAGTAACTGAATGTTTGGAGGCATAATCGGTTAATGGTTCTATCAAAGCAGGAGAACAGGTCATGCTGGTTACTTTATGGGTGTTGATTTGGTTAATTACTTTGGAGGGGGAAAATGCAGAGATTTTTCGAAGATCAGCATCGATGATGACGCTGGTAATGCCGCTACCTAGATTGCCAAGTACAAAAACTGGAAACATGGCAAGATCGATGTCACTAGCTTCGTGAAAATAATATTCTTCATGGGCACGGTGTTGTGCTTGTAAAAAACCATGAGTTCGATCACACCCTTTGGGGTTATTGGTGGAACCGGTGGTGAAAGTGATGAGAGCCGAATCCTCTGGATTCATTTCTTCGCAAATAATATCAATATTAGAATTCAAATTGGCTTTTGAAATTAGTGTATCCAGAATAATTTTGTTTTTAATTCTAAATATTTCGTTTGCCTTTAACATGAGTATAACGGCTTTTCTGATATAAATGAGGAAATCTGGACGGACTTTTTTGAGACAATTATTTATATAATCCTTTGAAGCCCAAGGGTCAATAAAGACAGCTATGGCACCCATATGAAATAGGGCGGTGATGAGAACATAAAGATCAATTTTGACAGGAATTAAAAGAAAGACACGATCGCCTCTTTTAACTCCCATGGCCTTAAGGGCGGTTACCGTCTGATTGATTCTTTTATTAAAATCGCCAAAAGAGATGGAGGTCCCATCCGGTTCGATAATAGCGGTTTTTTCTGGAAATTTTCTAAATGTTTGTAGGGCATTGGTCACCAAATTCATTGCAGTTCCTTGTGAAGAAGTTCGTAAACTCCGAAATTTTCTGCACTAGTAGAATAATTCCCTGAAGGGTTATCTGCAATAAAAAGAGCATGAATTGCTTCCTTATAATTTGCTTGGAGTGCGTAATTATGGGTCCAATACATAAGGGCCTTTCCTAGGCCAATATTGCGATAATCCGGATGAACTGCCATGGTCTTGACCAAAAGACGATCTATTTTTCTTTTTTTAATTAAAAAAATAAGTTTTGTCAGAAGGTTTTGTCTTCCTTTCATAGCTTTTAACACATCAATGTAGTCGGGCATACAAAATAAAAAACCAATTAGATTGTTGTTTTTTTCTGCCAGACAAAAATAACGGGGATCAATTAAGGTTTTACCCTCATAGTACATTGTATAAAACTCATCATAGGAAATAGGTGTGTAGAGAAAATTTTCGTGAAAGGAAATTTTACAAAAATCGTATAGTTTTTTGATCTCTTGATCAAAATTATTAAGTGATAATGGACGAAGTATGATCCCTGCTTTAATGACATTTAAAAATGCGGGAGTATTTTTTAAAACGAGATTTTGCATCTCTGGGTGAGTGAGTTTTCTTGAAAGATAGCTTCGTAGTATTTGATAACCAAAATTTTTATAAAACACTGGATAATAAGCCGGATTGTAAGGCTCAAAAAGGTAGCTTGGGTGATTAAAATTAAATGTTTTAAAGCGATAGGTATGCCATGTGGTAAAATTGATGGGAGCAATTATTCGTTTAATTTTATGGTTATTTTTGAAATAATTTTCAACAATTTCCATTAATGTTTTAAAACATGCTTCATCGTTAACACATTCAAAAAAGCCAATTAGGAGCGTTTGGGTATTATCCAAATTGATGTCGGGATGAATAACGCCAATTGCTCGTGCCGCAGGTGAACCATTCATATAAAGTAAAAATTTTTTATGGGTTATTTTTTTATAAATAGGGTAATTGGACTTTAAATATTTTGATTCATTGTCTTTAAATGAGATCAGGCGATTTGGATCATTTTGATAAATGATGGAAGGTAATTTCAAAAATATCTCAATTTTGTCCTCATCAAACTCAAAAATGTCATGTCTGTAAATTCTATTCATGGTAATCTTTTTTGTAGCCGCACCTTTTTTTGTCTATTAAACTGACTATTATACGAAGACGTATAGATGTCTATAAGTTTGAAAATTTTGCCGGATATTCTATGGAATCAAAAAATCTCTATCATTGCGAAAATTTAGAATTTAACTATTTTTCTGGTACTCAAATCATACCAGCACTTAGAGGAGTATCTACCGAGGTTAACCTTGGTGATTTTGTGTGCTTGAGCGGTCCGAGCGGATCAGGCAAGTCAACTCTTTTGAATTTACTTGGAATGATTGAACCTGTTCAAAAGGGTGTGATGACTTTTAAGAATTTAAGGATAAGCGAACTTTCTGAAGCACAAAAGAATCATTTAAGACGTCATGAACTTGGTTTTATTTTTCAATTTTTTCATCTTATGCCAACTCTTTCAGCATATGAAAATGTGGAATTTTTTCTTTTGAGACAGGGTATAACCAAATTGGAACGCGAACAAAGAGTTAAACAGGCATTGGAGTCAGTGGGGATATGGGATTTTAGAGGTCAAAAACCGCTGGAGCTCAGCGGTGGCCAAAGACAAAGGGTTGCTCTGGCTCGAGCCCTGGCAAAAAAACCCTCCGTCATTATTGCTGACGAACCAACCGCCAGTTTGGATCAAAAAACCGGACGAGAAGTGGTGGATATACTTCTTGAGCTTAATCAAAAACAAGGCGTCACCATAGTACTTGCTAGTCACGACCCCATGGTAATAGAGAGATCCCCTAGAAAACTTTCACTTAGAGATGGGAAGCTTACCTGATTAGGTCAAGATTTACAGGAGTTTGAATGAAACTGATTATCATTGCATATAAAAATTTACTTAGAAATACTCGAAGGACATTTACCATTCTGCTTACCATTACTTGTGGTATGGGCGCACTTTTTCTTTATCATGGTTTTAACTCGGGGATAATGAATCAATATAAGTTTAATTGTATTCGTTCCCGTTATGGACATGGCCAGATCAATCTAAAAAATTACCTGGATCAAACTTATGAGAAACCTTGGGAGCATTGGATAGAGAATTACTCCGAAGTTGAGAGTTTTCTTAAAGAACAACCAGAAGTCAAACATGTTTTTCCACGTCTTCAATTTTTTGCACTTTTGACTAACGGAAAAATTAACGTCTCGGGAAGAGGCCAGGGCATTGATGGGGTTGAAGAAGATAAATTTTTTACTGCTATGAATGTAGAAGAAGGAAAAAATTTAAGCAATGAAGCAGACGGTATTATCCTTGGCAAAGGACTGGCTAGAACTCTTAATGTAGGTATCGGAGACAATGTAACGGTACTTGCCAATACTGTTTACGGAAGTTTAAATGGAGTTGATTTGCAAGTAGTTGGTATTTTTCATACAGGTGCCAAGGATTTTGACGACGTGGTTTTTAGATTACAACTTAAACAGGCCCAAATTCTTTTAGATACCAACAAAGTTGAAAGTGTATCCCTTGGTCTTTATAAGGATGAAAATTGGCAAACAGTTTCAACCCTGATCTCTAATCGGTTTAAAAATCTGGAGAGTATCCCTTTTGAAATTCTTGATAAGGTATATTACAAGCATGCGGTAGATTTTTTAAAAGCCCAGTTTGATGCCATAAAAATGATTATCCTTGTAATCATTATCCTTGGAATTTTCAATACCATTTCAACCGCAGTGCTGGAGAGAAAACAAGAGATTGGAAATCTTAGGGCGAACGGAGAGTCAGTGGCTGATGTTATGAAACTTTTCTCTTTAGAAGGACTACTTATGGGGATAATCGGAAGCTTGCTGGGTTTATTCGCTGCTTGGCTTTTGAATAATACGATCCTTATGAATGGAATTTTGATGCCTCCAAGTCCTGGTATCACTAGACAATTTCATGTTTTTGTCGAACTGCAACCTGGTTATTCGCTGGTGACGTTTGCTCTTGGATTAGTCACCTCATTTATTGCTACTTTTTTAGCGACATTAAAAGTGGTAAGAAGACCTATTGGGGAATTACTTCGTTCTCACTAAGATATTAAGGAGATATTATGCGACGGTTGGTTTATTTAATAGTATGTCTTCAAGTTTTTTTTGCAAACGCAAAAGAAATAGATGTTAATTTCATCTTAGAGAAGTCGGATGCCATCCGCAATCCATCTGATTCATTTTTTATGGAAGTGAGGGTTGAAAGTAAAGAGGAGAGTGAAGAAAGCCTGTTTGAAGTTTACACCAAAGGCAGAGACAAGACTTTGATTAAAACCATAATGCCAACTATGAATAGAGGGAGAAATCTTTTAATGCTTGAAGAAAATATGTGGGTCTATGTTCCTAACCTCAAGAGAGCGGTGCGGGTTTCTCTTTCTCAAAAGTTAACCGGTCAAGCCGCCAATGGTGATATCAGCCGGATGAGGTGGGCCAGTGATTATGAACCAAAACTGATTGGTCAAGATAAACAAAGTTGGAATCTTTTTTTAACTGCAAAGAAAAAAGGATTAACCTATGATAAAATCCGCATATGGGTAAAGAAGAAAAACTTTCATCCAATTAAAGCGGAATATCTAACCGTAAATGAGAAGATTTTAAAGACTGCTTGGTTTGATGGATATAGAGAAATTGCCGGGGGTGTGAGACCAACCAAAATTCAAATTGAATCTGCCTTGAACAAGAAAGACACGAGCCTTATAGAAATTAAAAAAATGGAAGTGAAAAGCTTTCCTGAATCCAATTTTCAAAAAGATAATCTTCAATAAAAACGATGAAAAAAATAATTTTGCTTTTTGCGCTTTTCACATTTGTAACCTATCAAGCAAACAGCGAACCAGTTTTGACTGGCGAGGCTATGTTTGATTATGCTCATTTGTCAAAAACGCAGATTTCCGATGAGGATGACTTGATCAGGTCAAGGCCTTCAGTAATGGCTAATTTTTCAAGATCGCTAGGCCAGGGCAAAGAGAGGTTATCACCTTTCAGTATTGAAGGAAGTTTTTACGGCTATGCTAATTTTAAAGAAGGAGAAACTGGAAAAAGTGAATTTCGAAAGTTAATTTTAAATTATAAGGGTGATCATAATGTTTTTAACCTAGGCATGCAAAGTATCAGCTGGAGTGAAACTTTTGGTGTCAATATCATGGACGTGGTTAACCCCCGGGATTATTCATTCTATGTTTTTGATGATTTAAACATGAGTAAGATTCCCGTCAGTATCATTAATTATCAGTATTTTTATAATGATTTTTCCTTCCAGCTTATTTACAACCCTGAGGCTAAATTTGATAGATTGCCTGGACATGGTTCTTTGTTTGATCCTTATGCAAAATATAACTTGCCACTAGAACAGACTCCTTCTCCTAAAGCTTTCTCTGATAGCGAATTCGGCGGGAGAGTTAGATATCTTTTCAGTGGAGGACTTGATCTGGGATTTATTTATTATTCACACTTTAATAGAAATCCCGCAATCTATCTTGACCCAGCTTTAAATAAACTTCATTCCCACTTTGAAAAAGTTAATAGTTTTGGAGAGACCTTTTCTTTGGTAGTGGGTGAACTCGTGTTGAGAGGGGATTATCTTTATACACCAGATACTCCTTACGCAACCAATGATTTGAGTTTTCGTTATAGCGATAGACATCAAGCTATTTTAGGTGGGGATTATAGTACGGCAAATGGGTTTTCGTTTGGCGTGCAACTTCATATGGATACGCTTTTCGATCATCAATGGATAAGTGCTCAGCTGAAAAATAGTTTTATGGGTGAGACTTTCCGGCCGTCATTGATGATCTTTTCAGGTTTAGATAACCAGGATTTATGGGCAAGAGCTGAATTTAGTTATTTTTATACATCTTCTTTTCAAATTGCTCCCCAGTATAATTATCTAGCAGGAAAAAGCGGGGAAGGAATTTTTGGAGAGTTCACCGATAAAGATTATTATCAGTTGATGGTCAAGTATTTGTTTTAATCAAACCTGAGATAATTGTTCAGTTAACGATACAAGTTATGGTTGTCATATGATTGATCTTCGTCATTAAAATTACTTGATTTGAATTGATAATAATCAATTCAATTATCTCTATAATAAAATTAATCTAGGTACGGCTTCAGTATAAACCAAAACGAAATGGTGGTTACTATGAAACTTGTCGAAATTCTAAATCGTTATCAATTCATTTTTTATTAAGCTTTGAGTCATTTTTTTAAAACTTTGTAAACGTCTTGGCAACGGAAATCCCTATGTTAATTGCTTATTGTGATTAAACAAATTGTAATCAAGTAATTTTTTTTGTGGTAACGATATTTATAAGTGTATAAAAATCACTTGATAAATATAGAAAAAGATCTGTATCATTATCCAGTCCAATGAGAATAATCACTATCAAAGTTCTGGAGGACTCATGAAATTTGTAATTATTTTTGCTTTTGCTTTCGCTTTGAGCATGCACTTGTTTGCTAAAGATCAAATATTAGTTTTATCAGGAGGTTTATCACCAGATAACAACCACTATTCTCAATATCTTCAAACAAGGCTTTTATATAAATATTTAAGAGATCGTTTTAGGTATAAAAAGGTTGATGTAATGTTTGGTGTGGGGAACAATACAGCTGCTCCGCTTATTTTTCCAGATGTACACAAAATTAATTTTGAAGATCAATTTGAAATTGCTCAAACAATCCATGGGGTTATTGATAATAATACTTCTGCAACCAAAGAAAATATTATTCGTTATTTTCAAAATGATATTGAGGGTGATGTTAATACTTTCTTTCTATTTGTAAGTGATCATGGATTACCTAATAAGAACGATCCGAGTTATGACAACAATTGTATTGCTTTATGGAGTTATGATCAAAATAATATGAATAATATTAGTTTTGAAAATTTATGTTTTTCAAGGGAAAATCTTGAAGATCTTATTAATAATAATTTTCAAGATAAGAAATTTATTTTTACTATGGCTCAATGTTTTTCTGGTGGATTTCATCGACTATCAGTAAAATTGCAAGATGGATATCCAGTTGCGAACCATAATGTCTGCGGATTTACTTCCGTTGCCGAAGATACTGTTGCAAGTGGATGTACACCAGATGCCAGTGGCCCTAATTATCAAGGATATGAAAGATACTTCACGGAACAGTTCACTGGAATAGATGTTGTGACCGGATTTGAGTTACCAAATGTTTCAAATGATACCATTTTGAAAGCGCATCAATCTGCCTCATTAATAGATATGACATTAGATGCTCCACATACGACTTCAGAGTTTTATTTAAGGGAGTGGAGCAAGCGTTTTTCGAATAGGAATTTCATTCCACGATCAGGAAATTTATCAAGTGAAGAAATAAACTTAAAATTAAAAAAATATTCATCAACATTTCCACCAGAAATTAATGAAAAAACAAAATCAAAAGAGCTGAAAAATATTTTCCAGCTTAAGCGCAATTTTTTAATAAAAATGCAATCAGCCATAACAAAAAAATATCCTGATTTGAATTCTGTATTTGAGTCAAATAATATTGACGAAATAATATTGGCACACAAGGATGTTAAAGAAAAAGCCAGTCAGGAACTTGCTAAATATTTTGATATGGAAAAAAAATATGAATATCTTGTTAAAACCCATATTCAAGATTTATGGATTAATGCCCTAAAAAATGATGAAATTCCCTATTTATCGGAGATAGAGAAAAAGTTTGAATTAGAAGTTTTACCGAGTAATGATAAAAACTTTATTTTTTTGTTGAGTAAATATACGCATGAAAATGGCGAAGAATATGCTAACAGAATTTCTCGTTATAATTCTAAAAGATATAGATTTATGACTGATTATGCCATGATCTATGGAAATGAAATTGAACGGGAAGCAGCCAAAGAAATGTATTTACTTGAACATAACATGCGCAATTTTATTGATCCTTATCTTAATCTTGATCGTAAGCAAGGTTTGATTAGAAGGATAATTCTCATGAGGGAAGAGTTGGCATCGCTCGTGTTATTAGTTGAAATTGATGATCAAGCAGGATTACAAACATTTGTTGATCTTGAGCATTGTGAGCAAACAGAATTTAATTGATAATTGATTTACTCCTAGCATAGGGCATTCGTTGGAACAGAAGTTTACTTACATTGCCCAAGTACCAATGTCTATTCCGGATATTATGTCCCATTTACCGATAAGAAAATTAATTAAATCGTTATTAAGGTTGTTCCTTTGGCGGTAGCGGTGTTATCTAAAAGATGGGTAAATTCAGTTGAAAGAATTTTAGAACTTATGAAAAGGCTTGAAAAAAATAGTAGAATTAATTGTCATGACAAATTTATAGTAGGGTATAAAACGGTCATTTTGTGAAAATATTCTTTTAAAATCAATATGTTGCAGTGCTGTAATAACCGCTCACTTCGGGTGAGTTTTGAGTCATTTTTTAAAATTTTCCAAACGTCTTGGTATGATTGTCGTTGTTTTTAAGTTTCATTATGAGATTATAATTTTTAAGAATAAAGCAGCGAAGATGTGTAGGCTTCGGCAATAAAAATCAGATAACTTGATGGCTTTAAAAGATTGGAAATGAGATTTTTAGCAAAAAATTATGGTATGGATTTAAATAGTGTTAGAGAGATAATTGCAAATACAATTGATTATGTAGTTTTTCAAGAGAGACTGCCAGATGGCAAGAAAACGCTATCTGAGATTTTAAAAATTGAGTTTGATAATGATAAATACAAAATAACTCCGTTATATCTTTTTGATAAAGAACGAGAGCAGTTTTTTTTGATATCTCAAAAAGATAAATTATAAATTAATAAACTGGTGCTTATTTCCTGATTGACAATTTCTTGGAAAAACTTTAAATTTTAAGTAATATTATTTGTCATCAGCATAGGAGGTAATCAATGAAAAAAAGAAATTTATTTGTGGCCTCCACGTCTATCAAAGCCTAAGAGACCACGTAAACAATTAGTAATTATTTAACCGTTAAAAATTGAAGCTCAATTTTTTGTTGTTGCTTAATTTTTTATGACAAAGGAATCGTGTATGAAATTAGTTAAAACTAATAAAGGCGTCTCTATATTTAATAAGGACGTATGCTTAGGAAAACTTGAAGGTGATAATGTAAGCGAAGGATTATACATTATTTATAAAATTGAAATTTATGACAATGATAAGTAGAAGATCGGAAATCAATTGTTGTCTTGGGTATTAGAAAATTATCCCCTTAAAAGGATTATCTGCTTAAGCTGGGATAAAAATGAAGATGTAGAATATGAAAAAATACTTGAGTTTCTAGGGTTTGAAATGGAATTTGAAAAGGTGTATTTCAAAAGAGACTTAAAGGATTTTGAATGCACTGAGAACTCTTTTTTAAAGTATATTTCTTTAAAGGAGATTGATCGAAATATCCTTATACAAGTATTGGATCAGGTAAGAAGGGGCGATCATGCGGAACAAGATGCAATTCCAATCGAAGAGAATTTTCCTGAAATTCTTAAAAACAAAGATAAACCCTGGGCAGATAAATGGACTGCCGCTTATTTAGACGATGAAATTGTAGGTATTGTTTTGCCTGATATATTTCCTGAACAACCCCATAAAGGTACTTTTGCCTATATTGGGATTATGCCAAATTTTAGAGGAAAAGGGTTTGGGACTTCTTTATTTAAGATGGGGTTAAATTTAGTCAAGGAATTAAAAGCAACAGAATATCTTGATTCAACTCATATCAATAATACTTCAATGATAAAGATTTTTGAAAATAACGGATGTCAAAAAATAGGTATCAGAAGGCATTGGTCAAATAATTATTTAAGTAAAATGGACCCAACTTTAGTAGCACTTGGATGGGATGCCTTTTTCCAAAATTATTTTGAAGAATTCAAAAATAAAGGTTTTTTTCCGGCCAGAATATTTAAGGAAGAAAGAAATATTTATTATGTATATAGTATTTATGGTGAACTAAAGGCAAAGGTAACCGGTAAAATAATGTACAACGCAGAGACGAGAAATGAGTTTCCGGCCGTAGGTGATTGGGTTGTAATTCAATCAAAAGTATGTGATGAAATTGCTTCAATAGTTTCCATTTTGCCAAGAAAAACTGTTTTTTCTAGGAAAATAGTTGGAGATAATCTAATTGAAGAACAAATTATTGCAGCCAACATTGATACCACTTTTATAGTTGTGGGTCTGGATGGTGATTTTAATGTTCGTAGAGTTGAGCGTTATTTAACTCTTGTTCGCAGTAGTGGTTCACAACCTATAATTGTTCTAAACAAAACAGATATATCTACTAATCTTACCCAGCAAATTAAATCGATAGAATCAATCGCATTTGGTGTTCCAATTTATATGTTAAGTGCCGTTCATAATTTAGGATTAGAGCAGTTGCATTGCCATTTTTCTTCTGGAAAAACTTCTGTACTGGTTGGATCGTCAGGAGTTGGAAAATCAACTATAATTAATAGCATTATAGGCAGTAATTTATTAAAAACAAGTCCTGTTCGAGAAGATGATAGTAAGGGTCGGCATACTACTACTCGTAGAGAGTTAATAAAGCTACCATCAGGAGGCCTAATTATCGACACTCCCGGGATAAGAGAACTTCAGCTTTGGGCAAATGCTGATGATGTTGATGAAGCTTTTAGTGATATTGAAAATCTTATTCGTCAATGCCGATTCAAAGATTGTAAGCATGACACTGAACCTGATTGTGCTATAAAAGCTGCTCTTGTAAATGATCTTCTTGATTATTCCCGTTTTGAGAATTATTTAAAGTTACAAAAGGAGATTTCTTATCTAGAAAAAAAGCAGAGGCAAAAAGAAAAAATCATAGAAAAAACAAAACGTAAAAAAATAAAAATAAAAAAGGATTGATTTATGTTTAAAGGATATTGGTTTGATAAATAAATGGTCTCCAAGAAAAAGAGAAATAAGTAATTTCCAAGAATTATTAACGATAATAATGCCACTGAGATTACTGAAAAACAGATGGTTACACATTTATTGAACCATTCTAAAAAAAATTATTTTCATGCTAGCTTTATATTGATTGAAAATATATTTTCAGTTTAACAAAAAACTGATAATTAGTTTTTCACAAAGGAGAGACGATGAAAGACACAATTGAGTATTTAAATTTTTTCACTTCTAAAGATCCCCAATACGCTCATCTGAACGCATTTTACTTTGATGTGTCAGGGCATGTTATCGCAACAAATGGTTATGTTTTAATGGGATCAAAGCGTCCTTTTAATATAAAGTTTTCGGGAAAAGGATTTAGGGCTCCTGAATATCTTAAAGGTGAATTGGTGGAAATTGAAAAGGATTTTCTTAAATGGAAGAAGTGTATTCCAGAAGAATCTGCGAAAAAAATATGTATTTCAATTCCTACTTGGTTTAAAAAATTTCAACCCACTGATGAAGAAGTAATTATGACCATAGATTATAAAGATATTCAAAAACCATTTATTAAATTAACTTCAAAAATTAATGAAACTTCTTTTGCTTTTGATGCAAAATATTTATCAGTATTTGCAGGAAAAGAAATACAGATTTTAATTCTAGATTCATATGGCCCTAAAGTAATTGTTGATAAGAATTCTCTTCTTGACCCATTTTCCAAGAATTTCAAAGAGGATGTTCTTAGGGAAGAATGGTTTTATCTTTTAATGCCTATTAATCTAGAAAAAGAAGTGGAAAGTGAGGTCTATTTATAATGAATCTTTACGAAAAAATTAAAAATACTGATCTTCCAATAAAGCAACAACGTGTTATAGAAAAAATATTGGGCGATCTTGAAAGCGCTGCTTTCTTATCTGGTCATGAAATTTGTGAAAAGTATAATATTTCATTTTCATCACTAAGTAGAATGGCAAAAACACTAAATTATAATGGCTTTCCAGAGTTTAAAAAAGAAGTGGAGTTACTTTATAAAAGTGAATTTTCTCCAACGACGAGAGCCGAAACTTTTTTAGAAGGGATAAAGGGGAAATCGATTGCAGAATCAGTTATTAATGCCGAATTAATAGCTATTAATTATTTTCAAAAGAACTTGTCTGACAAGGACATTGCCTCAAGTATGAGAAAAGTTAATAGTGCCAAAAGAGTTTTTGTAATTGGAATTGGTCAGCTTGAACCAATTGTAGACAAGTTTCAAAATTCATTGAAGCTATTAAGAAAGAAAGTTGTCGTTTTTAAAAATATTGGGTTTTCTAAAGCCATAGAACCTTATTCAGTAAGTCAAAGTGATGTCGTGATATGTTTTTCTATAAATAAAGAGCTAGTTGAGTTTAAGGAGTTGTTGGATGTATTAAATACAAAAAAAATTTCATCTATTTTAATCACTGATAAAAAAGCCGGGAGACTTCGAAAAATATCAGAACAAAGCTTTGTAGTGTCTTCTTCTGGGAACGGTATGATTAATTCTCTTACATCATACTTTATTATGACTAATATTTTAGAAGCATATTTATTTTCGTTAGATAAACATGTTTGCTTGGATAGGATTAAAAATATAGAGAATACTTGGAATAAATTGCCTCTGTTTTTAAATTAGATGATTTAAAGTAAAAAGAGTGATATCAAAACATATTAAAAGCCAAGGGGGTATTTTATCAAATGGTATATGATTATGTTCTTGATATTAGTGGGAGGTTGCATTACTAGAGAGAATAAACAAAATTACTCAAAAATATTTAATATGGGTTCATTACATGGATATATGCTTACCCATCCTCAATATAGTTTAAATATTTTTGTGGATGCAATATACCAGTATAAACCGGATATAATATTAACGGAAGTTCGACCAGAATATCCCGGGCCAATAGATGGTTCTATTGATGGTGGAATAGAACAATCTATCATATATGGGATAGGTGAGTTGGAAAATATCAAAATTGTCCCTATAGACTGGTTTGATGATGAATATATAAGTTTAATGAATGCAGAAGAAGAAAAAAAGGTAACCGATCAAAGAGTAAAGGAATATATTGAACCTCATTTTAAAGAATATTTTAAAAAATTACAGGAAGAGTCTTTCGAAATATTAAATAGCGAAGAGAACAACAAGCTTGTAAGACATGAATATGCACTATACGAAAAGTTTGGATATAAAGCATCAAAGATTAGAAATATTAATATTTGTAAAAATTTGATAAAGGCATTAGATGATAATCAAGGCAAAAAAATATTAACTATTTTTGGTCTAGATCATAAATATTATCTAGATGATTGTGTTAAAGATCAATTTATAGAAGTATTGGAACTTAAGAGTTGGTATGATAAAAATCGAATTAATCCAATAAAGAAAGAAATAATTGAGTTATCTATAAAAAATTTAAATCATGCCAAAGCAATCCTTAAACAGAGAATTGAATCAAATTTTTATTCTGGTGACTATGGACAAAAAATTGCTAAAAAAATTGAATCTTTTGACAAATGGATAAACGCAATAAGGTCATTAAAATAATAAAGTGGATGGACTCTTTAGTATTAAACATTGTTAAAAACCAAAAAAAGGATGAAGTGATCAGAAAATTGTTGATTTTATAAATTTTTTGAATGCTAGAATAAGTTTTGGTATGGAAAATGGTTTGGAAAGATGAAAGATATTGAACAAAAAAATGCATCTTTATTAAATTTTATTTACGGTACTGCTTGGAAAGAGGAGCTGACAAAAGATTGTGTAATAAATGCTCTCAAAGCTGGATATTTAGCAATTGATACTGCAAATCAAAGAAAGCACTATTACGAGAAAGGCGTTGGAGAAGCGTTGGTCTTTGCGCAAGAGAACTTTGGGATAAACAGAAAGGATATTTTTTTACAAACTAAGTTTACTTATTTGAATTTTCAAGACGACCGTCTTCCTTACAGTAAACAAGCAAGGGTCACTCTTCAAGTCCAACAGTCTTTTGAAAGTTCTCTGGAACACTTGCAGACGAATTATATTGATTCATATTTATTACATGGCCCAAGTAATCCTGATTACTTTTCAGAATCAGATTGGGAAGCCTGGTCTGCTATGGAAAATCTGTACAATCAAAATAAAGTAAAATATCTTGGAGTAGCTAATATTAACCACCAACAGCTGGTTGACCTGTATCAAAAATCCAGAGTGAAGCCACATTTTGTTCAAAATAGATGTTATGCTTCTATTAAATGGGATAATGAAATAAGAAGGTATTGTCAGAAAAATAATATTGTTTATCAAGGATTTGCCATCTTAACAGGAAGTAAAAAATATTTAGGAGGTGTTGTCTTACATCCAATCGATAGGACAGTGCCTCAGCTTGTTTTGGATGAACACAGCGCTGGGGCAGAAAATATTCATTCTACTATTCGGAAGATTATTCATCAAACAGGTAAGAGTATTCCACAAATTATGTATCGCTTTGTTCAGCAGTTAGGGGTTGTACCCTTAACTGGAACGCGATCTAAAGATCATATGATATCAAATCTCCAAATCGGAGATTTGAAGTTGACCTTACAGCAGGTTAATCAAATTATGAATATTGAATTAACGTAGAAGAATATCAATTTTATAAAAATTAAGGTCTGTAAATTTGATTTGAATTTTAATTTCGTGGATATTTGATCAGATATTTTTCAATAATGCGAGGTAATGACAAAGTAAAATCTGGGATATTGAAAAAATCATCCAGCATCTTATTTCCATTTTTTTGAAGTTGGTAATTAGGTAAAAAGTTTTGTAAGTATTGCTGACATATTAAATCAACCAGTCTTTCTTTTTCCCAGTGTTCAAGATTATATTTTTGAATAATACTTTCCTCAATGCCGATATGAACAATTTCATGGATTATAGTTTCAATGGGATTCAATTCGGTAAATAAACCATCCGGGTTTACTTGTATAAAAATAGTTCCATTTTCATACGAATAGAATCCACCTGGGCCATATTGTGTTAGTCTGACCAGGTATTGTGGGAACATCTTAAAACACCATTTTTCTTTTAATAATGCCAAATGATTAATAGCTTCAACAATGATATTTAGCTTAGATAAAAGAAGTCGGTATCCTTTTGTATAGTCATCTTTGCAGTATATTTCTTTATCAAATATTGCTAATAGTTCGTTATAATTAATTGTTTTGATTAATTCTGGATTGTTCCAATATTTTTGGAAGTGAGGACTGGAGGGTAGGACAATTTGATAACCTTGTTTCTTGTACCACGGAATCGTTTCAATTTCATCTCTTAGAATTTTAAATTCATCATCCAGAGAGGGGATTGTGACTGTAATATTATTTTTCATTTAACGATCAGGATAACAAATTTAGTTTTAATGCAAAAACCTTCGAAAAAAACAAGCCTTTCTAAATAGTACCCCCCCGGCGTCACGTTAACAATACATTTCTCCCACTGGGTTACATTGATAAAGAATTATTCACAGGGACGAATTTTTAATGAGTTCAGAAATACCCGTTAAAGTGGTGAAGAAAAATTTATCGTATCTTGGGTAGATATGAAAAATTGTTGATGTATTCAATCTTTGGAAAGTTAAAACTAGGTCTGGTGATGGAAAATGGTTTGACTGTTTAAAATTCTATCATTGGTACTAAAATAATATAAAAACTTCACTTAAAATGTTATTTCAAATATAATTGAACAAGATTGATTGGGGGATGACAGCTTGGAAACCAAGGTTAATTATATTCATTCTTACTATGAATTAATGGACAAATTTCTTATAGCGCAGTTTAAAAATGCCCTTGGGGAAATTTCTCAGGATGATGTTAATCATATTTATCATGAAGTTATTGGATATTTAGAAAAAAATATATCTGATTCAGACGCTGACTTTGTTGTGACTCAAAAAGATAAAATTAATGAAATCAAGGGAATTTTTGACTCTAGCTTTCATGAATTGGCCTTGCTGAAGACCCAATTCAATGCAACTTGTAGTAGCATTAATATTAAGAATCAGCTTGAGAATTTTAGATGTAATAAAGTATTTGATAACATACTCCTTGTGCTTAGGAAAAGATATGAGGCTGCACTGCCTTTTGTAAGTGGGGTTTTGCCGATTTCACAGTATAGAACTTGGTTTGCAGAAAATGATTGTAAAATTTCTTGTGGTGGCGCAGATAAATTAATGAATGTTTTGTTGGCGCAACAAGAAATTAATGTAAAAAAAATACCTGAAATAAAGTTGTTTCCATCTAAAAATAATAAATATTTTATGATTCAAATGCATTGTAAGCCGACATGTTATGTTGCATATGGAGGACTGGATTCCTTGTTTAAGGTTTCAACTTTTTGTCATGAAATTGGTCACTGTTGCGGCGATGAAGATGTGGCTTTATTTGACAAGTTCTATTCAGGTCAGATGAAAAAAGAGCTTATTGTATCTAACGAAATTCCGGCATATAGATTTGAAAAAATATTTTCAGATAATCTTAAAAATTTTTTGATTAATACACAAATAGATGAAGGAATGTTACAAAGTTGTCTCCTGGATTGGAAAAAAATGAAGTTTTATTTGGACGTACTCTCCTCATATTGTTGCTTATTGTATTTTTCTGGTAAAAAACTTGCTGAAATACAATTTGGTTTTAATCAATTGGCATTAAAAATGGAACCCGAGTTTAAAATAAGTGAAAATAGCCTGCAGTGGTTTGAATACACAAATCTTGCTTTTCCGTTATCCAAACTTGGTTATATTGATGCTTATCTTGAAGTTTTTGCGAAATAATTATTCGTTTTCAATAAAAAAATAAAAGATTATAATGGACTTTAAAATACAATAATTTAAATATAAGGAAGAGACTTAATGACGATTTCACCCTTGATTTCCTTCACACTTTTTTTTCTTGTTTTTTTTTTGCGAATGATAGGTAAGCGATCCATTAACCACATCTTTTAATAATTTTCTTTTTAATCATTTAATTTTACATAATCCATATCAAGGGCTATTTACTAACTATCAAGCGGTGAATTTGAAGATGTAGGAAAAATTGAAGGTATAACGCAATTTTAATGGCGTTAGAGGGCTGGATATTGACGTCATTAAAAAAGAATATATTGAAAGTCATTTATCTTTGTAAAAAAGTTTAAAAGGTCGAAAGGACAGATTGAAAGTGATGTGGTAGAATAATTCCCACATGAAAGTGAATATACCTGTAATAACTTAAAGAGTTTCGCTAAAAAAGTGGAAAATTTTAAAAATTTTTGTTTTTGGACACAGTATTAAGAGATGATTTTGATGAGCTAAAAAGTGATATTGATATAATGGTTGATTTTCAAGACGGATGTGAGTGGACTCTGTTTGATCATGTTGTCATGAAAGAAGAATTAGAAGTTATTTTTTCTCGCTCAGTGGATTTATTAACTAAAAGATCTGTGGAAAAAAGTCTAAACAAATATAGAAAACAAGAAATTCTTAGAACGGCAGAGATAATTTATGACTCAGCAGCTTGATAAGGATAAGGTTTATATTCAGGATAATCTACAAGCATGCGAAAATTGTATCAATTTTACAAATCAAATGACCTACGGACAATTTGAAAAAGATCTTAAGACTACCTTTGCCGTTCAGCACCAGATATTGATTATTGGTGAAGTCGTGAAACGAGTAAGTCAAAAATTGCTAAATGATAATCTAGAGATTCCATGGAAGGCCATGGCCGGAATGCGTGATGCTCTTATGCACACATATCAAAGTGCAGACTTTTATGAAATTTGGCAGGCAGTTTAAAGGCAATGCCTGAGCTAATTATAAAACTAAAGAGGTTATAATGAAATATTGTAGAGAAATACTAATACAGGGAAAAAATATATCAATAAAATGTCCAACTCAAGATAATTTGAAGTTTATTAAAAAACTTTGGGAAGACAAAGCTACTATGGATATTGTTGGTGGGCCGCTAGCTATGTCTGACGAGCAGTACGAGAAATGGTTTAAGGAATATGTCGTTAAAAATCCTAATACTTTTTATTGTTTGATCTTTAACGCAGAAGATATCCCCATTGGGGAAATTAGTTATCAACTTATTGATAATAAAAAAGGAATTGCTATGTTTAATATGAAGATTCATGCTGAACATAGAAGAAAGGGTTATGCTAGAGATGCAATGATTAATTTTTTAAACTATGCTTTCAATGTGCAAAAATTATCTATTATGTGTGATGAAATAGGAATAGATAATGTAGTTTCTCAAAATTTATTTATTAGCTTTGGTTTTGAGCATAAAAAAGATAAGAGTGAACATTTTTGGACTGAAATTACAAAAAAGAAGTTTAATTTGTTGTACCTTGAAAAAGTTTCTTCTCACTATGTGCAAATTTGATACTTTTTTGAAAATAACATCCCCGTCTGAAAACTTTCTGCTTCTAATCATCCTAGATATGCTTTCCCCCTTGAAAGTACTAAAACTCATCTAGTATCTTAGATAAGGAAATTATTTAAAGGTGGGGTTTATGAAGTGCTGACAAAATAACTGTTGGAACTTGATTTTGTAGGATTATTTATATACTATGTGTCGTTTTAAACGTTGAAGATTTCGTAATTGGGACAATAACTAACCATCTGGAGAAATAAATGAAAAAGATCGCCATTGTAATAGTAGGATTATTAATTTTTAGTGGAAGTTTATTTGCGGAGCTACCATATGAAAGATTAATTAAAGAAAGTCGTAATGTTTCACAATTAATCAATAATAATGCTCGCTTTTTAAGTCTTGAACAGATAAATCAAATTTCAAGTGAATTAACTAGGATAAAGGATATTATCAATGGAACGTTGCCACCTCTTTACCAAGCTTCCGTGACGGTTGATAATGTTAGTCGAATTGAGGGTGGATTTATATACGTTTTCAAGTTAGTTACTCCAATCCCCGTAAATAAATTGGAAGTTCTTGTGAGTGGAAAGAAAATGAAAATCCACAGCGCTAGCATGGTTATGTATCCGAATAGTGTTGTAGAGCTTCCAGAACTAATGAGTGAAAATTTTCTCTACGATGGTGATAAGCTAGTCACTCCTTATTTTAATAGTCTCACTAGACAAGTTTCTGAGATTCATATCAGGGCTGAAGCTTGGGCCCAAAATGTTGGTCTTACTCTTACAATAAAATCGCATGTAAGTAATATTCAAATTATTAATAATCAGATGCCGGTAGCTAAGTCGTTTTTGTGTTCTGCTGCATGCACAAGCCTTAACGGGTTTCCAGATATTTCAACTTCTATTTTAGGTGAAGGACGACGCGAGCAACAAGCAAGAGACAACGCTATAGCTAATTTAAGAAGCGTTTATAGTTGTAGCTATGGAGTAGCTATAGAAAAATGTTCTGAACTATTAGATAATATGGAACCTGTTATGTGTATTGCTGGCTGTAAAACAATTTCTGGAGAGTTAGATATCTCTGTCGCAGTTAAATCATCAGGAAGAAATACTCTTGAAGCGATGTTGAATTCTAGAAGTGAGCTAAAAAGATCCTATAACTGTAGTTACGGGATAGTGGATGGTGAGTGCTCAAATTTGAATGATAAGCCAACTTATTGTACAGCAGCTTGTAAGGGCCTAAATGGTAATGCTAATTTAACCACTTCAGTCGGAGCAGAGGGCGATAACAAGGTTGATGCAAAGATTAATGCGATTAATGCTCTTAAGGAAAAATATAATTGTAGTTACGGATTGATAATTCATCAATGTGAAATAATTTAAATTCTAAATATTTTATAAAAAAGATACTATGACCCGTTTGTGACCGAGTGTGTTCTAAGCGGGTCATGTGAAATAATTCAATACGAAGAAGAGAATTATCCTGAACTGTAATTGTTCAAAATAAATTATCGAAACGTTTTTTTCCATCTTAGTAACATCACATTGTGTTTTTGGTTACTCCAATAGGGTAAATTAATATTAAAGCAAAAAAATCCTCGAATTAAGGCGAGGCTTTTTAATCTAATGGTGGTCCATCAAAGTCACGATATGAACAAAACGTCATTAACTCATATATTATTGATACTATTAAATATTTTAAGTGTGCCAGAGAGCTGGATATTGATGTCATTAAAAAAGAATTCACAGAAAATGGTCAATCTTTAAGGAAACTTTCTAAGAAATTTAAAAGATCGAGGGGGAGCATAAGGCGACAATTAGAAAAAGTCGGCATTGATGACTTTAGTGTGAAGACAGAGCAAGATCCAAGGTTGGTTGAAATGGTTAAAGACTTCAAAGACCAAGGAATGAGTTACCAAAAGATCGCTGAGCAATTTAATCAAAGCGAGATTGGTACCAGAAGTGGTGAAGGGAAATGGTTTGGGAAGATGGTAAGAGTTATTATTTTGTAATGTTAGATGAAGAGTTTAAAGCACTGGAACAATTGGAATATTAATTTTATTTTACATTTTTTGTTAACTATGTGTTACTATGTACCGATACAAAGACATATAAAGAGTGTTTATGGAAATTGAAATAGATATTAATGATCCTATTCCTGTGTATGAACAGATAGTTTTTCAAATTCAGAAAGCAATCATTGAAAAACGATTGCTTATTAAGTCGCCCCTTCCTTCTATTAGGCAGCTGGCAGAAGAACTTGGCATTAATCCTGGAACGGTTGCTAAGGCATATCAAATTTTAGAGTCAAATAGTGTAATCATAACGGCCGGAAGAAAAGGAACTTTTGTTAAAGAAAGTGCTGTGGAAATGATTCAGAAATATAAAGCACAGGTTAGAGTTAGAAAGATTAAAGAACTTATTTTTTTCTTAAAAAAAGATGGCATCAATAATCAAGAAATAAAAACTCTTTTTATACGGGAGCTTAGAAATGATTAACCAATCTTTTACTGATCTACAAATTACTATCATTCTTTTGCAAGGAATTGTTATTCCGATGATAATTACTTTGTTATATAAAAAGCTTAATTGGGAAAATCATCAAGAGATCATACTCTATTTGAAAGGACAAAGATTGATCAGTTTTTTTGCTGGAGCAATCATTTCTCTTCTTTCGTTAGCTATGTTAAAAATGTTTCCAGCAAAAATATTTATCTATGATATTTTAAGCGTCAATGCATATGCCATCTGTTTTATTCAACTTCTTTTGCTTGGAAAAAAGTGGGAGGGTTATGCTTTTAAAAAGAGTGTAAGAAAAGCATCTTTGGTAAAAAAAGGAATCAAAGAAAATATTTCCAATGGTGATTGGATTATTTTGGGTATTTCTTTTGTAATTTGTTTATTTTCTTTAGTTATATATGTTTACTATTCAGTATCACTTTCAATAGTCCCCTTTCACGTAAAAGAATTTTTAAGGCTACTCGTTATGATAGGTATTATTGTAGTATTTCTCTATCGGGGCGATACATACGATAAAGCTATGTGTAAAGTTGTATTTTATTCAATGTCTTTCTTATTATTGTTACTGTCGTATGGGTATTTAAAAACTTGCTTTTTTCAAGATTTGTCAATTACAGTATCAGGTGGATTAAATATTTTACCATTAATGCTTGGTGCATGTTTTGCTATTTTTATTCTGTTGAGATTTAGAAAGGTTTAAAATTAAAAAAAGCCCCGCACTAAGGCGAGGCTTTTTAATCAAATGGTGGGACTACTGTGGGTCGAACACAGGACCGCCCGGTTATGAGCCGGGAGCTCTAACCAACTGAGCTATAGTCCCATAAAGGACTTGTATTATGCACGAAATGTTATATCCTTTAACCTAATTATTGGCAATTTAAAAATAGAAAAAATGGTGCGCCGTGAAAATTTTATTCCATAAATATTCTTCGACCGGTAATGATTTTATTCTTTTGGATAATAGAGATAAAAAATATGATTTTATTCAAAGTTCAATTGTTGAGAATTTATGCCATCGACGATTTGGGGTAGGAGCGGATGGGGTTATTTTTTTGGAAAAATCAGCCAAGTTGGATTTTTCCATGCGGTTTTTTAATGCAGATGGGAGTGCTGCAAGTTTTTGTGGTAATGGGGCACGAGCGATTACTCATTTTGCCCATCATTTGCTTGAGGATAAATCAAGTGATCGTTATACATTTGAGATCAATAACCGGGTTATTAAATCTGAGATATTGGATAGGAATGAGGTGATAGTTGAGATGCCGGCCATCTTTGATTTAGACAAAATCAAACTCAATGAATTTGGCCTTTTTCTTGGTAGCTTGTATGTGGATACGGGTGTTCCCCATGCGGTTTTTATCACGGATGCAGTTTTTTACGATTATGACTTGAAGAGTTTATATAAAAAAGTGAATAAAAACCATAAGCTTTTTCCCCATGGGGTGAATGTTAGCGTTATGGAAGTTATGGATGATGGTTTTATTGCACTTCGCACTCAAGAACGAGGGGTTGAGGATGAAACTTACTCTTGCGGGACGGCGGCAGTGGCGGCAGCCATATTAACGTGTCGATTTAGCGGATTTCATGAGGAAATAAATATACAAGTTAAAGGTGGAAAACTTAAAATATTATTAGATAAAGATTTTAAAAAGATAAAACTGTGTGGAAAAGCTGAAAAAATATTTTGTGGAGAAATTGAAGTATAAGATGACACTTAAAATGCTGCTCATGTTGATGGTTTTATTTATATCCTTTAATGGTTATACTAAAATTATTTTAAATACTTGCATTGTTTACAAAAAAGGTATTGATAAGGGCCTGGTTTTGGTAAGCGAATATCATTCCGTTGAAGAAGTAGATAATTATGGCATGGCCAGTTTGAAAATCAAGGATGAGTTAGAAATTTTGCTGACCGCCAGCTTTATTGATGACAATCAATTTTATGGGCCAAGCAATTTAATTAAGATTGATGGGCAACTGATTTTGAGGAAGAAGATAGTTCAAAATTCTTTTTTCAATAAAGGGATTCATATTCCTCTTGGAGTTAGTCAAACTTTAATATATCAAAACGATACTGGTCATATGGTAGAATTATCAATTACTCCCGAAGTAAGGTAATAAATTGAGGAGGACGGGTGAAAAAATTATGTGTTTTTTGTGGTTCATCTACCAATACCGCTCAGAAATATCTTGATTTATCAATTGAGGTCGGAGCATTGCTGGCTGAAAATCAGATTGATTTGATATATGGTGCTGGATCGATAGGGTTAATGGGAGAGATGGCGGATGCTGTTTTACAAAAGGGTGGAAAAGTTTATGGGGTTATTCCCGAATTTATGGTTCCTTGGGAGGTATGCCACCAAGGATTAACCGATCTTCAGGTGGTATCTTCTATGCATGAGAGGAAAAAAATCATGTACGATATGAGTGATGGTTTTGTGGCGTTACCGGGTGGTCTGGGAACCATGGATGAACTTTGTGAAATTTTAACCTGGAGACAGCTCGATAATCATCAAAAGCCAATATGGATTTTAAATTTTGACGGTTTTTATGACGGACTAATAGATCACTTTAAAAAATTAAAAGAAGAGCGTTTTGTAACGGAAGCGCATTTTAATTTGATTCAAATTAAAAATTCCATGAGCGAAATTGTTAAGGAATTTCTAAAAACAGGAAAGGAAGATGAGCTTGTATGAATACCATGGTGTAAGGCCAAACTTAGGTAAAAATTGTTTTATTGCTGATGGAGCAAAAGTTATCGGTAATGTGGTAATGGGGGACGATGTTAATATCTGGTTCAATGCGGTGGTGAGAGGTGATATGGCCCAAATTAGAATTGGAGATGGAACCAATATTCAGGATTTGTGTATGTTGCATGTTGATTTTAATATTCCGCTTACGATTGGAAAAGGTGTGACGGTCGGGCATAACGCTATTTTACATGGATGCACCATCGGTGATAATGCCTTAATTGGCATGGGGGCACAGGTTTTGGACAAGGCTTATATTGGAAAAAATTCCCTGGTTGCTGCCGGAGCAATTGTTCCTCCTGGGAAATCTTATCCTGATAACAGTCTGATCATGGGGGCACCGGCAATAGTAAAAAGAGCGTTGACTGAAGAAGAAGTTCAAATGTACGGTAATCAATATAAATTATATATAAAAGAAAAAATTGAATATTCAGATAGTGAAATTGTAAAAAAAATTGAATAAAAAAAATAGGGAAGAATGTCTTCTTCCCTATTTAAAATTTTAACATTTTAAAACAAAATTAAATGTCGCTGGCTTTTACCGTTTTTCTTCCGTTGGCAACACATCGGTCCTGGGCATCTTTAACAATGGCGTAAACTCTTTCATTTAATTTTTCAAGAGCTTCCCCTGAAACATTAAGACCAGTAGATTTTAAGGCTTCTTTGGTTTTGGAACTTACAAGTAACATTTCTTTTTCATTTTGGTTTTCGGTTGTCATATTATTCTCCGTTTTAATAGTTCTAGAAATTAACAACATAGATATTGTAGAGATAAAGTTCCTTTATCCTCAAGTAAAAAATGTTAAAAAAATTAAAAAACATTTTTGCGATGGGTGTTATGAATAATTAATTAGTGTTTATGCAGATCTTTATGCATGATTTCACGGGTTGCCTGCAGCCGTTTATCAGCAGTTAAATGACTAAATCGGTTATTAATATCATTATCCTCTTCAGCTTGTAGTTTTTTTATTACATGATTGATAATTTCTTTTGAAAATAACCCATCTTTTTCGTAAAGATATCGCTCGTTGTTTAGTGCTTCTGCCGATTCATAGCAGCTAGTCGGTAGCGAATCATAATCACCGGGTTTTTTATTTGAACCCTTAGGAAAATGAAGTTTTTCCGCAAAGGCCAGGGAGTTTTCATCAGTCAGTCCATCAATCGCTGCACATACAATTGCCGCCAGTAATAAGTGAACATGCGCAGATCCGTCAGGGCTTCGAAGTTCAACTGTTTGCCTGGAGCCAATTTCTGCTTCATAGCTATCTTTTTGATAGGGGTTGACTAATTTTGCTAAATCCTCGTGCATATTCCAACCCAGGGGAATACGAATGAGTGCTGCTCGATTCTGTTCTGACCAGCACACTGTCGTGGGAGCTTCTTGATGGGCCACTAGACGTAGATAAGCGCTGGAAACAGAGTTACCAAAAGCGGTCATGGATTGAGCATGTTTAAGTAAACCACCGATCAGTTTTTTAGCTTGGGTGCTTAGGTTTCCGTCACTGTTGGTCATTATGTTCTTTTTGCCATCAACTAGTTCCATATGGAAATGAAGACCATTTCCGGCCATGCCTTCTTCCAATTTGGGGGTGAAGGTGGCGGTACATCCCCAGCGATATGCCACATTTCTAATGACCCATTTGGCAAGTGGAATGTAGTTGGCCATGTCTTCAATTGGCCTGGGTAGAAATTCAATTTCGTATTGCTCACAACGTTTACCAGAAATTTCGGTATCCGTTGATTTTAGGGAATCGATATAACCAACTTCGGAGTGAGCATATTTCACCGAAGCTGTGATGGTTGAAATAATATCCATCATTTCATTTAACATTTGTCTTGATTTTACGAAGGGGGAAGATTGATGATAACCCCTTTGAGGAATACCTCTAAAAAGGTGATCCTTGTGATCATAGATAATATAAAATTCTAGTTCTCCCAGAACGTTGAGTTTTAAATTGGTATTTGCTTCCAATTTTTTATGAGCCTCAACTAAAATATTGTACGGAGAACACATTGCTGGTTTTCCCTCTTTATCAACGAAACGACAAATGATTCCCAAAGTATTTTCCTCGAAAGGAGAAATAAAAGCAGTCTTGTAAATAGGAACGATATAGAGGTCACTATTGGAAGGATCAATAATGCCTTTAAAAATGCTGCTTCCGTCAATTCGTTCTCCTTGAGCTAAAATGAGTTCGGCATATTTATATGAATTGACAGGGACTTTTAATTCCTTAAGTTTCCCATCGAAACCTATGTAGTGCAAATTAATTTGTTTTATATTGTGCTCTTCAATAACTTTCATTAAGTCTTTTCTTTGAAATTCATTGGGATTTTTTCCAAGAATTTTTACCAAGGGAGTAAGTGCCAGCTCATTATAGTTTTGATGTACCATTGTTAGTTCCTTGAATAATATAAAGATAAAATATAATTTAATATAAGTTGGCTCGGTTGGAAACTCAATTCTAATATCGTAAAGATTGTATCTATTTGCTTTTATTAATACTCAGAAGTGTTATAAATAAGATTTAGCAGTTTTTCAAAGGATGAGACAGAATCTTTATTATTAAAATGGGTGTACAAAGCTGATTTTTTAAATTCGTCGATTCGGTGATTAAATAGTTTTTTGTTTGAGGGCACCCATAAAGAAAAGCCTTTAAAATAATTTAAAAAATATGTATCCTGTTTGCTCAGAGATGGATCGGTATAGTAAGGACCAAAACTATTACTCAGCACCATCTGATTCAAGTTGTCCCAAAGTTTTAAGATGGTATTTTTTAAATGCATGCCTTTCAAGGTCTCCTTATCGCTGTTTTTTTCGGCATAAAGAAGTTGTTCAATAGTGGCGATTAATATTCCAATATCCCGAGTTTCCCCCATGAAAGATGGTGAGTTTTCAAAAATAACCCTAAGGTCGAGCAGGCGAAACAGATCTTCTTCTATATAATCAATTAGGCTTTGGGCAAAATCCATGAATGATGGGATGAAGAATTTTTTTAAGGTTTGAGTGGAGAGGGTGCTGGCGGTAAAAGTTCCTTTATTTTTAAGACTGATTAACCCTTGATATCCGTCTTTTTGCATAGATTGACTAACCATAAACGGTATCTGTCTGGCTAGATCAAAAGGGGATACTTTTTCGTTTAATTTGTCCAAGATCATTCTATATGGAAGTCCCAGATAATCTTGAATTTGGGTGGAACCAATTATATAGTCCGTGATGTCAGAAAGCTCCGTTGCCACTTCTAGGGTCTGCATTAGGCAGGCATCAAAGGCAACTATGTCGATTGGTTTGTCATATTGCAACTGCAATAAAGTGTTTTTGATGGTTTGCTGAATTGATGGAATGTCTAAAAAAGAAAGATCAGTATAGTCAAATGCCACGCCACCAAACACCTTGTCGTAGGGAAATTCATTTCTAATTTCAAAATTATATTGATTGTTGAGAGCTTCCACAGCAATGTTTTCTGATTTTAAATATTGGCCGCGGGATGATGATTGTAAAGGCTGGTGGTCCTTTCTTATTTTTGATCTATAGCTACTTCCGATATAACCTTCACCATGCCCCCAGATAACCACCATATAGTGTTTGGAAGGATAATCTCTCATGGATTGGGTAATGAATCGCTCAAACCGGATATTTTGATCTTTAACCGTATTATTTTGTTCCAGGTATTTCTTGATTACTGGTGAGTCAATATTTTTTTCATTAAAGCTTGCAAAAAAATCTAAATCAACACTTGCATCATATACTTTATTGGTTTGGAAAATATGATATCGATTTATACCATTTTTAGCATAGGTATCGAGTTCAACAATAACATCCACATTGTCAGTAGTGGCCCCGAGATTGTTCTGGTCACTTAGTCGTCTTTCCATTTCATATATATCCCAGTAGGCATAAGGGGAAAGGTCGTTATCTGCTGCCATAAAAATTAAAACGGTCCACTCTTTATGACAGTTTTTGCGATCTAGGGATTTGTAATAAATTTCATAAGGTTGATGATCATCGTAATAGTCGGATGATATATTTTTTTCTTTAAAAAAGTTTTCACAGTCTATATCGGGAAATAAGACAGGGTAAGCGAAAGCGCTTACCCTGCATATAATTAACAATGAGAATATGAAAAATCCAATTCTCATTCTTTTTCGTTAGAAAGTCTAATCAGTTCTTCAACTACTTTTGCCAGAGGAGTTCCATTTGCAGAAGGACTGCCAACAAAACTGGAGTTATAAAGAGCCGCTTTTTTAAATTCTTTAGGAGTATGCTTGGTAGTCATGGATACTTGGGTTAAAGTTTTATCAAGTTTGGTTTGTGCACGAGCATCTTTTTCAGGGGTCCATAAGAAATCAGGGTGGCTGTTACTATACCATTCGCCACCTACGATTTCACCATCAGCAGTAATTTCCAGGTCGTATCGATAAGTAACAGACCCCACTGCATCGTAACTGGGACTGTCGGTTTCATTTTGGCTGGGCCTGGTTTCTGCCATATAATCAACAAACATTTCAACACCTACGAGATATTTTGCCTGCTTACTTCGATATTTTTTGAATACGTCGTTGGAGTATTCATTGATTTTCAGTAAAACTTCCTTGTCGTTCCATTTAGTTGACCGGGCCGAAGTTTCCACATTGAAATAACGATAGCTGTAACTATAAACAGGTTGGTTCCAGACTTCGTAATCATAGGATGCATCCAAAACAAAGGATCGTCCCTCGGGACCTTTTTTGATTTGATTTACCACGACTTTATGCCAGGTAGCCGGGTTGGAATCAAAGCAGTCTTGATTTTGAATTCGTCCATGTTCATCTTTTTTCGGGTTTTTAGTATTGCATCGTCCTCCAATAAATTTTGTTCCGTAAGATGCCTTGGCCCAAAGCAAGGAGGCGAGTGCCTTGATATCTGAAGGATAGAATGTGATGGGGGTTTCTCCATCGGCAGCGGTGACCGTAATGGCATTTTTAGGTCTTGGTATCATGTAAGCAGCCGGTGCCCATCCGTGACATATTCCCATCCAATGTTCCACATCTTTTTCGGGTGTCCAGTAAGCTTGGCCTTCGGCCCACATCGCCTTGGTCAGGGTATAATTTTCATCACCGATAAGTAGATCGTATTTTTCTGAGGGGGATAAATAATTGATCTTACCTTGTTCAATATATTGGGATACCGGGAAAGTGGTAAAGTGAGTATCAAAAATATTTTTCCACCCCGTAACATGTTTGACGTCGTAGTCAGCATATCTATAACCAAGGATCCCTCTAGCGATTGGCCAATAATCGTCTGACCAGGGTTGTGCATCCAGTTCTCCACCTAAATAACCTTCCTCATCACGAATTGATTTTTCAATGTCATTTAAATTGTTCAGGTGATAGAAAGTGGAATCAACCAGGTCTTCTGCCCGATCGTTGGTTAAAAAACTTGCTTTTCCTTGTAGACTGTCGTCTCCCAGACATTGGGTGACCCCATTAATTTCTTTGCAAAAATTCTGTTTGGCCTTTTGATGGTCTTTGATAGAGATGAATTCACGTGAATCAATTGTTTCTTTTGGAAACAAAGTGGCAGGTCGGGATTTAGGGGGTAATTGTTCTAATACCAGTGCAGGGTTGGCATGAAACTGTTTGAGAAATAGAGTAAGATCTTTCGCCTGATGAGTTTCACTCTGAGCATTTGCGCCAAGAGCACATAAGCTCAAAACGTTGACAATAAAAATTGAATGTTTAGAAAATTTCATAATTATCTCCACAAAAAAGTTTGATTTGAAATAAGATATATAACGATTAATTCAAAAAAGTACCTAAATCTTTATCATATTGAATTTTTTACAATATAGGTGAAAAAGCAGTTTCTTTGAACAATCCAAGTCGGGGGCGTTATTGGCTTAATTGATAATTTTGTCTGAAGGAATCCAACCTTTGCGGTTCTCTCCCAAGGTCACTAAAATCCAATTATCTTTTTTGTCTACCACCACTACTTCGCTACCTTCATGGAGGGTAAACAGTTTGATAGAGTCAACGCCAATCGTAGAGAAAACCGAGGCTTCCGGGGAGGTGATGACCCCAATTTCCTTTTTGGAAAAAGTATGGATAGTAAGCAGTGTGCCAGTTAAGAAAAGAAGTATAATTGCAATGTATCTGGTGGAGATAATGATGAAGTTTTTCCTATACAGGGAAATAATCATGATACTCCAGAAAAATAGGGCAAAAACAGTTACCAGAATTAAAAGCTCATCTTCGTTAAATGGAATGTTAAATAAATCTAATAGATCCTTGTTATTTTCCTGTTTATCGATTTTTTGATTTCTGGCATATTCAAGGTTGTATTTTACATCACCATGGCGGGGAAGAATTTTACGAGCCTTGATGTAAAAGAAAATGGATTTTCCCAGTTCACCATTTTTATAATAGGCATTGGCCAGGTTATAATAAAGCTCACCTGATTTTGGGTAACGATCAATCAGTTCGTGGTATTTGGAAAGGGCACTCTTGTAATCGCCCTGATCATAAAGGGTATTTGAATCGATAAATATTTTGGTATCAATTTCGTTCATGCCCAGGACGTTAAATGAAAATAACAGGAGAAAATAGAGGGATAAAATTTTAATCATCATAATTCTCTCTCCAATTTCTTAACAATTTTTAAAAGGGTGACTATTAAATCATCTTTTTCCTGGTCGCTTATGGTAACACCGCCAAATTGAAAATTATCCAGCTTGATAAATATGTTTTTCAGCTCGAGGTGGGTTTGTTTGGATATTTTGGATGGGGAAAAGATTTTATCAAGATCGATGGTGGTAATGGATTTTCCATCTAGTTGAAGCTTGTCCCCTAAATATTCTCTGAGTAAAGTGGAAGCCTGAGAACAAAAATTAGCTTGATTTTTTATATTTTTAAATTGCCGGTTGAAAACACCAAATGCCTTGTTTTTTCTTAATTTTTTAATATCTATTTTAAGTTTGTTTTTTATATGTTTTTGATAATAAAGAAAAAGGTATAGAATAAAAGTCAAAATATTAAAGACATAAAGCTGACTCATTTTTATTTTTTTGGTGAAATTTCCCTCTAATACGCCGGGATGGTAAAATATTGGCATCAGGTCGGTTGCTAGCAGGTTAATATTTTTCTTTTCACTGGTTACGTTATTAAAGTTTGCCAGTTTGAATTCCTCTTCTCCATTTTCAGATGGTAACACATTAATAGAAATTGCTTGTGTGGATTTGGATTCATATTTTCCGCTGGCAGGATTGAAAAAAGTGATTTCAATAGACGGAATGGTGATATTTCCAACTTTTTGTGGAACGATCGCTTTTTTGAAAACCTTGACGCTTTTAATTTGGTTGCCTTGAACTGCTTTATTAAAGGTTGGTTTATCGTTATAAATTTTAAAATCGTTGGTTTTGATTACAGGCTCAGGAAAATCTTGCGAGTCCCCAATTCCGGCTATCTCAAGCGTTAAGGTGGTGGATTCTCCTCGTTTGATGTTATTTTTTTCGATTGAGGCGCTGATAGTAAATTCGCCGATTAAACCTGAAAAATTGGATGGTTTGTTGGCAGATGGTAGTTCTTTGATTCTAATTTTGATGGATTCAGAAATCAGTCTTACCGGTTTGGTTTCTGCACCAAAAAAAGATTGATTGATAATTAATTTAGCATTTATGCTTGCGGGTGGTATTTCAAAAACACCAGTTCTAGTGGGGATAAGTAATGTTTTTATTTCAGTTTCTTTCCATCTTACCCCATTAATTATTTTAATAACTGATTTTTCAGATCCCAGGCTTTCAGAGATAAAACTATCGAATTTAGGGATTTCAAGTGTGGAATTGTATAATTGAACCTTATTAAAAAGTTTAAAGGTGTAGATAACTTGTTCACCCAGGTATGCTTCTTTTTTATCCAGAAAGGCTTCAACATAATAATTTCGTTCCTTGTTTGGTAAGTTAGCAGCATTTGAAATTGTAATGGAGATGGTATTACTGGTATATTCTTTGCCATCTATATCCACAGAGGCAGGCCCTAGCGTAAAAACACCAGGTTTGATTGGAGAAAGTTGAAATTGATGGCTGGTGGAAATTGTGGTGTCACCGTTTATAATATTAATCTGAGAACTACTCCCTTCGTGTTGTATATTGAAGTTTCCGTTAGTGTTAATAATGGGAGTAGAGGTGTTCCGGGCACCGACAATTTTTACGTTAACGCCAATCACTTCATTTAAACTCATGGTATCTGAATCGACTTCCAGATGTACCTGGATTTGAGCATAACAAAGATTAGAGAAAATTAATAAATATATTAAAAAGTAAAATTTCATTTATTACCAGTCCTTGTCCACTTGATAGCGTCCACTTTGTTGAAGCTTTTTTTGTAAATATTTTTTTCTATTTTCATCAATATTGTTTAACAGACGAGCGGCTTCTCGTTCAGACATTTTATCTTCGGGCTTGGGCTTTTCTCCCGTAGCTGCCGAAGTCTGCTCTTGCTCCTGTTTTTGCTGATCTTGTTTTTGTTGATCCTGGTTTTGCTGATCCTGGTTTTGCTGATCTTGTTTTTGTTGGTCTTGCTTTTGCTGATCCTGGTTTTGCTGATCTTGTTTTTGTTGGTCTTGCTTTTGCTGATCCTGGTTTTGCTGATCTTGTTTTTGTTGATCCTGGTTTTGTTGGTCTTGCTTTTGCTGATCCTGGTTTTGCTGATCTTGTTTTTGTTGATCCTGTCTTTTCTTATTCTCTTCAATCCTTTTTTTAAGTTCTTTTCTCGCCAGTTCAAGGTTAAATTTAGCATCTTCATCAGATGGATCCAGGGTGGTAGCCTTATGATATTGCTCAATGGCCTCTTCAAGCTTGCCTAATCTAAATGAAGTGTTGCCGAGGTTATAATATGCCTTTTGAGACATTGTCTTATCCGATGCATCTTTTAACTCGTTAAAAATATTGTATGCTTCCTGATAGTTCTGTCCTTTGTAGTAGCTATTACCCAAATTGAATTTTAATTCCTTGTTAGTAGGATTTTCTACGGATTTAGTCAAAAAATTAGAGATCGCCTCTTTGTATTGCCCTTTAGTATAGTTTTTTTCAGCGTCTTTAATCAAATTGTTTTGGAAGAAAGCATGGGCGGTGTGAGTATATAAGAAGGATATTAGCAAAATGCCAAGAATTTTTCGGCTTGATCTTTCACTAATAAATACTTCCAAAATAAGTAGAATAAAGGCCAGCATTAATATCCATTGATAACGTTCTTCGAAACGTTTTCTTTTACCACTTTTTAATTCCTTATCTTCAACAGTTTTATTAATATCCTTGTAGATATTTTCGAGATCCAGATCGCCTGAAACTGATCGGACATAACTTCCACCGGTTTCCAGTGCTATTTTTTGCAGACTTGTTTCATCAAGCTGGGTTAGTACCACATTTCCTTTTTGATCTTTCTTGAAACCTCCTCCTTGATCGGGAATAGGAGCACCTTCCTGCGCTCCTATTCCGATGGTATAAATTTTAATTTTTTGCTCATTGGCCCGCTTGGCAGCTTCCAGAGGATTATTCATATGATCTTCACCGTCGGTAATGAGAATAATGACTCTTGATTTTCCGTCATCAGGATCAAAGGCCTTAATTGATTTTTCAATTGCGTCTGCGATGGCGGTACCTGGGACGGGGATTAGTTCTGTATCGAGATCATCCAAGAAAATTTTGACTGCGCCATAATCGAGGGTTAGCGGGCTTTGAATGAAGCTGGTGCCAGCAAAAGCCACCAGACCTAGCCGGTCTCCTTGTAATAAATTGATTAAATCTATAATTTCTCTTTTCGCTCGTTCCAGTCGGTTGGGTGAAACATCCTCAGCCAGCATGCTTTTTGACACATCTAAAGCTACTACAATGTCCACTCCTTTTCTTTTTATTTCCTCCCAGTGAAAACCCCATTTGGGTCTTATTAGTGCAAGAATAGAAAAAGTAATCGCCATTAACAATAGGGCGATTTTAAATTTTTGCCTGGTTTTGGAGAAGCCAAGCAGTAACTTGTCCTTTAAGTCTTTGCTGACAAACTGTTCAATTAAGATATTTTTTTTATTGGCTGCCCACATATAAAAAAACAGCAACATCGGTATTAACCAAAGTAACCATAAAAATTTCAGATTTCCAAACATCACGTTCGTTTTCTCCCTTATGGTATTTTTCTAAACAGTGTATTTCCTAAAATAATCTCAATCAGTAAAACGATCAAAGCAATGATTAAAAAAATATAAAAAATCTCGTTATATTCGGTATATTCATTTGCTTCGATTTTCGTTTTTTCCAGTTTGTCAATTTCATTGTAGATGCTTTCAAGCTCATCTGTGCTGTTGGCCGCAAAATATTTTCCCTGGGTAATGCGGGCGATTTCCTTAAGGGTTACTTCATCGAACTGGGTTTCCCCGTATTGAATTCTTTTTCCAAACAGAGGGTGATCGATGATAAAAGGAGCCTTGCCAGAAGTGCCAACTCCGATGGTATAGGTTTTTATATTATAGGTGTTGGCAGCTTCAGCAGCCTGTAATGGTGGAATTGTCCTGGCAGTATCAGCACCGTCAGTAACTAAAATCATAATTTTAGATTTGGAATCGAGGTCTTTCATTCTTTTGGTACCTACGCCAATCGCTGATCCAATAGCGGTTTCCTCTCCAGCCATACCGATTTCCAGTTTATCTAAAAATTGCGATACAATGCCGTGATCAAGAGTGAGGGGGCATTGAGTGTAGGCGTCAGTTCCAAAAACAATCACCCCGATGCGGTCGTTAGGACGGTTTTTGATAAATTGCAAAGAGACATCTTTGACAATAGTCAAGCGATTTACTCTTTCCTTGTCTTTGAAAAAATCAACAGCTTGCATACTCCCAGAGGTGTCAACTAAAAGCATGATGTCAATACCTTCGCTGGTAATTTTAGTAAATTTTTTTCCCGATTGAGGTCTGGCCAGGGCCAGAATGAAAAAAATTATTGCGAAAATTCTAAGAATTAAAAGAATTTGTCTGGGATGAATAAAAACACCCAAATTTAATTCTTTCAGGATTGATAGATTTGAAAATTTGAATCGTCCACCGCTTCTGGTCCCCCAAAAAAACACCGGAATGATCGTTAAAAGCAAAAGAAAAAACCAAGGATGCGCAAACCTTATCATACCAACTCCTCCTGCGATTCGGGAACTTTTGGTTTGGTTTCTTCTACAAGTGTATAGGCTAGATTGTATAATTCATTTTTTTGATGGTTATCTGGAAGTATATCGGTAAATTTAATTAAGTCGGTATCTTCTAATAATTTGATAAAACTTTTCTGGTTTTGGTCGTTGATATTGGTGTAGGAGTGCAGGGTTCTTTTAATTTCCCCAGTGGTTTTATCGGTAACGTTAATATTAAGTAAGGCTTCAAAATAAATTCTTATAATTTCGGAGATTTTAAAGGAGAAAAGCTTGGCTTCTTCTCTGGTATTAAATTCGATTTTTTTAATTTTTAAAAGTTCACTAAAAGCTGTTTCATGGGCAGGTATGGTTATAGGAATACTACTTTTTTTGAAGTTAAATTTGTAATAGTAAAGACTTCCGAGGATAAGAACTAGGAATACAATAATCAGTGCCACCCATAAGTTGTTAGAAGGGGAAAGATAGATGTCTTTGATGTCACGGATATCATTTTGAGTTGAATCATTCTTAGAAGTTGAATTGGGTTCCTTGAATTCAACAAAGATGGGGGAAGTTTTAAATGTTTCGTTGTTGCTAGTTATCTCGACGGAGGGGAGTTGATAGGTTCCTGAAATGTTAGCCTTTAAAATAAACCATTTTTCTTTTAGAACCGTATCTTTAACAGTTTCGGGTTTTTCATCTTGGAATTGGGTAATATTAAGTCCTGAAATAAGCGGGCCAACGTCGGGAATGTTTATATCAATATTTTGAGGGTGGTTAAGAGTTATGGTGAATTTTATTTCATCATCAGTGGTCGTGGATGCCTTATCTACAAAGGAATTAAGTTTTATTCCTTCAGCAAACAAGGCTTTTGAAATAAACAATAATACCAAAATGTTAAAAAAAGCCGGTTTATTCATTGATGTTTTCCGGGTAAAGCTTTACTTCCTCTTGTGCCATGAGATTTTGAATCATTTCCTGATACAGATTTTTCGCCTCATTCATTTGATAAGCATTTTTTACCTGGTCTTGTACTTCCTCGTATGAGTTTTTCTTTCCTGGTATTTTTTGAATCAATTCATAAACATAGTACTGTCCGTTAGCCAATATTTGTCCTGTCTTATTTTTATTAATATTATTTATAATTTCCATGGTCTTGGTGGAATCCATGCCGGCAATGGGGGATAGTGGCGAAAGGCGATGTTCCACATAGTTTTTGTTATTAAATGATTTTAATTTTTTTCCTTTTTGCAAGTCCGTCACCCATCTTTCACTTTCATTTTTATCCTTGGTAGTGACATAGCCTATCTGATATGTTTCGGGCACATTGAATTGATCTGAATTTTCTTCGTAGTATTTTTTTAATTTGTAGGAACTGGCATCAATTTTTTTATGAACTTCATCTTTCAGCACGAGTTCGACCAAGATTTCTTTGCTGACCGAGTTTATTTTTTTCTTGAAATCATCACTATCTGTAAGATTCAGTCGCATTGCTTTTTGATGTAATAGTTCGTCAGCCACAAGTTTTTGGAGTAACTGTAATTTCATGTTTTTATCAATTTTTTGCTTGGAATAATTTTGAAAATTATCAACCAGATTGCGTAAATCGCTATCGTAAATATTTTTATCTCCAACCTTTGCAAGAATTTTGACATTCAAATCAGTTGGTTGATTGTTCAGGGCGGTTTTTTGTTCAAGGGAGAGTTTACTAAAGGAATGTTTACCCAGTTTTTCAAGTAAACTGACAATGCTTTTAGCAATATGATTTTTGTTGTCTCCGGTAGGACCTAAACTTTCTGCCATATAAAACCATGCCAAGGCTTTTTCACTTAATCCTTGTTTTTGATAAAGTTCACCAAGAGTTAAAGAGAGAGAGAGCATATCCTTGGAATTGAATGATCCTTCAAAAAAGCTTTTTTCATAAAAAGAGATAGCCTCATCAACCAGCCCAGCAGCATGCAACTTATCAGCAGACGTTTTAGAAAAAGATAAATTATTTTTTTCAGGTTCGGTTAAAAGAAGAAGGACAACTAGTACCAATATGAAGGCCTGTATAACGATTAATAATGTAAAGCGGGTATTTTTATTATTCATTTATAACCTCACTATCTCTTTTTTTCTCGATATCGGAAAAATTTTACAATCTCATCCAAATAAAACTGATCCGTTCTGATATCAATGTAGTCAATGCCATTTCTTTCAAAAAATTGTTTAATATTTTTAAGTCTTTTCATAGATGCTTTTTTATAAGAATCCCTAAGCGTTTTGCTGCCAGTATTAATGATGCGAAAATCACCGGTTTCGGCATCTTCCAGCTCTATATATCCAATGTTGGGCAGATCAATTTCTCTTTGATCGGTTACATTGATGGCAATCATTTCATGTCTTCTTGAAGTGGCCAAAAGTTGCTGGTCAAAATTATCACCTTGAAAATCTGAAATAAGAAAAGTGATCGTTTTTTTCTTTTGAACCCGGTTCAAAAAATCCAGTGGAATATTCATATTAGTTTTTCTGGCAGAAGATTTGAAGGTGAGAATGTCTCTGATTAATCTCCAAATATGTCCACGCCCTTTTTTAGGGGGAAGGTAGTGTTCCACATGATCGGAGAAAATAATTAATCCGACTTTATCGTTATTTTTTAAAGCCGTCCAAGAAAGTAGTGCGGTTATTTCAGCAGCTATCTCATTTTTAAATTTGGAAATGGTTCCAAAATGCGCAGAAGCAGATACATCGACCACAAACATGATCGTTAACTCTCTTTCATCTTTGTATGTCTTGATGAAAGGCTTGTTTTGTCTGGCGGTAACATTCCAATCTATGGCTCGAATATCATCGCCCGGGATGTATTCTCTTACCTCTTCAAATTCGATCCCTCTTCCCTTGAAAGCACTGACATATTCCCCGGAAAAGGAATCATTAACCAAGTGGCGTGCCTTGATCTGGATTCCTTTGATTTTTTGGAGGAGTTCTTCCGTTAAAAAACTATTTTCGTTCATTACTTCTCCTGTTTAAGGCACATCAATTTTGTCAAAGATGGTAAGAAGTATATCATCGGAGGTCATGTTTTGCGCCTCAGCCTCGTAGGACACCATTACTCGATGCCTGAGTACATCGGCTCCGATTGTTTTAATATCCTGAGGGGTAACATATCCACGTCCTTGTAAAAAGGCATGGGCCTTGGATGCCTTGACCAGATTGATGGAGGCTCGTGGACTTGCCCCAAATTCAATCAGTGATTTTAATTTTTCCAGTCCAAATAGCTCCGGATTTCTGGTGGCAAAAACAATATTGGCAATGTAATCATATAGCTTTTCATCTAGAAAGATGTTGGAGATCAGTTTTCTAAGTTCTAAGATTTTTTCTGGGGATATGACTTGCAAAATATCAAACTGATCATTTTGGGTGATTCTTTTCATTATTTTGATTTCTTCTTCCTTATTGGGGTAATCAATCAATACCTTGAGCATGAAACGATCAACCTGCGCTTCTGGAAGAGGGTAGGTACCCTCTTGTTCAATGGGGTTTTGAGTTGCCATAACTAAAAATGGTGAAGGCAGTTTAAATGTTTCTTGACCAATGGTTACTTGTTTTTCTTGCATGGCTTCTAGCAGGGCAGATTGGACTTTGGCCGGTGCGCGGTTGATCTCATCTGCCAGTATGATATTGGCAAAGATCGGTCCTTTTTTGGTAGAGAAATTGCCATCTTTCGGAGAGTAAATCTGCGTTCCAATCAAGTCTGCTGGCAAAAGATCGGGAGTAAATTGTATTCTTTTAAAGTCAGCTTTTATAGCCTTAGCCAGGGTATTGATGGCGGTTGTTTTAGCAAGACCAGGAACTCCTTCCACTAAAACATGTCCATCCGTTAAAAAACCAATGATCAGCTTTTCAATTAGATTATTTTGTCCAACCATGACTTTTTTAACTTCTTCAACAATTTGAGTGATCTGGGGAAATTCTAAATTTACTTTTTTGGTGATCTCTTCTACGTTCATTCATTATCTCCTTGAAGATTAAACTTCATCGTTGTTAACTTCATTTATTATTTTATCAATTTTCTTTTCAAGACTAATTGTTTCCGCAGGGTCTAGTTTTTTTCCAGCGTATGACACTTCTTCTATTAATTGATCAAGTTGGGTATCTTTATTACTGGAGGCAGCCAATACTTGTTTATACAAACCCACAAGTTGTTTCTGATATTCTTGAGTTTCTCCAGAAATTTTCAATGTCCGAATGTTTATTAACTCACCCATAAACTTTTTTAAATCTAAAGAAGAATTTGAAATTTGATTTTTTGTTTCTGTACCTAAGACTACTGCTTTAAAAATATACAATGTTATAATAAAAATCAAAGCGCATAGCGCCAATAAATAATAAATTGGTTTATAGTTAGGGGCGGTTTTAAAATTATGAGATAAACCCGGATGGGAAGTAGACATTTCCTCTCCTCCATAAATGGAGCGGTATTTCACTTCGATAGGACCAATTGAGTAATTTCCTAGGTTTTTCATTTTCAGATAGTAAATGTAAGTCAGGATTGTTTTGTTAACTTGAGCCTGTGAGGTGGAGGATATATTGGAGAATGAAATTTCGCTGGGAAAGGTAACTTGAGGAACGCCAATTTGATATTCGTTGATATTTTCTTCAAAAATCAAATGAACGTTTAGTTGATTTTCTTGAATATCGGCTTCAATTTTTGGTGGATTCAAAGCTTTGATAGGGGTGGATGGATTTTGTGCACTATTAATGCGGCTTAAATCAATCTTGTCTAATTGAGTAAGTTGTTTTAGCAAACTCAATACTTTTTTATCCTCCCAGTTAATGGCCCCTCGTAAAATACCTACAATTTGGAGTTGAGGTGATAAAAGATAGTGTACTGGCACGGAAGATGAATCGAGGTTTTTAGAGATAGTACCTGTAAAATCGTGGATAATTGGAAAGGTGATTCCTTGTTGTTTAATAAATTTTTTGACCTGAGCACTGTTGCCCTGATCGATGGATACCCCTAGTATTTTTAATTTTGAGTTTTTAAACTCTAAATACAAACTTTCCAGGGAAGGGAGTTCCTTTTTACAAAAACCACACCAAGTGGCCCACAGATTAAGTAAAACCCAGGACCCTTTTAAGGATGCCAGGTCGATAGGATTACCCTCAAGATCAGCTGTTTTAAATGATTTAATTTCCTGATGAACGGGGGTAAATCCCAAAGCCTTGAGTAATTCAACGGAATCCTCACTGGCATTGGCGTTTGGCATGTTTAAAAAAATGATTAGAATCAGTATGTATTTCATATTTATTTTTCCTTAAGCAAATATACAATATGATACAGAAACTAAGGAAAAATTCAAGAAGTGGTGCGCCGAGCCAACTCCTCGTGTTGGAATTACTTCCCAGCCCTTATTTATTCTGTAATAATGATACTTGGTAGAAATGTTGTGATTTCACTTTTGGGGGTGAAAAATGCCTTTGCTTTATAATAGCTTTGAAGATTTTGTCGAAAAAAATAAATCCGTTTTGGATTATTTAAATCAAAAGCACAATAAGTCCAATCTTTTAAAAAGCAAAAGCCTCGGTATGTTTAAAGCTGTTTGGGAAGCCAGACAATCAGAACTTGATTCGTTAAATGAACAGATAAAAAAAGAACAAACGGAGAGAAAAAAAGAAAAAAGTTTATATGATTTAAGGCTGTCCACGCTTGAAGTGGAGAGAAATAAATATAAGGAAGTCATTGCTTTTTTGGAAAAGAAAGTTGGTTGTATTGAGGAAAAACTAGATACCAACGATCGGGAATTGTCAGCCATTAGCATAGAAAAGAAGGAAATTGAAAAAGAACTAATGGAGTTATCATCCAACGAATTAAAAATAAAATCCCTGGTGCAAAAGCTTGATCAGGAAAAGGCTTCTTTGGAAAATGAAATTAGGGTATCCGCTGATCTAATTTCAAAAAAAAATAAAGAGCTTGAAAAATATCATAGTCAGTTAAATAGGGCCCAGATGTTGCTTGATAAGCAAAGTAAAAAGATCGCGGAATACAAGCAATTAATTACCAAAACCAAGGCCAATGAGAGAATCTTTTCCATAGATGTGGAGCGATTAAAAGAAGAGTTAGAAAAAAATTTGTCCCAAACGAAGGAGCAGAATAAATACATTGAAAGTCTCAAGGAATATATTGAAAGATACAAAGATAATTCCGTCGTATTGCAGGAACAAATTCAAAAATCAAAGTTGGAAGAGAAGAAGATTCGGGTTAAATATGAAAATATGATGACAACCGTCAAAGAGGTTGAGGATAAGCTAAAATTGTTCCAGAATGATCATGCTAAAACTTATGCCGAAAATCAGGAATTAATAACCCATAATAGGGAACTACAAACCAGATTGCTGGAGGGAAAGAAGGAATTGACTCAAAAAAGTGAAAGAATCGACCAATTGGGGCAGAAAGTTGAATCAGAAAAACAAGCCAGAAAGCCTCTCCAAGATGAAATAGAAAAATTAAAAATGCAATTGCTGGTCAAACAACAAGAAGTTGAAAAAGCTGTGGTAAAAGCAGAGCGATTTTTTGCCGATAAAGAAAAACTTCAGGCTGAATTACAATGGATGAATGAGATGTTGGAAGGTATCGGTAATAAAATTAAATCCAATTCCACCCCAACCACTTCCAGTAGCAAAACGATTAGACATGAAATGAATATGTAAGTGGACAAAAATGGATTAACCTATAAAATTTTTCAAATTGCCATACCATCGATTATTGGATTTGTTGGATTAACTTTATTTGAAGTGGTGGACATTTATTGGCTGGGAAAGTTGAATTCTAAAGCTGTGGCAGCAGCAGGTGCTTGTGCATTCATTGAATGGATTCTTTATGCCATGATGAGGTTATTTAATACCGGGTGCGATACATTAGTTGCCCAAGCAATTGGGGCCAAAAAGGAAAATGAGAAATTTGATATAATCAGGGAAGCAGCTTTTTTGTCTTTGGTATTTTCCTTTATAGTTTTTATTCTTTTTTATCCAATTAAGGGATATCTGTTTTTGTTGATGGGGCTTGATCAGGAAACCCAAATCTATGCAGTTGCTTATTTTTCGATTCTTTTAACTGGTGTGCCGGTTATTTTTTTACTGGATTTGCTTGGTAGAATTTTTAATGCACACGGTGATACCAAAACGAGTACTTTGATTCTTTTATTTGTACTTTTTATTAATCTTGTATTGGATCCATTTTTAATTTTTGGCTGGGGCGGATTTCCAGTGCTCGGGATAAGGGGGGCGGCGATTGCTTCCGTCTTTAGTATGTCAATTGGGATTATCTTGAGAGTTTATATTTTAAGAAGAAAAAAATATATTCCTCCACTTTTAAGTTTTTCGAGGATTTCGTTCAAGTATTTGACGAGATTTTTAAAGATTGGAATACCTTCTTGTGTAACCAATATGATCTGGTCGGCGGTGTATCCCATGCTAGCTGTGATTGTTACGAAGTTTGGCATGGCCCCTTTAGCGGCTTTAAATATTTGCCATCGGATTGAAGGAATCCCTTATTTTTTTGCGCTTGGTTTTTCAATTTCTATGTCAACTTTGGTAGGACAGCATTACGGCGCAGGAAATTACAAGGAAGTGGGAAGGATTGTAAAACGTGGTGGTTTTTTGATTGTCGGATTACTTGTTCCAGTTTCCCTCCTGTATATTCTCATTCCAGAACAACTGATCATGCTTTTGAATAAGGATGAAGAAATTATCAAGCATGGAGCAGATTATTTAAGAATCATTGGTTATTGCGAGATTTTTCTGGGTCTTGAAGTGGCCATGGAGGGGGCTTTTAACGGACTTGGCTATACCAGACCTTATCTGTTAATCAGGGGCCCGCTTACATTACTAAGAATTCCGATGGCATGGTATCTGGCCATTTATTTGGGAATGGGAACGGTTGGTATTTGGTGGTCCATCAGTTTGACAACCGGATTAAAAGGGATACTGATGGTGATAAGTTTCTTTAAAAGGTACGGCCTGACTTTTAGGGATGCATTCAGTCGCCAATGTATAATGGAGGTGCCTAAACGAGATCAAGACCTTTTAACATATCATTCATTTCTTTCAAGTTTCCAGAGATGATCACTCGGTTGTCCTTTTTGTCGAGTTTACCAAGGGCGGTTATGTATTTTTGAGTTAGTTCAAATTTCATAGCCTGAGCACCACCAGTGATAGAGAGGGCTTGTGCAATTTTAGAGATGGCTTCGGCAGTCGCTTTTCCCAAAAATAAAATTTCCTGGGCCTTACCTTCAGCTTCATTAATCATCTTTTGTTTTTCTCCCTCGGACTTGTTCATCATTTCTTTTTTTTGACCTTCTGAGGTATTAATTAAAGATTGCTTGACCCCGACACTTTTTTGCACAATGGCCCTTCGTTCTCTTTCTGCGGTTACTTGTTTTTCCATTGATTGACGAACAGACTCAGGAGGGAAAAGATTTTTGATTTCAAATCTTAAAATTCGAATTCCCCATTTGGCTGCCGCCTCGTCCAGCACAGAGACCACTTTACCACTGATCATTTCTCTTTCTTCAAAGGTACGATCAAGATCAAGTGTCCCCACTACTGATCTGGTGGTGGTTTGCGCCAGTTGAATTGCGGCAAATTTATAATTGGTTATTCCGTAGCTGGCTTTAACGGAATCGATCACTTGCATGTAAAGTACTCCATCTATTTCAACTTGAATTTCATCTTTGGTAAAACACTTTTGTTCAGGAACATCGATGGTATGCTCTTTGAGATCTTGAACATAAGCTACACGGTCAACAATAGGAATCAGTAAATGAAAGCCGGCTTTTAAAGTTTTATTATATTTTCCCAGACGTTCAACAATGAATTCACTTTGGGCCGGAACCAGTCTGATGGATTGTAATAATGCCACCAGTGCGTAAAGAAAAAGTACCCCAATAACAATTATAAAAACTAGAAGATCGAGTGACATTGGTTACCCCCTTTTCCCTTTAAGTTCATCCACAATTCCCTTGAGTGTTGCCAGTTCTGCTGGAAACACTGATACGTTGCCATTTTCTATAATATTTTGAAATTCTTCAATATATTGTCCAACTAATTTTACTTTGATTGATTGGTCGCCGCAGGGACTGCTAATTGCTTTACCCACCATTTCCATACTTTTGGCAGTTGCATCGGCAATCAATTCTATAGATTTACTTTTTCCTTCAGCTTCATTAATCCGTTTTTGCTTTTCGCCTTCGGAAATATTAATTGCCAGTTGCCTTTCTCCTTCGGAAATATTAATCAGTCTTTCTTTTTCCGCAGTCGCTAGCGTGATTTCGGCGCGTTTTTCTCTTTCGGCTTCCATTTGTTTTTCAAGAGTATCAATAACATGTTTAGTGGGATAAATATCTCTGATTTCATATCGTAGGACTTTGACTCCCCACGGATCGGAAGCCTTATCAATTTCTGAAATGATTTTCCTATTAACCTTATCGCGTTCGCTGAAAGTTTCACCTAAAGATATTTTTCCAATTTCCGAACGCATGGTGGTTTGTGCTAGATTTATAGTTGCAGCAGTATAGTCGCCAATACCATAGCTTGCTTTTTTAGAATCAACTACTTTGAGATAAATCAGTCCGTCCACAGACACTTGAATATTATCAGAGGTGATAACACTTTGAGCGGGGATATCAATAACCTGCTCACGCATTTCTTGTTTGTAAGCAGCGTGATCAATAAAAGGGATAAGAATATAAAGACCCGGAGTAAGCGTCTTATGGTATTTTCCCAGGCGTTCTACAATGACGTTTTCACGTTCAGAAACGATAATAATGGTTTTAAAAATTATAACCACCAAAAAGATGATTAAAACGGATGTGATAGTTAGCATGTTAAAGCTCCTGATTTTTTTTTATTTTTTCAACGATGAAAGTAATATTTTCCTGCTTGATTATTCGAACCATTTCACCAGTTATAATTTTCTCGTTATGAAGAGTCTTGGCAATCCAGCCACAGCCTTCTAATTCTATCCGGCCGTTTCCGCCTACGGGAATTTCTTCAATCACTTTTACACACTTGTTAATATTGGAAAGTTCATTATCAACATTTTTTCGTTCAGTGTCGCTTGGGTAGAGCCTAATAACAAGTAAGCGAAGGGTAAAGCAATAAAAGATGGAGATGGAAAAAAAGATGAGTATCTGTATGTGCAAAGCTTCGATAACCTGAAGATATAGAAGAAGTGCTACGGTCAGTGCCCCAAGACCGACAAAGCTTACTACCATTCCCGGAATGACGACTTCAAGAATAATTAAAACAATACCAAAAATTAACCAATAATTTACCATAATACTTCCAGTCAAAATTAAACATTAAAGAGAAAATTACAAATATCCCCATCTTCAATGATGTAATCTTTGCCTTTGGTTTGCAGTTTCCCGGCAGTTTTTAATTTTTGTTCACTTCCATGAGTGAGGAGGTCATTGTATTTGAAAACTTCAACTCGTATAAAGCCGCGTTCAATGTCGGAGTGAATTTTACCACCAGCGGTTGGTGCCAGAGATCCTTTATTGATGGTCCAAGCTCGGACTTCGTCAGGACCTACCGTATAAAAGCTCATAAGTCCTAATGCATCGTAAGCGGTTTCATTTAATCGGATAATGCCCGGAGTGGTAATCCCAAGTTCTTTCATGAATTCCAGACGTTCTTGTTCATCACCAATAGAGGAAATATCATTTTCAATTGCGGCAGATATGTAGAAAATTTCCTTGTTACTTTGAGAATACTTTTCACTAATTTGATTTTCGTGAACATTAATACACCAAAGAATAGTTTTCAGAGTAATGAAATTCAAACTTTGAATAGCAGTCAGTTCATCATCTTTAAATTTCAGGGTATTTAAGAATTTTTCTTGCTCAAGTACATCCTTGCATTTTTTGAGCGTTTCTTCTTCGGTAATTTGGATAGGTGTTTGCTTTCTTTTGACCTTATCTTTTGCTATGCGATCCAATCTAGTTTCAATAAGTGCTAAATCAGCCAGTAGAAGTTCAGCTTCAATATTATCTTTGTCCCTCTTGCTATCCACAGAACCTAAAGCATGAAAAACATCTTCGCTTGCGAAATCTCGAATAATAATACAAAGCAGATCACAAACCCTGGCTTCATTTAACCATGAGTAATTGCCGGCACCGGTTTCGATGTCTGGACAAAGGATAAAGTCAGTTTCAGCGTAAACCGATCTTTGGGGTTTATAGATTTTGGCCAGCTCATCAATTCTTTTATCGATAACCTTGGCGTTCCCTTTAACGATTTCTCCAGCCTTTAGAAATTCCGGTAATTTTTTTTGAGTAAGAAGGGTAAAAAGAGTTTTTTTTCCTGCTTGAGGTAATCCTAAAATCGCAATTTTCACGTTATGTCCTTTATGTTTTTAAATTATATTTTTGCCCAAAATCCCAATTTATTAAAATCATATTGTTTTAAATTTAATTCTTTTTGTATAATTAACATTTCTTTTTGTAAATTTTCATTGATAGGAGCGCCTTTGTCTTTTCTCTCTAACCAGGCCAGATGTTCTTTTTCTCCGGCGGTATAAATTTGATCAAATCCAGGCATTTTTTTGGAAGAGCGAAGTTCTCTCAAAATATCTCCAGTGGTTTTTTTAAATTCCTTAGGATCGCAAAAGGCATTCACATCAATAGCTATGAAAAAATGTCCAAGCTTATAAGGACATTTTTTTCCTTTTTCGTCTATACCAAGAAGCATTTTCATGTAGGCACCTTGCTGAAGAGCTGCACAAAGCATTTCCACGACAGCACAGTATCCATAACCCTTATATCCCGCTCCTTCTTCACCGATCCCACCAAGTGGAGTGAGTGCACATGTTCCCTTGACCAAGTCATCCAGTACTTTAGCAGTATCGGTTCGCGCATTGCCTTCTTGATCAATTACCCACCCGGGAGGAAGTTCCTTTTCAGCTCGATTATAAACTTCAATTTTTCCTCTTTGAGTGAGTGATGTTGCGCAGTCGAGGACAAAGGGAAATTCTTCGTCAGTGGGAATTCCAAAAACCAGCGGATTGGTTCCCATCATATTTTCAACTCCAAAGGTTGGAGCCACGGAAGGTCTGGCATTGGAGCCGGTAACCCCAATCATGTCATTTTCACAGGCCATGAGAGAGTAAAATCCGGCAATGCCGTAGTGGGTGGAATTTCGAACTGCGACCATTCCCATCCCGTATTTTTTAGCTTTATCGATAGCCATTTGCATAGCACGTTTTCCAATTGTGTGACCCATCCCGTGATGTCCGTCAACAACAGCAGTAGTCGGTCCTTCTCTAACAATTTCAAATTCAGTTACTGGTTTTTGAATGCCGATTTTTATTCGGTCGTAATAAATGGTTTTAAGTCTTCCGATTCCATGAGAATCAATGCCCCTTTTATCAGCGGTGATCAGTACTTCGGCACTTATTTTTGCATCTTCTGCGGGAACACCCATTCCCTTGAAAACATCGATCATAAATTTTTCTAAAGTATTAAATGGAACCCAGGTCACCTTTTCAGACATATTGGCCTCTTTTTAAATTTTTTTATAAGAGTTTCAGATCTTATACCATTTGAAGTAAATTATGACTAAAAATTTTGGCCTTAAGTAAAAGTTTTTGATAGATTTACGAGTCGTTTGCGATAAATCCTTGGAGAATTATATGGGCCAAATTGGTTATTACTACGGTGCAACAATCTGTAATGAAAAAATTGCTTTTGTTTCGGATAACGATTTATGGCTGACAGATATCAATGGCGGAGTCGCTCATCGATTAACCTCTAATCAAGGAACGGTTACAACTCCCAACTTTTCTCCTGATGGCAATCATATCGCATATGTTGCCACCGATAGCGGTCAAAGTGATATGTATTTACTGTCGCTTTTTTCTGGAGAATGGAAGAGATTAACATTTTTAAATATTGGTTTTGGAAGAATCACTGGTTGGAAAAATAATGACGTGATTCTTTTTTATTCTACCCATGAAAGTATGGTAAGAGGACCTGGATATTTGTATGAACTTAATATCAAAACCAGTGATGTTAAAAAGATTGAAGTTGGCCCAGCCAATAGAATCTCGTTTGGAAATGATGGATTAATTGTTATAGGAAGAAATTGTAAAGATTCTATCTATTGGAAAAGATATCAAGGCGGAACTGTTGGCGTTTTATGGGTTAAGGCCAACAAGGAAGTCAAATTTAAACGAATATTGAAAGACATCAGACATAATTTAACAGACCCAACATTTATTAAAGGACGAATTTTCTTCATTTCAGATCATGAAGGTATCTCTAATGTTTATTCTGTAAAACCAGACGGAAGATCAATCAAACGACATACTCATCATGACGAGTATTATGTGAGAGGTTTGAGTTCTGATGGCGAAAATATTGTTTATAGCTCCGGTCCGGATATCTATTATCATGATCTAGCAAAGGGAGAATCCATCAAGATCGAAATTACTATAAGCACTTCAGGTATTGAAAAAAATCCCCGCTATGTCTTGGTTAATGATTTTTTAGAAGATTATTCGATTAATTATGATGGAAGTGAACTGGCATTTAGCAGTCGAGGAAGACTTTTTAAGATGCCTACATGGGTGGGAGCTCCTTTCGTTCTTGGTAGGACTGATGAAGTGAGATATAAGCTTCCGACCTGGCTTCATGATGGTAAGGGTTTGGTATGTTCAGTAACCAATGATGTGGGTGTGGATGAACTCAACTACGTTAAAGCGGAAGATCGGTCGATAAAAAGAATTGCATCGAAAATAGATTTTGGCAAAATAATGGAAATTGCTTCCTCACCGGAAGATAATTGGGTGGCCATAACCAATAATCGAAATGAATTATGGTTGGTGCACGCAACTAGAAACATTACCCTTAGGGTTGATAAAAACGATACAGGAAGAATGAACAACCCTTCATGGTCGCCTGATGGAAATTGGTTAGCCTATACTTTTTTTGAAATACAATCCGGCAAGGTTCGCATTTGGGTTTATAATTTAAAAAGTAAAAAGAAACAAATATTACTGGAACCAGTTCGTTATGATTACGATCCAGTTTTTTCACCGGATGGAAAATATCTATATTTTATAGGAATCAGGGAATTTGTTCCAAATTATAATGAAACTCATTTTGATTTGGGGTTCCCCTTTGCCTCACGTTTGTATGTAGTGTCGCTAACGAAGGAAGCTGAGAATCCTTTTTATAAAAATCTGATAATGATTGCAGAGGATGAAGAGGATGGTGGCAAAAATAAAAATAATAAAAAGAAGAAGGGTGAGAAAGATGAATTGATTGTTAAAATTGATTTTGATGGAATCGATAACCGGGTCTATGCATTTCCAGTGGATCATGGTGGATATAAAAAAATAGCAGCCGTGGATGGCAAGATTTTTTATCTCAAAAAAAGAATAGCTCCCATCATCAATCAGGAATGGCGCAGTAATGAATCCAACATGAGTTTATATCAATTCAGTTTCGATGAAATGAAAGAAGAGTTGTTTCATAAAAATGTTGAAGGTTTTGAAATTTCTTTTAATTATAAAAAAATGCTTCTGGATAGCGAAAAAAGACTGAGAGTGATTTCGGTTGACAGTAAACCTAAACCGGATACTGAGGGGTACAATAAAAAAGAAGGATGGGTCGATTTAGAAAGAGCTAAATTAAGAATTGATCCTGCTCTGGAATGGAAGCAGATGTACTCTGAAGCGTGGCTATTGCAAAAAGAACATTTTTGGACCAAGGATATGTCCAAAATAGAGTGGGATGATATTTATCATAAATACCGACCCTTCCTGGAGAGAGTGCATACTCGAAAAGAAATGAGTGATTTGTTATGGGAAATGCAAGGTGAGCTTGGGACTAGTCACTGCTATGAATTTTTTGGAGATTATTATAAAAAACCGCCCTTTAATCCGGTGGCCAAATTGGGGGTTGGTTTAAAATGGATCGCTAAAGAAAAAACCTTTGAAATAGTTACCATTCATAAAGGTGATTCATGGTTAAAAGACGGAGACTCACCACTAAATGGAATGGGAACAGCACTTAAACCTAGAGATAAAATTCTAGAAGTGGATGGAATCGGATTTAAAACTAGTAATTGTATTCATCGCCTGCTGGAAAATAAGGCGGGAAGTAGTGTTAACTTGCTGATTAAGAAAAACCAGAAAAAAAATGCCCAATACATTCATGTTCCAACATTAATGGGGGAAGAAAAACTTCGCTATCGTGAGTGGGTGGAAAAAAACAAACAGTATGTGCATGTAAAATCCAAAGGAAAGCTTGGATATGTTCATATTCCCGACATGGGAGCGAGAGGATATGCTGAATTTTATCGTCATTATATTACGGAATGTGGTTTTGATGGGTTAATTATTGATGTACGATTTAATGGTGGCGGACATGTATCTTGTCATTTACTTAAAATATTAGCTCAAAAAGTTTTAGGTTTTGATCAGTCCAGGTGGTCTGGCGTTGAAGCGTACCCTCACAACGTGGTTAACGGCCCGATGGTGGCAATAACCAATGAACAGGCGGGATCAGATGGTGACATTTTCAGTCATTCTTTTAAAATGATGAGACTGGGAAAATTGATTGGTAAAAGGACGTGGGGTGGTGTTATTGGAATAGATGGGAAGTATATGCTAAAGGATGGAACCATAACCACTCAACCAGAATATTCATTTTGGTTTAAAGATGTAAAATGGGGTGTGGAAAATTATGGAACAGATCCGGATATTGAAGTAGAAATCACCCCGGAGGATTATAGGACAGGTCTTGATCCTCAATTGGATAGGGCCATTGAGGAGTGTCTTAAAGATTTAAAAAAGAATCCTCCTTTAAAACCAGATTTAACGAAAGATAGGCCAAACTTGAGAGCACTTAAATTAAAATAAGAAATTAAAAGGGGAAACATATGAACAATCTAGATCAAGTTTACCACGAACTTGTAAATGAATGCGCCAGTTGTGAAGATACTGCTTTTTTTGAGGAAATGAGAAAAAAAGAATATCCTCTTCTAGATGAGCGAAACCATACTTATTTGGATTATACCGGCGGTAATCTCTTCCCGAGATCCTTAATTAATGCCCATATGGAACTTTTATGTGCGGATGTCTATGGGAATCCCCACTCCTCCAATCCCATCAGCCAAGCAACTACCAAGTTGGTCAATCGGGCCAGAAAAAAAGTACTGGAGTTTTTCAATGCAAATCCAGAAGAGTACGAAGTGGTTTTTACTAAAAATACCTCAGAAGCATTGAAGTTGGTGGGTGAGTCCTATCCTTTTAGCGACGGAGATCAGTATTTACTTACAGTGGATAACCACAATTCGGTACTTGGTATTCGCGAATATGATAGAGTGAGCGGTGCTCGAACTATCTACGCGCCAATCAAATCCCCTGGAATGACAATTGATGAGGAAAAACTTGAAGAATGTTTGGATATGGCCATGATGGGAAAAAATAATTTATTTGCCTACCCGGCCCAATCAAATTTTTCTGGCATCAAGCATTCCCTTGATTGGGTTAAAAAGGCTCAAGATAAGGGATGGGACGTTATCTTGGATGCTGCCGCTTATGTACCCACTAGTAAACTTGATTTATCTGTTGTTAAGCCGGACTATACGACGATTTCTTTTTATAAGATGTTTGGTTACCCCACGGGCGTTGGAGCCTTGATTGCCAAGAAGAAAGCGTTAAGAAAATTGCACAGGCCTTGGTTTGGCGGGGGAACTATTGTGGCTGTTTCAGTGGCCGCCAATACTCATCACCCTGCCCAAGGTTCTGCCGGGTTTGAAGACGGAACGGTAAATTATTTAAATATTCCGGCTATTCAAATAGGCCTTGAATTCTTAGAAAAAGTGGGTATGGATAGAATTAATAAAAGGGTCACCTGCCTGGCACAATGGTTGATAAAAAACTTAAAAGATTTAAAACACGACAATGGTGCTTCACTTATAAGATTTTATGGAGATACCGATCTTGCCCCCCGAGGGGGAACCATGGCCATGAATTTTTTCAAAGCTGACGGAAACCAATTTGATACCGATAAAGTCCAGGCGATCGCTAATAGCTTAAAAATTTCTTTTCGAACGGGTTGTTTTTGTAATCCGGGAATTAGTGAAACAGCGTTCAATGTGGAAGAATCGGAAATTTTTAGTTGTATTGCAGGGGCTTCCAGCTACGAATCAACTGATGATTATAGGGTTTGTGTAGGCTCAATTGGCGCTATCAGAATTTCAGTTGGGTTTGTTTCAACCTTTAAAGACGTCTATACTTTTTATAATTTTGCTAGAAGCTTTTTGAATAAAAGCAGTATATAATTTCCAGTAATGAGCAAGATTAAAGAACTCCATTTTAGAAATGCTTTTTTGGAAAATAGGAATATTACCAAAGATGATGTTTTAAAATTTTTAAGATACATCAATAATGTAGGCGATGAAGGAACTCAATTTGATGCCAAGGATATTGGAAAAATTTTGGGTGACGATTTGGAAATTGCTTTTGATAAAATCCGGACTGAAATGGGAAAACATTTTTCTGCTATGGCCAATACGGCTGGTGGCTTGATTGCAGTTGGTATTCGAGAAACCAAAGGTCAAATCCCTAAATTTACCTTAAACCCCTATGATGTTTCCAAGTTTGATTTGCAATATATCCAAAGGGCCATCGTCACGTCCGTGGAACCTAAAATAGAATTTTCGGTTGAAGTTGTGGAAATGGAAAATGTTGGGGGATTTTCTAAAGGGATTTTACTCATTTTTATTGAGCAAAGTCTTCATCCGCCACATCAAGTTGTCTGCAATAAAACTTATTATTTCAGGCATGGAGATTCTTCTGAACCAGCTACCCATTCGCTTATACAGGCAATGTTTAGATCAAGAAGAAATCCAGAATTATCAGTTGATGTGATTAAAGTTGATAACCCCGGCTTTTTAAGAGTGCTTATTAAAAATAAAGGTAATGCTCCGGCGTACCACACTCATATTGTAATTAACATATTTCCAAGACTTATGAGAGGGAGTGAATATCTTATCACCGACAAGATGATTGAAGATACTACTGATGGTATTTGGAATATAAAATCAAGCTATGGTAATGCCAAGCAAAACCATATGAAATTTCGTTTAAGGGCCTCGCCAAGTGAAATTATATTACCTGAGGTAAATGAAATACTATTTGATTTTCCTTTTGCTTCTTATGATAACGCCAAGCTCACTGCGGACATTTTTTGTGATGGGCATAGTACTCATCAAGAATTTGATTTATCTTAAACATAACTTATAATGGAAGAGTTCTTGTTTTCTTTGTAATGGAGTTTTTATGGCCAATCCGTACGCATATCTGGTGGAAAAAATAGTTGAATTGGTGGATGCCAATTCGCTTAAGTCAATTTGTGATTATGGATGCGGTAAAGGCGAACTGTTAAATTTGTTAAGTAATCGGTTGGATAAGGATGTCTCATTAACGGGAATTGATTATTTTGAACATCTTTCCAAGAATCATCGCCCTGTTTCAGATCGGATTAAATATATTGATAAAAATTCAAAAGAGTTTGAGGTTATAATTGAGACAGATGGAAAATATGATTTGGTGGTTTCCTCATTCGCTCTACATCATTATCAATACCCAATCTACGAGCTAAAGAGTATTTATAATTTAACCACCCCAAGCGGCTATAATCTTTTTCTAGATACCAATTTTCAAAACAATAACGATGCTCAAATGATTACCAATATCCATACTTTTGACTCGGAAATATTCACATCATTCATGGGAAAGTATCATCGACATCATTATACGCTGGATGAAGCGATCGATATTATTTCAAGTAATCGAGTTCATATTATAGAGGCTAAAACGAAAAAATTTGATTTTACCCACGATGAACGAGAAAAGGATTCAGCGGATGCCTTAAGACATGTGGATAATTCCTTGGAAATCTGTAATGGACTGGATTCGCCGATACTTAAGAATTACTTAAAAATGATTTTAGGATATGAGCGTAATTTGATTGGGGATTATGGGATAGATTATTCTCAAGTCTTTATAATTGTTACTAGAAAAATCTAAGCTGATTAAAAAACTCAAGTATTTTTCTCATTGCTCCGATAAGGCTGGGCAGGTCTAACCTCGGGAGGAACTATGAAAAATGACTTATCTTTTTCTATTCTCACCGTTTTCTTTATATTTATGATGTTAGCGGTCTCCACCTTTGTGCCGTGGGGTAAAGGCCGTTATGTAGCTTCAGGAAAAACCCATGTGGTGGGTTATGTTATGCCTGAACTTGCTAAAAAATAAAGAAAACATTCGGATTTTTGTCCAAATGATGGGTCAAATTTAAAAAATTTGTCCCATCGTTTATTTGGGGGGACACTTGTTGTCTAAAATAATTTTATCCCAAAAAGAAATCTGTCATCTTGGGATCATTCTGGCCCTAAGCCTTGAAACTCTTTATGGATCGATCTGAACAACATCAGGACGTGAAAAAAAATGATTTTAAGGTTCCTTTTAAGTCGTTTTAAAGCAAGAAATTTTTAGTAGAGTTTTTAAGTCAAATATAATAGTCTTGCTCTTGGCGTAATTCTTTTATGGAAGGGTAACTATTATGAAGAATTTTTTACGGTTAATGGTGATTTTGGTCGTTATATCTTTCGCCTTTCATTCTTACTCGGTTGACATGGTTGAGTTGACGGGTGGGGATTCTCCCAACGATAAAGGTGAGGCTGTCGATTTAAAATGGACGTTGGATGAATCCATCAAGAAAGATTCTAAAAAGATTTTTGTTTTTAGAAAAGCCCAGGACGAATCTGAATTCAAGCAGGTAAAAGAACTTGATATTACTGCTGATGCTTTCAATGATAAAAATGAAGTTAAAAACCATATCCCATATATGTATTATCTCGAGTTAAGGAGCGTTGACGGAAATGTGGTTTTTAAAACTAACGAATATGGGCCTTTTGTTTCTATTCCTCAATGGGTAAATACAGATAAAATTCCTACCTTTATTTTTTCTGTGGTGGCGATGATTGTTATTCTTATTTTTATTCGGATCGCAAAATCTGGAAGAAAATTATATGTTCGTCCACTCGCTGGTGTCCAGGCAATTGAAGATGCCGTAGGGCGGGCCACTGAAATGGGTAAGCCGATGATCTATTCGCCTGGTATTTCGGTTATAAGTGATATTGCCACTTTGGCATCCATTTCTATTCTGTCAAGAGTTTCTGAAATAGTTGCAGAATTTGGCTCCAGATTGATTGTTCCAAACTATGATCCGATCGTTTATTCAGTTACCGATGAAGTGGTGAAAGGTGCCTACGTCAAAGTTGGAAGGCCAGATGCTTATAAGGCGGATGACGTTTATTTTTTAACTCAAAGGCAGTTTGCCTACGCTTCTGGAGTTTCCGGACTAATGGCAAGGGAAAAACCGGCGGCGAATTTTTTCCTCGGTTGGTTTATGGCAGAATCTTTAATTTTAGCCGAGGCTGGTTCTATGACCGGTGCGATTCAAATTGCCGGAACTGACTCCATCTCTCAAATTCCATTTTTTATAGTGGCGTGTGACTATACTTTGATAGGTGAGGAGCTTTATGCAGCGGCAACCTTGATGGGAGAAGATACCAGATTGCTCGGAGGATTGAAAGGTCAGGATTATGTAAAATTGATTGCTATGATTCTTTTAATTGTCCTTTTTATACTTAAGCTTTGTGGAGTGCCAGGAATTGAATCGCTTCTCGTAGTAGGGGGTAATTAAATGTTTTTTAAAAAAACGGTTCCTTTTATTTTAACGTTATCAGTAGGTATTTTTAGTTTTCTCTACTATTTTATGCCCCATGCTTTTATGCAGGATATGTGGGACAAGGCTTCTGATTGGGCCATTATTATTGGTGGTGGTGCCATGTTTGTGGGGGTTATCTCCATGGTCAGAGCGTATTATAAGCGAGCTACCAATAAACTGGATCCTAATCGTTACTATGCCGTAATCACCATTTTATGTTTTTTTGTCATGACGGTGGTGGGACTGGTGACAGGAATAAAGCCGGGCAGTTTGTTCAATGATATTTTTGTGGGAATTATGATTCCTTGTGAAGCAACGATGTTTTCATTATTGGCTTTTTATATTGCATCTGCGGCATTTAGAAGTTTTAGATTAAAAAGTTTTTCAGCAGGACTACTTCTTTTTTCTGCTATTATTTTAATGTTGGCACAAATTCCAACGGGAGAAAATATTTCACCAGCTATTCCTTGGTTAAAGGGATGGTTGCTTGATTATCCAAACGTTGCCGCCCAGAGGGCAATTTTGATAGGAATTGCCATTGGACAAGTGGCAACTGCATTAAAAATTATTCTTGGAATTGATAAATCTATTTATGCCGGCGTTGGTGGAAAGTAAAAGAGGTAAATATGTTGAATAGAAATAAATGGCTTGATTATTTATTAAATATTGATCGAAGAGTTGTTTATGTGATTATTTTTCTAAGTATCGCATTACCGTTCTTTTTAAATCCAGTAGTTGATATACAACCTACTAAATGGGTCAGCGCTGTTTATAATGAGATGGAAGAGGCTGCAAGGACCAACAAACCAATTATTATTGGATTTGATTATGATCCATCTTCGCTAGCAGAACTTGATCCCATGGCCAAAGTTCTTTTACGTCATGCTTTTAGTAAAAATATTAAAGTTCTAGGCTTAAACTTTATAGCAAACGGGACGTCGCTTGCTGATATTACCATGGAGCAAGTAGCTAAGGAGTTTGGAAAAGAATACGGTAAAGACTATGTTTATTTGGGCTATCTACCGCAGTATGATTTGGTTTTGCTGAATTTTGGAGATAATTTTCGAAAGTCCTTTAGCAAAGAATTTAGAGGGCAGCCTATCGAAAACATTCCAATGCTTAGTAATATTCAAAACTACGATGATTTTCATATGGTTATTGATCTTTCTGGAACCAAGCTTCCTACAGCTTATATAATGTATGGAGTAACCAGGTATCATTTTAAATTTGTCACAGGATGTACAGCGGTTTCTGCCACTGAATATTATCCTTATCTTCAATCAGGTCAGATGGTGGGGCTAATTACTGGTATGAAGGGAGCGGCTGAATATGAAGGGTTGGTTAAATCTAATCTGAATATACCGACGGGTGATGCTATGAGAGGCATGGCTTCTCAAACATGGGGTCACTTGGTAATCATTATTTTTATTATAATTGGTAATATTCTTTATTTTGTACGTAAGAAAATAACTGTTGAGAGCAAGTAGAGGTAATTTATGAGTCATGAGCCATGGGTTTGGGTAGCTGCTTTTTTTACAATTGCTATTTTTTCTTATCTTTGGAAAGAGAATCCTCTGTACCGATTTGCTGAACATGTGTTAGTGGGGATATCTGTTGGTTACTTAGTTTGCATTACTTGGGAGAACGTTTTACATCCTAAGCTGGTCGAACCAATTCTTAAAAATGGTGAATATGTTTTAATTATTCCTGGGATTATGGCCGCACTGATGCTGTTTAGATTTTCTCAAAAAATTGGATGGATCAGTTTTTGGCCCTTGGCTTTTTTAATTGGTTTTTCTGGTTATGCAATCCCTACCGTAATTGAAACCAATATGCTTACTCAAATTCAAGCAACGGTGAACACCCCACTTTCGGGTGGATGGTTTGAATTAGTGAGTGGTCTATTTATTATTTTAGGAACGCTCGCTTGCCTTGTGTATTTTTATTTTTCCTATCCTCATAAGGGAGTAGTCGGTAAAACTGCCCAATTTGGATCAATGCTTTTAATGGTAAGCTTTGGTGCCAGCTTCGGCTTCACGGTTATGGCCCGTATTTCCCTTTTAATTGGCCGGGTTCTCTTTCTTCTGCGAGACTGGCTTGGTGTGGTTAGTTAGATCTATTATGAGAAAAATTGAATTTACGGTATATCCCCTCATGGCCTATCCCCTGAGGGGTTTTTTTTCCCTAGTGATGATTGTTTTATTCACGGCACTTTCTTATATTCTGGTTAAACATATTGTCATGCCTATTTTTACTTTTTTAATTATCTGCATGCCCATAGTTAATTTTATTTTTCCATCTAAATATATCTTGGAAGATGAAGGTTTTAAAAAAATTCAACTCTTTCAGGAAAAAAAAATGGGATGGAATCAATTTGCATCTTATTTGGTGACGAACGACGGAGTTTTATTAATCAGTAAACTTGCTCGTAGGTATAACGAGTATATTTATATTTTTGATAAGCCATATTTTATTGAAATTGAAGAATTGTTAAATGCTAAAGGGATTGTAAAATATGCAAACGGATAGCATGGCTGAACTTGATCCTGAGAAAACTAAATTTTTGGACAAGATAGCTGATTTTATAATAAAGAAAGACCTGGGCGTTATTGCCATTATGTACATTGAAAGTATGAGACCACTTCATCGAATAAGCTCTAATTTAATAACTTTTTTCGAACCCTTCTTGAACCTCGCAGTTTCTGGGGAAAATTTAAAAAATCTTAGAAGTTGCCTGGAGGAAGAAAAGTATATGGATTACCTGATGGAGCGGATTGAAAAAGGCAAAGATGCTTTAAAATAATTGGTCGCTTTAGAGATTTGGCAAAAATTTTAAAATAAAAACTAGTTGATCATCTCAAACAAAGCAGCCAGGTAAGCCTTTTGATATCCCTTATATTCATAAATAAAATCATCTCTGGTAATCGTATAAGGAATATTTGGTTCAGCTCCATGGTTTTCTACAGCCACACCATCGGGACGGTAAAATAAAGATTTGGTCATTTTAACTTTTATACCCGAATAGTTTAAATCTGGGACTTCGGAGACATGTCCTCCAGCTCCCATCGTTCTTGTCCCAAATAATTTTGCTCTCCCGAAACCCTGCATCATCGATGGAAAAGCATCTCCACCGGAACCGGAGTTTTCATCAATTAACATGAGAATAGGTTTAGTGTATCTGGTTTTGGGATTTGGATAAACTAGATCATTGCTTGAGAAAGAAGTCATGCCAGTCATGAAATCACCTTTTTGCCAGGCATCTTTAACAAGTTCTGCAATTTCTTTTATGTTTTGGCCATCTATTGTTGATGAATATTCGTTTGCAATTTTTAAATAAAATAAATAATTAACCTTATTGGCCCTGAACTGAAATTGAAGTGGTTTAAATGGAGTATCTATAAATAAAGAAACGAGCGATTGTAGATAATCAACGCTCCCACCACAATTGTGATCTTGATCAATAACGAGTCCCACGGTATTTTTTTCTAATTCTCTTATGGCATATTCATATTGGGCAAAACGCAGCTCACCTTCCCATGTACCGGTGGTTTCATTTTGTGGATAGTAGTGAGGGATTCGAAGGTATCCGATATTTCCTTTTTCGGTAGGATGGTAATAGGCTACGAAGGGGGTCTTCATGATAATGGTGGCATCTTTGGGAATGGCTACTCTGGTTTTTCCGGAACAGAAATAAGTGACTTCTAATTGATCGTCATAAATGTTTTGCCAGATATCTTTAACCGAGAGCATGTCTAAATCGTGGTGTTTTGGACTAATAAGACCTTTGTTAGTAGAATCATATTCATCAATCGGTTCACCAGTGTAAATCCAAGGCAGTTCCACTTCTTCAATTATATTTGAAGTACCTCTTCTTATTTTAAGTTTGGCTTTAGTATTGGGAAGCGGGACTGGCAGCAGGCTACCTGGTCTGATTGGAACATATATGGCTGACATTCTATCTCGATTTTCTTTTGTTCCTCCCGAAATATATTTTCCAATTTCATTCATTAATTCTCTAACGGGTTGGTCGTTTATGGATATTATTTCATCACCTTTTATAAAACTAAATGTATCTTTTGGAAGAAAATTTTCGTTGACCGAATCAATGAGTACCTTGCCATCAACTAAATCAGTGTAAAAACCTAAAGTGGCACGATGTGTGGTAGGCAAGTTGGCAGAGAAGTGACTATCTTGAAAACGGGCCACAAATTCAACAATAGTGTAGTAGAATTCACCATTGGTTTGGGTTTTTTCGATTTTTTCTTTAAATTCATTGACCACGTTATCAAATATTATTCCTTGAGTTTCTTTATATTGGAGCGGTCCATAGGATGCCTTCATGGTATTTACCAATTGGTAAAAATCACTATATTTCTGTTCGAGTGTCAGTGAGTTAGCAAAGAGCGAATTGATACTGAAAAGGAAAATCAAAAGTGTAAATGTTCTCATCATGTTTGGCATTGCTCCCCCATAAAGAATTTGGAAATCAGAGGCACTCTATTAAAGAATTGTATAAAGTGTCAATGACCTAAAAGGATACTAAAATATTTTCATAGAAAAGGGGATTGGAGAAACGACGAAGTAGGTGTTTTATTTATCACAATATGATTTGAACTTTATTTTATGTCATATAAGGTTTGCACTCGCATGCTGGTTTTTTTTCCCTATTAGCCTGATTTGGTAATATGCATGGGACATAACTATAGAACTTTTTTAGCCGAGAGATTTGACCACCTTAAGAAAACTAAGGCATGTTTTTCTTCAAAATATTTTGCTAAAAGGCTTCCGGAAGCTTTATTTTTCTAAGGAATTAACTACTTCTTCAATAGTTGTTAAGCCTTTTAAAACTTTTATAAGTCCGGCTTCAACTAGCGGTGTAGTACCAGTTGTAAATGCTACATCCATCAGTTCTTCAGTTGATAAGTTGTGAATGATAGACTTTTTTATGTTTTCATTGGGCTCAAGTATTTCATAAAAAACTACTCTGCCTTTATAACCATTAACGCATTTATCACACCCGACCGCTTTATAAATTGTTTCACCTTCGTAGCGGGACAAATCTTTTAATCCGTTGGTTAGTTCTTCTAATTTTTTAATATTATCCTTATTCAATTTTGTTTCTTTTTTACAGTGAGGACAAAGTTTTTTTGCTAATCTTTGAGAGATAAGTAAATTGATAGAATCGATTACCTGGTAAAGATTATCTTTGCCAGCATCCATTATTCTTCGAAGCATTTCAAAAGTATTTTTAGCATGAAATGTTCCCAGCATTAAATGGCCACTGGTGGCGGCGTCTATAACTAATTTTATGGTTTCAGGATTAGGGGTATCGGACACCATAATAACTTCGGCATCACTTCGAAGGGCCGAAAGGATAGCCCGGTCAAAGGTAAGACCAACTTTGGGATTAACTGGTATTTGAGTTGCCCATGGAAAAATAATTTCCACTGGATTTTCAATGGTGACAATCTTTTTATCAGGATGATTTATTTCTCGGAGGCATTGATACAAGGTAGTGGTTTTTCCGCTGCCAGCAGGCCCTGATGCTAAAACTAATCCAGATTCTTTATTCAGGTTTTTTTTTATCTGAATTTCTTCTTCCTTGGTAAAACCAAGATCGGAAAGACTGCTTAGAGCAATGAATGATTCAACATTTAAAACTCTGGACGTTAAAGATTCACCAAGGAGAGTGGGGACAATGTGATTGGCGAGGGTAAAACTTTTACCAGCGATGCTTCCTGCATTGTGGGGAAACTCCATCAGTATTCTTCCGTCTTGAGGAATATTTGAAACATTGATGTCTAGTTGGGCCCATTTTTTCCAGACGTCGATGATTGGTTTTACTAGTTTTGAATTAAATTTACTGATTATTTTAAGTTGTGAGTATATTCTCATTCTGAGAAGACCGATTGTTTCGCCTCCAAATTCTTCCTTTTGGACTGAGATATGAACATCGCTGGCATTCTTTGCGCGTGTGATGGCCATTATATAAAGAACACAGGTTTCCAGTTCATCAAATTCTTCTGGTGCTATGTCGGTAATATTCATTTCTTTTAATTGAGTTTCAAGCTCTGTTAGAAGTGGTTTGATATCTACCGGAATGTTAATTTTGGGAGTTTCCCCTTTCATGAATCTCTCTACATCATCTTTTTGGAATTTCCATTTTTTTCCAACTTTAGTTCCTTTGATTTTTCCTGTTTTGAGCCAGCGATAAAAGGTAGGCCTTGAAGTTTTGAGTAATTCAATTGCTTCTTCCATTTCGATTAGGTTTAAATTTTCTGATGTCATAATTGTTCTCCGGTTATGTATTATTATATATCATATTGCGTTTGATATGTAATAATAATTTCGGAAGATGGTTAGAAAGCTTTAATAAAAAGTTAAAAATTCAGCAAATACGGTATGTTGGGTGCATACAAATTAGCTTATTTTGGTGCGCTTGCCGGTAGGCAAATTTTGGGTCTGAAAATATATGGCATAAACAACACGTTGTTTTAACATAAAAGGTGATAAAACAACCGGTTGTTCTATCATGCTTTTTTGGATGGCGAGTCATACTTAAAAGAAATAATAAACTAAATAAAAAGGAAAATATTTATAGGTACGCTTGGATTGGTATGGTTCTTCTATTTTAGAATTTATTTAATAGGTCTTCCAATATATATCTAAGTTCTGCAGGAGGATCATTATCAAGTAAATAGTTATGGATGAATTTTTCGGCAGGTTTTCCCATTTTTAAAATCTTATCTTGAATATTTTCCTTATAGTTATTATCTAACAAATAAGGGAAGAGATAAGGTAAAGAATTTAGTTTTCTTTTGTCAACAATAACATCTATAAGAAGATACTGATTATCTATATTTAAAAAAGTCAAAAGTCTTTGAATGGATTCGTTTGGATCTCCGACTTGCAAAAGGCCTATAAATGCATAATAAGTGTATTTATTATTTTTAATAAAATCAATGAATAGAGGTACTGCAGCTTCTTTTAGTTTAGAAAGTTCAGGTACAACAAAATAATCATTATTATCATTTATTACATCTCTTAAATATGGAATTACTTGAGGGCCAATTTTAATTAGATTGTTCATGGCAGAATATCGTAGATCATCACTATTTAGCTCTTCTATTAATTCAAGAATTTCTTCTTCCAATAATGTACTATTACCTGGGTCAATAATATTACCAGCTAAGTCTTGATCAGAAGTGTTTATTGTAGAAATTCCGTAAACAAAACTTTCAAAATAATCTTTATATAGATGCACAAAACCACGGTCCCCACTATATTTGCCATGACTATTTTTCAACTTTAATTTTATTACTTCCCCGGAAGATTCGTCTATATCGTATCCGACGACGATCACAGCATGACCCCTGTATGAATCTTGATTATATAGGTAATTAAAGAATGCAGAAACTTTAGGACGAGAAATTGGTAATTCATGAATTTGAGGATCCAAAGTCAATATTTCGTCATCCTTAATAAATATCCGCACCCAATTAAGAGCTATAAAAACTGGTTTTCCATGATTAATTTCGTTAACAATAATCTCAAGTAATTCCTTGGTATTTTGGTAAGAAATTGGAATATTGAGTTTTGATAGTTCTTCTGCTTCAAACTCAACCAGCGTCTGGTAATACTTTATGGTATTATCTGAAAATTGTTTATTAGTTTCCATTCTTTCGATAAGATTTTTAGCATATTCAACTGAAAATTCATTTCTGATATAGTGTGAAAATTTTGGTTTTAAAGGATAAAGAAATTCATAAAACTCTTGCGGACTGTAACTTTTTCCCTCATAAGAAAATCTCGTAGGGAGTTCCCCTACATAGTGATTGAAAACTTTATCAATTTCTTCTTTTGTTTCTTGTAAATTTTTGTTTTTTTCCGAAGTGTTTAATACATATAAATTTTTTTCGTGGTAATTTTGAATTAAATAATCTAGTAACATAAAAAATTGAGTATTTTTTCCTTTGTCACCTTTAAATCCAATTTTAGGACTCCAAACATTTTCAGGTACAACCCCAAATTCATTTAATAAAAAAGCAAGGATGTGAGTATACCCTCCCATTCCTACTACCCAACCAGGAATTTCTAAAGCTTTATTAACTTGATACTTGGCCCAAACGGCATCTAAATAATCTTCTGACAAATTTAAAGTATCTAGTTCTTGGGTGTTCATTTCGTCCGTATATGGCTCGAGAGCACCTAGCCCTGCAAATAACCAGCATTGGCCTGTAGCTTCTTGATTTTTCACAGAGCTCGTTTTCAATTCCACATCGTAATAAGTATTATGTTCAAAAGCATGAGTATGAGATGCGAACAAAAAAAATAGAAAAAACCACTGGAAAGAATATTTCATGCAAACTCCTAACAACTGTACAAACTTATGACACATTTAAGTGTCAAATAGTTATAGATTTTCAAGTCTTTATAAATAGCGCCATAGTACTATGGATTATTGTTGCATCTTTATTGCCAATTATTTGAACTCGCTATCATCCTTAATGTAGCTGGCCCGCGGTGACCTAGATGCTGAAAGAATTTTATTTTTTCTTGTAGATAATTTAGAAATTTTAAAAACTGAGTACTCCGCACTTGGTTATAAAATTTCCTTTTATAAAAAAGGTGCAAGATTTGGTAAAATTATTATATAAGCAAAAATTTTTACCAATGTTCACCCACCCTCGAGAAGGTCAATATGTTGTTATACAATATTTTTCTTTCCTATGTATAGCCCGTGCATACTGTAGCCTAATATTGAACTATCTTCACAGGTTTTTAAATGAAAATAAATCCAATTTTCAAAATCATCATTACTTAGATTATTTACTTTATCCTTAAGAATATAACTTATTCCATTGGTACCTAAATTATGAATTTTTTTACAATTAATACTTTGAGCTATTTCTTCAATTTCGAAGGGGTGAGAAAAGTAAAAAGGATTCAAAGGATCAATTCCGTTTTCGATAACACTGTCGACAATTCCTCTTTTTAGGTTTTCGGATCTCAAATTTGCAACTATAGAGGCAAAACGATTAACATACGCAATAGCAATTATCCCCTCTGGTTTCAAAACACGACAAGCCTCACTTAAGCATTTGTATCTATCGTCAGCATTTTTAAGATGATAGAGGGGGCCTAAACAGAGTACAATATCAAATACTTGAGCGGGAAATCTTGATAAGTCTCTAGCGTCACCAATAGCGGCTTTAATATTAATGGATGTTTTATTTTTTTTAATTTTATTTTCTAACAGCTCTATGTAATGTGGCATTATATCAACTGCTGTAACGTCATGTCCTTCTTCAGCAAAATACATTCCATAGCGACCTGTCGCTGCTCCTAACTCTAATATTTTGGATTTATTTTTAAGAAAATTATTAATATATTTTACAGTCGTAATGAATTCAACTTTATGAGCATTATCTTTTTCGAGTCTACTGTCCTCATCATAATTTTGATAATATTCATTAATATTTATGGTATCCCTCCCTTCTGTTTTAAAATATTTTCTTCCAATATTTTAAAAATGTCGACCAACTTTAGCGCCTTGGAATTACATTCATTCAAGAGCTAGACAGTAAATAAGCGATCACTCCAGAGTTCTTTTAAAAATTCGCCTATAGGTAATATTGTGATCCCATCAACTGTTCGTCTAAACGGTTCTTGGGATATGACAAAATATTTTTCGATTAATTTTTCTTCTCTTAAGGCCTTAAGGTTTTTTAATTCAGAGTCTGAAATCCGGGAACTTGCTTTTACTTCTATCGCTGCTTTTGTACCAATAATAAAATCCACCTCAAACCCATTTTTGGTGCGCCAGTAATAAAGTTGCTCCCGCTTGTTATTATAAGAAAGATAGGCGCGAATTTCCAATGCAATAAATTGTTCAAGCGCTCTTCCAAAAAGCTCGCTTTTGTTTTTTATTTCTCCTCTGTTTGCAAGAAAATTTGTCACACCAATGTCAAAAAAATAAAATTTTGATTTGGTTATAGCCTTTCTTTTTTTAGTTTTAAAAAAGGGATAAACTTGAAATCCAACAAGCGTATCTTCTAAGACTTGAATATAGCCTTCAAGCGTTCGAGGAGATATACCACTATCATTTGCGATATTGGCAAGATGTAATTCTTCCCCATTTGAAAGAGACATTGTATCTAAAAAACGCACAAACTGTTCAAATTTCCTGATAAGCGCTTCCTGCTTAATCTCTTCTGCTAAATAAAGGTTTACGTAGGCCTTAAGATCAATGTATGGATCGTCCGATTTATATATTCTTGGAAGTCCCCCCCGGTTTAAATATTTTATAAGATCAAAATCTAAACCAAGTTCTTTTGAAGTTAGGGGATAGAGATGAAATTCTCTTGCTCGCCCTCCGAGTAAATTTCCTCCTTCTCGTTTAATCTTCCTGGAACTGGATCCGGTTAGAAGGAAATTGATTTTTCTGGTTTCTATTAATCTATGAATAACATCAAGTAGTGCTGGTAATTTTTGAATTTCATCAATTATAACACACTTATCTTTTATGGTTAACATCTCTTCAAGTGCTTTGGGACGCCTTAATAAGGCAGAGTAGCAATCTGAGTCTAAAAGATCAATATATCGTAATTTAGGAAAAGTATGTTGTATAAGAAAACTTTTTCCAGTATTTCGTGCTCCAAATAAAAAAAGCGAGCTTTTATTTAAATGTTTACCAAGAGAAAGACTACGTGTGTATTGATGATCCATCCATCCATTATAGCACAATGTCGCCGATTGGCAAGCCAAATGGCGACTAGATTCATTTTTAGCTTCATGTGGCGATTTTTTAACTCCTATGCTAATAATATAAGCTTAATTTTAAAGGTTTTGTGGGTATAAAGAAGGTGTAGCGCCCGTTTTTGGTTGGTGCGAAGGATGGTCTAAAAATTTTCGGTTGTATTATCAGGCTTTAATAATTTTATTCAGCAGATTAAACCTAAAATACTCTACTCATTATCAAAATAATCAATTTGGTTTTCTTTTTTTTCGTTAAACTTTTCAATAGCAAGTTCAATCAATTTATTTAATAGTTCACTATTGGTTACACCGGAAGCCTCCCACAGTTTGGGATACATGCTTATAGGAGTGAATCCAGGAAAAGTATTTACTTCATTTAAAAAAATTTCACCGGAAATTTTATCTAAGAAAAAATCGACTCGTGCTAGTCCGAAGCATTCTAAAGATTTAAAGGCCAAAGTTGCATAATTTTGAAATTTTTTCAGTTGATCTGAAGTGATATTAGGAGCCGGAATTAAAAGTTCAGCACCATTTTCATCTATATATTTTGCTTCATAATTATAAAATTCTCCTTGAGGTATTATCTCTCCTACAATACTGGCTGCTGGATCGTTATTGCCCAAAATTGCACATTCAATTTCTCTGGCATCAATGGCTTTCTCAATTAAAATTTTAGTGTCAAATTGAAAAGACTTTTTAAGTTTTATTAATGCTTCATCACGATTTTTAATTTTTTCTACACCTACAGAGGAACCCAGATTGGCGGGTTTTACAAAGTAAGGATAGCCAAATTTTTTCTCAGCTTCGTCTATCATTTTATTTGAATTAATCTTGAATTCATTTCTTTTGTAGCAAAGATAAGGGACAATTGGAATTCCTGCATCTCGCATAATTCTTTTGGCCATATCTTTATCCATACATAGTGCAGAACCAAGTACTCCGGACCCAACAAAGGGGACATTTGATAATTCTAATAAGCCTTGAATAGTTCCGTCTTCACCATTTGGGCCATGTAATACAGGGATGATTATGTCCACTTGATTATTCAAGGTTGAATTTAGCTTTAAGGAAATTAAATTTTTATTTTCAGAATCGTAAGGAAGTAAACTTACTTGTTCCCCTGTTTTATTTAAACTCACCAGTTTGGGATTACTACTTCCAGCTAATTGTTTTGATTCATCAGGAAGAAGCCATTTACCCCTTTTATCAATTCCAATAAGGGTTACATCGAATTTAGTTTTATCCAGAGCTCTATAAATAGATGTGGCCGAGATAATACTGACCTCATGCTCAACCGATTTTCCACCAAATAAAATTACGACTCTTTTTTTCATAATATTTCCTTTGACTTTTGTATTAATCATAAATTTTATAATCAGTTTTTTTAAATGGGTACCATTCAATACGCTTTAACTGACAGATACGATCTATATAGCATTAAAATTCGTTTCTACAGCGACAAGTATCCAAAACCATAAATCTATACCTGTTTCCTTCAGATTTGTATGTGCTTACAACATCGCCATTATTGTCGAGTATTGCGTAGGGACCCATTAAAGCTGATGATGAAGTTGAGGAACTTGACATTGCCCAACCATTTCTTATGCAAAAGTTATCCGAAGCAAAAGGATACTCTGTTTCTGTCAAATCATCCTCAGTAACAACTTTGTATTCTATTCCATCTATTACAATCTGTGGATTATAAAACGTAAATGAAAATACTTTCAGACTTAAAAAAATAAAAATTAGTAATAAAAATTTGTTGTTCATTGTATTCCTTCTTTAAATTAACCATTCTTTTCTAGCGTAAATTGTACTTATTTTCTTTTTGCATTGTCGACAGATTTTAAGTTATGAAAAACAAGCGCATTTATGAGTATAAAATTAAATACCTAAAAATAAGTAATTGATTGACCTTAACTCCGTAAAATAATATTCATGTTAGTATGGGGAGGGCAGGGATAATGATACGATTATGAAATCTAAGCAGATAGTTTAAATGTCGTGTTAAAGGCCTCAGCAATTCTAATCAAAGTCTGGGCGGTAGGATTTGATTTTCTGGGGTATTCAAGTTTTTGATAGGTTTGGAGTTTTATTTTAAGCAAGTCAGCCGCCTTTTGTTGGGAAATATGTATGGCCTTCCTCGCTTCTCTGATCATTAATGGAATGGCAATTTCAGGACTGGGAGTAATCCAGAAATAATTTTTTCCCTTGTGATCAATAGTTTTTGGTAGTGGCCATTTGGGGTCGTTGGCTTCCTCCAAGTATAAATCAAGAGCAAAAACGGCATTTTTCTTGGCTTTGAGGAGCGTTGATCCACTGGAAAAGCAACCCTTCAGATCAGGAAAGACCACGCTATAACCGTTGTCATCTTTTTTTATTTTGGCTTTATATTTAATCATATCTATCTCTCAATTTAATTTAATAATTTTACGCCAGATTGTTTTTCTATCTCTCGAATAATCCCAGTCTCAAGATCTTTTCCTCCGTGATCAGGGATAATGACGATACCTTTGCCCATTTTTTTAAATTTTTTGTGAGAATCAAATCCAGCCTCTAGTAATTTCCTTATAATTTCTCTAGCGTTTCGATTTTCCACAAATTGTTACCCCCCATTATACAGCAAAAAAGCTGTGTGCGCAACAGCATATATACTGTACCTGCAATCGAATTTATAAAACAACCCTTTGTTGAATTATCAACTTCATCATTGAATAAGAATTTTCGAGGTTTTTGTTAATTATGAAAAATCATCTACTTAATTTATCAATTCTATAAAACTGGAAATTGTATATTGAGGAAGAATATTAGTTGAGTTAGAAATGTTTTTTAAATTATACCAAATGGTCGACATCCCAACTTGCTCTGCCCCAAGTACATCTGCTTCCAATTTATCTCCAATCATTAAAGTATTTTGAGCGGAGCAATTCATTTTTTCGAGTGCATAATGGAAAATCTCAGGTCTTGGTTTTTTGATTTGTTGGTAATAGCTGAAAGTATAATCATCAATAAAGGGATGGAGTCCGGCGGTTTCAAAAAACTCAATCATGATTTCGTCAGGTAAATATGTGTTTGAGATCACGCCTATTTTTAATCCCCTTTCCTTGATTATAGCTAAAACATCTTTGGTGCAATCTTCCGTCCAAATATAAGGGTGGTATTCTTTAATAAAAAGTTTTTGGCAAAAGTGAGCTTCTGGTTGTGTAAGAAATATTCCATATTTTCTTAAAAACAAATTCATGTGATCTTCGATTGGGTATTCATATGTACCTTGAGATCTTGTTTTCATTAATTCATCAAATAAAGGCCAATATTCATTTTTAAGCGTTTGGAGATCACCACTGAAATGATGTTTGTTTTTTAGATAAGTTAGCATATAGGAGAGGCCTATTTCGTCTTTAACTTCATTACTTAATGTTTTGTGAAAATGAAGTAGTGTTCCTCCCATATCGAAAAAAACGACCTTCAAATTTTCTATTTTATTAAGAAGCATTTAAACGATCCTTTGTATTACAATTCTATTGATTTTAAATCATAGAAATAGGTGAATCAATGAGGGTAAGGGACTCTACGGGAATTAAGTCAAAAAAACAGATGTATATAGCTGATATCAAAGGTGTTTTTAACTTCGTCAATTATTTTACTAATTTCCGTATTTTTTGGGCCAATATTTTACGAAATATGGTATAATTATGTAACAATATGAATTTAAAGGATAAATATGTTTAGAAAAAATATGGACCAATTAATAAAATGGGCCGATGAAAAGAGCAGAAAACCGCTAGTTTTAATGGGGGCCAGGCAGGTTGGAAAATCTTATCTCGTTTCTGAGTTTGGTGAGCAACATTTTAAAAAGATGCATGCTTTTAATTTTGAAAAAGATAAAAGACTGCACCCACTCTTTTTGAGTGTTAAGGAGCCGGGTAAAATAATCAGGCAACTATCTCAACTCTACGGCAGTCCCATCGATGAGACAAAAGATCTTATTTTTTTTGATGAGATTCAAGCCTGTCCCGAGGCAATAACCTCCCTCAAATATTTTGCAGAAGATTTACCACACGCCTTTATTTGTGCAGCAGGTTCTTTACTGGGCCTCTCTCTTGGGGAGAGTTCGTTTCCGGTTGGTAAGGTTAACTTTTTAAAAATCTTCCCCTTGGATTTTCAAGAATACATGCAAGCTTTTGAGCAAAAAAATCTTTTTGATGAATATATTTTAAATCCCAACCAAGGCCTGCATGAGATAATTTGGCCATACCTTATTGACTATTTAATCACTGGCGGACTGCCTGAGATTGTTAAAAATTTTGTGCAAATGAACAAGGAGAATAGAAATGACAGGTATGAAAAGGTACGTGAGCTACAAGAAGTTTTAATACTAGGATATTTGGCAGACATGGCCAAGCATTGCGGGAAAGAAAATGCGATGTTTTTGGAACGCATATGGCGAAACGCCGCCGAACAAGTTGGACAAGAAAAGGCCAGTAAATATAAGTTTAAAAATATTTTTCCAGGCAAGCGTGGTTATGAGGATTTTATGAATCCGATTGATTGGCTAAAAAAAGCAGGTATTCTTTATCAAACACCTCTCATCGATAGCGTAAAAATACCACTGTCAATCCAAAAGAAGGAAAATGCTTTCAAGCTTTTTGTTTTTGATATAGGTATTATGAATGCGCTGGCCGGATTGTCCCACCAGCATCTTTTGGATTATAACTTCAGTCATAAAGGTTTTATTGCAGAAAATTTTGTTTTGCAAGAGATGATGAGTACTCTTTTTCCAAATAGGCCGGTTTATACCTATAAAAGCTCCCAATCAGAAATTGAATTTATCGTTGAATATAATGGAGTTGTATTACCGATAGAAGTTAAAGCTGGATTTAACCTTAAAGCGAAAAGTTTATCTACTTTCATTCAACAACATAAACCCAAAAATGCACTTCGCGTAAGTCGTAAAACTTTAATTTATCCTGATGATTTGAAAAGAGATATTATTATTCATGATTGGCCACTATTTTTAATTTCTCAGGCCATTTCAAAAATAGCACTACCAATCCGCAGATAACGAGAACCTGGAGTGCGGGCCACTGACAGTTCTAGTTATTAATGGCCTCTAATACTTTATTGACTGATTCTTCAATAGAATTATTTGTATTATCAATTTTCTTTGATTTCATTTCATCATACAAGTTTGAATGAATAATACTATTTAGAAAATTTTCATCTTCTATACCTCGTTTGCGAAGCCTTTTTTTTAATTCTTCCTCCGAGCACGTTATAGTTATTATTACTAATTTATAATCAAGATCCTTAAGTTTGCTGAGATATCTACTGAACACCTCTTCTTTGTCAATTACCAAACTAAATATGACATTTTGATAAGCTGAATTATTCAGATAGTTGCAAAGAAGGTATGTAATATTATTTTCTATCATCCTCATATTTTCATCAGTAAAGCAAATAGGATTCATCATCCAGCACCAGTCAGCATCAAGCCAAATGCTTTTATCCATTTTTTTATAGAGAATTTTGCATATGGTTGATTTACCTACACCCATATTGCCATTTATTATAATCAGTTTTTTCATTTAAATTATGTATCCTTTGAGGTCACAATTCGTGACCTCAAGGTAAACGCCGTTATGTGCTCTGAACTTTTGGAAAGTGTAGTAATAGGCAGATCATTTTGCATGTTAGGCAACTTTATTTGAATGTACTTCTTTGGCCTTTTTTAGTCTATATTCCAACTCTTCAATAATTAAATCAACATCACATTTTCCATCTTTTTCTGAATTCTCTAAAAGTTGAGTGAAAAGATATATTAATGAATTATGTTCTTTGGCCGGGTTAATTTCGCTGTTACAAATTTTTTCTAATTCTTCCAGAATAAGTCCGATTTCCGTTAATTTGTGCCTCATAAACCCCTCTTGTTATTCTTATCGGCAAACTTGATTACTGGCCCTAGCCTCGATCTCTGAGTTTGATTAAATCATCTTTCAGTTTTCCCATCTCTTTTTGAAAATTTTTCTTGTTAAAATCATTTCCAATTATTAAATTTTTGCCGCTTGGATTTTTACGACGGTGCCCATCCACATCTTCAATTTGCTTTTTTTGTCTGTCATGTCTTCGCACCCAGTGCTCACCGATTGGACAAATTCTCCATGGGCTATATTCTTTTATTTGTTCAGTATCAAAAAAAGGAATTTTATAAATATTCTTCCTGGGAATCAGACCACTAACCGTATCAATCCATTTCAAAAGATCAATCGCAGGATTTTGTAACTCATCTCTCAAAAGTAGTCTGACATCATCAAGCCTTTTTTGCTCCAAGGCTACTTTGCTTTTTATAATGAGAGAATTGGAATATTTTTTTAAACCTTTTATAAAATAAAACTTGGTCTTATCTGACTTTTTAAAGCTGTTTGAAAGAACTGATTTGATCTTATTTTTTTTTGTTTTGATCATAAATCCTAGACTAAAACATCAATGTACGTATGTAAGTAAAATCTTAACTAAAAACAAAAATGTGTCAATGCGATTTATCGACATTTAATCTGTATTTGATATTTAGGTTGCACCTCCTGTTTTTTAATAATTATTTATTGAAGGTCCCTGTTTTTTGGGGATAGTAAACATTTCCAGACTAAAAACTTCTGCTATTGCATATCTGGGTGGAATTATTGTTTTAATTTTTTAAATTAATTTCCTCGGTAACAGATATTTTGAATCAATTTTGGATCACGATAATGCGTCTGAGAGTAAAAAATTCCACTGTTTTTTTTGTCTTACTCTGATATATACTTATTCTATGTGCGCTATTGGATTATTCCACATTTATATATTAGCGTGTCTATTGCTAATCACACCTTGTTATAGTGAGGTAATTAAGGATAGTGGTAAATGTGATTTTCTCAAGAAAGAGTTGAATAGACTGCAGTGGCTCCAGCACCATCATTTTAAACACATCAAGAGTGTTGAGAATGCCAAGGATATAAATGCTGGGAAAAAAAATGACTGGTCCAGGGAACTTTATTATCAATTAGATCTGTTATATTTTCAACAAGAAATGATCAAAGATGAGATGTATAGGAATTGTAAGTGATATATATAATGCTGTTCCTTCTTCTGATGAATCCATTAGTATTGGCTGAAGACAATAAATCTTGCGAAAAAATAACCATTCCGGGTACCGGGTTGGGAATAAATGACATTACTAACATTACTAACATAGAAAGATGTAATGAGTTGGCAGAAGATTTTCTTGAAGAGTATAGTGATGACAAAAAATTTTGCGTTGAGAAGATTAGAGACAATGATGTCACTGACAATGAAGCCAATGAAGCAAAGCGCGTGACCTGGATTATGTCGAAGGACCTTGTGCGACAGTGCAAAGAGGATTTTTATAAGTTAATTACGCCCGCAAATGTAGATTTTATGGAAACTCTTATAAATTCATTACACTCCGATCTTACGTTTGGAGAAGATAAACAAGATTATCCACGAGGTGTCAGATTTGTTGCAGCAATAGCTTTTTGTGGGAAATTTCATTATTACAATTCAAACCAGACAACATCCCACGATCCAGGAGAAGATGACTGTAATTTAAACACCATGGAAAACAAGTTAAGGATGGTTAAATCGGATATTTTACGAAATCGAACTGCAGTGAGAATCGCTGTCATGCTTGCTCTGGATAGTGTGAACTCTTTTAAATTTTCTCCAAAAGCGGATCTGGTAGAATTAAAGAAGATTCAGGAGTTTATTGACCGTATTGCTTTAATTGGTAACTTGGATAAAAAAATACACTCCGAAATCAATAAACTTTTACACCAAGGTAATTATGAAGAGTTTTTAAAAAACAATACCCAAAATTCTGTATTTCTCGAAAGAAGAACCAAGGGTTTTAGATTTGATATTACACGTTGTCCAGAAAAAGACATTAGTGCCCAGGCAACAAGACTGATTATTAACGGATTATGTTTTCATAAAGAACAGTTAAATAAGTTAGCAGACTTAACCAAGGCAATTGAATGTGCAAAAAAATTTGGAGAAAAATATTTCCCCAACAATAGTTTTAATGCCAATAGAGTGGTCAACATTTTAGCAGAAAAAATGTCCACTGAGGACTTTTTTGAATATCTTAAAGTTGAAAATATTTTTACAGATAAATCCAAATACGCAGAAGATGTCTATAGCCACATGAATTATGTCGGCCATAGATTGAATATCCTTATGAAAGATCTTGATACAAAAGCAGCGGAATCCAGATACTCCAATAATAAGCTAAGTGGCTTTGTGACCCAAATGCCGGATTCAGATGGAAATCATTTAATCGTGCTTGCCAATGAAAACTTTGAGTTGGTGAGTGCAAATTACGCAATAAAGGATGATAATAACGATAAATATCACTCAGGAAAAATTTTAGACGACAATGCATGGTCAAATAAGAAAATTGGAAATGGTTTGCATCATCCTAAATCGATAAGTAGTGATTCAATAATGGGAACTAAAATAGCATTTAGAATCCCTTCGGATGATTTATTGATTGCTGGTGATAAAAATTATATTTTGAATTTCAAAAATAAAAATACTGGTGTCCCTAAACAGCTCCTGTTAACTTTTCCTCAAAAAGAAAATACAAAGGATAGCAATCTTGAAAAAAATATAATAAATAAATTAGCATCACAAAAATCACCACCGTATGAAGTTTTTAAAAGCGATGGTCATTTCAAAGGACTTTGGTTGGTAGGAAGTGGCATTCAACCCTGTCCCAATTATTTTGACGCAATTAAAGGACAGGGCTATCTTCCATCCGGCGATGTCGCCACCGTCAATGTCGAAGATAAGCTGGTTGAACTTATAGAAAAAGACAACATTGATTACATGATAAAAAGCTCTCATGCTAATGGATATAATTTCGCCACCGGGGTTGCTTTTTCTTGTAAAAAAGTAAATTATAGAAAATTTATCAAGGATGACAAAGAGATGAATGTTCTATGTCAGCCTGATTCATGCGATGAAGAAATAAATATTTCATATAAAAAATTTCTGACCTCCGTTAAGAAGAAAAAAACTCAAATGGTTGAAGCAAACTTATCATGTGGATCAGCCTCAAAAGCAGCTTTTGAAATTGCAATAGCCGGTAGCGATAAACTAATCGAAATTCCCACAAACCGGCCAGTACTTCTGTCTGCTGGCCGGTTTAATCCTAAAAACATAAATGATTTTGTAGAAACAGCTGTTTTAAGAATGTTTAACAATGAGTGGGATTATTCTAGCTTTTACGCTGATGCACAAAAGATTGACCCTGCAACTAAGAAACCTTATTGGAATGAATATAATCTCAATCTGCCCAACGATCATGCATGGATAGAAGATCTTAAAAAGAGAATTTATCAGATTGATAATGCAGGCGATTTATCCAAGCTTATAATACTCAAAGAGTTAAAGTGAAGAAGTGAAGTGAAGTAGGCGGTTCTTATTTGCGAACCAACACGTTAATCGCAGATAGTCGCAAATAAGAACCGTGTACTTTGGCTATCAAACCTAATTATCCATATCAAGGGGGTTTTTGGCTTGTAAATTATCCAATGTATAGGATACTTATATACGTCATCCTGATAATGTGTTAACTCACTCAGGATAGCATCATAATTCTTATTATAAAATGGAGTAGGAAATGGCATTATTAAAATCTTTTTTTCTTTTTGTGTTTCTTGTAAATCTTGCTTACGCTGATCTAAACAATGTTGGCCCAATTCAGATAAAACCTCTCTATGTCGAAACACGATCTGCGGCGGGCACAATTCATTTTTATGCAGATATTTTAGCGGTTGATTACGTTACACAAAGCTCTACAACAATTGGAGCGACCCTGAGATTGGAAAACTCAAAATTAGCTGGCAAAGTTTTTTCTTGTCGAGTTTGGAGTGATCGTGTTGAATTTATTCAATCATTACATAAACAGATTGTAGATTTAAGACTTACTAAAATTCCCATGACACTGCACTGTTATATTGGCGATAAAGAAATAGACAGTGGTATCATCAGGGTAAATTTAAAAGATATGGGCAATCATAACTCATTTCATGTTTCAGCAACAGTTAAGTGAAAACTGCTGAAGCTTTTCAAGGGATCAATATTTAGAATTTTTACATATTAAAAAATGATATTATTAGCTTCTAGTCATTACTCACACTAAAGTCTAGAAAGTTGAATTGGGTAATTGGGGCGAGTTGAAATTTTATTATCTATTGAATCAAATTCTAATTTCCAATTGCGCTGCAAGAATTATGGTATTGGATTCCTTGGAGGCATGGGCACGATATGTTTTCCATCTCACTTATTCTAACAAAAGCACTGGATGTAGATCAGCCTCATAATTCCAAAGTGGAGAGAGAAGCGCCGAAGCGCGAATTCTAGGTTGTTTGCGTCTAAAATTAATTTTAATTTGTCCGCTTGAGGGATCATAGTTTAATTCTTTGAGGGAAATTCGTATTTCAGTTCTCCAGCTATAATCATCTTTAGAGTTAGCAATTAAAAAGGAACCATTCCATTCTGGGTGATAGGTTGAGTCTGTTTTATTAAATTTTTGATCCCAGATCGTTCCGATAGAATTGGTATAAAACTGATAAGTTTCCTTTGGATTAGGAGTGATTATCATGCCAACGGCATCATCCAAATGAACATTCCCGTCGCGATCTACCGCATTTGAGCGAAGCTCATTCATGCGAGAGTCGTAACAATTGATTGCAATATAAAGAAATTGATCATCATGCATGAAAGAAAGTTCTGTTTTTTCTACAGGACTAAGCGTTCCGTCCATCTCTCCGAAATCAGTTGTTTTAATAGAGCGATCCCACTCAGAGGGGGTAATGATACCATCTATAGTTGGGGTATTGATTGGTGGAATTTTGGAGCTAATAAGGACTCTCTCTAAAATAATGGGTTCATTATATTGATATTCTAGATTATTACCAAAAGGGTAGATGAATTTAATTCTTGGAAGAGGATAAATAGAAGTCAGTTTGGTGAGTTTAATGGTGTCGTTATAAGTTTCACCTGGAAGTATCTCAATAGGCAAGGAAGATACAAGGGACGACCAGTTATCTCCTGTTTCAATTATTAAATTTTGCTTGATGGTTTTGTTGGTTTTATTTTGAATGGAGATAGTTAGATTGACGTTGTCATTTCCCTCTCGTATTTGCCCTTTAGTTAGTATTAATCCATTTTGAATCTCATTAAACATAATTTGATCCTGAGCCGACATGATATTACTTGGAATCATCCCATCTTCTTTAATCAATGTGGTATGAAGTTTTCCATCTATGACCGTACACCACATAAACTGGTAAAAGAATCCAAAATGAACTTCGTCATTGCTTCCGCTAAAATGTCCTCCACTGCTACCAACGATAAAATACTCTATGCCATCAATTTTCTGATAGGCATTTTGATGTAGATGTCCGGTAAAGACCGCTTTGACATTGTAATGTTTAAAAATGTTGTGAAGAGGATCGACTTCTCCTCGAACGCTGGCATACCAAAAAGGCTTATGCATAAAAACAAAAATATTTTCGAAATGTTTATTTCTTTCCAGATCATTAATCAACCAGACTATTTGTGAGCTTTTCAGTTCATAGAAACTTTCCCACATGGAGTTATCCATGATAATGAAATGAGAATTTTCATAATCAAAAGAATAATAAGTCGGACGATTGGTGTGCTCAATATAGCGAATTCTGGATGCTTCATCTAAGATATCATTATTCCCGGGAACAAAATAAAATGGACTGGTTAAAATATCCAGGGTTTTAAGTACCACTTGCCAGTCGTCTTCTAGTCCATCTTCAGGAAGATCACCCACATTTAAAACAATATCTGGGTGGAGAGTTTCTACTTTTGAAACCACTGATTCGAAAATAGGTTGATTAGCGGTTCCGGTTCGGTCGCCGATTATGGCGAAATGAAATTTGGTAGAAGCCAGAGTGATCAGAGAAAACAGGGAAAAAGTTAATATGAGAAGAAGGTTTTTCATCATACAGGGTTCCTTGATTTTGAGATTAGATGGTTTTGGGACGTATAACATATTGCTAATAAAAATCAAAGATGATTAAAGTTAGATTGATTGGAATCAAAAATTTTATTATTTTTCAATCAACTTAATATTGGGACTTGAAATTTAACTAATCCAGCATGATGAAGTTGTATTTTATTTAACATGTTAAAATATGGACTTTATATAGAAATTAAAACAGTTTAAACAAAATCCATGTATTATGCCGGCTACCCTATTTGTAAGGGATACATTTGAAAATACAAAAGGCTACGAGTGTATCTTTTTTGAGCAACTTACGATTACTTTTTGACCTTATTACGGAATGTTATCGCTGGCATAAAGAATGCAGTGATAATTTAGAGTGAGATAATAGAAATGAAATCAATTATTTTTATAATATTAGCGATTATATTATTACAAAAACCGATTGTCGTAATTTCTTGCGAACAATCAAATGCCGAGAGTTCTTGCAAAATTTCTCAATGTGAGGATAAATATAGTTTCATTCAAAATAAGATTAACAATTCATTTACGTTGAAACAATTTGCTAAAAAAATTAGTGAAATTGACCCGAAAGTAATATTGGTGGGGGAGACTCATGATTTTCATTATGAAAAGACCTTAAAGAAGTTTATTGAAGAATACAACACTGAGAGTAATCAAAAAATAGATTGTGCATTTATAGAAATACCGGAAGGAAAGCTACCTGGGCCAGAGGGGTATTATGAATATAAGAAAGGCAATATTCCTAAACCTATTCGTTTTAAGGGATATGTTGACGGAGTTGAAAAAGTGTTTGCCATTGATGATAGGTTCACAAATGAAAGGGATAATGACATGGCAGAAAAAATAGAATTAATTTTTAAAAGTGGACTGTGCACGAGAGCGGTAAGTATCAATGGATATATGCATCTTCAGAGTATGAAAAAAGAACTTGCCAAGCGAAGTTTAAGCAGTTTTTCGCTTCGATGGAATTCAACGATGGACTACTTGGGTGATTATTCTATTTTTCCAAGCAATTTTTATGCGGGTCAGTTAAGTATCAATAATTCCTTAAAAGAGTTTTGGGATAACTGTGAACCTATTAGAATTGCGAATCAAACTGCGTTTTTTACTTCAAATAAAGATACAAATTTTTATAACCAATTTCTATCAGTGGACGTACCTTGGAACTGGGCGGATGCCCATATATTCACGGATCCAGAGGTCTTGGTGATGAGATATTTTGTTGATGCCTGCAAAGCTGATATTACTAACAAGAATGAGCTTTTATCTGAGGAAATGGAATCTTGTTTAAAAACTGATATAACAAAAGATAGGTGCGAAAAAAAATTAAAAACCCAAATAGGGTTAGATGAAATAAATAATGCTTCTATCCAATGTAACAAGTTCGAAGAGTTTGTTGATGGATTTAAATAGGAAGCTAAATAAGGCTGAGTTTTGTTTTAAAAATATTTTATTATTCTTCAATCAACTCAATATTTGCCCGTGGAATGGTGACTTCTTCGTTGTTTCCTTCAAATTTTACTTTTAAAACCCGAGCGTGAGTTTCAGATTCAATTTGCGTGAGAGCGGAAGGAAGATCAGTTACTGTTCCAATTCTTCCAAAGTATGGTTGTCGGATAACCCGTACTTGGTTGCCGATTGCAACGGGCTTGGCTTCGTGAACTTCTTTTTCGATACGGCTTAAATCAGCATCGTCGTAAGGAATAATTATTTCAGGGCGGATAACGCCTGCTCTGATTTGCGTGGCACCAGAGATGGAGGCAATTGCACCTTCTCGGTCTTTTAAACAATTCCAGGTTCTTTGGGCCATTTGAATTTTTCCAAAGCCTTCGGTCAAAACGAGGGTTACACCGACGTCTTCAGATCCGGTGATGGCAACCCCAAGGTCGTATCCGAGAATGGTTCTAAGATCTCCGTCTTTAATTCCACCAAGAATAATGCCTTTAACACCAACTTGAATTGCTTTTTTGATAGCGGCAAAGTCAGCAAAAGCTCCACCAACAATGATGGCATCCTTGTATTCAGAAGTAATGTTTGCTTCTTCCAGTACGTCACCGGGAGATTTTACGGCAAATTTTAAAGTTCCCCAGGTTTCTCCGCCAATCCCAAAAATACCTTGTATAAAACTACAAACGGTCTCGACAACTACACCTTCTTTGGGAACGACCTCTGTTACTTTACCATTGATGTAACCCTTTACTTGAACAGGAATAGGTGGTTCACGAAGAAGAACTTGTCCGGTTACGCTGGAGATGGATTCAATTTTTCCCTTGAGAGGGGCCTTTATCTGGGTGGAAAACCATTTGATAAAAGATTTGCTTTCAGCAATCAGTTCATCTTTTTCAAAGGAATCACCAACTTTTTTTAGCATATACTGGTCTATTTCCATTGCTTGAATTCCAAGCAGGTTGACTACGTTGATAGTGGAAACGTTACCAGGAAGATCGGTTTTGGCTACAATGCTGTCTCTTTGTACGAGATCACCAATTTTATTAACCACCTCACCTTTTAAGGGGAGGATGCGATCTTTAGCGATAACTGTTCTTTTTGCGACTCTAAGTCCTGGCGTATATGAGTGTCCCATTTTTTCCTCCGCTTAATTAATAAACTGGATAAAGATCCATTGCTTGATTCCATTTCTTGATTATATTTTTTCTCTCTTGATCGTCTTCTGGGAATTCAATGGGTCTTCCACGTCCGTCGACAATCAATCCAACTACGCCACCTTGAACAGTTCCCTTGTAAGTTTTGCCTTTGCCGGCGCCTACATCAAAGTTTTTGGCGGGATTGAGTTCAACTTCGGCTGTCTCGCCTATGCCCAAGTGAAAATGTTTTAAATCGCCAAAGTGAAGATCCTCTTGAATGGTTTTTCCACCCATGGTGATTTTATAATCCATTATTTTTTGTCCAAACTTTTTAAGCTGTCCAGCAGGAGCAATACAAGTTCCAAGGTAGATCAGACAATCTTTTTGGAAAACTTCGGTGGCAATTTCCCCATCAATTTTGGCAAGAACACCCAGGTGAGGCATCATAAAGATGCTGTCCACGGTAAGTGTGGTGATACCTTCTGGCAAGAATGCATCGATCATCATGGACATGGACTGATTTCTTCTTGGGGCGTGGGATAAAACACCACCAGAACCAACGATCATATCAAGCTCGGTCATTTTAATAATTGATTGACCTGTTCCTTCTTGGCTGAAAACGTCTGCAATTGTTCTTGTCTGTTGAACCCCTTTGAGTCCTACCGCCAGAAGTTTATGTTGATCAAAAGAAAGCCTAAGAGCCTCTCTTGAGATTGCTTGTTCAATTTTTAATTCTTCAAGGGATTGAGGAATGGTAGTAGGACGAATCATTTTATTTTTGATCCGATCCCTGACTTCTTTTTCATCAATATCAAAGGAAAGCCAGCGCATGACATTTTTCAGTCCTGCGTCTGCCAGAACGTTGGATATGGAGTAACTCATCCCGTAGTTAGCTGAAACGGTACGGTTGAATGTTTCACCAATGACGGAAAAGACGTCAGTGGTAGCCCCACCGATATCAACCCCAATAACGTTTATACTGTTAAGTCTGGCAATGGTCTGCATAATCTCACCAACTGCCGCCGGGGTGGGCATGATTTCAACACTGACCATCTCCATTAATTTTTTATATCCGGGAGCTTGGGCCATGACGTGTTCCAAAAATAGATTTTGAATTTCAAGCCTGGCTGGCATTAAGTTTTCTTCTTCAAGGGTTGGTCTCAGGTTGTCGGTGATTGTCAGCGCCATCTTGTGATCTAAAATTTCTTTGACTTTTCCGCGAGCGTCTTTATTGCCGGCATAAAGGACGGGAAGTCGATAGCTCATCCCCAGCCTTGGTTTTGGATCAGCAGCACCGATATATTCCGCCAGTTCAACCACATGGGTAACTGTTCCGCCATCGGTTCCGCCAGATAGCAGAATCATATCAGGACGTAGTTGTCTGATTCTTTCAATTTTTTGGTGAGGAAGTCTTTTGTCGTTGGATGCCAGAATATCCATAACAATCGCACCGGCACCGAGTGCCGCTCTTTGAGCACTTTCAGCGGTCATGGTTTTGATGGCACCGGCCACCATCATTTGCAGACCACCGCCCGCAGAACTGGTAGAAATATAAGCATCAACCCCAACTTTGCCATTCACCGTAGTGATAATCTTGTCCCCGTCTAATATTTTTCGACCGGAGAGTTCTTCCACTTCCTGAATAGCGTTGAGTACCCCCTTGGTAACGTCTTCAAAGGGAGCTTCCACGGTGGTGGGCGCTTCTCCTCTAAACGTTTGGCGATATTCATTTCCTACTTTTTCAATAAGAATGGCCTTGGTGGTGGTACTGCCGCAGTCAGTTGCGATAATTGCTTGAATATCCTTGGACATTTCTACCTCTCTGTTACTCGCTAATTAGGTAAGCTATGGATATATTGCTTAGTAAGACCTCCATTCATAACACGGTCTTAATATAAATTAAATGATTTCCTCAATCTATTTGGATAAATTTTATCTGGGCCTCTTTGATTTTACCGTCACGCAAGTAGGTTATGGTAGCAGAGTCACCAATTTTAAATTTATCCAGAGCATGGTAGATATCCTCGTAATTATTCACTTCAACATCACCTATTTTTAATAAAATATCGCCAATGTAAATGCTATTATTGTCTTGTGTTAAACCTTTCAGACCGGCCTTATCGATAGGTCCGCCTTCGGCCACACTCCAAATGACCACGCCTTTTTTGATACCATAACGGTACTTGATTTGTTCGTTATAATTCATGGCGATTCCAAGTCTTGGTCTGATGACCTGGCCGTGTTTGATGATTTGAGGAACGATATTATTGATCGTATCGACGGGCACTGAAAATCCAACCCCGGAACTTGCCCCAGATGTGCTATAGATGACGGTATTCATTCCGATTAACTCGCCGTTTGAATCAAGCAGTGGACCGCCGGAATTTCCGGGGTTGATGGCAGCGTCCGTTTGAATCATATTGTTTATGCTGATACCGGTTACACCCTTGATAGAGCGATCGAGGGCAGAAACAATTCCCTGGGTTACCGTGTGATCGAGACCATAAGGGTTTCCGATGGCGATGGTTTTTTGACCAACTAATAAATTTTTAGAGGAACCTACTTTGATTGGATGCAAATTTTTGGGAAGCTTGACCAGTTTTAAAACGGCGATATCTTTGTAGGCTTCGTCTCCGACCAGTACCGCTTCATACTGGGTCTTATCCCCGTTAAAGGCAATCAAGAATTTTCCTCCCCCTTGGATAACGTGATAGTTGGTCACTATATGTCCTTTTTCATCCCACACAAAACCAGAGCCTGCGCCGGTTGGAACTTCCTGGCCTTCCAAATCTAAAAAACCTCTGCTGACTCTTTGAATATTGGAAACAAAAACCACCGAGTTAACGGTATTTTTGACGACTTCAATGGTGTTTTTTTCAGTTTCCAGCAGTTTTTGGGCGTCTGGATTACTGTAGCTGATGCGGTTAAAGGCAATAAAAAAAGAAATGATAGAGAGGGTTATAACAGCAGGAAGAAATAATTTTACTCGATTCATTTAAATCTCCATGATAAAGAATGTTAGTACTAATGGATATAATGCTATAGATACTCTTTATCAAGGGCCTTAAATTGTGGATATAAAATTTTATGATAGGTATAAAAATCAAGAGTCAATAGAAAAAGTTTATGGAAGCCGGGAAATTCTGTTCTTATACGAAACTTTCGCAGGCAAATTGTTAAGGTATCTGTTGTGCGGAAAGTTATTCAGTAAATTTTATGGTTTTTGGCAGGACGTGCCTTCGAGCAAAAATAAAATCAAACCTTTTATCAGGGAATTTGATATAAAAATTGGTGATTTTCTTCCAGAAGATGGAAGAGAAATGATTGATCCTTATGCGACTTTTAACCAGTTTTTTATCCGAAGATTTAAAGCAGGGAAAAGAAATTTTCCGGCCCATGAAAACGAAATGGGTGCCTTTGCGGAAGCCAGGTATCTTGGTTTTAAAAGGGTGACCGGGAACATGACTGTTCCGGTTAAGGGCTTTGCACTTTCGGTGGAAGAAATTCTTGCCAACCCTATTTGGCATAAAACCTTTGCGGGAGGCCCGCTTCTGCTTGCCCGGCTTTGTCCTGTTGACTATCACCGCTTTCATTTTGTTGATGATGGGAAGGTGCTTGCCAGCTATAACGTGAAGGGGAGCTTGGATTCGGTAAACCCACTCGCTTTATCCACGAAAAAGGATATTTTATTTGCTAATGAAAGACAGGTAACCATTGTGGAAAGTAAAAATTTTGGAAAACTGGCCTACGTTGAAGTGGGGGCTATTTGCGTTGGTAAAATTATGCAATCTTGTCATTTAGAAAATCATAACAGAGGCGATGAAAAGGGTTATTTCTTGTTTGGTGGTTCCACGGTGATGGTCATTGGTGAAGAAAGAAAGTGGTATCCCAGTGAGGATATCCTTACCAAAACCAAGGAAGGGATGGAGATCTTCGTCCAACTCGGTGATGTCGTTGCAAGCAAAATTCAGTAGAATCAAGCTGGGTTTGCCAATTCTCTAATAAGAATAATATTTTAAAAATGAAATGAAAAAAACCAAACCTCAGGCTAACTGTTTGTTATCGTGAAAAATATCTTTGGCATCAAAACTGCTTGGTAAGTGAAAAAAAGGAGGCCACATGAAAGAGCAGAAAGAATTATTGCAAAGATTTATGAAACTTTTCAATCAACCCACCCTGCAAGAAATATCCAATCAAACCGGGATTCAAATTACCAGGGTTTTTCGAATTATGAATTTCGCTCCTATGAAATTTTCTGAATATTTAATTTTTAAAAATCTGATTGATTTAAAAATTTGTCCCGATAATTCCCTGGCGATGGCCCTTGATCAATCCTTGAATGAATTATCGATTGATACCATCGACGATATCAAGCAACAAATTGAAAGAAAATTACAACTTAAAAAATTATTAACCAAAGATGATTCGAAGGAGGCGGTGTATGCGTGATGGAATATTGGTAATTGAAAGGATGGTGCTGGAATCGCTCTTTAAAAAGGAAAAAAATCTGATGGAGATGGAGCGGGACACTGGTTTGGATGCAGGGATTTTAAAAAATATTTTATCAAATTTCATGATGGATAATTTAATCAAATATCAAAGAGGAATCTACTCACTCAATAAAAACGAAATCATGGGAAAACTTAAAAAAATAAATGATAAAAAGCAGATCAAGGAAGAGGTCAGCGAATTATTCACGTCAATGATTAATGAATATTTTAAAAAAATTGAACCAGATAAGAAAAATGTGGATCTCAAGGTTAGAAAAATCTGGTTGACTCCGAGCGAGGAAAAAATATTTAACACCTATCTGATTAATTTGGATACCTTTATGAAAAATATTGAGCAAGACCGGAAGATTCATCCTAAAAATGAAAAGCTCAAGGAGAAAAAAGTTTTTATCTGGGGAGCAACGGACTACTCAACCATTGCCAACGGATGTTTGCAAGCCATTTGATTTTGCCTTTTGCTTACCGGTGTGTAATCGGAATATTAAAATAACTGGCGTCCTTATGATGGAAAACAATGGCCGATACGGATGCTTCCGGTTCCATCATAAGCGATTCGGTTAAATTAACTTCAATGGCGGAAAGCGGATCCAGTAACCTGAAAAGAATCTTTTGATCTTCCAAATTAGGGCATGCCGGATAACCAAATGAATAGCGTTTCCCGTGGTATCTGGCCTGCAGACGATCTTTCATTTTCATATCAACCGGATCGGGATTACCCCAGGCGTTTCGGATATTGGCATGCAGGAGTTCGGCATAGGCTTCCGCAAGCTCGATCGCCAAAGCTGCGACAATGTGAGAATGCAAATAGTGACCTTGGTCTTTGAGGTGCTTGGTCAGTTCCTTGATGCCAAACCCGACGGAAGTTACAAATATCGCCACATTATCAATAACCCCGCTTGCTTTGGGAATAACGTAATCACTCAGGCATAATCCATTTTCTTTTGGCTGTCTGGGAAGAATAAGGCTTTCTTGTATATTTTCATTTTGGTCTAAAAGGTGGATGGTGTTTCCCTCGCTATAGCATTTGAAAAATTGATAAACAGCTCTTGGAATAAAGTGCGTGGTCTTATATTGCTCTTTAACTTTTAATACTTCCTCATAAATCTCCAGGGCCTTGAGTCCTTGAGGAGTCTTTTTTAATTCATTAAAATTATTATTGCTTAAAAGCTCAACCTCCTCTTTGTGAACGCCGAGGTGTCTTTTATAGATCATAATGGGATTGATAAAATTAAAAATTTGATCAATGGGGGTATTTTTTAAAATATGCTTGTCAAAATCGGGTGCGCTTGGGGCAACGGTTAGAACTTCCACTTCCTTTGATCTGGTTTGATCATTGGATAGGGTGCTCGATTTGCTGTTTGGCCCGATATCCAAATTATTTTTTTCCTCATCAATTTTGTTAAGCAAGGTGGAAAATTCCTCTGGATTGATGATTTTATCAGCGAGAGCCAGTCCTTGCATGGCATCCTTGGCGTAAATGGCCCTGCCCTCACCATAAGCAGGGTCAATTTTATTTAAGACAAAATTCTTAGACAAAGCGGCTCCGCCCACCAGGATAGGAATGTTAACTCCCGCCTCTTTTAAATCCCCGGCGGAGATTTCCATTTGTTGAGCTGATTTGACCAGCAATCCACTCAGTCCAATAATGTCCGGACGATGTTCTTTGGCCGCAGCGATAAGTTGTTCGGAGGTGATTTTGATTCCCATATTGATGACTTCATAGCCATTGTTGCTCAAAATGATATCCACCAGGTTTTTGCCAATATCGTGAACGTCGCCCTTGACGGTGGCGAGCAGGACTTTGCCTTTTTGTCTTTGTTGGGTTTTAGGCATGAATGGTTTTAAAAAATCAACCGCTGCCTTCATTACTTCAGCGGACTGTAACACTTCTGCCACGATCAATTTATTTTCGTTAAACAAAACTCCGACTTCTTTCATTCCGGCCATAAGTGGACCGTTAATGATATCAAGGGGACTCTGGGTTTTTAATAACTCGGTAAGATCACCGGTAAGTCCGGTTTTGGTGCCGTCTTTTATATATTGCGCAAGCCTTTGATCAAGTGGAAGGTCCGAGGTGTTTTTTTCGGTATCGACTTTTTTATCTCTAAAAAAAGCGGCAAATTGTCCAATGGGATCAGCTCCGATGTTGAAAAGTAGATTTTCTGATAAAGTAATTTCTTCCTTCGAAAGGGAATTAAATCTTTTCATACCTTGAGCGTTCACGATGGCGAGATCCAGTCCCGCTTTTACACAGTGATAAAGAAAAACAGTATTTAAAACCTCGCGACCGGCCGGTGGAAGCCCGAAAGAAACATTGGAAATTCCAAGTACCGTTTTTGATCTGGGATATTTTTCTTTAATCAGGCGCACGCCTTCGATGGTTTCCTTGGCCGATCCAATATAATCGGCATTACCTGTGCCACAAGGAAAAACCAGTGGGTCAAAATATAAGTCGGTTTCTGAAATGCCGTATTTTTGGGTGAGCAGGTCATAGGATTTGGTGGCAATTTCCAGCTTTCTTTCCTTGGTAACGGCCATGCCCTGGATGGGGTTATCATCGATGGTCCCGACGACGAGGGCCGCTCCAAATTGTCTGGCAAGCTTTGAGATGGATTTAAAACGCTCTTCACCGTTTTCCAAATTGATGGAATTAATAATGGCTTTGCCTTGCAGTTTTTTAAGGGAGTCGTGAACCACCTTATCATCCGTGCTATCAATCATGACAGGACTTTTGATTTTTTTAATCAGTACGTCCAGAAATCTAGACATGTCACTGCGTTCATCACGATCTGGATTGGCGAGGCATACATCAATGATGTGGGCCCCTTTCTTGACCTGATTCTTGGCAATTTCCGCAGCCTCATCAAATTTTTGTTCAGCAACGAGGGTGCGAAATTTTTTTGATCCAATGGAGTTGGTGCGCTCTCCAACTATAATGGGGCGTTTTTCGTCGGAGACCTCCAGATAATCAATCTCTGACAAAGTGGAGGATTTGGTGGGGCAGGTCATCCGTGGTTTTTTGAAGGCAGCCATTTTACTGATGGCCTCAATATGTTTGGGAGTTGTTCCACAACATCCGCCCAGTAAATTGATCCAGCCATGATCAACAAATTTTTCAAGGACGGAGGTGACCATTTCCGGGGTTTCTAGATAGTTTCCATTTTCATCAGGCAGACCTGCATTGGGGACGCAAGCGATTTTGGTTTGGGCCAAAGTGGACATGGATCTTATAAAATCGGTCATGAAAGATGGACCAGTGGCACAGTTGATTCCCAGATAGAGTAGGTCAATGTGTTCCAAGGAAGCGATCAAGGATTCTATGGTTTGTCCGGCCAGCATGGAGCCCATGGCTTCGATGGTGGCAGATACGGCGATGGGAACGATAACGTCTTTTTCATCAAGCAGTTTGTTTATTCCAATCAAACCGGCCTTGATGTTTCTGGTGTCGTTGCAGGTTTCCAGTAAAAAATAATCAACGCCACCCTCATAGAGACCTTTCGCCTGAAGATAGTAATTTTCAGATAATTCATCAAAAGTGATTCCTCCGGTAAGGGAGAGTGACTTGGTGGTAGGCCCCATCGAGCCGGCCACAAATCTGGGCTTGCTTGAATTTTTCTTGGTATATTCGTCAGCAATTTTTCTTGCGATGGTGGCGGCTTGAAAATTTATTTCGTAATATTTTTCTTGTAAGTCGTACTCGGCCAGTACGAAGGGAACTCCTCCGAAGGAGTTGGTTTCAATAATATCAGCGCCGGCATCCAGATATTGCTGGTGAACGTCGGATACCACATCCGGTCTGGTGAGTACCAGATGTTCGTTGCATCCTTCATATTTTTCTCCACCAAAATCCTTGGCAGTTAAATTTTTACCTTGAAGCGCAGTACCAGTCGCCCCATCTAAAACCAGTATTCTCTTTTCAAGTTCTTGAATCAGTAACGGATTGCGCAACCTTTTTTTCATGAAATATCCCTTTTAAACTTTATTGAAGGCCTATATTAACCTATGATGGATGTCTTCTCAAGCGAAGGCTTGAGTTATATGATGTTAAAATTAATGAACAGTTGGAGAAAATAAAAATGGATAAGCATATATTAATTACGGGTGGGGCCGGTTATATCGGGTCACATGTTGTTAAACTATTTGGAGAGTATGGAAAAAAAATGGTCATACTGGATAATTTAAGTACCGGGGTTAAAAAAAATATTTTATATGGGGATCTGGTAGTGGGCGATGTGGGGTGTGAGGATGATCTTAATGTTGTATTTTCAAAATATGATATAGGGGCGGTTATTCACTTTGCAGGCAGCATAAGCGTTCCCGAGTCTGTGGAAAACCCGCTAAAATATTATCACAATAATACCGCTAATACTCTGACGCTGGTTAAAAAATGTGTTGAACTGAATGTGAATAATTTTATTTTTTCCTCCACGGCAGCAACTTATGGATTGGGTGAAGGAAGGCCGCTGGATGAGGATGATTTGCAAAAGCCGATTAATCCCTACGGGCAAAGCAAATTAATGATCGAAAAAATTTTGCGAGATGTTTCCAATGCCCATAGCGAATTCAAACATATTGCCCTCAGATATTTTAATGTGGCCGGGGCGGATATAGAGGGGAAAATTGGTCAAAGCACCCCGGATGCCACTCATTTGATCAAGATTGCCTCTCAAGTGGCGCTTGGAAAACGCCTGGAGCTTTCAATCTTCGGGGATGATTACAACACTCCGGACGGTACTTGCATCAGGGATTATATTCATGTGATGGATCTGGCCCAGGCGCATGTCGATGCGCTCGACTACCTGATAAAGGAAAAAAAATCCAATTATATGAATTGTGGCTATTCCAAGGGTTTTTCCGTCAAAGAAGTGGTAAGTGAAGTCAAGAACACTTTGCAGCTTGATTTTCCAGTTAAAATTGCGCCAAGAAGAGATGGTGATCCGGATCTTTTGGTCTCCAAATGCGAAAAAATAAAAAAGCTGACCGGTTGGAAGCCCAGGTATAACGATTTATCGTTGATGATCAAGACGGCTTATGAGTGGGAGAAAAAAATTTCATGAACGTGGTGCTCCTACATGATTGGCTGACCGGGTTTCGCGGAGGTGAACGGGTTTTAGAGGTTTTTTGTGAAATGTTTCCCACGGCGCCACTTTATACCCTGATTCATGTAAAAAATTCCACCAGTGAATTAATTGAAAATAGAAAAATCACGGCATCGTTTTTAAATCGTATCCCAGGAATCGGGAAGCATTATCGGAAAGCACTCCCGCTGATGCCACTGGCGGCGGATTTATTAAAAATCAGCGAAAAAGCGGATTTAATAATTTCAAGCTCCCATTGTGTAATCAAGGGAGTGAAAAAACCAAACGGGGCCAAACATCTTTCCTACATTCATAGTCCTATGAGATACATGTACGATCAATATGATAATTATTTCGGTCCTTCGGCTCCACTGATCCAAAGAGTCGGTGCCCGCATTTGCAAACCCTATTTGACCAGCTGGGATATCAAATCCAATCAAAACATTGACGTCATGGTGGCCAATTCAGGGTTTGTAAAAGAGAGAATTAAAAAATTTTATAATCAAGATACCCGGGTTATTCATCCTTTTGTTGAACTTGCCGATTTCAAGGCATTTCAAAATCAACCCGCCGGCAAGGAAGATTACTATTTAATGGTGACGGCCTTTGCTCCCAATAAAAAAGTGGATTTGGCGGTGGAAGCATTTAACCTCAATAAAAGAAAATTAAAAATTATTGGCGGTGGCCAGCAAGAGGAATATTTAAAATCAATTGCGGGAAAAAATATTGAATTTTTGGGAAACCTTTCCAGAGAAGAAGTGATTGATCATTTTTCCCGGGCAAGAGCATTTATATTTCCAGGCGTGGAAGACTTTGGGATTACCCCCCTCGAATCAATGGCTGCCGGGACTCCTGTCATAGCCAGGAAGATTGGCGGGGTGCTGGAAACTTTAACCGATAAAACCGCTGAATTTTTTATTAACGACTCGGTGGAGGAATTAAATGAGGCCATCTCCCGATTTGAAAAGAAAGTTTTCAATCATCATGATTTGATCGAGCGCTCTTGTTTTTTTTCCCGAGAGGCATTTAAAGCAAATATTTTAAAAACAATTGATAGTATGATGGGAAAAATATGTTGAAAACATTTAAACTGGATCAATTAACTTATTTGTCAGTTCTTATTTTAGCAATTTTTTTATTTGTTTCATTCTCAGTTTCGGCACTTCATCATATTTTAATCATTGTACCTGGCGTCTTTTATTTATATAAAAATTGGAAAGATAATAATTTAAAATTGTCATCTAGTTCATGGGCGTTACTCGGGGTTGTCGTGATGGCCATTTTATCGGTGGTTTTTAATAATGTGCCAGATCCCATGCGCATTATTTTGAAGCTTCGTTATTTTTTGATTGGAATTTTACTCATCTTTGCCCTGGAGGCATGGTTAAAAGAAAATGCTACTGTAAAAAAAATCAAATGGCTTATTTACCTTTTTTTAATTTGTGCCACCGTTGCTTCTTTGTCCGGGCTGGTGGCCAAATATTTCGGATATAATTACCTAAAAATGAAGCCGGCCTGTCATGCTGAGCGGACTTGCGGAATGTATGGCATGTATATGACTTACGCCTACGGAATGCAGTTTTTTTTAATTATCAATCTGGCCTTGATACTTTTTTATAAAAAGCTCATGGTAAAATTGAATCTTCCGCTTTTAATCATGGTTTTTCTTATTAACGGAGTCAGCTTTTATTTGTCCTATGCCAGAGGAGCTTATGTGGGGTTTTTGGTGGCACTTTCTTTTTTCTTTTTAAGAAAAAACCTGAAAAAGTTTTTCATAGTGGGGATTGGTCTGATACTTTTTGCGGTAATTGTTTTTTTTACCGTGCCTCAAATCAAAGAAACCTTTACTGATCATAATCGTCTTATTTCAAATGACCAGCGCACCAGCCAGTATAAAGTTGCCTGGAGAGTGGGCCTGGAAAACCCCTTCCTGGGCCTTGGATATCGAAATTTTGAGCCTCAATCCAGAGAATTAAAAACCAAATGGGGAATTGCATATCCGGAATTTCAAGGTCATGCTCATAATAATTTTCTGGAACACCTGGCCTCCACCGGGTTTATCGGTTTTATTTTTCTTATTTTATTTCATATTTTTTGGTTTATTGAGTCTTATAAAAGAAAAGATTCGCTCGGTGATTGTGCGATGGCCTTTATCGTCGCCCTTACTGCTTCTGGAATGGTTCAATATACCCTCGGTGATGGAGAAAATTTGTTGTTGATAATGGTTTTCTATGCGATTACCCAGATGCGGTGGCGGATAAATATGAAATTTGATAAATAAATAATATTTAACAATCAACGGTTATTCAATAGATTTAATGTGCTGTTTTACATTTATTCCTAGGAAAAAATGTGATAAACTACATTTTTATCCATGAATATAGGTGTTGTCATGTATTTTCAAAGGTTTAAGTCTAAAGATCTTGAAAGATGGAAAAATAATGAAAATCGTCTTCCTATGATTATCAAAGGTGCCAGACAAACTGGAAAAACCTTTTTAGTAAATGAGTTTGGGAAAAATTTTTCTAATTTTTTTGAACTCAATTTCCAAAAAGACAAGCTCATTCATGATTTTTTTATATCGGATAATCGCCCCTCAAAGATTGTTGAGAAGTTGGAAATATATTTAAAGAAAAAAATTAATATGACGGAGGATTTGATTTTTTTTGACGAAATTCAAGACTGTCCTGAAGCATTAAATTCTTTAAAATATTTCGCAGAAGAATACCCTCAGAGTTGTATAATAGGGGCTGGTTCATTACTAGGTCTTTATCTTTCACAACACACTTTTCCGGTGGGAAAAGTACAATTTGAAACCCTATATCCCATGTCATTTGCGGAATATTTACAGGCAAAAAATGAATCAAATTTAGCCTTGGCGCTTCATAATTTTGATTCATCCAAGATTGAAGATATTAAATTAATAAATTCATTTCATGGGTATTTGCTGGATCTGCTCAAGGAATTTTTTATTGTTGGTGGAATGCCAAAGGTGGTTTCGACTTTTTTAGAAACCAAAAATGTACTAAGCGCTAGGGAAGTTCAGCTGGCTTTGTTGACCAGTTATCAAGCAGATTTTGCCAAATTTTCTGGTCCTTTGGATGCGCTTAAAATATTTAGTGTTTTTGAAAATATTCCTAAGCAACTGGCCAAAGATAATCGAAAATTTCAATTTAATTTACTTAAAAAAGGATCCCGCTATAATGAATTTTCCAGTTGCATTGACTGGCTGACAGCCGCAGGACTTGTTTATAAAGTTCCTATTTTAAATCATGTTGAAATTCCACTTAAAACTTGCCAGCAGGAAAATATTTTTAAATTATATCTTTTTGATGTCGGTCTGCTTGGGGCTTTGAGTGAGTTGCCTCTTGAGGCATTTATGTATGAAGGTAGCTTGTTTAAAACATTCAAAGGTGCATTCTCTGAGAATTTTTTCTTGCAAGAGTTTCGGTCAAATCGAAGTGAGTCATTCTATAGTTGGCTTGGTAAAACCAGTGAAATTGATTTTCTTTTTCAGGATGAAATTAAAATGAATTTCTGGCCGATCGAAGTTAAATCTGGGGAATCTGGCAAACTTAAATCTCTCAACGTGTTTTGTGAAATATATTCTTTAATGTGGAAGACCCGATGTTCAGCCAGGGCCCTTGAAATAAATGAGCAGGCACAATTTAGAAATTTTCCTCTTTATCTAGCGGGGAAAGTTTAGACAGTACGGTGCTGTAGGTAAATGGCATAATCTTAACTTTTGTAAATGATACCGTCTCAATTCCATCAAAACATCTATAGTGATCTGTTAAGAAGTGTATGCAATTTAAATTTGAAAAAGATATTTATTGGCAATGATTAACAATTGAAAGAGGTTGTTTTTTTGATTAAGTTGCCGATTTTACATGCTTAGGAATTGCTTGTTTTGTGATATGTACTTCATGGAATATTCCCTTGATTGCATATAGCTTTGGAGGTATAATAATTATGTGGAACATCAAGCAAACAGAGGAGTTTCAGGATTGGTTTGAAGAGGCTAATAACCTTCTTCAGGCTGATGTTGTTGAGAACGTAGAAGTTTTGAGACAAATGGGACCTCATTTGGGAAGACCTAAGGCTGACACAATAAAAGGTAGTACCATTTCAAATTTAAAAGAGCTGAGATTTATGAGTGGGGAGAAGGTTATACGATTATTTTATGTTTTTGATCCTGACCGAAATGGGGTTCTATTAGTTGGTGGGAATAAAACTGGAATTGGAAATAAAAAATTTTATCAGCAGATGATTGATAAATGTGAAAAAATTTATGTTAATTATTTAGTGAAGAGAAGCAAGGCAATTAAAAAGAAAACTTCTTGCAAAACTGGCAAGGGAGAAACCAAATGAAAAAGAAGGGAAAAAAAAGAAATTCAAACTTTTTTGCTAATGCACAAGAGGTCATGGGAGAAAAGCGATTTAATAAGGCTATTAAAAAAGGGCATAAGGTCGCGAATGAGCTAAGGCTTAAATTGGCTAGAGAGATTATTGGTCTAAATCAGACTGACCTGGAAGGTTTGTCTCAGCCCGAAGTCTCTAAAATTGAGGCCAGGAAAGATGTGAAAATTTCAACGTTGAATAGATATGCAGCAGCTATGGGAATGAAAATTAAAATTATCTTGGTTTCAAAAGATAAGGACGAATTTGAGCCAATTGCGATTTATGGATAGATCTAATAAAAAAAACCTTTAAGCTAATCGGCGGTATCATTATCGGCTCACCAAGTTGGCGCATTTAAAATCATGTGGGTATGAACATTTTTGGCGTATTATTCAATGTTGACTTTCAAAAAAACGCCGTAATTATTAAAGTATGGTTTAAGAAATGTTCAATTTTTTAGCCAAGCCCAAAATTAATTTCCACTTTTTCCAGAATTTGTTTTCCGATAGCAAGTGATGCGGTAGCGGCAGGAGAGGGGGCATTTAGCACATGCAGAAAATTATTTGATTGAACAAATCTGAAATCATCGACTAAAATTCCTCCAGGCTCAAGTGCTTGGGCCCGGACTCCTGCCTCAGAGGGCGTGAGATCATTTAAATTTATATCTGGAATCATTTCTCTTACCGCTTGTAAAAAGAGAGGTTTACAAAGTGACATGGATAATTCTTTAAGTCCCATTTTCCAATATTTTATTCCCATCTTCCAAAAAGACGGATAGGTCAGATTTTCCAAGGTATCCTTAAGGGAAAAACTGAATTTATGATAACCTTCTCTTTTAAACGCAAAGACCGCATTAGGGCCCACTTCACGAACGCCATCCATCATGCGGGTGAAATGAACACCGAGGAATGGGAATTCAGGATTTGGTATTGGATAAATTAAATGATTGACCAAGTTATTTTTTTTAGCGTTAAGCTTATAATATTCCCCTCTAAAAGGAATGATTTTAAGTCCGGGATCGGTGCCTGCTAATTTCGCAATGTGATCTGAATAAAGGCCTGCACAATTAATAAGATTTTTACTGATGATCGTATAGCCGGGAGTTTTAATTTCTATTTGGTTATTATTTTTTGTGATTTGATTTACTAAAGCATTTAAAATAACCACCCCGCCATGCTGTTCATAAACTCTTTTGTAGGCTTTGGTCACTTCGGTATAGTCAATAATTCCAGTAATAGGAACATGAATGGCCGAAACTGCGGTTACATGAGGTTCTATTTTTGAAATTTCTTTTTTATTTAAAATTTTTAAATTCTTTATTCCGTTTTCTATGCCACGTTTATATAAGGCATCAAGGCCTGGTAGTTCATCATTTTTGATGGCCACAATGAGTTTGCCACAGGTTTCGTATTTTATATTTTGTTCATTACAAAAATCATGGAGCATTTTTATGCCAACTTGGGTATTTTTTGCTTTAAGTGATCCAGGTTTATAATAGATTCCAGAATGGATAACACCGCTATTATGACCGGTTTGATGTTTGGCAACCGCATTTTCTTTATCAAGCACGCAGGTTTTTAAATGAGGATATTTTTTTTGTAGCTGCATTGCCACACTCATGCCAACCACGCCGGCACCAATAATAGTGATGTCATAGGTTTTTTTACTCATCATATTTATCCTTTAATTTTTTATCAGTAGGCGTTTTTGTTTATAAAACCTTTAAAGAAGGTTAGGAAAATGATTCGAATATCAAGCCAGAGAGACCAGTTTTTAATGTAGTAAATATCACATTCGATTCGCTTATGAAGACTGGTATCACCCCGCCAGCCATTGACCTGGGCCCAGCCCGTGATTCCGGTTTTCATTTTATGTCTAAGCATGTAGGCAGGGATATCGTTTTTAAATTTATCTACAAAGACCGGACGTTCCGGACGAGGACCCACTAAGCTCATGTCTCCCACTAATACATTCCACAGTTGGGGTAGCTCATCAAGAGAGGTGGAGCGTAAGAAGGTTCCGATTTTGGTACGTCGGGGATCATCTTTTACGGCCCAGACGGCTCCGGTTGAATTTTCTGCATCTACTTTCATGGAGCGAAATTTCCACATTAAAAATTTCTTTCCATCCAGGCCCATCCTTTCCTGGCCATAGAAGATCGGCCCTTTTGAACCAAGTTTAACTATAAGGGCAATAATCGCAAGCAGGGGGGAGAGTAATAATAAACCGATAAAGGTTAATATAAAATCAAAACTTCGTTTGAGTGCATAATCTAAAAGAGATAGGTTGGGTTGGTTAAACGATAAGACCGGAATTCCGGCGAATTCTTCGACGTGATGGCCGATGAAAGAGTAGGTTAAATCGGGTAGTACCTGGATCGGAACTATATCGTTATGACATGCTTTTAAAACACTTTCGGTTTGATGGGAAAGTGCTCCGGGATAACCGATAACAATTGAGTCTGGGGAGTATTTTTTTATTGCCTCACTCAGTGGAAGGTCCAACGCTTTAATATTGTATTTGGCATGAAGGTCGCCAGAGTCGATCCAGCCGATGATAACAATGCCAGCATCCTTGTATTTTCTGACGGATTCTATGTAGCTTTTCATTTGGGTGCCATGGCCCACTAGTAGGATGTGACGAAGATTCATGCCGCGTTTTCTAAGCGTACGAAGAAAATTTCTGAGCATGATTCTTATGGCAACCAAAACAAACTGGGAGATGATAAAATAGATAATTAACATGGACCTGGAGATTCGGTCAGGGGCAAAGAAATATAAAACAATAATAAAGGTCAAAATCGCCTGGGTGTTTGCCTTTAAAACGGTAAAGATTTCTTTCATTCGGGAATTGAATCTTTGGGAATGGTAGAGCTTGTTTTTATGAAAAAAATAGATGGTCAGGATAACCAAAACAATCGACAATTTTAAAAATAAAATCCCAAGTCCGCTTTGACCCTTGAAAATATTAAACCGGATGGTAAAAGCAATATACCAAGCACCGGCAGCACAAATAGCATCAATTAATTGCTGAAAAAAATTAAATATTTTTTCGTTTCTTTTAAGCATTTATTTACTTCCTTAAGACATTATTTTTACCTTATTTTTTTGGGGTTGGAAAGAAGCAGTTTAACTTGTTAAGGCATAGTGGATAGCCTGCATGAAAGTTTTTGTAAACTTCTAACAAAAATAACAAAAATGATAGAAAGGCAAATTAAGGTGGTAAGTGAAAAATATTTGTAACTGAGGTTTAAAATTGGAATACCCGCATTGAGTAAAATATTCAATAAAACACTTCCAATAAAAATCTTTACTACAGTTAACGACTGATTTAACGAAGCAAGTAATTGGGACAATATCCCAATTATGCCCAGTAAAGTCCCGTTTATTAAAAGGATGCAAAAAACGAGTTCTTGACTTTTATAATTTGGTAAAAAATTAAGAGTCAACAGGTGATAGAAAATGGGACCGGAAATGGAAATGATTAAACATCCTAGCAGCAGTTTTTTTAAGAGTGATGTTATTTCAAATTTTGATTTGTGAATATTATTTTGTGAGATGGTGTCAAATATTTGTTGCATATACGGGGCTGCATATCCTTGAATGAATAACCATGCAACAATACTTAAGCTGGAGGCAAAACCGTAGGTTGCTAAATCCAGTTTAGAATAAAACCAATTAATAAACATCTTATCAAGGCCTCGAAAAAGAGCTTCTCCCAGCCACATGATCAGAAGTGGAATGGAAAATAATAAAATTGTTTTGTTGTGTAGGTAAAGGTTGGCATTTATTTTAAAGTCACGAAACTTTGTTGAAAATAAAAAATAGATGGTAATCAAAGAATTAATTACTACGGGGACAATGAAAAGGATTTCAAGCGAACTGAAGATATAGATACCAATTAACCGCAGAGTTGGAATTCCAATTTCTTGGATCGCTTTAAATACATTTAATTTATAAAATTGATGATGAGTGGAAAAGAATACATACCGATTTTCAATGTACTTTTCAAACAATAAGCTGAAATAGATACAAAACATGATTGGGAGTGAGACATTGAGATCAAAGAGAAATATAGCGAGTGAGGTAAGGGTGTGCATCATGATAGAAAATGTATTGTAATTTTGAAAAAAATGAATGCTGTTTGCAGTATTCATTTTTTCTTTGGGGTACAGCAGAATAAGTCCTTTTAACGATGATAATTGCAAGAGAGGGGCAAAACTAAGGATCAGGATGTAGTAGACAAAAAAACCAAATTGTTCCTTGGGAAGAAGTTTAGCCGCTAACAGATTGATGCATAAGGCAAGTGACTTGGAAAAGAGTATAATTAATAAATTTTGAGTTGTTACTATTTTGTAATTCATATATTATCGGTCAATGAAAATTAGCTATGTCATAGTGATAAATACGTTTCAACGACCCATGTTTCTTGTTGAAAGAGCTCTGAGATCCATTTTAAGGCAAGATATTCTTCCTGAAAAGGTAATACTTTTAGATCAAAATAATGACGGTTTCCTAGATCTTGCAGATGATTTAAAAAGCAATTCAATTTTTGAGCAGATTGTGTGCAATAAAATCAGTGTTTCAAAAGCAAGAAATATGATTTTAAAGCATAATATTTCCCAGGACTGGATTGTTTTTTGTGACGATGATGGCTACTTTGCGGATAATTATTCATTGATCTTTGCGGCTATTTTAAAAAATGATCCCCAGATCGAAGTGATTTCTGGCAGCATACTTCGTGATGATAATTACGAGTTTTATACTAAAAGACATCAGATCGGTGGAAGTTTAAAGAAGTTTGCCAATCAAAAACTCTTGATGGGTTCCAATTTTGCCGTTAGAACGAAAGTTTTTATTAAACTTAATGGTTTTGATGAAAATTTTGGAGCTGGTGCATTTTACGGAAGTAGTGAGGAAACTGATTTCGCTTGGAAAGTTTACTATGACAGCCGGAGGGCAGAATTTTTCAAGGAGTTACAAGTAATTCATGTACGGCCGTATAATTCAAATTTACAGCAGTCCTTGTCAAAGGCTTGGAGATATGGTTTCGGGAAAGGGGCGCTCGTTTCAAAATGGTTGATGAAAGGGAAATACCAGGTTTTTTTTGAAGCGATTGAAATGACTATTGTACCCTTATTGAAGGTTATTTTTAGTCTGTTTAGTCTGAATATTAAAAACATTCTCATTAATTTAGTTGTATTAATATCTAGATATGTTGGACTGTTGGCATTTCCAGCTTTTTTTGTTTTTGAAAAATTTCAGCACAGGCAAGAGATAAAAATATCCACATAGCAGGCATATTTACATTCTGGCTTAACTGCATCGGGACAAATATCAAGGCCAGAAGGGCAGTTGCGGTTGGCTTCCATTTATATGTTATGTTTAGGTGAACAATTCTTGCAAGTAATAACAAAAATAAAGTGAAACCGATAACTCCTTGTTCGACAATAATTTCAAGAAATAGATTGTGTAAACCGGTCGGATTATTGGAAACATTATTATTATCAGAATTTTTTTGGGACAAATAGTTTTTACTATTACCAAGTCCAACGCCATATAAGGGATTTTTTTTAAAGGCAAACCATCCCTGTCGAAAAGCGTTTATTCTAGTTGGCGTTGAACCTTTATTGATAGTTCTTGAGATAGAGTCTGGGTTAATAATTGATTGTGAGTCGCTTGAAAATCCCCAGAATATGGGGTTTGAAAGAACAATGATTGTGGCACTGATCAAAAAAGGAATAAAAAATGCTTTTAAATAATTGGATCTGGAAAATTTGGTAGAAATAAGCACAAAGGGGAGAAGTGCTAAACACAACATTGATATTCTGGCGTATGTTAAGCCTAAGGCGGTAATAAGTAGTAAATTGGTGATAAACCGTTTCTCGAAAGTTAAATAACAATTTGATAAAATGAGTGTGGGAAAAAAAAGAAGAGAAACGTACGACGGTTCTCCTAAAAAAGCGTAACTTCTCACATGTCCCATAAAGTTATAGTGATTAAAGTTGGCAGGGAGAATCAGATGGGAAGGAAAGTAATTGGATAAAATTATATAGAGGGAATTAATAATTTGAGAAAAAAGGACGAGTTTGAATAATAAATTAAAAGATATCTGGCTTGATATTAATAAAAAAATGCAATTAAAGATTAGCCAGACAAGAAATCCTATCGTGCGTAGATTGGTGTGATGAATTAATAGTAAGATGTTATATGCAACGATTAAACAACATAGTAAAAACAGTGGCTCAATTTTTATTACATCCCAATATTTTTTATAATTTAAAAAAAGGATGGGAATTATGATCAAAAAACCCATATAACCGATACGCAAAAAAAAGGGGCCAATGGGGATTTTTGAGAGGTCTTGCATTGGTGATAAAAAAATCCATAATCCCACGGAAAACCAGATTAATAGTTGAGAATAATTTTTTTGTAAATTTGGAAATAAATTTTTGATTGAAAAAATATTTGTTGCCATAATATTAATCTTTGTTAGAGCATGCCATCGAGTAATAAATAATTGTTGATTTTTATTAAGGGAATCTTCACAATTTTCTCACCCGGAACAGGCATAATGGCAAAATATTTGCATTTTTTATAATCTGTGTTTGAATAATTTAGAATATTTCCTTTCCAGTCGAGAACAAGTGCGACTGGGCGGTCTACTTTTGAAAATGTATAGTAGGAATAAAGCAGGTATTCGTTGCGAAAAATAATGCAGTCATCTGTGGGTACAGCAGAATCAATCGTTTTGATAAAATCGATGGGGCTGTTAAAATTATGACGATCTCCAAAATAATTTCTAAACCTTTTAGGGTAAATTGAAAATTGCATAAAAATCACGAGTACTGTGGAAGTGACTGGGAGCACCCATTGTTTTTCTAAGATTCGATGAATAGCGATTATTTTACTTGGTAAGATGTTTAACAATAAATGTGCTGAGATTATTGAGTTTAAAATAATCGTTGAAGTGTTGAGATACTCTTTAAGGGGGTAATAACTTAGCGCAGGCTGATATTCAAATTGTAGAAAGTGGAACGCCAGATGTGGTCCAATAATCCATATTATTATCAGCGAAAATATGAATTCTCTTTTTTTGAAAAAATAAATAAATCCAATTAGGGAGGGATAAATCATAAAAATTTGAATAATTGCATCCCTGATACCCATATTAGGAGTAAAAAAGGGAAAAAACATTGAATAAATACTTTTAAATCCTAAAATGGGAAGAAATTTAATTTGATAAGAAAGATTTAGATTGGTTACCTCAAAAAAAGCAAAAAGTGCGTAGTAAATGGAAATGGCAAACAAGGAAATAAAAATTGAAAGTATTGCTTTTTTGCGTTGATTGTAAAACATCAGCATTAAAAAGGAAAAAACTAAAAATAAAAAGCATAGGGGTTTTCCGGTAGGGTGAAAACTTACCAGTGGGAGCATGGTAGACGTTAAAAGTAATGCAAAAGTTCGATTCGTTAATTTAAGGCACCAAAGAAAATAAATGCATATATAAAATAAATTAACCCACTCACGAGGTGCGCCGGTCATTTGGTGAGGAACTATTAAATAGCTAAATAAAATAATTATTCCTGAAAAAACCGAAGTATATAAACCAAATAGTTGTTTGGATATTATCATTGGGATTAATATTAGGCATGCGCCCAATAAATAAATTGAAATCCAAAAAGTTTGTATATAGCTAGTGAATGTAATTTTATTTAATACATTTAGATAAACAGCATGACCAATATGATAAAACCGTTTAAGACGATGGTAAAATCTTTTACGATAAAATTCAGGCCAGCTATTCTTTTCAAGCATATTGTCTAAAATTTCAAAAGAGCGAAAGAAGTTGGTGCGGTTTGGCTTCAAGGTATCCAGTGCTTTGGCGTGAAAAATGTAGGAAAAAGCATCATCCGCCTCAATTGGTATTTCCCGCATGGATTGCAAACCGTAAATATTAATCCATCTTATAAAAATAAAAGTAAAACACAAAATGATAAAAAATCTATTTCGAAGGATGGATGTGATCATAGGTAAGTGTTTCCCGGTAAAATTGTATAATTTTTCTTAATCCTTCTCGAAGTGAGATTTCTGGTTTCCAGCCCTTGTTCATAATTTTGCTAACATCTAAAACTTTTCGAGGAGTTCCGTCTGGTTTTGAGGGATCGGTTAATATTTCACCAGTAAAGCCGAGCTCTTGTGCAATCATTTTTGCTACTTCGATAATTTCAATATCTTTGCCTGTGCCTATATTGATATAGTCAAAATCGATAATGTCTAGATTCATGAGATGGACACAGGCCTTTGCCAAATCATCGACGTAGAGAAATTCACGTTTAGGTTTACCTGTGCCCCAAACAGTGAAGTTTGTTTTGCCCTCTTGCATTGCTTTATACATTCTGGCGATTAAGCCAGGAATAACATGAGAGTTTTCAAGGTGGAAAGAATCATTAATTCCATATAAATTAGTTGGCATAACACTAAAAAAATCATGACCATATTGTCTTTTAAAGCTTTCCGCAAGTTTTAGGCCAGCAATTTTAGCTATTGCGTAGGGTTCATTTGTTTTTTCTAATTCGCTTGTAAGTAGGTATTCTTCCTTTATTGGTTGCGGAGAAAATTTGGGATAGATACATGAACTTCCCATAAAGAGAAAACGCATGACATTATTTTTATGTGCAGAGTAAAAGGTGTTATTTTGAATTTGAAGATTTTCCCAGATAAAATCGGCTCGGTATGTATTATTGGCAATAATGCCGCCTACTTTGGCGGCACACATAAATACATATTCAGGCTTATGTGTATTAAAATAATTTGTGACTGCCCCCCCATCTAGTAAATCCAGATCATTATGTGTGGGGAGATATAGATTATTGTAACCGACTGATTTTAATTTGCGAACAATTGAAGACCCCACGAGTCCCCTAGCACCGAGTACTAAAATTCTACTATCTGGTTTCATAATTATTTTCCATTAATCTTAATTTAAAAAATAAGCTAATCTATCAAAGCCGCTTTTAACCAACAAGACTTATATTTTTTTAAAGTAAGGGGATGTCTTAATGTGTCGTGATAAAAAACGATGAATAGGCTATATTCCTCTTCCAAATTAATAAATAATTATATAGTATTTTACACTTTGTACAAATAATTAGTGTTTAACGAGCCAAAATGTTAGGTATCTAGGAAGTGTCGACGATGACAAGCTTGATCGAGAGTAAAATAACCATGGGAGTATCTACAATTTCTAACTCCAGTTGGCGTTACTTTGTTAATGGGAGAATCGCCAGCGTAATCAATTCTTTTTCCCCTTTTTATGATAGAGTTATTCAACTTACTCCAAAGAAAGAAGAGAGCCATGCTCTTCTTGCGCAAATTGAATGTTCTGAAAAGTATATCTATGGTCAGGATTTGGAGCATTTAAAACCGGAAAGTGCCACAGATGCCAATCTGTATTTAATGAATGGCAACCTTAATTATTCCTATGATATTCAACTTGAGTTGAGAATATTGCATAAAATAATGAATCGTGAATCCCGCATTATGGGAGTTGTTTACAATCCATACATTAGCGTTTTATTTAAACTTGCTCATAAATTTAAGCTTATTAAGGGAAACTGTCCGGATGTTTTTCTTACGCGAGCATCGCTGAAGGCCATTGCAAAACTATCTGATTTTGAAATAGTAAGAACAAGAAATTGTGTATCTTTTCCTTTTAGAATTTTTGGTTTTGGAGTTATGCTTGATGCACTTTTTCGAAGTCTGCCGTTTATCAACGTGTTTTCTGCGGCAAGTGTTTATGTTTTTAGGCCAATAAAGAAAATTTCAGAAAGAAAGAAAATTTCGATTGTAATTCCTGCCAGAAACGAGGCTGGTAATATTGAAAATGCGCTAGAGAGAATTCCTAAATTGAATGCAGATGTTGAAATTATTTTTATCGAGGGAAATTCTACTGATACTACTTGGAATGAAATTCAGCGGGTTCAAAAAGAGTGGTCGGATCGTTATAATATCCTAATAGATCAACAAACTGGCAAAGGAAAGGCTAACGCCGTTGAAAAAGGATTTAATATTGCTACAGGGGATATTCTTACCATCTTAGACGCTGATCTTACGATGCCTCCTGAGAAATTACCTTATTTCCTTGATAGTTATTTGAAGGGACACGGGGATTTTATTAATGGATCAAGGCTTATATATCCGATGGAGGGCGCAGCAATGCGAACTCTGAACAAATTTGGTAATATTTTCTTTTCAAAAGCACTTAGCTTCGTGCTCCAAACAAGACTAACAGACTCATTATGTGGAACAAAACTTTTTTCAAGTCGCACTTATAAGCGTTTTCTTGCTTGGAGAGAAAAATTTGGAAAACATGATCCTTTTGGTGATTATGATATGATATTTCCTGCATGTGTTCTTTGCTTGGGCGTTCAAGATGTTCCAATACGTTATTTGGACAGAAGTTATGGTCAAACAAATATCTCTCGCTTTACTGATGGATTACGTCTTTTAAAGATGACGTTACTTGCTTTTTTTAAAATTAGGATAAAATAGTTAATTATGAATCAAACCGAATCTCTCAATAGTCCGACTAGATATAAAGAAATTCAAGCAACAATTGAACGGAAGCCAAGCCTCAAATTACTTTATGTAGAGGATTATCTAAAATTTGCGGAATGTTTAACTAAATGTCCAAAGGATGGATTGGCTTTAGAAATTGGGAGTGGAGGAGGATTTTTAAAAAATTATATCCCCAACCTAACGAGCTCAGATATAATCCCATATGAAGGGGTCGACCAAGTTGTAGATGCAACAAATTTACCGTTTAAAGATAATTCTTTAAGAGCAATATTTCTTCATTATGTTCTTCACCATATCAATAATGCTGATTTGTTTTTTAAGGAAGCGCAAAGATGCCTTAAGCCCGGTGGAAGAATATTTATTATTGATCCGCATAAAGGACTTCTTAGTCGAATACTTTATAGTTTTCACCACGAGCCTTTCAGACCTAATTCGAAGTCTTGGACATTTCCGAGCCAGGGACCACTCAGTGATGCTAACGCAGCATTGGCTTGGATTATCTTTCAGCGAGATAAAAAATTATTTGAAAGCCAGTATCCATCTTTGGAAATTTTATATTACCAACCCCATAGTCCGTTAAGATACTGGTTGACGGGTGGAATGAAAAAGTGGGTGCTTCTCCCCGGGTTTCTCTTTTTTATTGCAACCCAATTTGATAATTTATTAACTTGTATATCTAGAGAATTTTGTACATTTACGGATATTGAAATTGTAAAAAAATAAAATGTTATTAACCCTGATTTTTAACTTAAAAGATTGACCATATGATTACACTTATACAGCCTCCAGTATATAAACAAGTAAAAGGGCTTCAGATTCAGACTCCTAATCCACCACTTGGACTTGCCTATGTTGCAGCATGGTTGAAGGAGAATAAATATCCTTACACCGTCATCGATGCGCTAGGAGAAGGTTTAGAGAATATTAGAAAGCACCCATTTCGCAATGACCTGATGATTCAAGGTTTGGAAAATGAGGAAATTATAGCGCAAATCCCTATTGATACTAAGTATATTGGAATTTCAGTTCTTTTTAGTTTTATTTGGCCACTTACTAAAAAACTAATTTTCGATATAAAGGTGGCCAGACCTGACATAAAAATTATTGCTGGGGGGGAACATATTACGGCAGTGCCTGAATATTGTCTCAGAGAGGGGGGAATTGATATTTGTGTTCTTGGAGAAGGTGAAAATACACTTCTTCAACTACTCAAGGCTCTTGATGCAAACGAAGATTTGCATTCATGTTCAGGTCTTGGGATTATTGACAGGGAAGGTAAATATCTTGAAACGTCAGGTGTGGTAAGAGAACTGGAGATAGATAAGTTTCCATGGCCAGATTGGGATTCATTTCCAATTGAAAAATATATTGATAACGCTCAATTAAATGGTGTTTATCGAGGCAGATCTATTTCACTTTTGCCAACAAGAGGATGTCCTTTTACTTGTACCTTTTGTTCAAGTCCAAGAATGTATGGATCAAAGTGGATTTTCAGAGATCCAAAAGATATTGCTGATGAGATGCAATACTATCAAAAAAAATACAAAGTCACTAATTTTGACTGCCAAGATTTAACAGCAGTGGTTAATAAAAATAAGATGATTGAGTTATGCAAAGAAATTATTAATAGAAAAATGAATATTACATGGCAACTACCTTCGGGAACCAGAAGTGAATCATTTGATAAAGAGCTTGTGGATTATCTTTATCGTGCTGGACTTAAAAATCTTGCTTTTGCTCCCGAGAGCGGAGATAAAGAAATTTTAAAACAAGTTAAAAAGAAAGTTGATTTGGAAAAATTTGAAGATGCGGCAAGAACGTGTGTCAAAAGAGGAATTGTTACCGGAGTATTTATTGTTATTGGTTTTCCTAATGATACGCATGAATCTTTGAAAAAAACTCTTAAACTTGTCAGGAAAATGGCTTTTCTTGGAATTCATGATTGTACTGTAAGCAAATTTGTTCCCTACCCAGGTTCAGAACTTTTTTTCGAATTACAAGCGGAAGGAAAAATAACATTTAATAATAAGTTTTTTGAATCACCCATCGATTTTTATAGTGAACAATCTAATTCCTTTTGTAAAAATCTATCCGAGAAGGAGCTATACAATTGGATGTTAAAACTTTTTATGAATTTTTATATTCTCTCATTTTTAACTCATCCTTTCAGAACATTTAAAATTTGTATGAAAGCTCTTCTTACAAGACGTGAAGAAACGAGGTATGCGAAATTTTTGACAGACAAAGTTTATTTAAGGACAAAGTGGCTTTACAAAGGATTTACCTATCAATGTAACAAGAAGTTCAGGAAATCAAAGCTACATCTTTAATGTTCGTTTTATAGATTAAGTTGCAGATGATTTTAAGCGGGTTAATGCTTTTATAAAATTTAATAATTTAGGAAGTTGCTCGAGTAGATGTTGTTTTGTATTATAAACTAATTCAAGAATTTTTGCTCCCCAGTATGAATAGAAGAATTTATTTAAGGGGTATAATATAAAAAACTTAAAACCGGTTAAGGTGCTAAGTGGCGGAATTTTGCAACAAAAAAATAAAAATTTGATTTCCTTAATTACTTTTTTATTAAGGTTAAAAAAGTTTAGTTTCATTCTTCCCTGGCTTGATAAGTCGCTATTTTCAAGCATAAAATCTTTGTTGAGCCAATGATCCTTGATGATTGGAAAATCATTGACATAATCCTCGTATAATTTTGTACTGGGAACAGGGTACAAGACAACAGGATTAAAAAGTGCCTCGAATTTACGTTTTTTCGCCAAGATAAAATCTATATTTGTTCTCAAGCTCTCCACTGTTTCCCACGGAAAACCTGCCATAATATTTGTCTTATAATGAATCCTGGTAGGGTTAGTTTTTTCATAGGCTTCATTAATTTTTCTCAGGGGTGTTTTCTTATTTATAAGTTGTAGCGTCTTAGGGTAAACATTTTCTACCCCATAACCAATATGGTCGCATCCAGATTTTTTCATTATTTCGAACAAGTCATCTCCAATAGCACCAGCTTTTGAATAACAGCCCCATGACAGATTAATATTATTTTTCATCATACCTTCACAAATTTCCACTACTCTTTTGTTATTTAAAACAAAGTAGTCATCCACAAAATTTATTTTTTTTACGCCATATTTTTTATGAATCAATTCTAGTTCCTCAAGAACGTTATCAACTGATCTTGTTCTGAAACCGCTTCCAAAGACTCCATAACTATTGCAATATGTACACCTGTTTGGACATCCCCTAGAGGTAAAAACCTGGAATTTGGTTGTTGCAACATTTTCGGGAGAAAAATATAACTTATCAAATAAGTCATAATTTATTATAGGAATTGAATCAAGGTTTGTTTCAATTTCTCGGTCCGCATTGTTAATTATTTCCTTATTTTCGTTATAGTAGTTAATGCTCTTGATATCACTTAACTGAATTTCTCCTCGTAGGTAACCAATCAGTTCTTTAATGGTTTTTTCACTTTCGCGTCTACAGCAAATATCGAAACCGTGTGCTAACAATTCCTCTGGAAGTATGGAGGCATGAGGGCCACCAGCAACAAAAAGACAATTATTGTAAACCTGTTTTACGAGGTTGAGAAATTCGTATCCCCACAGTGCATTATTAATAAAAACAGAAAATCCAATAAGATCAGGCTTTAATTCAAGAATTTTTGTAATTAGTGCATCGGTATTATATGGCCTCAGATAAAAATTAGCGTCAATGATGGTTACGTTGCAGTCTAAAGAATCAGCGATTGTGCCAAGGTAACCAAAGGCGAGATTGGGAGAAATTGATCTATCAGTTCTATTGTGAGTGGGGAGTCCTTTGTCTAAAAGGGGGTAATTTATAAATAGTAAATTGGGATTAGCTTTACTCATATAGTATTCTCTAGCATTGTTATTAAATGAAGCCAAGTATATGCGAGCAATCTAGTTTAGTCTATTCCTTCTTTTTTTGGGTGCTTTTATACTATATCTTTAATATTTTGGGTGATTTGATTAAGTGAATCTTTACCGGTTTTATTCCAGATCCAATCTATATAAATTTTAACATCATTATTATTTGAAATATTCGTATTCCAGTCATGTATTTTTAAATAATTAATAACTTCTTCCCCATTTTTAAAATGTGTAATAGGGGCATTTTTGAACCAGTAATCAAGGCAATCATCAAAATGCCTTCTTAAGTGAAGAACATGTTTTCCTTGAAATAATGCCTCAATAGAAGAGCAAGAAAACCCGGTAATTATTAAATCATTTTCTAAGATGAGTTCATTTGTATTTTTATAGTGGTTATCTATTATGCAATTACCCCCATTTTTAAATATTTTGAAAAAGTGGGGGTCGTTTTTATAAATCGGATGGTTTCTTATTAAGAACTGATATTTTGGAAAATTATCAATTATTTTTTTTATATCCTGATAGTGTTCTGATTGTTCCATATGAGTTTGTTCATGACCTATTAATATTAAAATTTTCCTGGGTAATTGGTTTGTTCTGAGGTTTTCTTTTGTTATAAGAGGGTTTCCTGTTATATGAATATATTTATCATCTTTTAGTGTTTTATATTTACATGCCGTGGATTCTCCCCACAAGAAAAGATGAGCTTTTTTGATGGTAAGACCGAAAAGGTTATAATTTGAAGTGTATGGATATGTTAGCGGATCAATCAATTTTAAGATTAATTTTTTTATAAAATTTTTATTAGTGTTTTTTCCTTTTGTATAAAAATTGATAAATGTACTTTGAAGTATTATCACAGGGAAGGGGGAGTGCATTCTACTAATATATCGTGCAGTCAGGGTACCATCAGTGGATAAAACAATTAAATCTGGCGAAATGTTTTTAATAATTTTTTTTAATTTTTGAAAGTGTCTATGAAATTTAAAACTTTTATAAAAAATATTACTTCCTCCAATATCAATATTATCAGTCAGTTCAATAACATCTTTAAAGTGTGTGCGGAGTATTTCTAAGTCGCCGGGTTTGCGAATATTAAATTTATTTAAAATTGATTCTTTTGAATCAACGTAATAACATTCATAATCTTTTCGAAGTTCACCTGCTAAAAGTGTAAAATATGGATCAGAAGAATAGTAAAGAAAAGGGATAAAAATTATCTTTTTCACCAAGGTAGATTCTACTAAACGGCATGAGTTGTAAATAAATAGCTAGCAAGTTTAATTTATGTAGCTTGGTTATTGTGCAATTAGTTATGTGAGAAATATTTTCGTATATTTTTTTATCCTGCTAAAAAAGTATGTATGATTTTAGCCAGCTCTTTTTTCAAGGTAGCTGGAATATCTCCCACTAATCCTATTCCATCAAGAATAAGGATTTTATCACTTTGATTCATTATTTTCCTTTAATGAGGTCTAGATCGTGAGTAACCATCATCTGTGCTAATTCTTTCATAGTGGTTTTTGCTTCCCAGCCAAGTATTTTCTTTGCTTTGGAGGGATCTCCAAGGAGAATATCAACCTCGGTTGGTCTAAAATATTGTGGATCAATTTGAATAATAGTTTTACCTGTTTTTTGGCAAATTCCTTTTTCTTTCAAAGTTCCAGCTTCCCCTTCCCAAACCACGTTGATATTCGCAATTTTAAAACAGTGTTCAACAAATTCTCGAACGGTTGCAGTTTTTCCAGTGGCAAGGACAAAATCTTCAGGAGTTTTTTGTTGGAGCATGAGCCACATTCCTTCCACATATTCTTTAGCGTATCCCCAATCCCTTCTAGCATCTAAATTTCCAAGATAGAGACAGTCTTGCTTGCTATTTTTAATCGCAGCAACAGCCATGGAAATTTTTCTGGTAACAAAGGTTTCACCTCGTCGTTCTGATTCATGATTAAAAAGAATTCCATTGCAGGCAAAGATGTTGTAAGCCTCTCTATAATTCACGGTTATCCAATAGGAATATAATTTGGAAACGCCATAAGGGCTCCTGGGATAAAAAGGGGTTTTTTCATTTTGGGGTGTTTCTTGAGCAAGGCCATATAGTTCGCTGGTTGAGGCCTGATAGAATTTGGTTTTCTTTTCTAAATTACATATTCGAATGGCCTCTAATAGTCGAAGGGTTCCAGTGGCATCAACATCGGTGGTGTATTCGGGAGCTTCAAAAGAAACCTTAACATGACTTTGAGCGCCTAGATTATAGATTTCATCTGGTGCGATTTTTTCTACCAGTCTTACAATATTGAGTGAATCGGTTAAATCTCCATAATGCATGAGAAAGTTGGTGGTCCTGTGAGGGTCAACATAGAGATGGTTAACTCGGCCTGTATTAAATGAGGAAGAGCGTCGTTTGATGCCATGAACTTCATACCCTTTGTTAAGCAGAAGCTCTGCCAAATATGAACCGTCTTGTCCGGTGATTCCTGTTATTAGTGCTTTTTTCATAAATTTAATCCTTTGATGGCACTATATTAGCAATTTGTGTTTAGGCGAGACAAGATAAAGTTGCTATATATACTCCTAATATCGCCGCAGTTTTAGGAGTATGTATAGCAGCAACATTGGTTTAATTAATCCTATTTTTGCAGTCTAATAGGGATTAATTGAATTTTATGTCAATTTAAGTTATTAATGACTGTATTAGTAGGATTAATGAGGAGGTGCTGTGGCAAATAAAATTAAGAGCCTGCCAACCCCAAAAGATAAAGGTCCGTTAACGGCAAAGCTACTTGGACAGTATGTGAAGGCCAGGCGAACTCAGTCCAATCTTCGCCTGGAAGATACTGCGCTACTTTGTAATGTGGCCAAAGATACACTTTCAAAAATTGAAAACGCCAGAGGTGGAGTACGTTTCGAAAATATTTTGCATGTCTGTCAGATGCTCGGGATTGAGCTTAAAGTTGTTCCTTGGGAACATAAATTAGAAAAAAAATCATGAGATTGCCATGTCTATTGGTGATGAATTTAATTTCTCGACCGGACTTTGTAGATAAGGTGTTTTATAAGCGAATATAAGATTAGAAATGGAAGCCAGAATAGGATTGGTTTGCAATATTTGACGGCCTTGAAATACATTCTTATTTCACCTAAGCGCATTTTAAAGAGGTGACGGCTCAATCCCTTTTGCTTACTGGTTATACAAAGAATGGATTGGTTTAAATAAAGACCGTAATGGTAGGTTAATCTGGTGAAATATTCATAATCTTCGCAGTATCTCATGGTTTCATCAAAACGTTCGTGAATCATTTCTTTATTGATAATAGCGGTAGGGGTGGCCACCTGATTTTTTAAAAGTTGTTTGATAAAAGGGATCTTTCCGGTTTGATTGATGAGTATATTATTTGAAGCAGGATCAGTAGAATAGCGGGAGGCCCAGAAAAAAACATCGGGTTGTTCGCAAAAGATTTTTATTTTATCCAGATGCCAATAATCGTCAGCATCTAAAAATGCCACATATTTGGATTGGGCAAGCTGGATGCCTAAATTTCGTAAACGGCCAGGCCCTTGGTTTTGATCGTGCGTGATGATTTGAATTTGGGAATGATTTTTTTGCAGTTTCTTAAGAATCAAGACGGTTTGATCGGTGCTATGATCATCCAGCACAATAATCTCGTTTACGGGGGTGCTTTGGTTTAATACCGACTCCACCGCTTGCTGGATGGTTGCTTCGCTATTATAGCAAGGGATGACGGCCGTTATACTTTTTTTCAACTAGGTACCTCGTTAATTTTTTGGGTAGAATCGTCTTGATGGTTTGTCTTAAAAAATTATCTATAAAAAGGTAGAGATAATAACTATTTTTATAGAGGGAAAATGAATGTTGGTTAATAACTTTCAAGCGATCGTTGATACTATGAAAACGTTTGGTGTCTGACACTCCACCCGGAGTGGTGGTGCAAATGATCTGATCAACTTGAAGTAGTTTATGTTTTAAAATCGTGTTAAAAATTAAATGATAATCAGCTCCAATTTTATATTTTAAATCATAAGGATGGTTCTTATGAAATGAGGTAAGAATAAAACATCCTTGATGGGAAAAAGGCATTTTTTTCCAGGCATCTTTAAGATTTATGGGATGAAAAATTTTTCCTTTATGGTTTAATATAAATTCCACACTTCCATAGATAATTGGATGATCATTATTTTCGAGGTAGGGGGCCATATCATTTAGGGTATGGTGATTATAAAGGCAATCCCCCGCATTTAAAAAAAGAAGATATTTGCCCTTCGCCAGCATGATTGCCTTGTTCATAGCATCGTAGAGACCCTGGTCATTTTCCGAAACCCATCTGGTGATCTGAAGTGCATTTTCTTTTATAAGCTCCAGGGTGCCATCCGTGGATTTTCCATCGATCACAATATATTCATAGTTTGAGTATGTTTGCTTTTTTACGCTGTTGAGAGTTTGGGAAAATTCATCCTTTTTATCAAGTACAACGGTAATCAGGCTGATTAAAGGATTTGTCATTGATCCTATCTTCCTTTTCCAAAAAGAACTACCCGGATGGTTTGCAATAAAATATTAAGATCCATAATAAGAGAGTAGGATTTGATATAATATAAATCGTATTGGAGTTTTTGTCGGGCATCTTCTTCGGAGGAACCATAGGGGTAATTAATCTGGGCCCAACCGGTGATACCCGGTTTGACCAGATGGCGAAGGTTGTAATAGGGGAGGCGGTTTTCCAATTGAATGACAAAAAGGGGTCTCTCCGGTCGCGGGCCGATAAAACTCATTTCGCCCTTGAGAACATTAATAACCTGGGGAATTTCATCGATTCTAGTGGCCCTTAGAATTTTTCCGATAAATGTAATACGGGCGTCGTTTTCGCTCGACCAGGTGGGACCGTTAGCCTCAGCATTTTTGACCATGGTGCGCAGTTTATAAATGGTAAATGGCTTACCTTTTTCACCAACCCGCTCCTGTTTATAAATAATTGGAAGTCCGCTGGTTAAAAGAATTAATAAACATCCCAGAATCACAAAAGGCAGGAACAACGCAATAATGAGAATGGCCCAAATGATATCGAGTATTCTTTTGATTCTAAGTCCCAGGTGATTGGAGATCAGATCAAAGCCTTCGGCGGTGGTAAACCAAAAATCATGGATGGCACTTAAAGGTATTTTAAAAAGCATTTTTTCATAAAACTGCGTTAGGGTTAAAATACGAATACCGGAAAACTTGAGCCTCATTAATTCTTTTTCAATGAGTGGGGATAATTTCAATGAATCGAGAATAACAATACCACCGACATCTTTTTTTTGAAGACCAGTAAGTTTCGCCACCAGTTCCTGATCATGGTTTATGTCATAATTAATTTTTATTAATTCATATACCGGGAAGGTGCGCTGATGGGAGAGATCTGTATAGGTGTCCAATTCATAGGATGATGAGATGAAAAACCAGGGGTATTTTTGATTGACGCTGACTAAAAGATGAATAACAAGATAGCGGATGGTGGAGGTTGCGAGCGCAAAGATACCAAAGAAGATGGCCATGATACCCCGACCAAGCACCAAACCACTGTAATTTTCAGGGCCCAGCAGATAAACATAAATATTCATAAGTAGGAAGGCCATGGTGGCGGCAATAAACGTTTTGCCTGGAGCCTTGATCCCACCCAGGGTGTTTTGCACTCTATAGAGATCAAAAATATAATAAACAGATAAAATAATAAAAAAATAAATCAGGGTGTGTTTTGCTTCGGAAAAAATAGCATCGATTTGACCGAATCGAACGACGTGGGTTGCCACCATGGCAATTATAATCAGGCAAAGATCCGCCATGAATAATACGGCCTTACCAACTCGGGGGTTTAATGCGAAGGATTCTATCAATTGTTTTTCCTTAATAAAATAAAGCGTTGATCAATTATATTTAATTATATGATATCGTTGATTTTGATACTATTCAATATCTCTATGACATACTGGATGTCTTTTTGCGTATGGAAATAGGAAATCGGAAGACTGAGTGTGGTTTGGTGGATTTTTTTTGAAAGGGGATAGTCCCCACTGATTAAATCTTTAAAGGCAACTTGCTCTATCGGAGGTATTGGATAGTGAATTTCAGTTCCAATTTTGTGATCAAGTAAAATTTTTTTAAGTTTATCCCGGTCCTTTACCCTGATGTTATAGATATGAAATACATCATGGCTATCGCTGGAAATATGGGGTTTTATATATTGGCCGGAAAGTTCTTGGTGGTAGATTTGGGCCAGGGCCCTCTTATGGGTGTTGATTTCCTCTAGCTTTTTTAGTTTTATTCGAAGAAAAGCCGCTTGTATTTCATCAAGTCTGGAATTGTATCCCAGATATTGATTGAAATATTTTTTTTCTGAACCATAATTGCGAAGCGCTTTTAATTTTTGATAGATCTCTTTATCGTTGGTGGTGATGGCACCTGCGTCACCCAGCGCCCCCAGATTCTTGGTTGGATAAAAACTAAATGCCCCAATACCGAAACTGCCTACCTTTTGATTTTTAAATCGTGCACCGTGCGCCTGGGCGCAATCTTCAACGATCTTCAAATTATATTTTCGGGAGAGTTTGGTGATGGCATCCATTTGAGCTGGTTTACCATAGAGATGTACGGGTAAAATCACTTTGGTTTTTTTACTTATGAATTTTTCAATTTGTTTTGGATCAATATTATAGGTTTGCATATCAGGTTCGACTAAAACCGGTTTTAAATTACATCTGATTATGGCTAAAATGGTGGCCACATAGGTATTGGAGGGGACAATTACTTCATCACCGGAAGAAAGCTCCAGTGCTTTTAGGGATAAAATGATGGCATCCAGGCCCGAGGCCACTCCCAGACAGTATTGGCATCCGATATAGGCGGCAAACTCTTCTTCAAAAGCAGCTACATTTTCTCCCAGGATGAACCAGCCCTTTTTTAAAAGACCAGAAAAAGCAGATTTGTAATCTTTGATGAAAGTTTTATTTACCTTGTAGAGATTTTCATATTCAACGGATTTCATTTGTATTCTTCATCGATGTAATCGTTGACATCATATTTTTCCGAGGCAAGCACCAGCAGGTAAGAATCCTTGGAAAATTTATCCATCGTGTGCCAGTCGGTTGAGTCCAAAATAAGGCATTGATTGTTTTTATTCAAAGTAAAAGTTTTTTTGCTTTTTCCGTCATTAACAAAGATTTCGCAGCTACCGTTTAAACAAATCACCGCCTGCCTGTTTTTCTTATGGCGATGTCCACCTCTTTTAGCACAGGCCTTATAGATGTAATAAATGCGTTTGACTTCAAAATCAAGATGCGAATCCAGTACGGTGAGAATGCCACGATCATCTTTGAAAGTTGGAAGATTGATTAGGTTGGCCATTTATATTCTTTTAAAATAATTAATATTATAAACATTATAAACCCCCATCAGTGATCTCTTCAATAATCTTAGGGGGGATTTCCATGATATGGGATTTATTTTTGTCCCGTGATAATCGTATAGGGGACTGATTTGCTCAAGTTTATTTTTTATTTTTTCCAAGTGATTCAGGTATGGGGCATAGATGGTTTGAACCACCAATTTATTTAATTCATAATAACCCAAATCTATTTGATGTTTACCAATAAATTGCAGTCCATGAAAGTGGTAAAAAACCATCTTGTACGGCGGGTTTGAAAGATCATATTGCTGGATATTAAAAGGTGCCAGTCCTCCTGGATTTTTTAAAATATGGATGCCGTTATAATCATCCGGCCATGAATCCAGGTATTTTTGATCACCGAATTTTCCATCTTCGACCCGGTTGAAGCACCACTTGATGCAATTTTTTCTCCAGTCATTTAAAACTTGCATGCCGGTGGAATTATTTTTAACCGTTAAAAATTGCACACAAAACCGGCCGCTGGTTTGGGACTGATCATATTTTTTGGTATAGTTATGACTGGTGATCAACACTGAATTGCCGCCCATTTCATCCACTAAAACGTTGGGGTTTGAAAAAAAATAAAGATCGGAATCCAGATAGGTGCAATGATCCAGCTTATACGTTTTAATGCAATAAAGTAGAGTCGAGGAAGTACAAGTCCAGCAATATTCGCCGGCCGTCCGGGATGGTTTTATTAATCTTAATTCACTATCTTCAAATTCTTCCAAGGTGATGAAAGTGACATAGGAAAGATTGAGAGACTTTAAAATATCGTGGGTGATGGTATCGAAACAAATGATATAGAGATGAAAATTTTCGGCATGTTTTAGCAAGGACTCGTACATGGCAATGCCACGAGTGAGATAGTGATGATTAAAAAGGGTGCAGTAGTTATAGATCATAGGGTTTCAAAAAAGTATGTGTTAATGGTTTTAGCGAACAATTTATAGTTTTTATTGGTTAAAAACTGGTAGAGGCCGTTATCTTTTATATTTTCCAATTGATTATTGAGAATCTCCACCAGCACCATGGTGGGGCGATAAACCTCCCAATCGTTTGACTCCAGCACCTCCAGATCCAATCCTTCTGCATCTATGGTTAAAAAATCGATCATTTGTTTGGGTGGCAGGTGACTTTTCAAAATTTCGGCCAAGGTGAAAGTTTTCATTTCGATTGTCTTTATCATTTTACATTTATTAATTGCACATCTTGACTGGGCTAGTTCCTTGTCAAAACTATTGTAGGCGGTTTCATTAAATATATGATAGGTCAAAAATTTTGCCTCTTTAGCAATGGGAAGTTCAAGATTGATGTCCCTTGGACGATATTGATTAAAGAGTTTTAAACTGCCTGGCATGGGTTCAATATTGATCCCTCGCCATCCCTGTTGGTAGAAATAGTATGAATTGGAAAGATGCATGGGATGATGAGCTCCGACATCTATGTAAAACCCGGTCTTTTTATTATGTAGATGGTAGGCCAAAACCAGGTCTTCTCCTTCTTGGGCGTAGGATTTTTGGGAGTATTTGTTCAATAGGTGTTTTATTCTTTCTTTAAACAGCATTTTAATAAAATTAGTTAAATAGTATTGTATGTGAATAACATACAATTTAACCGCATAATTGTAAATCATGATGAGGAAGAGATGCACTCGTCAATATTTATGCTTCACTTGGAAGTTGTGTTTTGATGGTGTAAGCGGGCCAATCTGGCAGCCATCGGTGATATTCGTTCAATTGTTTTTCCATTGTGGATTAACTGGACATTTTTAGAATCTGATAAGATGACTCTTAATGCATGATTATCATGGGTTTGTTTTATAAAAGAATTCATACAGGAAAGATCTTCAGAATAAATCAGTTGATAGTCCGAAAAAGGCCTGGGGTTTTCTTTAAGATAGAATAATTCTTTAGTACTGATTTTTTTCCAAAAATAATTCACAACTCGATTAAAAAATGAATTTGGTTTGGTGGGTTTGGGTGGGTAGAAGAGTTTATCCAAAAATAAACGAATTCCCAATCTGAGTGCCTTGGTCTCCTCTTTCTCTGAATTATTGGTCAAAGATTTCATCCAGTTGTTGATATTATATTCAATGACGTTTGGGCCTTTTTTTAAAAGGCGATTAACAATTTTAGCACTTGAGTCTGATAGATGCGGCCATTGTTGGTTATTTTTACAATCAGAGGGAATATCTTTTCCAAGATCAAGCGATGGGACAAATGTTCTCCAGTGAAAAAATCTTACGGCCTTGAGCAGATGTTTCCACTCAATATTCATACCTAGCATCTGCTCAATTTTTTCCTCATATTCCTTTAAATTGTTTGCTGTTTGCATAAAATCATCGTTTGAATAATACATTCCATTAAGATATGAAAGAGTCGGAATACCCACTCTGGTTGCTTCTTGTCCCATATACGACCAGCTTACCAGACACAAGTCTGCCAGTTCCAAGAGATCGTAACTGGAGATGGGATCGTCCGGCCAGATTATGATGAATGATGGCGTACTTTGTCCGATCGCTTCTTTAAGCTCTATTAAATGCCTGGATAAAAATCCAAACTGACGGTTTCCTTCCCTTGGGTGTATTCTGACAATAATTTGAATATCCTTATTTCTTGTGGAATATGCTTTTAGCATTAAAAGCCATTCAATCTGGCTTTTAAAAACCTCTATAGGTGGTTTGCATTCTTTCCAAATCTCCATGACACAATTAAATCCAACCCGTTCATCTTGGCTACTCGTGTACACAACTATTGTTTTCTTTTTTAAATCCAGGGCCAGTTGATTAAATAAATCCTGGATATTTCCATTTTTCCTGGAAGAAAAGACGTGAGAAAATTGAGAATAAAATCGAAAAACCGTATCCTTCCAACATTCCATTACATAATGACTATTAATAGGTTGCTCGCTTGAATTTTTCCAATTTTGTGAGTGAATCAATTTGGCATAAGTTTTTTTTAAAAATAAAAACTGTGAGAAATCTGCTCCAAACAAAGAAGCATTCTCTACTTGAAAAAAGGGAATATTCAATTGTTCTGAGGCATAACGGACACCCTGGCATTGCCCGTAGGGATTATAGGCGAATAATAAATGAGGAGCATGGACTTTGATTATTTTATCTGCCAATGCAAGTGCCAGACTTGTGTTTTTAATGTAATCACCAAAGAATGTCTGGTGTTCTAAAGACATGTTTGGATAGATGGCGCATTTGGTGGCCAGAGCAAAATCAAACTGGGCCATTTTACCTACAGAAAACCCTTGGTAAACAGTATTTTCCCAGGTATTTGCAGGGGACAGGGTGAGACCTTCTATAGATTGTAATAAATCCTGGTCTATAAAATCGCTAAGATTAATTATTTCAAAATCATATTCTTTTATTACTTTTGCAAATTGCTTGGAACATAGGTGGCACAGGCGTTTTTTTTCACTGGGTAAAAATTGGGCCGATAAACGGAACATATCCATCATCGGACAGCGGATCATCTGGCCGGTACAATAAGTTAGATAAACAGTATCGCCTTGTTTTTTTAAAGCATCTCCTACAATTGCCAAACTTCTTATGAAAGGAAAGATGCCTACTTCCGGGATAAATAAAATGGTCTTTGACAATTTTTGCATGATAAACCTAATCCTTTCTTGCAACTACCCACATACAGGAGGACAGGTTGTTTTGTTGGATAAAACTTTGAAAATGAGATTTTTTAGTTTCATTAATATTCGAGAACATAAATCTTAAAAAATCATTTTCTTTTAGCATATCAGGATGATCTTGAAAGTAATTGATCAATAAATCGACATCGAGCTCTCCAGGTGTTGATATTTCCACTACCTCTAGCTGGTGGCCCTTTAGAAGTTTTTTAATAGAGGTTGGATTAAAATAATTCAAATGTTCATGGTCAACAAATTTAGCATTTTCTTTTAGCAAGAATGCTCCAATGCTTTCGCCATTTGGGCATGTGCAAATAAACAGTCCACCTTGCTTTAAATATCTTGAAGCTTTACTGACAAACGTGTTTGGATCTGCAAGATGTTCAATCACCTCAAAGTTTACAATGACATCCATGGAACCTTCTGAGATGGGCAAAGAACTTTCTATTTCACTTTCTATTGTTTCAATTCCCTTGTTTTTGCATGTATTTGCTAGATCTGGAGTGGGTTCTACCGCAATGATTCTATTAAAAAAATTATATTGTGCTAAAGTCTCACAGAAGGTACCAAAACCAGATCCAATTTCCAGGATGGTTCCGGCCAAGACATTATACTTTTTGCACAAATCAATGAGCCTTTCCACTCTAGGCCTGAAGATTTTTTCTTTTCGAACTAGGTCGGTTTGTGGGTAAATATATTTATTCCAGAATTCATAATTTTTTGATTGTTTGTAAAATTCCTTTAAAATTTTTTCGGGTGCACGAGGATTCATATATACCGTATTGCACTCCGAGCATTTTACATATCGAAATCCTTCCTTTTCCCCCCAAAGTTTCGAGCTGGATGATTTACAGGCAGGACAATGGCAATATATAAAGGATGACATTTTTTCTCGCAGAAAACATTTGTCGTGTTCCAGCGCAGGTTCTTTGAGTTTCATCAGTTCTTTGGGACGAATGTCATTTTCATTAAACATATCGATTTACCTATTGACGTATATACTTGCTGATTTTGTCTTTTTCCAACTTCACATCCTCATAAGCGCTGCAATCTCCCCATAGATTGTTTTTCCACCATTTTCCATCTTTGACCCACCATACACGATGATCTCGGAAAGAGTCGGCAATATGGTCAAACTGTTCCTCGGTCATCCTCACATATTTTAACCATCTATTTAAATCATCTTGTGGCCTGATATGATCATACTTTCTTACCATCTCAAGTCCTTCCTCCCTTGTTAAATAACCAGATCGAATATCCTTGCTGGCATGGTCGGTTGCTCTCCCGTATCCAAATTTAATGTATTTTAAATAATCGTGAATACCGTTCTCATGCATGTCATCTAAATTTGACATCGTCCTGTACGTTCTGGCAAAGGGTTGTGAGGCAAATTCAAAACCATAATTTTTTTTCATCTCTTGGGCGTGAATGTTGGGATCCCATTTGAAAAAATTACCAACGTAAATTCCTTTAGTTTGGGTTTCTTCAAATTCCTTGTCTGATGGCATGGTCAACCAGACCAGATCCTTGTGGGTCAGTCCCTTGATTCTTTCCAGCATGTCTTTGGTGGTGAAACCTCTCATATCATGTTCAAAGACCGTTCTTTTATTATATTCCACAAAGTCGTTGGCAGAAAACATTCCCGAAATGGTCCAGGTAATTTCCCCCCAAACGACCAAAGGGATGTTAAATTTAACTGCTATGTGCATTGGATATGTTTTTATTCCAGCGTGAGCATGCCAGTTCATATCGCCCATAATTTCAAAACAGCCCCGATTAAGTTTTTTTAATATTTCTATTGATGGCCCGAAAACGATATGATCAACATTTAGTTTTTCTCTCATGCGATCCAAATTTCTTTGGCCTTCAGGGAGATAATTATTTCCATGATAGGTGACCAGTAGTGGTTTTAGGCCATATTCAAGAACCTTATGAACCTGGAAATAACTGTCTTTTCCTCCGCTAACCGGGATAACACAGTCATAATTACCCGTTGATTTTGATTTTGCCCATCGGGTAAGCTCAATAAATTTTTTCCGTCTTTGCTCCCAAAACTCCTCCGTAAGCATATCGAACTCTTCCTGAAGACGACAGGCGCTGCAAATCCCTTCATCATCAAGTATTAAATTTACAGAGATCATCGGATAAACACATTTTTTACAATACTTCATAAGATACTTATAGATTACTTTGTTGTTCAGATAATGGTATCGGTTTTCTAACAGGAAGTCCCCTGTCATATAGATATTTTTTTAGATTATAGACACTGTTTTCTGAATGGTGGAAAATGTTGGCAGCTGCTACAGCACTGGCATTGGTTTTAAGTAGTACCTCCTCGAAATCTTCCCATTTTCCTGCACCTCCGAGGGCAATAACTGGAATGCGTACATTCTTGGCGATTTTATTAATCAATGAGATATGAAATCCTTGACCACCGCCATCCCGATCTACTGCGTTAAGCAAGATTTCACCCACACCAATTTTTTCTACTTCCCGGGCAAAATCAACCGGATCCCAATGGGTTTCGTTTTTTCCTTTCTTGTAAACAACCTCTTTTCCATGTTCATTTACTTTGACATCGATTGAGGCCACTATACATTGTGAACCAAATTCACTGACTAGTTCTTTAACTGTTTCAGGAGATTCAAGAAGCAAACTGTTTACTGTGATTTTGTCTGCTCCCAGCTTGATTCGCATTCTGGCATCTTCAACATTTCGGATACCTCCTCCAAAAGTTAGCGGCGACAGGCATTTTTTTGATATTTGTTGAATGATCTCACTTATGGTGGAAAATTGGGAATGATTCAAATCATCACGGTTCAAATCATAGCTGGATTCGTTTGAGATATCCAAGTAAATCAACTCATCAGAGAACCAATTGCTCAACCGCTCGACAATGGCGGTAGGGGTTCCCAAGGCTTGATGTCTTTTGAATAGTCGGCTTTGCACGATGATACCGTTTTTTAAAAGGACAACCGGTATTATTCTTTTTTTTAAAATAGCTCACCTCGTTTTTTTAAAATTATAAATCAAGAAAGTTTTTTAAAAGTTTTAACCCATTTAGCTGGCTTTTTTCCGGATGAAACTGGACGCCATGAATATTGTCTTTTGAAATTGCAGCATTAAATTCTTGCCCATAGAAGGATTTGACTGCTTTAACGTTTTCGCTACAGACCAGATGGTAGCTATGAACGAAGTAAAAAGTCGCATCGTATTCAATATTCTTAAACAGTGGCGAATTGTCCATGCCGGTCAGCTCATTCCAACCCATATGGGGGAGAATCCCGTTTGGTAAATCTGCCTGGAGCAGATTTACCTTTCCATTAATGAGATCAAGTCCTTTAAAAACACCCATCTCATGCCCTTCAGTGGCGAGTACTTGCATTCCAACACATATACCAAGAAAATTTTTTTTGTTAATGAGCAATTCTTCTTGCAAGGCTTCAATGATATTCAGCTCCTTTAATTTGGCCATGGCGTGACCGAAAGATCCTACGCCGGGTAGAATCAAATGGGAGCATTTTTTTAATTCGCTAGGATTTTGAATATTTGAAATCTTGGAACTGATTCTTTCCAAGGCATTCCAGACGGAAAGAAAATTTCCTGACCCATAATTGATCACACCGATTATCAAGTTATTTCCTCAGTTTTTTTGTTACTATCCTAGTGATGATAGCGCAGGCATTGTGATCCATCAATGATTTACCTTGGAGGTGCATATTAAAAAGTTCATTCTTGTTGGCAAAAATATCCTCGATTTTTTCATTTAGCTGGAGCAAGTTTTTTTCGCTGAATATGTCTCCATAAAAACAGGCATTGTTTTCAACAATTTCTCTAATTAAAAAATAGTGCTCATTGGTTTCTAAAAAATTGATTGAAGGCAATCCTGCGTGAGCTGCCTCATAACTGGTGATTCCACCCATGAGAATTAGAAAAACACAATTTTGTAAAATGTGCCACATACTGCGGTTGGAGTGTACCAAAATAATCTCGTGGGAAGTGTTGCTTTTAATTTCATTAATTAGTTCGTCATAGGAGTAGCTATAGCCTTCGCCCAACGCCACCCAAAACACGGCGGGGACGCTACATTTTTTTAAAGCCTGTAAGCATTTTAATGTTTTGTTGGCGGCATCTGTTCCCCCCATACTTATGGCAATAGGAAAAAATGGAAGGTTTAGGTTGGATTGAAAAATATCTGTGTTGATTTTTTTGCAATTGGGTTGAATAATTGAGTATTCCATCCCGGCATAAATCTCTTTGGGCAGTTTGGAATCAACCAGATACTTGGTCCTGTTAAAAAGAATGTCTGTAAAGTTTAGCATGTTAAACATTGGAGAAAGTGAGACCGTAAGCCTGGCCTGTTGTTTAATCTTTAAAAAAATATCACTTTGGATATTCATCATATCAAAAAAAATCACGTCATAGTTATCAGAAATATTCAAATCATTTTCCTGCTCAATCATTTTCCAGGAAAAATGATCAGATAATAAAAGTTTTTCGAGAGAGGTATCCCCAATTGAAATAAAATCAACTTGTTTAAATTGCGTAGATTCTTTTTTTATATATGCGGCCAATGTTTTGCTTCGGACGAGATGTCCCAGCCCGGTGTTAATTGATGCCTTACATATAAAAAGTGCTTTCATCCTTGTTTCACCTTGTTTAAAGAAAAATTTTCAAATTGCTTAATATCAACCAAGGCCACAGAACCAATCAATAGGTCGTAGTCGTTGGCACCCATCGTGTTTTCGGGACGTACGATCAGAATATCATTATCCTTGATTATTTCTCCTGCTTTTATGTTTCTCGAGGCATATAATGAGCGACGGGCCCTTTTTTGGGTGTAGAGTTCCTCTGGACTCACCTTCTCTTTCTTAAGCTTTAAGGCTTCATGGGCTTCATGCAAATCGTTAATATATTGTTTAAGATGAACCTCTTCCATGGCGTATTTATGATCCAATCCTTCTTGTGATCTATCAGCGGTGAAATGCTTTTCAAACCAGGTAGCACCAAGGGTTAAGGCAATACATGCAGCAATACTGTGTTCAGTGTGATCGGAAAAGCCTACCTCTAATCCAAATGTTTTTTTTAATACTTCAATAAAACGAAGATTGGTTTGTCTTAGTTGGGCGGGATAGACGGATATACAATGCATAAGCACTACATCATTGTTTTTATGTTTGAAAATCTCATTGAGAGAGCGATCTATTTCTTGGAGGGTGGACATCCCTGTGGACAGAATAATTCTTTTTCCAGTGTCGGCGACTTGTCTTAATAGTTTTAAATGATTCAAATCCCCGGAAGCAATTTTGATGTAAGGGGCTTTTAATTTTATCATTAACTCCAAACCCTTGGAATCAAAAATTGAAGCAGTAAAAGGGATATTGGTTTTTACGCAATACTTGTGTAAATTTTCATAGTCAGCATCGGTCATAATGCCCTTGTCTCTAAGCATGCGCACTTTATTAATGTCATAATGCCCATACTCATAATTGCCAGGCAAATATAATTCATTGGTGTAGATAATTTGAAATTTTATTGAATCGGCTCCACAGCGGCTGGCCATATCAACCAATTCCAGGGCCTTATCTAGGCGGCCATTATTGTTTGTGCCAGCTTCAGCAATGATATGAATGTTATTCATGTTGATTCCAATACTAATTTTGCAAACCTTTCACTGGCCTTAAACATATTTTCTCTGAGATTGGGCCATGAATTTTTTTTCAGGGAATTGCATAAATTATTCAAGTCCTTCAGATTATTTAGCCGGTTTTCAACCTCATTCAATACATTTTGCTTGACCATATTAATATTCCAATCAGAAAGTTTTAATGTTTCAAGCATGCTAATGGCCCGCTGGTCGTAGCTAATCTTGATGGTGGGTATGCCTAAAGATAGACAGGGAACAAAAGAATGCAATCGGTAGGTTACCGCCAAGCGGGTATTTCTAAGATAGGTCAGGTATGTATATACGTCTTCAGTATATAAATAATCCAGATTAAAAGAATCGGCAAATGGGATATCGCGATGGTCATGACAAAGTAGTCTTATGTTGTGATACCCCTTGTTTTTTAACAGGCGGATAATTCCGAGAATATCTTCTCGGACTTGATATTGAAATGAAGTCGGGACACTCATTAATGACGGTGTTCGGATTGAAATTAATGCATCAGTTTTGTCGGAATCCAGCAGGGGGACAACGTGTTGGGGCATTTCATTAATAAAAAGGGTGGGACAACCGCCGATAACGGTATGTATTCCCAGAGATTTGATATGGTCATGGGTTGCAATATCACGGGATAATGAAATATTGGCGCGAGTATTTAAAAGAGCGATTTTCGCATCAGTCATAACATCTGTGCGATCAACCAATTGAAGATTTTTATTATAAATTTTTCCTCGTGATACACTGAAAATCATTAACGGTCTGGATAATGCTGTTAATGCAACCGGATCAATTTCCAGTTCACTGTTTTCATATAAATTTCCACCTCCGATAATAGCACCGTGGCCAAATTGATTGATTTCGTAAACTGTTTGTGAACTTAACCCTGCTTTTTTTTGACTTTCATATTTGGAGGTTGCCGGTATTGAGATAACATTGAAATTGTTTTTAAAAGCCATTCTTATAAAATGATTAAGGCCCAGATAAATTACATCATTGCCGATGTTAAACCCCTTGGGCCTGATAGAAAAAATATTAATCATAAAGAGTCCTTTCTGAGAGTTTTATATAGTAATATGATATCATCTAAACCTTTATTTAGAATAGAATTATCAAAGTTTAGCATTTTTTCAAAAAAATCAAAATCCTGTTTGGTATCAACGGTGAGATGAACATTGCTGGCATCGATTTTTTCTCCCATTGATATATTTTGAAAATTAAATTGATCCTTATTCTTATAAAAAAATGAAGTAATGTGTTCGGTATGGTAACTGTCTTTGGTGTGATTCATATGATCCAGAAATACCTTGGCGTTGAAAATCTCTAAGCTAATTCCGTACGGAAAAGTTCTGGGCAACAGATTGGTTATGAAATCAAGCTGGTTTTCAAGAAATATCTTATATCCTTTAAGTAATAAATCGGTTTGCAAAAAAGGACTATCGCCATTGATGCGGGCAAATGAATTTAATTGGTAATATTGAATGCAATCACAAACCCTTTGGGCAACATTATTCAATTCGCCTCTGAAAATTTCAATGTGGTATTTTTTGGCAAGCTCTTCCAGAGGATCATCCAGCTTTCTATCAGAGGTTGCAATGATAGGGCGAAAAGATTTTTGACTTGCCAACGCTTTTAAAGGGAATTCAATCAGTTTGGTATGGTTGATTTCAAGTAATGCTTTTCCTGGAAGTCTTTGGGAATCAAGCCTCACCAGGATGATGGCTGGCAAAATCTCATTTATTTCATCGAAGGACTCGTTATGCGACATTCGTGACCTCATTATGCATGGTGATTTGGGGAATGAATTTTACTTTCGATGATGCGGGAAGGGACAGAAAAACAACCGCTTCGCATGGGAATGCCCGGGGTATGAAGATCACTTTCCTCTGAGATGACCAGTGGTAGGGTTACTTCGTCCACCACATCAATACTGGCGGGTGAATCATGTTTATCTGCAAGATGAAAATATAAAGGATATTCTCCGGAGCGAATTACATGATGGGCAGCAATTTCCAGCGTAACATCGCCTTCGGTGTCGGGCAATACAGGGTTGTCCAATAATATATGTTCAAAATTGGTGACGGTTTCCCTGGAGATGCCTGATTTAAGTGCAATATGAATTTTTACACCATCCATTATTTTAAATACTTTATAAGACATTTTAAAAAAAATTGATTCGCCAATTTTAAAGGATGGGCAGCTTTCACCGAGAGCATTGGTAATCTCAATTTTTGTAAATCGAATAGCGCCTTCGCCTCTACGCAATTTTTCGTTGTGAATATGGGTTTTTTCATCAATTTTTGTATTCTTGGAAATCTGGTTATAGTGATTTATAGTGGTATTGGTTTTGTCATCGATGATCAGTTTACCTTGATCGATTAAAATGCATCGCGGGCATAATTGCCTGATGGCCATCATGTTATGACTAACAAACAAAACCGTTCTTCCCTCTTTACCCACATCCTCCATTTTACCTAGACATTTTTTTTGAAAGTGAGCATCGCCAACAGCCAGTACCTCATCCACGATCAGTATTTCGGGTTCCAAGTGAGCGGCTACGGCAAAGGCCAGGCGGACATACATCCCGGAGGAATAACGTTTGACGGGAGTGTCAAGAAATTGTTCGATTTCCGCAAACGATACAATCTCATCAAATTTTTTTTTGATCTCAAGACGTCTCATTCCCAATACCGCACCATTAAGGAAAATATTTTCGCGTCCAGTTAGTTCCGGATGGAAACCAGTACCAATTTCTAAAAGACTGGCCACCCGTCCGTTTAATGTAATCTTTCCCATGGTCGGTTCAGTTATCCGACTTATCAATTTTAGCAAGGTTGATTTTCCTGCACCGTTGCGCCCGATAATACCCAGGCGCTCACCTTGGCCTATATTGAATGAAAGATTATTGACAGCCCAAAATTCCTCGCTGGTATGAAGCTTTTTTTTATTTGAAAAATTAAACGTGTTGGTGATTACATCCCTGAGGGTTGTATAACGTTCCCGGTTTTGATGTTTGATTACATAACGTTTGGATAAATTTTCAACTTTAATTATGGTGTTGCTCATATGACATCCGCAAAGTCTTTTTCGGTTTTACGAAAATACCATAACCCACTGATGAATATAAAAAATACGGTCAGTAAGGATGCTAGCAGTCCTGGTATATAAAGTGGAGTATTTCCTAAAAGCGCCCATCTGAATCCATCGATTACCCCTACCATGGGGTTTAAAGCATAAAGTAGCTTATAATTTTCCGGTACAATGTGACTGCTAAAACCTACCGGAGAAATATAGAGACCGAGTTGGATAACAAAAGGAACAACATAACGAAAATCCCGGTATTTTACATTAAGAGCACACAGAAAAAGTCCTGCACCGAGTGCTGCCATAAAGGTAATAAAAATAAAAAATGGAAGAAATAGAATATTTAGGCTGGGTGTAAAACGATACCAAATCATAACCATTATGAGGATGGAAAATGAAATAACAAAGTCAGCAAAACTGACTATGACAGCACTGGTGGGCATGACCAGGCGGGGAAAATATACCTTGGAAATCATATTGGCATTTCCTATCAAGCTATTACTGCTATCGAGCAAGGCGTTTGAAAAAAATTGCCAGGGCAACATGGCCGAAAAAACTAACAATGGGTAGGGGACTCCTTCGGATGGTAGTTTGGCAATTTTCCCAAATATCACGGTAAAAACGATCATGGTTAACAATGGCCGGATGATCACCCACAGAATACCTATTACGGTTTGTTTGTAACGTACCAATATATCGCGCCATGCGAGGAAATAAAAAAGTTCCCTGTAGTGCCATATATCTTTAAAATATTGCTTTTTGTTTTTTCCGGCTTCGATGATCAAAGTAAAATTTGTGTCTTGCAATAATAACTCCACCAAAGAAGTTTCACATGATCAGTTTGTTGTTATTCAAATAATAGGGCCAAATTTATTTTAAGATAAGTCTTTTTTTTGAAATTTAAAAACAAAGCACATATAATCGACTAAATCAATCAGGTTCTTCTTAAATAGAGATTAATATTTTCAAGTGTGATAAAAATTCGCTCTATGATTTTTTCATAGATGCGCCAGAGGGTATAACCTGCTTTGTATTTTTTCACTCTATTAAAAATAAAGATTAGTAAAAATTTATTGGCCTTGATGAATAATCCGTTGATAGATTCAAAAAATTTAAAAATAATGCCAAAGGCACTTGATTGCTCATCCTTGTATACAGTATTTATTTTTTTGAGATAATAAATTATCTCCTCGTGAGACATTTTAGACAGATTGGTTACCTGGTTCCAATCACCAGATTGGGTGATGTTTTCTTTGGAGAAATATCTCTTATAAAAATCTTGATCAGACTTTAAAAGACCTGATGAAATGATGTGATCATAAAGTTTTGATCCGGGAAAGGGTGTGGTTATGGTGAAAGCATATTGAATATTGGGATTGACCCGCATGGTTTTTTTAACCAATTCTATGGATTTTTCAACATCTTCACTGGTTTCATTAAATTGTCCCACTTGAATGGATACTGTTGGATGAATTCCGGCGTTGGTCAGTCGCTTGATGTTGGCAAGGATCATGTCAGAAGTGCAGTTTTTACCAATTTCTTTTAAGACTTTATCAGAACCGGATTCAATCCCAAGTCCCATGATGCGGCAACCGGTTTGTTTGAGTTCCAATAAGAGTTGGTTGTCAATTCTATCCAAAACATCGAATCTGGCGGAGAGGGAATAGTCAAATTTTAGATTCATTGCCTTGATACCATCAACCAATTCCAAGGCCCGCTTGGGGGTGGCCAAAACCAAGTCGTCAGAAAAATAAATAAAATTGGCATTGAATTGATCAATGGCATTTCGGGCCTCATCCAGCATGTTTTTTATGGAACGATATCTGGGTTTGCTATGATGGTAACAAAAATTACAGATAAACGGGCAGCCTCTTCCTCCATGAATATTAACCACCCGGTCCCTATATTTCCAAAAAATTGGTTGGGGAAAGTTGTGTGCATACCATTTCCCTATATGGAGCCATTCATTTTCAGGGAACAATTTATATGGGATGGGTGGCAGCGTATCCAGGTCTTTAATATATTTTCCAGGCCCGGTGTTGATTATTTTTCCATTTTTTTTAAAAACGATGCCCTGGAGAGTGGATACATCAGAATTGTTTTTTAAAGCAGTGATGAGTTCATGTAAAATAATTTCGCCTTCTCCAATAACCCCATAGTCTGCGCCGGTAATTTCCAGAGCAAACTCCGGAGTGGGAGATACCATTTGCCCACCTATTACCACTGGAATATCGGGAGCTTTGGTTTTTAGTAATTGGATTATTTGACCAATTTCTTTCAGCTCAGGATATAGTCCCCCGAGACCAACGATTAAAGGATTAGAAGCGATGATTTTATCAACTAGTTTTAAAGGACTGTCGTTACCTCTAAAGAGTATTTCCACTGGTTCATTTTTTTCCATTAAATAACCGGCCAGATAGGCAAAGGATAGGGGAAAGGTAAAGGCGATTTTCCTGGAAATCAGCACAATTTTTTTAGGCCCGCTATTTATGTTCAAATAAAAATCCTTTGAAAGCGGCAATTTCATGATCCGGTTTTATTTTTATTACTCCGCCGAGGGCATTGAATTGATATTTCAAGTTATATTGTTTTGCAAAAAAATTTAACAAAAGATTCTGGCAAATAATCCAGCAAGGGTATGAAGCATCATAAATGGAAGGGGGGACTTTTTGCAAAGTGAGCCGGTTTTGCGGACCGGCCATCAATAGGGTTCGGTCTATAATGATCCATTTGAAGTTGTAGGCCAGGAGGCTTTCAAGAGTGTGGAAAGGATTTTCCAAATAAGAAAGGACGCTGGATAAAAGCAGTACATCCGGGCGTCGATCATTTAAACAATCCGAAATATGTCTATAAAAATGTAATACCCCGTCTTCAAATTGTTTTTTTCCCGCTAAAAAAAAACTGTCTTGCTCGACTATGCACCATTCGAATAAATCCAGATTAGAAAAAGCATTTTTGTTTTGATAATAAAGGCTACCCAGTGATCCGCCGAAATCAAGGACGGATAACCTGGATGAGTTGGAACCTGCGATATCCTTTAGGATCTGGGTAAGTGGTTGGGAGTATTCATGCTGGTAAAAAAGCACCGAATCTCTCTCGAAGGCAGCTTTTCCTCGCTTAACTTTTTGTAATGATTTTTCAACCGCATTTAAAATGGTATTATGTTCGTATCCTGTGGATATGTTTTTGACCTCTTCCCACGACCGGTAATTGCCAAAATAGCCCGCTTTATCATTCTCTAAAATAAAATTTCTAATTTTCTTAATCAGGATTTTGGGAAGCAGGTACACGGGATATTTTTTAATTTTATCAAGCATGCCGGGAGACTTTATTTTTTCGTTAAAAAAATTAATTAGCTGCTTTCTGGCCGTCTGGTCTTCCGTGATGGAAAGATCGGATAAAATCATTTTTTCATGGGATAAGTCAATATCCATGGAGTGATCCATTTGACAGTGCTGACCAGAACCGTCAGTACCAATATTGCGAACCAGGGATTTGCTGGGAAATAATCCAAGTTTGTTTTTTAAAAATGTAGAGGCGTACCATCTTATTGCCCAAGAGTTATTAAGTCCCAGTATTTGCTCCTTGAGCATCTGAAGGTAGTTGGCACTGCCTTCAAAGTCAAAAAGTTCAACTAGTTTTTGATTAGTAATTTGAGTCAATAGTTCATAACCGTCTCTTTGAAATAAGGCCCATCTATCCTGCCAGGTTGCCCATCCCCAGCAATCAGACATGCGAAGGAAGTATTGAAAGAAGGCGCTTTTTACTTCTGGATAAGCATATCCATGAATAGCGCAAACTTTAGTTTCGTGTTCATATTTATCCAAGGCTTCATTCATAAACGTAAGAAAATAAGGTGATGTCAGCATATCATCTTCCAAAACGATAATTTTTCCGAATTGGTTTACGACTTCAGTGACCCCGGTAATGATCGATTCAGCCAGACCAAGATTTTTCTCTCTTTCAATGAAGTTAATTTCACCAAACCCGGAAATCGTTTTTAAATATTCCCGCAGAATTTTGATTTTTTCAAAATCGCTTTTATTCTTTGGCCCATCTGAAAAGATTAAAAGGGTGCTTTGATCGGCACCAATATTTTTCTTTAGTGATTCGACGGTGCGTTGAGTATGATCTAGACGATTATAGACAAATAAAGCGATTGGGGCGTTCATATGTTAAAAATTATGATGGACAAGCTTAACAGATGTCAATTTATTAGATGTGTCTTCTTGGGGTTGGCGCGTCGAGCTGTAGTTGTCTATATTTTTTGATAAATCAAAATAAATTTATTTAAATAAAACATAATATTTCAATATAACTAATTGTAATTACACAAATATTAAATATATTGATGAAATTTATAAGGATAAACTAGAATATATGTTATCATGATAAATAGGAGAAGCTTATGACCAAAGATATTGATATTCTTAATGAAAATAGTTGGTTGAAAACTGATTATGGACTTTTCAATAAGAAAGAAAATATAAAATTTATTAAATTATCCAATAGAGATTCACTGAAGGATGTCCTGCGAGTGATTACGCTTGTTCATCCAAAAGAGAAATTTGGAATTATTTGTTCTTCATTAAAAGAGAGAGATCTTATTTTACTGAAAGAGAAGCGAATCTCCTATTGTATTCCAGATTGTGAGATCAAGATTTTTTCAAGCAATGATCGAGAGGTTAAATCAAGTCCAATATTGGGGAGTTTTTTTGTAAATAAATTTGGCCCAACGTTGATTGTTTCTCCGACAGGGCTTGAGATAGTGGATACTGTTTTAAAATTGGATGAGCAAGAAATTCAAAAAAAACCATCTCAAATATCACATAAGTATGGTCTCTCTCAGCCTAAAATAAGTCAGATGATGACGGCCTTTGGAGTTAAAACACTTTTGCAGTTAAAAGAGAGTTTTCTTAATTTAGAGTTGTCTTGGTGGTATTATGCATTCGATCTATCTCTTACTAAGAGGAAGATGACACCTTTTAAAACAAAACAAACTAGAAAATATAGTTTCAAGAATAAGACTGGTGCTTCAGCTTTTATGGATAAGGTTGTTTTGTTGAAGAAAAAAAATATCGAAATTGAAATAGGAGGACTTGGTTATTTGAAAGCAATGGGTGTTTTAAGAATGTCAGAGTATGACGTTGTGGTAAGGGCGGATCAAATAGCTGATGTTGTGAATGCAATGGATTTAAGACCTGCCAAAAAAGGTGAAATTGAAAATCTTGTTTTTGTGACACCATTGATTGCGGGTATTCATAGCGAAAGATTCAGAACCAGAATTTCTAGCAGGGATGCGCGTATTCCTGAATATATTAGAGAACTCAATCTTCTTAGATATCTTTGGGGATTAAATTACGAGGAAGGAAGAGTTAAAGAAGAAAAAAAATCTCTTCTGGAGAAATATTTTAATGAGGCTCGAAAAAGTAATTATTGAAAAATGGAAAAAAGATATTGAGTTTTGTTTACCAGGATTACTTGATGCTATAGAAAAACAAAAATCAAAAACATTTCTAATTGGAGCTTGTATTTTTGATGTTTATCAAATGCAAGGTTGGTTAAAAAAATTTTCCAGGCGAACCGGTGATGCTGATTTTACCATTGAGTATCTTGGTAACTCCTCCGAGTATCAGGATGTTTGTAAGGATCTTCTTAAGCAAGGATATAGGAGGGATGATATTCATCCTTATCGCTATCATCCACAAAAAGTGAATGGTGTGTATGCTTATGTTGATTTTTTGACTTTTACTACGGACCCTTCTCTTGAAAAACAAGCAAAGGCCATGATGTCAGTTGGTGAAAGTTTTAATTTTGAAGGAATGGCCTTTGCGAAACATAATCCACTTCATGTTGAAAAAAATATTTATATTCCAAATCCTTTGGCACTTATCTATCTCAAGATGAGATCGTATTATCATAATCCAGAGAGGCAAAAAGATTTTGTTGATGTAGTGGAAGTGATCTTGCGAATTTCGATGGAGAGTAACATTATGAAGGATCTAAGAGACATAATGGAAAATCTAACTGAAGTTATAGTAAAACAACAGATCGAAAGAATGTGTCTCGATATTGAACGTGACAGAGGAGGCCTTTGGGATTTAGACAATATCAAAATAGGCTTGGATGAACGGGCCCTTCTCGATGAGTTTGAGTGGGATACAATTGCAACAACATTTGAGTTTTTTCGGATGAAAATTTTTAAGCCTTAGTGTTGTCTGATCACAGTGAAAGGCTACTCACATTCTTCAGAAGGCTTAGTGGATAATAGATCATAGGTTTGTCGTAAATCGGCTTCCGGCACTACCAGCTAAAATAATTCCTTTCCTAGATATCCTTTCTCTTTTAAATAATCATGTAGAGCATCTTCCCATCTTTTGGGAGAATATAATTTACTGATTTTTTCAGTTGATAAAGCACAATATCTTGGTCTCTTGATGACGGTGGGAAAATCTTTGGAGCTAATCGGGAGAACTTTTACATTTTTAAGACCCAGCAACTCGACTACTTTATTGGCCAATTCAAAATAGGTACATGCTCCTTGGCAAGCGAAGTGATAAATCCCGTATTCAAAGTCAGGAGTTTGAAGAATTTTTAACACGCATTTGACAACTTCTTGGGTATAAGTGGGAGATATAACTTGGTCGGTAACAAATTTGATTTCATGGTTTTCTCGTGCTTTGGACACGATGGTATCAATAATATTTATACCCTTACCTCCAATGCCCTGTGCGCCAAACACCGAAGCTATGCGGAGAATATAATATTTTTTATGATTAGCTATAATGTATTGCTCTCCTTTTAATTTACTATCACCGTAAACATTGATGGGATTTACCAGATCGGTTTCGCAGTAGGGCGTGGCTTTATCCCCATCAAAAACGTAGTCAGTGCTAAAGTGGATTAAAGGTATGGAGTGTTTATTGCAATACTTGGAAATGGGGTTTAAGGAATGGGCGTTAATCAGGAAAGCTTTGGACGGATTTTGTTCGCAAAGGTTGGTGTTGGTCCAAGCGGCACAGTTGATGACATAATCAACCTTATCCAGATGGTTAAACAATTCTTCTAACTCACTAGGATTTTCAAAATTTACTTCGTCAGAGTCGGTGGTAAGAGTGGTGTAAGATGAGTTGGCAGAAAGTGCTTTAGTTAGATCACTCCCCAGTTGTCCTTTGTTTCCTAAAATAAGAATTTTCATACTTAAAAGGTATATCCATTTTTAAAACATCTGTTGCGCATAAGGACCTCGTCTTATTGGTTTTAAGTTTATGACCCATGGTCGTTGAAGTAAATAGTTCGCAATTTCTTTTTTTAAGCGTATTAATCTATGCGTACCTACCCTTCCCGGAAAAGTCCGAGGGTGTGAAATTTATTTAAACCACATAAGTAATTGAATTCACACAAAGTGTAAGAAAAAAATATATGTTTTTATTACACTTCTTCCTTTTTGTGTAAGAAAAAATATGGTAAAATTCTTACAGGATAAATTATGAACAAAACTGTTAAACAAAAAGTTATAGATTGTATCCACCAGCATGGAGAGGGATGGGTTTTTACCACTAACGACCTGATTGATCTTGGAAGTGAAGAGGCAATTCATGTTACTCTTCATCGTCTTACAGGACGTGGAGAAATTAGTAGAGTTGCACATGGAATATATTATTTTCCTAAGCAAAATGAATTATTAGGAACGATGCCTCCTGACGTCCGTTCTGTCGCTAAAGCTTTAGCTGAAAAATATCAAATAAGAATCCAACCATCTGGTGCCTATGCAGCTAACCTACTCGGGTTGTCTGAGCAAGTCCCTGCAAGAGTGGTGTTTCTCACTGATGGTGAGAACAAAAAAATTAAAATTGGAAAAATAGATCTTATTTTTAAAAAAACGACTCCTAAAAATATGACAATGGCAGGAAAAATTTCCGGACTAGTTGTACAGGCCTTAAAGTATTTAGGGAAAGAGTATATTGATGAAAAAAAAATCAATATCATTAAAAAAAAGCTTAGTGTTATTGATAAAAAAATTTTAAAAGAAGATTCTAGATTTGCACCTGTTTGGATAAGCAAAATTATTAATACAAAAATTGTGTAAGGATCAAATGGATAGGTTTTTAGATTTGTCAGAAGAAAATAGAATTGCAATTTTTAGCAAATAAGAGGTTGATATAGGTCTTTCAGAAGATTTAATCGAGAAAGATTTTTGGGTTTGTTGGATACTAAAAAAACTCTTTGAATTAGATCATATTCAAGACAACTTCACTTTTAAAGGTGGAACTTCATTATCCAAAGTCTATAAAGTCATTAATAGATTTTCTGAAGATATTGATATCTCGGTTGAACGAGCCTCTTTGGGATTTAAGGATAATAAAGAACCTGCGAACGTTGGGCCTAGGCAAGCAAAAAGATTAATCGAAGAGTTGGGAATTGCTTGCAAGAAATTTGTCCAAGGTGATCTCTATGGCCGACTAAAAAATGTTATCGAATCTAAGCTTGGCCTAAAAGGCTGGAAGCTAGAAATTGATGAGGAAGATAATGACGGCCAGACAATTCTTTTCATGTATCCCAAATTAACGGCCAAATCTTCTGAATACATAAAACCAGTTGTGAAGATTGAGCTAGGTGCTAGATCAGATCATTGGTCAGTGAGTATGCACAAGATTTCACCTTATATTACCGAAATTTTACCATCACCACTTAATCAAATGGATGCTGAAATATGAGTTTTAAATATAGAGAGGACCTTTTTGGAAAAGGCCACAATCCTGCATAAATATTCGCATTATCCTAACGATAAAAATGTTCCAGAAAGACAGTCTAGACATTTTTTTGATTTCTACTGTCTTTTGAATTCAGTTGGGAAAACCAGGGCACTAGAAAATGAAGAGCTTCTTGAAAAAGTTGCGGCACATAAAAATATCTATTTTAAAGCTGCTTGGGCTCAATATTTAACTGCAAAAAAAGGAAGTTTAAGACTTGTTCCAGAAGAAAAAGTTATGAAGGCTATGGAAGCAGATTATAAAGCGATGAGAGATATGTTTGCGGGTGATGTTCCTTCATGGGATACCATAATTAAGTTGATAAGCGCTTTTGAAAAAGACTTTAATTATTCAGAGAAGAAGAAATAAATTAAAAGTATCTTGTCACCAAAATTATCCTTTTCCAGGAGACTTAATTTGTCCATATTTTAGGCCTAAAATATGGACAAGATGAAAGAAAAAATTGCCACTTCTATTTTAAAAAGAATCAAGAAAATGCCCGATGGAGCGGTCATTACTCCAGATTCATTTCCCGAATCCTGGTCGAGGAAGGCAATCACAAGAGCCCTCTCTAGATTGCAAAAAAAAGGGGTCATTGTACGTTTACAAAATGGGATATATTCCAAGTCTAAAGAAACGAGACTTGGTCCTGCTTCATCTTCTCCTATCGAAATAATTTCTATGAAAATAGAGCAAAGTCAAGACAAGTGCCTTGGGGGACTCTGCCTTTACAATAAATTGGGGCTGACAACCCAAATACCATCAGTCATAGAGGTTTTAAATAATAAATCCAGTTATAACACAACGCTTGGCAACACTCGGATTCGATATGTTCGGATCAGGCCCAGAATAACAGAGCAGACAAAAAACTTAATACTAATTTTGGAAGTAATAAAAAATGTTAAATTGATTATGGATTCAGAGCTGAAGACAACAGTACGCTGGATTTTGCAAGTGATTAAAGGTCTCAATAAACAAGAAAGAAAGCTTCTTGTTGCCGTCTCCATGGATTATCCTCCTCGTGTATGTGCAATACTGGGGAATATTCTTTCTTCCATTGATCGGTCTCTTTCAGAAAAGCTAAGGAAGGGCCTTAACCCTAATAGTGTTTATCGGGTCGGGGGAATTGCTGATAATCTGAAGGATTCAAAAAAGTGGAGACTACAAAATGAATCTGCATAAAAACCCTGAAGAATTTCGTGCTGCAATTTTAGGGGCGGCAAAGAAATATTCCATTCAAGAGCATATGGTTGAAAAAGATTATTGGATCACGGTTGTGCTTCATAATTGATCGAAGTCTAGTTTTTCCGATAGGGTTGTATTCAAGGGTGGAAGATCGCTTTCAAAGGCCTATAAAATAACTCAACGATTTTCTGAAGAATGTGACTTGGCCCTAATACCAGGTGAAGAAACTGCAAATCAAATTAAAAACCTGATTACCAAGATCGAAAAAGCAATAGTATCTACTCCGTTTGAAGTGGTGAAAGAGCATCCATTAATCAGCAAAGGTTCAAAATTCAGAAAAACAGTTCTGGCAGCCTTGGAGAATACATACAACGATTCATTCAAATTGCTTTTGTTCGAGAGTGCCCCAGAGATTTGGTCATATGAAGCGTCACTTGCTTTGATAGGTGAACGGCTTAAAAAATATGATAAGTGAAAATGAGTTTTGCCAGAACTTTTAGGACTTCTTTCAAAAAACCGTTTTCCAAACTAGCTTGTAGTCATTTGTAGTTTTTCTCCCTTTTGAGTAGAATAATACCAAGAGCTTTGCATCAATCTTTGATATGGATATCGGAGAAGGCCCGCGAGATCATAGGTCTTAATCAAACGGATTTGAAGGGTATGACTCAACCAGAAGTTTCAAAAATCGAAGACGAGATCGAGTCAATTGCAATATATGGGTAAAAATATTTATAGATCAGTTAAAAGATTAATAAAACCCAACTTAGAAGGTATATCCATTTTCGAAAGTTGGCCACAATTGATCTTGCTCTGACAAGAGTGGAGACTTGGAAGGCCAAGGAATATTTAGCGTTAGATCATTCCATATAATACCGGCATTGTGGGCGGGAGAGTAGAAATTGTCTACTTTGTAAAGAATATGGCAGTCGTCAGATAAAGAACAAAATCCGTGGGCACAGCCTTTGGGTATTAATAGTTGTTTATGGTTGCTACTGTTAAGTTCAATAATTAAATGTTTTTTAAATGTAGGAGAGTTTTTTCGAAGATCGACAACAACATCAAAAATTGTTCCTCTTGTAACTTTTATTAACTTTGTTTGAGTCATTGGTTCGGTTTGAAAATGTAATCCTCTGACGGTTCCTTTATTTGAGGTAATCGAATAATTATCTTGTATGAAATCAAAGTTTAAACTATTTGCTGAAAATCTTTTTTGGCTATAACTTTCTTGGAAAGAACCTCTGGGATCAGAAAATACTTGAGGGATGATTATTTTAACGTCGGGGATTTGTAAATTAATGATTTCCATAAATTATGACACCTATTGTTTTTTAATAACTGAGTTGATCCAAGAGGCATTTTCAATATACCAATGAACAGTTTTTTTTATGCCGTCAGAAAAAAGAGTTTTGGGTTGCCATTGCAATTCTTTTTTCGCTTTATTAAAGTTAATGGCATATCTCCAATCGTGTCCCTTTCTGTCTTCAACAAAAGAAATGAGCGATTCAGGTTTGCCAACTTGTTTGAGAATGGTTTTAATCACATCAATATTTCTCATCTCGGAATTTCCGCCAAAGTTATACACTTCACCTTTTCTTCCTTTTAAAAAGGCCTGCCAGATTCCTTCGCAGTGGTCATCAACATAAATCCAATCACGAATATTTCTTCCATCGCCATAAACGGGTAATTTTTTGTCATTTAAAGCGTTATGAATCATAAGTGGAATTAACTTTTCAGGAAATTGATAAGGGCCATAATTATTAGAACAGCGAGTGATGAGGACATCCATTTTGTAGGTTTCGTGATAGCTTCTTACCAGCAAATCGGAAGCAGCTTTAGAGGCACTATAGGGGCTGCTGGGAGCGATCGGGGTGGTTTCACAAAAAGCTGGATCAGCCTCTTTGAGTTGGCCATAAACCTCGTCCGTACTGATATGAAGAAAACGGATATCGGATTCCCCGAGTCTTAGGGCCGCATTTAAAAGATTCAAAGTTCCAAGGACATTGGTTTCCACAAAAATATTGGGATTAATAATGGAATTATCCACATGACTTTCAGCTGCGAAGTGGATAACGCCGCTAATGTTTACTTCTTTGAAAATAGTTTCAACAACTTCTCTGTTTCGAATATCACCTTTGATAAATTTAAAATGAGAATTGGTGGCAATATCATTTTCGATAGTAGGGTAGTGGCCGGCATACGTCAGGGCATCCAGTATGATAAAATTATAATTTTTATTGAAAGCAGCGATTGTCTTTAGGAAATTTGCTCCGATAAATCCGGCACAACCGGTAAGTAAGATGGTTTTCATTGTTATAATTCCTTAAAATTCTTTTAGTATATTCATTAAATATTCTTTGTAATAACTGGTTGGAATCTGAGCAATATTTTTTTGGTGTTGCTCAATAGTTATGAATTGGTTTCTTAAGGCGATCTCTTCAAGGCATGCCACCTTGAGTCCCTGTCTTTGTTCCAGTACTGCGATGTAAGAGCTTGCTTCCAGTAATGATTGGGGAGTACCAGTGTCGAGCCATGCCATTCCTCTATTTATGACTTCAGCCTTAAGAGTTCCTTCATTAAGATAAGATTTGATTAAGTCAGTAATTTCTAATTCGCCTCTTTGGGAAGGAGTTATTTCTTTGGCTCTCTTACAGGAAGTCCCATCAAAGATATAAAGACCCGGAATCGCAAAATTAGATTTGGGGTTAGTGGGTTTTTCTTCTATCGATAAAACTTTACCACTTTGTTTATCAAATTCTACAACGCCATATCTTTGTGGGTCAGTTACTGGATAAGCAAATACATGTGCTTTGATATTTTGTTTATTGTTAATTTGATTGTTAACTGCAACCCTGAAATTATTAAAATCACCGTGAAATAAATTATCTCCTAAAATCATCATGGAGTGATCGTGATTGATAAATTGTTCACCAATTATATAGGCTTGAGCAATTCCTTTGGGTTCTTGTTGGATTTCGTAGGAGATGTTGATTCCTAAATTGTTGCCTGTTCCGAGTAAATTTTTAAAATGGGGAATATCATGTGGAGTTGATATAATTAATATTTCCCGAATATCCATCATCATCAGAAGGCTAAGGGGGTAATAAATCATAGGCTTATCGTAGATAGGTTGGAGTTGTTTGGTGATAATTTGTGTAATCGGATAAAGGCGGCTACCTGCGCCACCAGCTAAAATAATGCCTTTCATCGCTTACTCCCTGGGTCTATTCGAAATGACAAAGACAAACTAGCACAGAGAAATATATAAGGAAAGAATGTGCATAGCAGAAAACATATTATTTTTGAAAATATGCTATGAAATGATGTATGATCGGCGAAATTAAAAAACAAGGTTGACGCTTATGCGAGGGATGTTTGTATGCATACTAGAAAGATTGCAGTAATCGGGTTGGGATATGTTGGGTTACCAGTTGCTGTTCATCTTGGTATGAAAAATAAAGTTTTTGGATTTGATATAAATTCCAGACGAATAGATGAGTTAAAAAAAGGAAAAGATAATACGCTTGAAGTCGAGGATGATCTGCTTATAAAAACCAACGTGCTCTACACATGTCACTTGGAGGAAATTAGATCTGCCGATTTTTTTATTGTGACTGTACCAACTCCGGTTGATGATGCCAAAACCCCGGATCTGACCCCTATGATCAAGGCTTCCGAAAGTGTCGGAAAAGTTTTGAAAAAAGGTGATATAGTCGTTTATGAATCAACTGTCTATCCTGGGGTTTGTGAAGATATTTGTATTCCTATTTTAGAAAAATTTTCAGGACTGAAGGGGGGAATTGATTTTAAAATTGGATATTCTCCAGAAAGAATTAATCCAGGTGATAAAGAGCATACTTTTACCAAGATCAAAAAAGTTGTTTCAGCCCAAGATAAAGAGAGTCTTGATATTGTTGCAAATGTTTATTCTTCAGTGGTAACCGCGGGAATTTTTAAAGCATCTTCAATCAAAGTCGCCGAAGCTGCCAAGGTAATTGAAAATACCCAGCGGGATATTAATATTGCTCTGATGAATGAACTGGCGTTGATCTTTGATAAAATGGGCATTGATACCCATGAAGTATTAGAAGCAGCTTCTACCAAATGGAATTTTTTAAAATTTTATCCGGGGCTGGTTGGCGGACATTGCATTGGCGTTGATCCTTATTATTTAACGCATAAAGCAATTCTGCTTGGGTACCATCCTCAGGTTATTTTATCTGGTCGAAAAATTAATGATGAAGTTGCTAAATTTGTGGCTGAAAAAACTGTGAAGTTAATGATTGGTCAAGGACATAAAATTAAAAATGCCAAAATTGGGATTCTTGGTTTGACCTTTAAAGAGAACTGTCCTGATCTTAGAAACTCCAAGGTTTTTGATATTATAACAGAGCTTCACGATTTTGGTGTTGATGTTCAAATTTATGATCCGTGGATAAATCTAGATGAACTGGATGAAAAATTTAAAAAAATATTTATTTCATTTGATAAAATGGAAAAATTAGATGGGATTATTCTAGCCGTATCTCATAAAAATTTTAAAGAACTTGGTCCCAAGGATTATATGAAGAAAATAAATCCATGTGGAGTCTTCGTTGATATTAAAGGTGTTTACAATAAGGACATGTTTGAATCATTTGATGGATCTTATTGGAGACTTTAATGCTCAAAAGGATTGTTAGGAGAATTTCGTTTTTTTCAGGTGGGTCTTTGTTTTGATTTAAGGGAATATGAGTGAAAATATTGTTTTTGGTTGAAAGAAACTTATATTATAAATTTTATGGCCCGATCATAGAAGGATTGTTAAAGTGTGGATGTGAAATTCATTTGCTTCATCGATATGATCAGACGACGTTAAGTTATAAAAACCAGAAGATGTTTTATTATCCTTTTTTGAGCCAGGTTCCGCAATTTTCTAAAAAAGTGGAGTTTGTTTCGATTTTTAGGACAAACGAAGAGATCGTTGAATATATTAAAAAATTTAACATTGAATATGTTTTTTCACTTAGTTCGCGCGGACAGTATAAGATAAAAAAAACGATGACGAAGTGGTGTACTGTACAACACGGAGTAGACTCATTTAAAGAAAGGAGTTTTGATAGTGATTTCTTTTTTGTATATTCCAGAAATTGGATAAGAGCAGATATATTTAAATACAATGAAGATGTTAAGATAGTTGAAGTAGGAATGTATTATTGTGAAGAATTTTCGAAGGGTAGTGTTGCTCGTAAATATAATCTAGATGAGAATAAAAAATATATATTTTTTGTGCCATTGCCGGTTAACACAAGCAGTGCTTACACGTTTATAAAGGGAGGTTTAAGAAGATTTTGTTTAAATAAATTTTTAATTAAAAATGAACTTGAAATTTTAAAGTTTCTTAAAAGTGAACTGCAGGGGCACGGATATGAGATTATTGTAAAATCAAGGTTTAAAAGATTTCTTTCTGAAGAATATAATAAATTTGCAAATATTTTTTATGACGAAAGTTTTTACCCAAGTTCTGTAAATGAGCTGCTGAGTACATCAGAGGCGACGATTGTGAATTTTATGCCGGGAGCTATTTCAACAGAAGCATCATTTTATAATAAAAAATTTATTTTTTTAAATTATCCTAAATATAACAGTGAGGTTTTTTCTCACGCTGATAATTATATTAAAGATATTTATTTCCCAGGGCCCAAGGAAGATTTCATTCATCTTTATAGTAATAAGCAAGCTCTTTTAAATTCCATCTTGGGAAAGAGTTATTATGATTCTAGCGATTATAGACTAAAATTTATAGGCTCAAATAAACAAAGCGGAGTAGATATTATTATTGATAAAATTTTAAACATGAATATTATTTAATCTGGTTTAATTTATTGAGAGGATCTATATATTTAATTTTTTTTTTAATGAACGGGGTTAGGAAAATCTGGCGTTTCATTCCAGGGTAAACTTTTTTTGAAATTTTGTTAAAACTATTAATAGTATTCCATTTATCAGGGTTTTTTGAAGCGATATGAAAAATATAAATATTTCCGAAAGGATCGTCATTCCAATCAATATGTAAAGTTTTAAATCCATGCTTGTTGAATAATGCAATCACGGCGTGAGGGGAAAATCTCCAATAATCACTAAACGTTTCACGGCAGTGAAATGCTTGAATAAAAGGAACAATTGTAATAACAATGTCCCTGGAAATACTGCACAGATTTGATATTGCTGTTTGGGTATCAAAAATATGTTCTAGAACAGTGTGGGTAAGTACTACATCATATTTTTGATATAGGTCATGATTTTTATCAATGGGTTTGGATAGGTCAAGGACAATATCGTTATCAAGTTCTTTAATATAGTTAGTTATTGTATAGGACCGGGCATTAGAAAAATATTCCTTATAAGTTTTATGTTGCTTGTCTTGATCTTTTCCTCCGCTAATATTAGCGATATCGCCTGTAAAATTATGGGCGACTGTTGAAAGAATTTGATTGGACCAAAAACGTGCATTATGCTCAAAGTTTTTTTTACTCCAGAGTCCATGAAGCAAAGTTAAAATTTGCAGTAGAAGATTTTTAATAATTTTCATTACGAATTTCTTCTTTTTTCTTATCGTTATATGCCATTTTCTGAAAAGTTAAATTATTAAGCATTAGGTGATCATATGTTCCTTGGTCAATTATTTGTCCTGCGTGAAACATGTAAATTATATCACATGTTTTTACGGTGCTTAGGCGGTGTGCAATAATTACTATGGTTTTTTTATTCGATAATTGTTCTATGGAGTTCATAATATTTCTTTCGGTGATTCCATCTAAGGCGCTCGTTGCTTCATCAAGAATTAAAATTGGTGTGTCCTTGTAGAGAGCTCTTGCTATGCCGATGCGTTGTCTTTGTCCCCCACTTAGTTGTACCCCGGATTCGCCTATTGTTGTCCATTCCTTTTTGGGCATTAAGTCAACATGGGCTTTTAAATCAGATAAAAGAATAGATTGTCTGAGTTTTTCTAGATCAATTTTATCTTTCTCTATTCCTAAAGCAATATTTTCGGCTAGTGAAGTGTCAGATAAAAAAATAGTTTGAGGGACGTAGCTAATAATATTTTGCCAGGATTGTACATTTTTTGGGGTTATTTCTAAATTATCACAAAATAAATGGCCAGATTTAAATTGTAAAATGCTTATTAAAATATCTGCAAGGGTAGTTTTCCCAGCCCCTGAGCTACCAACAAAGGCAATTTTGCTGTTGGCTTTAATCTTTAGTGAGATATTATTAATAGCGTTGTGTGGTACATTTGGGTAACTGAAAGAAATGTTGCTAAATGTAATTTCTTTTTGAAATGGTATAGTAGAGATAATTTTATCTGTATTATCAGCGGTATCTGATAATAGATTTGCTTCTTTTAGATCGAGATAAATATTATCGAGGGCGTTGCTGTTTGATTTCATAGAAGAGACGCTACTAAAAACTTGCTGTATCGCTGGCATCATTTTGTAGCCAGTGATGGTGAAAATTGAAAGAGTTGGTAAAATTGTTTCAATGGATTGACCTGTATTTACAAGATAAGCGACCATTAGGCATAAACCACCAAACGCAATTGTTTCTAAAAGAAATTTAGGAGATTGAGCAATAACTGCGCTTGTCGTAAGGCAGGTAGCCAGCTTTTCTGAAGAGGTTTTAAAATTGCGATAAAAGCTATCCTCAATATTTAGAACTTTAATTTCTTTAATTCCGCGAAAACATTCCCCCATAAGATCATATCTTTTTTGATTTTCACGAGACTGGGTTTTACCATTTTTAGTTAGTATCCCTTTTACAAAAAAATAAATAAAAACATATATAAAAGCAAGAAGACTTATGATGATAATAGTAAACTGGAAGTTGGTTAAAAATAAATTAACTATTAGAAAAAGAGATATTATTAATTTAGCATTCAACTGTAACAAGGGGATAAAAATACCAGAATATATTCGAGTCGTTTCACCATGTACATTGTTAATTAATTTAGAACTATTGTTAAGCGTGTGAAAAATATAATCTTTTTTTAAATAAAAATTAAATAGATTTACGATCAAGCTGTTACCAAGGTGCATGCTGAACCTTGTAATGCTTAGGTTCGCATAAAAAGATGTAATGGATGAAGTTACAATTATAAAAAAAATAAGAATAGACAATGTTCCGATGGAGTTGCCGCTACTGTATAGGCTGGTAATTTTCAAGACTTCTCTTAGAAAGAAATTTTGATTAATGTTGTTCGGATTTGTCATCAGATAAATAAATGCTGAAATAGATAATACAGTAATAATCTCTAGTGCAGCCATGATAAATATGTAAATCTGGAGGATTAGTATTTTTCTTTTTTGATGCTTTGATAAAATCGAGAATAGTTTTTTGAGCATTGTTATTACCGGATCAAGAGTGAAGTGATTTTATTACAAATAAAGCGAATAGGCCAGACCGCTAATCAGAACTTGTTTAGAACTTCAATTGTGTGAAGAATATCATCTACGGTGTGAGCGAATGATATTGGCAGGCTGAGTGTGGTGCGATGAATTTCCTCGGAAATGGGATATGCTTGTTTTAGACAAGTTAAAGACTTGAATGCTTCCTGGTGATGTGGTGGTATGGGGTAATGGATTTCTGTGGAAATACCGTGTTCTAGTAAATATTTTTTTAAAGAATCTCGTTTGGGATGTCGGATATTATAGATGTGATAAACGTCATCATTTTTACTGGAAATATGAGGTTTGATAAAATCTGATTTAAGATGATTATGATAGAGGGAGGCCAATTTTTTCTTATGGTTATTAATTTCATTAAGATGCTTAAGCTTAACAGATAAAAAGGCTGCTTGAATTTCATCGAGCCTTGAATTGTAGCCAATTATTTTGTTAAAATACTTCTCATGAGATCCATAATTTCTTAGAGTTTTGATTGTCATGTCATGGGATTTGTTTTTTGCAAGAATTGCTCCGCCGTCGCCAAGAGCACCAAGATTTTTGGTTGGATAGAAACTAAATGCACCAAAATCACCAAAAGTTCCAGCCTTTCTTTCTAGATACTGCGCACCATGTGCCTGGGCACAGTCTTCAATCACTTTTAAATTATATTTTTGAGCGATTGCTTCGATAAAATCCATTTCACATACTTTTCCATAAAGATGTACGGGAACAATTGCCCTGGTTCTGGGGGTAATATTTTCTTCAATCTTAGAGGGATCAATATTATAGGTGTCTAGCCTGGGTTCAACCAGGACAGGTATTAATTGGTTTTGCAGTATTGAAAGGATGGTTGCAATATAGGTATTTGATGGAACTATTACTTCTGAGTGAGAAGGGAAATTACAAGTTTTTAATGAAATGGTGATGGCGTCTAATCCTGAAGCGACGCCGCTACAAGAAATATTATTATGGTACTGGGAAAAATCCTCTTCAAACTGCTTAACTCTTTCACCAAGGATATACTGTCCTGAGGCGATTACATCGATGGAGGATGTTTTTAATTCTTCAATAAAGGGTCGATTCACTTCTTTGAGATTTTCGTAATAAATCACTTATACTCCTCGTAAACATAATCAGATGCATCGTATTCGTGTGATGAGAGGATTAATAGAATTGACTTATCCAGATTGGGTTTCATTGTGTGCCAATCTTCTGGTTGTAATACCATACATTCGGTAGGAGATGTTAGACATATGGTTTTTTCTTCAAGGTTGTTTTTATAAAAAATCTCACATTCACCAGAGAGACAAATAATTGCTTGAGTAGCTTCTTTGTGGCGGTGTCCACCTCTTAGAATATTTTTGTGTGTGTCGTAGATGTAATATACACGTTTGATTTGAAAGGGTAGTATTTTTTCGATGACGGTAAGCGAACCACGATTGTCACTCAAAGTTGGAAGTGTGATAATGCTGGCCATCGATACTGTCCCTTGTTGTTTTGTTAAAAAAAAAGTAATCTTGTACAAATTTTAAATTGCGACTATATTGCTGAAAGTGCTTTTATTCAAGAAATATATGGGGTAAACGCATGGATAAGGATAAGATTTTGCAAAAATATGATAATGATCTGACGATTATATTGCCACTGTATAGTAGAGATAAGTTTACCTTGCGTTGGTTTTTATATGCATCTAGCCAAAGATGTCCTTTTAAAATTATAGTTGCTGATGGATCAAAAAATAAATTTTTTAAAAATAAGATTGAATATTTTTCTAAAATGTTAAGAATTGAATATCAAGAATATCCAGAGGATCAGGGTTATTTTGATTATTATAGGAAAATGAGTTTAGCTTTAAAAAAGGTTGAAACCAAATATGTTCTTCTGGTAGATAACGATGATTTTTTAAATTTTGATAGCTTATATGAGAGCATTATTTTTTTAGAGAATCATCCAGATTACGCTTTATGTGGAGGTAAAGTTAATAATTTTTATATTAAAGGAAAATGCTTAGATGGCCACGCGGGATTGTATGGCGATAGAAGTTATTTTTATAACTCCGTATACGAAACGGCTACGTCCGTGGAAGATGAGCATGATTTTGAAAGAGTTCGGACACATATGGCTAAATATGTGTCTAATTTTTATGATGTTCACCGTACTGTTGTATATCAAAATGCTTTTGATAAACTCGATGAAATAAAACTGCATGATATTTTTTTAGCTGAATTGTTTTTATCAAACTATGCCTTATTGTTTGGGAAAACAAAAAAGTTAGATATTTCTCATTTGAGTCGTCAATCAAATCCTCCGAGTTCATGTGCTCAAGGTGAAAAATTAAAAGGCAATGGAATGATGGTCAGACTTTTAGCGACTACATGGTCAGACGATTTAGATAAATATTGTAGAACTTTGGCATTGCAAATCAGTATGAAAAATACAGATGATGAGAAGTATTTATTTATCAAGAAAGGGTATGCGGACTATTTGAAATTATGTCTGCTTGGTTCGTTTTATAAGCGTTTTGTGGGGATATTCATTTCGATTAAAGGTTTTGTTATTGAAAAATTTAAGCTAAAAAAATATATGAGTAGCGATTTATTACCCTATATTAAATATAGAATATTTTACCGATTTTCTATACATTATAGCCAAGCAAAAAAGTTGAGTCTTTTTTTAAAAGAAGATAAAAAAGTTTGAATCTTTATTAGATAACCTGAAATAATTTATTATTTTATGCATTTTTCACGTCACTAATATTTTAAAATTTATTTGAGTAAAATAACTACATAACCCCACTCTTATCCTTGATAATTTTAAGAGGAGATGTTTGTTATATAAATGCCAGACTATTTAATTTTTTGAAAGTCAATTTTATTTTTAGTGGTAATTGGTTAAGAAAATTAAGATTTATTAAATTTTCACTTTTATTTTTGAAAATATTAAGTACATGGTTACAATAATTTCTTATTAACTTTTTATCGGAGAAAAATATGATAAAAAAAACTTTTTTAATTTCTGGTTTATTAATTATTGCTCTTTCCGTATTTGCCTATGAAAAAGGACTTTATAGATTTGTAGCACCTGTTATTGATCAGTTGACGGCCGTGGAAGATTTGAGTGATATAGGGACAATAGTTTATGATATTACGGATGATACATTTTATGGGAAAACAAGAGATGGTTTTGAAGCAATCAGTAGGGAGGCAAGCATTACTCCCCAAACTTGCTATTTAAAAGATGTTAGAACAGCTACCACGAATGGTGGTAGCGCTACAACTTCCTATACCGACAGGGTATTAAATACCGTTACCGGTGACTGTGGATTTGTAACTTTGTCAAACGGCTCTTCGGGGACAGGAGGGACGAATACTCAATTCCAGATCCCAGCTGGAAAATATGAGGTTGTGGCATCGGCTCCTTGTTACCAATGTGAGGCGTTTCAAACAAAACTTCAGAACATTACTGATACAGCTACTATTGAACTTGGATCATCTGAATATTCAGAAAATGGAGCTGGTTTGAATTACCAAACTAATTCAAGATTAGAAACGAGTTTTACATTAACTTCTAGCAAAACGTTATCTTTGCAACAGATTGCATTCTATGCAAAAGTAACGGATGGCTGGGGTTCCGCTGCAAACCTCGGTGGTAATAGTGTATATGCCCAATTAAGAATTACAAAAATTGAATAATTATTGAAAATAAAAACGGATATCGACATAGTAATCCGTCATCGGTATTCCAGTATTCAATTGGAGTACCGATAAAAAGATTAATGAGTAAATATTTATTCAGATGCTGTGTAAAAATGGCCGGAAGTTTAATCAGATTAAAAAAAATCGTATTCTATAGTTTTTGCAAAAATTTAGGGCAAAATTCCCTTCTGTGTTTCAACAACAAAATCAATCTCCCCTTTTCCACGCCAATAGTAGATCTCTCCAAATTTATTTCTTAAAAGATGAAACATGTAAGTCTCAAACCTCTTTCCCGAATCTCCACCATTTTTGGTGATGATCGATTCTCGAAGTCCATTATCAATCGGGTAATATTTTTTAGGCCAGACTTGTGTCTTTTTTCTGAATAAGTGAAATAAGGACATGCATGAATAAGGTAACACGACTCAAACGCATCAAGATAGGTTTTTACTGTATCTGCAGTGGTCTCAAAACTTTTGGCAACATTTCTAAGACTAAGTTCCGAGCCGGCTGACTCAAAAACTGTTTTTGCAACTTGCATAAGCAGCTTGGTTGATCGTGCAGCGACCTGTCTTCTAACATCTCTCTCAATAATGCCACTAAAATACTCTTTAAGTAGCCGCTTGGGATTTGCAACACTTAAGGCCAGAGGAAATCCCCCCTCTTTAAGATAATCTTGGAAATTTCCATTTTTAAATTGCTGATATTTACCAAAACTAAATGCATTCATTTCAATCGAAATGTGTCGTCCAGTAAGGGCAAGGCCCATCTTTCCCGCTAAAAGACGAGAATTTGATCCACTGATAATGAAGTATCTCTTTTGCTTTGCCACTTCTCCCACATATCCACATTTCGAATCTCATCAAAAAAGTAATAACCATTTTTAATACCTAACTCACCCTCTTGATAAGAAACTATTGCATCAAGTAGATGGTTATCGAGTATATTACTTAGGCGTGGATCTTCAAAATCGATATACAATGAGCGATCCTTAATCTGAAGGTAATCAATAATCTGTTTCATAAAAACAGACTTTCCACATCTTCGCACTCCCTGAATTACTGTTACAAGATCACGTCTTAGCTCAATACAAGGTAAAGAGTCCCGAGGAATTCCAGTTTCCCAATCGGCTTCTTCCGCAAGTATTTTCTTAACAACTTGAATGTATTTTTCATCCATAATATTAATACTTTAACCCAAAAATTGGAAAGTGTCGAGTTTGATCGACACTTTCTAATTTTATAATTTTTGCAAAAATTTACTGCTCATATCTATTTCATCAAACAACTTGTTATTAGCAAGCCCAAAAACACCCGTTTTGTTCTTACTAATTAACCCTTTTTTCTTTTGATTTATTCGATGAATAAGCGACCTTGCATTCGGCTCAAGCAACGTTGTATCGCTTCTGGAATCTTCGTTTTTTACATCATCCAAAGCGCCAAGCGTTTTAGGATATCGATCTTGCAAATATTTTTATATTTCAACAATTTCAGAGCGTGAGCAGTTTTTTATCTCTTCATAAAGAACAGGGATTTCACTACTGCTTTTATCGAGAGTACATAGTAAATTCAGTTTCTGTGCGCTACTGACAAAGAAGTGAAGGAAATTTTTATCACTCTTAAAATAATCAATCGCAAGAGAGGCATATTTTAGCGAGGTTAAAATACATCCAAGGCGCTGATACTGGCATTTTTTTTTAATGAGTTATTTTGAGACATTTCCTTGGCGGAATTTATTCTCATTTCTTCAAATTGCTGCCTAGTGTACATTTGATTGTTCTCCTATCAAGTGTTAAGTTGTAACATTAGCCGAATTGGATATTAAGTCAACTAGGGATTCCAGCTTTTTTGTCAATATGCCTACCTCCTTGAAGTTTTTATGATATTGACAAATGAATTAATATCAGGTTAATAGGTTGCGGCAGTATCCTGTTTGCAAGAGAAATTAATTATGAAAGTATTTTTGGCTGATCTGGTTCATTCCTATGTTCCGGCTGTGGGGACTAGTTATGAAGGAGGAAATGAGGCTGGATTTGTGGTTCCCTACGGAATTGCGAGTATAGCTTCTTATGCAAAAAAAATTTTTGGTAGTGCAATAGATGTTTCTCTTTATAAATTTCCTAACGATTTACTGCAAGCATGCGCTGATTGCATGCACCCCCCAGACGTAATAGGGTTTTCAAATTATGTTTGGAATAGTCATTTAAATCTTGCTATCGGAACGAAGTTAAGACAGCAGTTTCCGAATGCGTTAATTGTTGTTGGCGGACCGTCTGTACAAGCCGACGAGAGTGGAATTGAAAGTTACCTCAAGTTGAACAGGTTTATTGATATTTGTGTTATGCACGAAGGGGAGCGACCATTTGCTGAAATTCTTGGATATATGCTTAAGTCTCGCAAAACCTTTATCACGGAATCTCGTCCGATAAAAAATACTGGTTTTTTGTCACCTAACGGACAATTAATCTGTACGCCGAATATTAGATTCGAACAGTTGGATGAGTTGCCCTCTCCCTACCTTATGGGTGAATTAGATTGTTTTATGTCTAAGGGATTTGTTCCGTTGTTTGAAACTAATAGAGGATGTCCGTTCCAATGTGCCTATTGTGCTTGGGGTATAGCAGCTCTTAATAAGATTCGAAAATTTCCGATGGATAGAATTTTTGCTGAGTTAAATTATGTATCTAAAAAGATGCCTAATGCCCCAACTTGGTTCTTTGCAGATGCTAATTTTGGTATATTGCGCCGAGATGTGGAAATTGCTCAGAGAATAAGAGAGATTAAGAATAAAAATTCGGTGCTCAAAACTATTGTTATATACGAAAGCAAGAATACACCCAAAAGAAATTTAGAAATTGCTAAACTTCTTCGGAATCAATCAAGCGAAAAAGTTCATAGAATGGATAATGCACTGATTGCTTTGCAGACATTGGATCCAGTTGCGCAAGAAGCTACGAAAAGGAGTAATATTAAACTAGGAAACATTGCTGAAAAAGTTGATCGATATCAGGCTGAAGGATATGGTGTTCGAACTGATATTCTTTCCGGACTACCAAGAGAAACTCATGATGCTCATTTAGATACGCTAAGAAAAGTTTTTGCTTATCATTTTGATCAGATAGGTATTTATAACGTAGTTTTATTGCCAGGAACAGAAATGGCCACTCAATCTTTCCGAGACACCCATCACACTTTAACCAAATTTTTTACAAGGGACGGGTATTGGGGTGAATACGATGGTATTCGGTCAGTGGAGTCGGAAGAAGTTATTTGCGGAAACTCAGCAATTCCTCCAGAAGATTTGCTAAATCTCCGCTTACTTCATTGGGCAATCTGGTTTGGATGGAATCATAAGTTTTTAAAACCTATGCTTAGATATGCTAGTGATGTTTTTAATAAAAATCCAGCAGATGTTCTCTATTCATTAGTTAAAGGTGAGGGTGGCTCTTTTAACGAGGATATGCGGAGCTTTTTTAAGGGGCTTCGTTCTGGATATTGTGCTGAGTTTTTTGAAAGTCCAGAAAGTCTTAGGCAATACTATTTTCAAGATACGAACTGGACTTTACTAAAGAGCGCTACACAAAAACCAACACATCTCATGTATAATGCTAAATTGATAAGGGATCAAAAACTCTTTAAGTCTATGTTAAATGCTTTACAAGAGATTATTTTGTTACCTGACTCTGATTCAGCAGATTATAAAGAAATATGCCGCTTAGTACTTTTGATGAGAGTCGAGCCAGATGCTATCTTTGCTGGACATATTGAGGACAGAATTTTTATTTCGATGCCATCGCATCTTGCGCGCTACTTTTTTGAAGGAATAAGGGAGGTTGAAAGTGAGACCTCTGTTTTTACTTTGCAAAAAACTACTGGAGAGCAAGACGATATCCGAAAAAATTTAATTTTGAAATCATATGTCGATAATCCTCTTTCTGCTATTTGTTCAACAATCGGACTGATTCCAAACGCATTTACCTATGATCTTGTTTGCACCAAGTTTGAGGCTTGACCTTTTGACTCACAGAAAGGAGTATTTAAAAAAAAGTTGTGAAAACATATTAATTAATGCTTGTTACGTTTTTTTGGTTTAAATGTGTCTTCAGAGGAGAATTATAAAATATTGATGACGAAAGGATCAGAAATCAGCGATGCGCAAGACTTGATGTGTTAGTTCTTTTATTTGTCAATATAATGGTGGTGGTGTATTTATTCTGGGCAGTTATTAAATAATTTGAGTTAGGGAGAATGTTCATGGCAAAATGCTTGGTGTGTAATAGTAGTTATGATTCATTTATTTCATTTGGAAGGCAGCCTTTGGCGAACGGTTTTTTGCTTGAAAAAGATTTTGGTAAAGAATATTTTTTTGATATGAAAGTTGGATTTTGTTCCAATTGTAAAATGGTCCAATTGGTTGAGCAGCCTAATAGAGAACAGATGTTTCATGAAAACTATGCATTTTATTCTTCTACATCCAGTTATATGGTTAAGCATTTTGAGAAATTTTCAGAAACACTGCTTTCTCGATATGTGAAATCACCTGATTCTTTTGTTGTTGAAATGGGTAGTAATGATGGCATTATGTTACAAAATTTTGCAAAAAAAGGTATTAAGCATCTTGGCATTGAACCCTCTGCGAATGTTGCCCAGGTTGCTAGAGAGCGAGGGGTTAACACCGTCGTGGAATTTTTTGATAGCAATCTTGCGAGAAAGATTGTTAGCCAAGATGGTCAAGCAGATGCTTTTTTTGCATCAAACGTTATGTGCCATATACCTTATATTGGATCAATAGTAGAGGGAGTAAAAATACTCCTCAAACCTTCGGGTGTTATGGCGTTTGAGGACCCATACTTGGGCGATATTATTGATAAAACTTCGTATGATCAAATTTACGATGAACATGTGTTTTTCTTCTCACTTTTGTCAGTAAGTCATGTGTTCGAAAAGTACGGCATGGAATTGATTGATATCGAGCCTCAGATAACCCATGGCGGCTCTATGAGATATTTTTTGGCCAATAAGGGTGCATATCAAGTTTCAAATCGTGTTAAGGAACAAATCAATTTGGAAAAAGAAATCGGGCTGGAAAAGATGGATGTGTATCAGAAGTTTGCCAGTAATGTGAAAAAATCAAAAGATGATTTGCTCGAAATTCTTCGAAAAATAAAATCAGAGGGGAAAACCGTAATTGGATATGGGGCTACGTCAAAAAGTACGACTATTATGAATTATTGTGGAATTACACCAGATCTTATAGATTACATTTCAGACACAACTCCTATTAAGCAAGGAAAGTTTTCACCAGGAATGCATATTCCTGTAAAGTCCTATGAACATTTTGTAAAGAAAAAACCGGATTATGCGTTATTGTTTGCTTGGAATCATAAAGAAGAGATACGATCCAAGGAAAAAGATTATTGTAATGCTAAAGGAAAATGGATAACCCATGTTCCGAATGTACATATTTACTGCTAGATCTTATGATTAATCATAAAATTGAAGAAGATGTCTTGAAATTCTATCAAGGTAAAGCGGTATTAATTACCGGTGCAAGTGGATATCTTGGTAGTGTTATAAAAAATTTGATCGAAAAGGTAGCAAAAAAAATATTGGTCGCAGAACGTAATTTAAAGATTGATTTATCTTGTCGTAACCAATCTGTTTCGGTTTTATCGAATGCTTTGTTAAATCAAATAGAAGAAGCGGATATTGTATTTCATTTAGCATCGCAGACCAATGCATATACTTCTCGTCAAGAACCAGTAAATGATATTTTATCGAATTATGTGTTATTGGCCCAAATCATTGAAGGTTGTTTGGTTAAAAAGGTTAAACCCTTTATTGTAAATGCCAGTACCGTAACTGTTTATGGGAAAAAAGAGGGGACAATAACTGAGTGTGATAATATTTATCACCCGATTACATTTTACGATATCAATAAAAGAACATCAGAGATGTTGCTAAATTATTATATTGAAGAGAAGTTGATTAAAGGATGTTCTCTACGATTGGCCAATATTTATGGCCCGTCACTAGGCGCAAGTAATAAAGGGCGCGGAGTTATGAATAAAATGATTCATAAGGCTTTGCGTGGTGAAGATTTGTCTTTATTCGAAGGATGTGATTATTTGCGTGATTATACTTATATTATAGATGTTGCTTATGCTTTTTTGCTCTCGCCAATGTTTGAAACGAGAACAAATGCCAATGCATATGTTTTGTGCAGCGGCAGAAGTGAATTGATGAGCTTTTATTACAACGTAATTAAGGAATGTGCAGCTAATATTGGAATTAATATAAATATTGTGACCTGCAAACCATCGTCAGAATTGTTAGACATTGAGAAGCGAAACTTTCGAGGAATGTCTCAATTATTTTCTGATCATACTGGATGGAAACCGATGGTTGGATTTAAGGAAGGGGTCGAAAGAACTATTAGATTTCTTCAAAGCGAGGAGAAAAAATGAACAACGAAAATGTAAGCAAGCAATGGAATAAAATCAATAAAGAATTATTTGATGAAAATCTAGTTGTTAATATGGATTCATTTAAAGATTCTAATTATTTTTATAAACTTGCTATGTGGAAGCCGGAAACCAACGGAGTAAGATATTATAAGAGTTTTTTATATTTTGTTTGTTCAACATTGGACGAAGGTCACTGGGAAATTCTTAATAAAGTGAGAAATAGGGAAATCGGTGGATCTAATCATATGATTGAATATAATAATTTGAAAATTTGTCTCGATTATGTCCAGGCAGCGTTAGAGTACAGTTTTATTAGTTCAAAATTTGATTTTTGTTCTAAGCGTATTTTAGAAATTGGAGCAGGGTATGGGAGGACGGCCCATACAATTATTCAAAATAGTGATATCACTTCATATACCATTGTAGATTTACCTGAGTGTTTGCATCTTTCTCAAACATATTTAAAGAGTGTTCTTAACGCTACAGAATTTACGAAGCTGAGTTTTTTATCTGCGTCAGAGTTTAAGAAAAGCGAAATGAGTTTTGATTTGGTGATAAATATAGATTCCATGGCCGAAATGGATAAAAGTATTGTGGAAGAATATTTAATTAAAATTGGTAAGAATTCGCTTTATTTTTATGCAAAAAATCCTGTAGGAAAATATCAAGATCCTTCATTGTTAAATAAAAATGTAGATAAGGAGGCGATCGCATTTGCTCTAAAGACCGGCCCATTAAATCAAATAGTAGATATTTTTTCAGCGGAAGATATTGGTAAACAAGAACAGTTATTTTTGAACGCCTATAAACCTAAAGGTGACTGGGAAGCAATTATTAGTGCATGGGCTTCTCCTTGGTCTTATTACTGGAATGTGCTGTATCAGAAGGTGAATTAATGAAAATCGTTATCACAGGAGCTCTCGGGCATATTGGTTCAAAACTTATTCGAGAATTACCGAATAGGTTTATTAATGCTGATATTGTTTTGATAGATAATTTTTTAGTGCAACGATATTGCTCGCTATTTCAATTACCGACAAATGGTCGATATAAATTTCATGAAGCGGATATTTTTGAGGCTGATTTGGTGGAATTATTCAAGGATGCAGATGTTGTGATTCATCTGGCGGCAATTACTAATGCGGCGGATAGTTTTAAGAATGCGGATGAGATTGAGAAAGTCAATTTTCAAGGCACGTGTAGGGTCGCTAAAGCTTGTGTTGAGACAAAATCCAAGCTCATCTTTTTATCAACCACAAGTGTTTATGGAACCCAGCTCGACAAAGTAGCAGAAGATTGTTCGTTGGACGAGCTTAAACCTCAGAGTCCTTACGCTGATTCGAAGCTCAGATCAGAAAAAATGTTGAGTGAGCTAAAGGGACTTGAATTTATTATTTGTCGTTTCGGAACCATCTTTGGTATTTCGGATGGGATGAGATTTCATACGGCCATTAATAGATTTTGTTGGCAAGCAACGATGGGAATCCCGCTTACAGTTTGGAAAACGGCTCTAAATCAATATCGGCCATATTTGGATCTAGAGGATGCGGTTGATTCCATTTGTTTCATTATAAAAAACCAGATATTTAATAGAGAAATTTACAATGTTTTAACAGATAATTATATGGTTAGTGATATTGTTGGCATAATTCGTGAGATAATTCCTCGCACAGAGATAAATTTTGTTGAAACACAAATTATGAATCAATTATCTTATTTTGTATTAAATGACAAATTTACCAATTCTGGCTTTCAATTCAAGGGGAATATCAAGGAGCAGATAACAAAAACTATTCATCTTTTAAAAGGTGCAAACACTAGTTTGCTTGTAAACTAAAGCCCAAATCCATCATCAACAACAATATTTTGACCAGTCACAAACGCTGAAGCGGGATTCAGTAGATACGCAATGGTTGAGTTTATATCATCTGGGTTCAGCATGCCTTTAAGTCCACTTTCTTCATGATAAGCTTTCAAAAAAGATTCTGGTTGGTTTGCGAAAATCCCACCAGGGCTAATGCAGTTGATCCGGATTCCATTCTTTTTTAAAAGCTGGGCCATATATTTTGTTAGATGGATTATAGCAGATTTTATACAGGGATATTCAGGCCCTGTAGTTAATTTAGTACCTTCATAAATTGAAAATTTAGGGGCAATAACTCCATAGATTGATGATATATTTAAAATTAGACCGTTTAATTTATTTTGTATCAGGTGTTTTGAAAACATCTGGCTCATTAAAAAGTATCCACCTAAATGCATGTTTAGATTTTTACAGAATGTTTCATACTCAACTTCAAAAAAAGGTTTATTAAAATCGTGCGTCTTTGGGTAAGCATTATTAACAAGTCCGTAAAGATCATTAGGAAAATGATTGATTGCTGTATTGATCATTTTGGAAATTGATTCTTTATTGGTGATGTCCGTATTTACGACTAATAGGTGGCGGTTGTGTTCTTTAGGTAAACTGCTTACTAGATTATTGGCGGATTCAATATTATTGTCAGCGATAATGACATTTCCGCCACTAAAAAGAACGGTTTTGACAATTTCAGAACCGATTAATCCAGCTCCTCCTGTGACAATAATAGTTTTGTTTTTTAAAATATCATTCATATTTTTTCCCTCATCAATAATGTTACAAGTTTGAAATCTATGGGATTGTCGATATCAATCGAGCGTTCTTCTGGCATTTCATACATGGCGGTATCGTCAAGAAACACGCTGGTAGCTTTAAAAAGTTCATCTCTTTTCCAAACATAAATCGAGGCATTCATATCGTATGATTTGGGAGCATCTTGGCGTCGGGTTATATTATTTGGCAGTTGCTTTGAAAGATGGGCCACTCCGTTGGTGATTTCTATTAAATTGAAATAGGGTGATTTTCTCGAAGGCATAGCGGTAATTACGTTCTTGACGTTATTTTCAATCAGTAGATTTATACAATTAGTTATATCAGTTGATAGTCTCAAGGGTGCAGTCGCATCTAGATCAACGACGATATCATACTTAACATTATTTATCTTTTCACATTCGAGTACGCAATGCTGGATAACTGGTAGCTTGGCAGCAGTATCAGTAGCTAAATGATCTGGACGTTTGACTAGAATATTTGCTCCAAATTTTTTAGAAACTTCTAAAATTTTATCATCATCGCTGCTTATAGCAATTGTTTCAAAATATTGAGATTCGATGGCCTGTTCAATGGTATAGGCAATTAAAGGTTTGTCTAAAAGCATTTTGAGGTTTTTTCCAGGGACCCCTTTAGACCCACCTCTTGCACATATTGTGCATATTATATGCTTGGATTGGTGACCCATATTTCTTCCTTTGATGCTTTTTCAATAGATTCAATTAAATTTAAAATATTCAAACCCTCATCAATAGAACAAAGATTTGTGGTGTTGTTTTGCAGAATATCTTCGAGCATAAGTTTGTATGTTTCATTTCTGGGTACTGGGATTAAGCGTGTGTCGTTATTAATTTGAACTTTATTATTAATTAAATCGATTTCAAAAGTTTTATCAAAAGTGTTGATGGTAATTTTTCTTTGAGTAATTTGGTCATTGTAATTTAGAATTATTGTTCCAGAAGGACAGCGTTTGGTTTGGAAAAGAACGGCCACTTGATCATCGGTATCAATCTCAAGATCGCTGGCCTTTTGTACTTGCGCTGTAAGTTTTGTCCATTGCCCTAATAACCAAATGGCGTAGTCAAGCTCGTGACTTAAATCGCGTAAAACTCCTCCACCTAGATTTTTATGTGCGGAGTAGCTTTCTTTATAATTTTGATTGGGGCGCCAAGTGGGAAGATATTGTCCTACGTAAGCATGAAAAGAAAGAATGGTTTGGTTTTGGAGTTCTTTTTTTATAAATTGTATTAAAGGATGAAATCGAAGATTGTATCCAACAAACGTTTGCGTTCTAAGCACATTAAAATCAATATCAGCTAATTCATAAGAGGCAGCGGCGATTGGTTTTTCGATTAGTATTTTGCCAATGAATTTATTGGCATTAAGGGTTTTGAGTGACTCAGCATGTTTGCTGGTTGGTGTGGCAATAATAATTAAATCAAAAGAGTTTTTATTATTATCAAGAGCAGTTTGAAGATTAGTGTATGATTCAAAGGGTAAATTTTCTTGCTTTGAGACAATAGTTAAATTATGGCCTTTCGATGATAATATATCTGTATGGCGTTTTCCTATGGAACCATATCCTACTACACAGATGTTCATTCGAATTCCTTGGAGAAATCATCCTGTGCTTTTTGATAATCCATGTGCTGGCCAATATCCAGCCAATACTCTCTTAGAGGAAATGAATAAGTTTTGCGATTGTTGTTCAGTATTCTTTGAAATAATTGAGGCATGTTTAAATGTTCGTCATCTTTAATAAAAGACAGTGCGTCGGGGTGTAAAACATATATGCCAGCATTTACATAAAATTTCTTGGTAGGTTTTTCGCTTATACCGATAATTTGTTGATTTTCGTTAACCTTGACTACGCCATAGGGAACTTGGAAATCAAATTCTCTGATACACATTGTGGCAAATGAGTCATTTTGTTGATGGTAGTTGAGTAAATGGAGAAAATTAATTTTTGTTAACAAGTCTCCGTTCATAACTAAAATAGGTTCATTTAAGTTTTCAAGACATTTTAGAGAACCTGCAGTGCCCTTGGGGGTTGATTCTTTTATATATGATATGTTTACACCCAGTTGATTTCCATCTTTAAAATAGTCTTCAATTAATTCCGACATATGGTTTACACAGAGGGTAATGTTATTAAATCCATATTTAGCAAAGTTTCTAATAATATTCTCTAGAATGGGTTGACCGCCAATTTGAAGTAAAGGTTTTGGCGTGAAGTCAGTTAGTGGTTTTAATCGAACACCTTTCCCACCTACCATTAGAATCACTTTATTGGGTTGGGTGGTTTGTGAGATAAGTTCACCTATATCTTCCATTCCAACTACTGAGTTATCGCTGTTTAAAATTGGAATTTGGTAAATTTTGTGTTTGGTTGCTTTCGCTAGTATTTCTTCTTTTGTTTCATGAATGTACGCAGTCAGTGGTGTTTTACAAATGATTTTATCGATGGAGTCTGTTAGTTGAACACCTCGAAGGAGACCACGACGAATATCACCGTCGCTAATGGTGCCAATAAGTTTTTTATTATCATCTAAAACAATACAAATTTTCATGGCACCAGAATCTATAATGGCCAAGGCATCTTTAATTGATGCCTTGGGAAAGATGGTCATCTTGGTTATATTTTTCATTTATAATTTCTCCTTAGGCTTAATATCTCTAAATGATTTAGTGAGTAGCTTTGATAGTTCTATTGTGCTGATAATTTTTACGATTTTTTTTGAGCAATTACCGCTTCCGTAAAGGGAAGTGGTTTTATTTGTCTTTAGTATAAAAGCTGGAGAAAGAGCACGTGATATACTTTTTAATATTTCTTTTTCGCTGTATTGACAGTGAATGATAGAAGGGTCGCATGCCCTACCTGATTGACGTAGACCAATATTGACTGTGGGTGTATGGAGGCTTGGTGCTTCCAGTATACCGCTTGATGAATTGCCGAGTACTAAGTCCACATGTTTTAATGCGCTTAAGTAGTTCAGTTGTCCCATGGAAACGAATGAAGTTGAGATAGTAGAATGAGTACCGACAAAGTCATCAATTAATTTGTTGATGATTCGACCATCGGTATCAGAATTAGCCTTTGTAAAAATGAAGTGGGTATTTTTTACTTTTGGTAAGGCCTTAAGTATTTTTATAAAATTTTGTTTGGTGTTGAGTGAAAGTGTGTCGGGATGGTATGTAATTAAAATATTTTTGTTTCCCTTGAGAATATTAAGCTTTTTTTGAAGATCACTTTTAGAAAGGAGCGGTAGTTTTGCAATATTCTCAACGCCGAGGGCCCCAACATTAAAAACGTTTTGGGGATTTTCTCCAAGTTGAATTACTCGTTTTTTATATTCATCGGCAGCAACAAAATGGAGGTGAGACATTTTGGTAATACTATGTCGGATGGCTTCATCAATGACTCCTTCTGTTTTCTCTCCACCATGTAAATGAATAATGGGGATTCTATGAATCAAGGCCGAGGTTGCTGCGGCAAGGGCCTCATATCTATCGCCTAAAACCATAATGGCACTTGGTTTTAATTTCTCAAACGCATTGGAGAAGCCGATGCTTGCCATTGCGAAAGATTTTGTTATTGCAGACGGAGTGTCAGCAGATAGCACGCACTCAAATTTTTCATCAATTTTAAATCCGTCTTTTAATATTGCTTTATAAGTCAAGCCAAATTCTGGGGAAAAGTGCGTCCCGGTTGCAACTATTTGTAGTTGCATTTTTTTGTGCTTTTGAATTTCCTTCATAGTCCAGTAAAGTAATCCGTAGTCTGCCCTGCTCCCTGTAACGACGCAAATTTTTTTCATATTTGGTCATCCTTTTTATAATTTTTGAGGGAGAGTGTTCCGATAATTTCATTCCATTTCATGGGCGATAAACCGGTGCCTGGTCTTTTGGTGGTAAGATTATGTTCTGTAAATTTTTCTCCAGAAGTGATATTTTGAGCGGCAACAATACTTTTACGTACGTTATTTGCAATAAGTAATTCGTTAGATGAAGGAGATTTTTGGGGATTTCCCATGGCTTTTTCAATATTTCTAATGGATGAAATCATGTTAGTGAGTTCTAATGGGTTTAGGCTTGCTTGATGATCAGGTCCTGGTAAATTTTTATCAAGGGTAAAATGTTTTTCAATAACCGTTGCTCCTAAGGCAACTGCCGCAATAGATATCTCTATTCCCTGAGTGTGATCTGAATATCCAATTTCAACTCCAAATTCTTTCTTCATTTTTAACATGGCATTTAGATTAATATTCTCAAGTGGTGCAGGGTATTCAGAAGTACAGTGCAGTAAAATTATATTTTTTAAAGATGTTCCAAATGATTGAAGAGTTGTGATTGCTGTTTTAACGTCATCGAGCGTACACATTCCAGTAGAGAGTATAATAGGTTTTTTATAAGAGGCAATTTCTCTAAGGTAAGGGTAATTGGTAATTTCTCCCGAGGGGATTTTCATGTATTTTAAATTGAGAGTATTTAAAAACTGAGCACTCTCTATGTCAAAAGGGGTAGAGAGAAAATCAAGTCCTTTTTTGATAGCATAATGGTAAAGAATCATTTGATCATCGAGGGAAAGTTCAAGTCTTCGTAACATATCAAGCTGGGAGGTGGATTGAGTATCATGAATAATTTGATAGTCTGCTTTTGGTGCTTTGGAGGTGCATAGGTTGTCAGCTTTAAATGATTGGAATTTGACAGCATCAGCACCTGCTTTTGCCGCAGCATCAATAAGTTGTTTGGCAAGATCTAAGTTGCCATTATGGTTAACGCCAGCTTCAGCAATAATATATACTTTTTTCATCTTATAACCTCGCCACTCATAACATCTTTTTGGATGGTTTTTCCAGCACCAATAATTGAACCGGAATTAACCGTAGTATTGGGGAATATAGTGGCGTTGCTACCGATAAAAACATTTTCTTTTATGATAACGTTGCCATTTAAAACCGCTGACGTAGATATATGGCAAAAATTATCAATACGTGAGTCATGTTCAATAAGAGCCTTTGTATTAATAATGCAATTTTCTCCAATTAATACATTTGCATTTATAAAAGCGTGATGCATGACAATTGTTCCAGATCCAGTTCGAGAGTGTGGGGAGAGATAGGCTAAAGGAGATATGATTGTTGGTTGATCGGCATTTAATTGCTTAAGGATATTATTAATTTGAATTCGCTTGTCGGCAGTTTTGATTTGACCGATGGCTATGTGAAAACAAAAACCATCTTTTGTTAATTTTTCTATATCTTTGTCATCTCCAATAACAGAATAACCAAGAATTTTTTTCCCAATATTTTCCTTTAAATCTATTATGCCTTCTATAATATATTTATTAGTAGACTCAATAACATCAATACATGAGCGGCAGTGTCCTCCGCCTCCAATAAGAACGATGGGTGTTTTATTTATCAAGAGTAACTCCGCTTGGAATATTAACAAATGTATTATAGATATTGTCAGTGTTAGTCATATCAGTTTTTTCGCAATGTTGATAAATAGGTAGGTGATGCATTGGTTTCCATAATGATCGGGTAATGATTCCTGCCCTATTGGTTTCTGCGAGGAAGTTATCTTTTTCTTTTTTGTTTGAAAGAATAACTGCATTTAACCAGTGATTGCTGGATTCAAAATATTTGCCTTCCCAAAAATGAACGTCATTGTTGTTTTTAAAAAAATTCTTGTATTGGTAAGCGATATTCCGCTTATTTTCTAAAAATAAGGTGAGTTGTTCTAGCTGAGCAACAGCAAGAGCTGCATTTAGATTAGGCAATCGATAATTATATCCGATTGCATCGTGTTCATATTCCCAATCGTGGTTTAATTTAGCTGTGGTCGTTAAGTGCTTGGCTTTTTTTGCTAAGACGGGATCATTCGTTATGATGGCCCCGCCGCCACCAGAGGTGGCAATTTTATTTCCATTGAAGCTAAGGATTCCAATATCCGCAATAGTGCCTAGGTGTCGATTGTTCAGAAAGCTTCCAAGTGCTTCTGCTGCATCCTCAATAACAAGAATGTTATATTGTTTACATATTTCAATAATCTGGAAAATATCAGTGCTGTGGCCAAGCGTGTGCATTGGTAAGCAGGCTTTTATGATTCTGTTTGTAGATTTATTAACACATTGGTTTTGCGTATTTTGATACGTATTTTTCTCAAGAAACGCTTGCAGTGTAATTGGACATAGACCGAGTGTTTGGGGGGAACAGTCAATAAAAACAGGATGTGCCTTTTGATATTTAATTGCATTTGTTGTTGCAACGAAGGTTAAGCTTTGGGTAATAACCTCATCATCTTGCCAAACATCTGCAAGCATAAGCGCCATATGGAGAGCTGCCGTCCCATTTACTGTTGCGATAGCATAGGTTGATCCGGTTATTTGTGAAATCATTTCTTCAAATTTATTTACAAAACTTCCTACGCTGGAAACAAATGTTGAATCGATACACTCATTTAAATATTTTTTTTCGTTTCCAATAAAAACAGGAGAATGAAGGGGAACTATGCCTCTTCCGTTGTACAAATCTCTGATAAAGCGAATTATATTACTATGCATCACAAATACACCTATGTGGATAGAGTTTTGTTATAAATTAAGATGATTAAAATTGCCAGATACTATCTCATGAATAATAAAAAGTCATTTCTTGATGATGCTATATTCATTTGGTAGTATCGGCACGTTTAAATTGCGTATCAGGGGTGTGTTTTTGACTTATTTGGCAATTATTCCGGCAAGAGGTGGCTCTAAGGGAATACCTCAAAAAAATTTGGTTAATTTGAAGGGCAATCCTTTGCTCTATTATGCGATTAAGGTTGCCGAAGGTATTCAGAGCATAAAAGAGGTAACCGTGAGCTCTGACGATGACAAAATTTTATCTGTTGCTACACAGTATGGAGCTTTTCCATTAAAAAGACCTATCGAACTTTCCTTGGATTCGACCCTCACATCAGAAGTGATTCATCATACAATTGTTCAGCGCGCGAGAGAACTTGATTTTCAACACATCATTTTGTTACAACCAACATCTCCGCTTCGAACAAAAAATGATGTGGAGGAAGCAATTAAAATATATGAAGCGGATACATCGTGCGATGCGCTTATTAGCGTGTATAAACCTTCTGAACATCCATTTAAAGGATTTGTATTAACACCGCAAAATAAGTTGGAGGGTTATTTTTCATTGAAGGCGCCTTTTTCAAGAAGACAGGATCTTCCAGAAATTTATATGCCCAATGGTGCGATTTATATTTTTTCAGTTGAAAAGTTTATGAAAGAAAAAATTATACCTCAGACAAATATTATCCCATATATTATGCCTGCAGAAAAAAGTATTGATATCGATACTTTTTCTGATTTAGAGATAGCTGAGGTTATGATGAGGAAATATGATGAAACCAGAAATTAAAATTGGAAAAAGAATTATAGGAGAAAATTATCCTCCGCTGGTTATTGCTGAGATAGGTATAAATCACGAGGGATCATTAGAAACTGCTTATAGGATGGTTGATTCTGCTTATGAAGCCGGCGCAGAAATTATTAAACATCAAACTCATGTTGTAGATGATGAGATGTCAGAAGAAGCAAAAAATGTTATTCCAGGAAATTCTGACCAGTCAATATACGAGATTATGGCCCGTTGTGCACTAAATGAAGAAGATGAACTTAAATTGAAGAAATATGTTGAATCAAAAGGAATGATTTTTTTAAGTACACCCTTTTCAAGAGCTGCTGCTATAAGATTAGAAAAAATGGGAGTGACTGCCTATAAAATAGGCTCAGGAGAGTGTAATAATTATCCGTTGATTGAGCATATTGCTAGGTATGGAAAGCCCATCATTTTGAGTACTGGAATGAATACAATAGAAAGTGTTTCGAAGGCGGTGGAGATTTTTAGGAAACATAAAATTCAATTTGCATTACTTCACTGTACAAATGTTTATCCGACACCTCCTGAAATCATTCGACTTGAGGCCATGAAAGAATTGCAGAAAAGTTTTCCGGATGCGGTCGTTGGTCTTTCTGATCACTCCATAACTAATTATCCATGTATTGGAGCAATTGCGCTTGGAGCATCAATTGTCGAAAGACATTTCACAGATACAAAGCAAAGACTCGGTCCCGATATAATGTGCTCGATGGATACTAAAGAATTAAAGGAATTAATTGAGGCATCGAAGATTCTCCAGAAAGCTCGAGGAGGCATAAAAGGTGCAGTGATAGAAGAGCAACCAACAATTAATTTTGCTTTTGCTTCTGTCGTTGCTATCAAAGATATTAAAAAGGGTGATGTTTTTACCAGAGATAATTTATGGGTTAAAAGACCCGGCGTGGGTGAATTCAAGGCTGAAAGTTTTGAATCATTGTTGGGGTTGTGCGCTGCAAATGATATTGGTGCTGATTCGCTGTTGCGAAAATTGGATATAGTGGGTGAAGTAAAGTGAGAATAGTGATAACTGGAGCCACTGGGTTTATTGGAAGTTCTCTTACGAATTGTCTTAAGAGGGCTGGACATGAAGTAGTCGGTGTTTCCAGATCAACTTGTTCGGAAAAAAATAATATTGTGAGAGTGGAGTCTTTTAATAATCTTCCTTGTGGAGATGTATTAGTTCATTTGGCTGAGTCGAATAATAGGATACTAATTAATTCTCAACACGGAGTAGATTATATTGGTCAAGTTTCACAAGTAGCACGAGATATTATTAAAAATAACTTTAGTTATTATATTTATGCCTCTTCTGTAGCGGTGTATGCAAACCGCGAAGAAGGGGTATGTGGATTGTCTGATGAGAATTTGTCGGACGATAACTATGCTTTGGCCAAACTTGAAGTTGAAAAAATATTTTTAGATAGAAAAAATTCTGCAGTTATTAGATTATCAAATATTTATGGACCTGGAATGTCCCCCCTCAATGTTGTTTCTGCAATTATAAGTCAAATTAAAGAAAATAAAAAAGTTGTTGAATTACAAAGTATTACTCCCATAAGAGATTTTATATGGGTTGATGACGTTACCCATGCCATAAATCTAATAATTGAAAAAAAAATAGAGGGAAAATATAATCTCGGCACAGGTATAGGAACCTCTGTAAGTGAAATGGCAAGGACAGCCTTGGAAGTGGCTGGTAAAGAGAATGTACCTGTTGTTGCGAAAATGAAGACCGGCCCATCATGTGTGGTCTTGGATATTGATAAAACTATGCGAGATCTGAATTGGAAACCTGAAATTACGGTGCTGGAAGGATTAAAAAGATTGCTTAGGAATTAGGGTAATTATGAGAAAAAAGATTACAGTCGGGGTATTTACGGGGAATAGGGCGGAATACGGTTTGCAGCTCCCCCTATTAAAAGCTCTTTCTGCGCATCCGAATTTTGACTATAAGTTAATTGTTTCTGGCGCTCATTTAGATCTAGATTTTGGTGATACTCTTTCTCTAATAGAAAATGATGGATTTGAAATCCATGAAACTCCTGCGGTAAGGTTAAAAAGAGATGATTTGTTTTCGACAGCAGTGGCTATAGGGGAAGGAATAAAAGAAATTGCTCATTCTTTAAATAGGTTAAAACCTGATTTAGTTGCTGTTTATGCGGATCGTTTTGAAGGATTTGCTGCAGTGGTGGCGGCATCACAAATGAATATACCAGTTATTCATATCGAGGGAGGGGACCTAACGGAAGGAGGAGCGCTGGATGATTCAATTAGACATGCGATGACTAAACTTTCTCATATTCATTTTACAACCAATGAAGAAGCTTATGAACGTGTCTTAAAGTTAGGTGAAGAGCCTTGGCGTGTTTGTAATGTCGGATTACCTTCAATTGATTTGATATTAGAAAAAAATTATTCAGATAAGGATACTATTTTAGAAAGATATAGATTAACTCTTGATCGTCCTATTGTTTTATTTACGTTGCATTCAGTAACAACAGCATTCGAACAAGCACAAGAGCAAATTAAAAAGGCTCTAGGTGCGCTTGAGAAACTGGCGAATGAAGGATGCCAAGTCCTTATTACTTATCCTAACAATGATGCGGGTGGAAGAGTTATTATAGATCATATTTTAAAATTTCAAGAAAAAAATCTGAAAAACATTCAGATACATAAATCTTTAGGAATGAAAAATTATCATGGAGTTTTGGCCCTTGCTCAAAGAATTGATGCCAAAGTTGTTTGCGTTGGTAATTCTTCTTCTGGATTAAAAGAGACAGCAATATTTCATTGTCCTGTAGTAAATATAGGTTCAAGACAAGATGGTCGCTTAAGAGGAGAAAATGTTTTTGATTGCTCCAACGAAAGTGATGATATTTATCGAAGTGTTAATTATGTACTAAACTCAAAGGAGTTTCAGGAAATTTGTAAAAAAGCTAAAAATCCTTATGGTAATGGTGGTAGCGGGGAAAAGATGGTGGACTTCCTTGCTAAAATTGAAATTAATAAAAAACTTATTCAAAAAAAAATGACGTATTAATTGAGGGAAAAAATGAAAAGATGTTTGGTAACTGGTGCTGATGGTTTTATTGGATCACATCTAACCGAGCTTTTAGTAAGTTCAGGATATAAAGTAAAGGCCTTGTCGCAATATAATTCTTTTAATTATTGGGGATGGTTGGAAGATATCGACTGCAAAAACCAGGTAGAGATCGTTTCCGGTGATATCAGAGATTCAAAATTTTGTGATGAGTTGGTAAAGGAAGTGGATTGTATTTTTCACTTGGCAGCACTTATTGCAATTCCTTATTCTTATGTAGCTCCGGAAAGTTATATTTCAACTAATGTGAATGGTACTTTAAATATTTGTCATTCTGCTTTGAAAAATGGAAACATAAGGGTTATTCACACTTCAACTAGTGAAGTTTATGGAACAGCTCAATTTGTTCCTATAACTGAAAAACATCCGTTGCAACCCCAGTCCCCATATAGCGCAAGCAAAATTGGCGCCGATGCAATTGCCATGAGTTATTTTAATGCGTTTAATCTTCCGGTTACTATTGCGCGTCCTTTTAATACTTTTGGGCCAAGGCAATCTGCAAGAGCAATCATACCAACAATAATTACTCAAATCGCCAGTGGTGTAAAAAAGATTAAATTGGGAGATCTGACTCCTACTAGAGATTTTAATTATGTAAAAGATACTTGTAGAGGTTTTTTGGAGTTAGCGAAAGCTGATAATACAAAAGGAAAGACGGTAAATATTTGCTCAAATTATGAAGTTTCAATGAAAGATACTTTGGAACTTATTAAGAAATTAATGAATAGTGATGTTGAATTTATTACTGACGAAGCAAGAATTCGTCCAGCAACCTCTGAAGTTTTTCGATTATGGGGGGATAATACACTGATTAAAGAATTAACTGGCTTTAATCATGGTTATAAGCTTGATAACGGAATGATGGAAACTATAAACTGGTATTCAAATCCAGAAAACTTGAAAAAATTTAAATCCAACATTTACAATGTTTAAGAAGAAGGAAGTGGTATGAAAAATATTCTATTGGTGGGAGCTGGGCAGTTGGGTTCGAGGCACTTACAGTCTCTTGCAGTATCTGTGGAAAGTTTTGATTTTTCTGTTGTTGATCCATTTGAGGAGTCGTTAAAAATAGCAAAGACCAGATTTGAAGAAGTAGGTAACCATACAAATCATAAAATTTCTCTATTTAAAAGCCTAAAAGAAGTAGAAGAAAATAATTTTGATCTAGCTATTGTTGCTACTAACTCAGGAGTGCGTTTTGAGGTTTTAAAAACTTCTTTGGAACTTTTTAAAATTAAAAACATTATTTTGGAAAAAGTTTTATTTCCGAGATTGGATGAATATGAGAGGGCTCAACTTTTAATTAAAGAGAGTGGTGTCGATGCGTGGGTGAATACACCTCGTCGATTTTATGAGTTTAACAGGTATTTGAAAAAAAATTATAAATGGAGTCCCGTTCAGGCAAAATATGAAAACAAAAGTTGGGGGATTGGCTGTAATTCAGTTCATTTTATTGATTTGATCCAATACCTAACAGGTTCAGAGTTGGTGGAAGTTTGTTCGGATAGGTTAAACAATAAAATTTTAGAAAGTAAAAGAAGTGGTTATATTGAGTTTGAAGGGGTTCTTGGATGTAAATTTAGGGACGGAAGTACTTTGGAGTTAAATTCTGATCCTGATTTAAATGCAGGTGTTATGAAAATTGAAACAAGCGAGTTTGATTTTTCTATTAACGATGCGAAGGGGATTTGTGAAATTTTTGATAAACAGGGAAATCAAATTGAAACAAAGAGTTTTACTAATCCCTATCAAAGCCAATTAACCTTGATGACGTATAATGCAATTATGAAAGGTGAGGAGCATTTGCCTACCTATAGTGAGTCCATGAAAGAGCACGTAATTTTTATTAAGTCTCTACAAGGTTTTATGTCAAAAATAAAAGGTGAATTTATAGAAGTGGTTAGTATTACTTAGGATGGATATATGATTTGGATAATTGGTTCGGGATATATGAGTATTGAGTATGCGAAAGTTTTAAAGAATCTTGGGAAAGATTTTATTGCCATAGGACGTGGTGAAGAGAATGCTAAAAAATTCAGGGAAGCTACGGGAAAAGAAGCTATTGTTGGTGGTCTAAAGAATTTCCTTGAAACAAAACCGAATAAACCTTCAGAAGTAATTGTTGCCTCAAATGTTGAACAGTTATTTGAAACAACAACTCTACTTTTGGAATATGGTGTGAAATCAATTCTTTTAGAAAAACCTGGAGCAACCAATAGTGAGCAGATGAGGAAGTTGTCGGAATTGGCGAAAGAAAAATCGGCGGATGTTGTCCTTGCATATAATAGGCGCTTTTATTCTTCTACCGATAAGGCGATCGAAATAATCAAAGAAGATGGTGGAGTAACTTCATTTAATTTTGAATTCACGGAATGGAGCCATACAATTGAAGTGCTAAATAAACCTAAAGAAACATTTGAAGCATGGCTAGTTGCAAATTCTTCTCATGTAATAAATATGGCCTTTTTTCTAGGCGGATATCCTGAAAAAATGAGTTCATATAGCGCAGGCGAGAAAGTTTTGAAATGGCATCCTCGTGCGTCTATTTTCGCAGGTTCGGGTGTTTCCCACACAAATGCTCTTTTTTCGTATCAAGCCAATTGGTCATCTCCTGGTAGGTGGAGTGTTGAAATGATAACGAGAAAGCATCGATTGATTTTTCGGCCTATGGAAAAATTGCAGATTCAAGATATTGGAAGTGTGGCAATCAACTCTGTGGAGATTAATGATACTATCGATAAGGAATTTAAACCGGGACTTTTTAAACAAACAGAATGTTTTTTATCAAAGGATTTTTCTCGTTTTGTAAATATTCATGACCAGCTCTCTCATATTAATATATACGAGACAATTTTAAATGGAGGCACTTTTGCTAGATAGGTCTTTGATTAACACAGTATCTCAGTATTATTTTAAGCAAGTGAAGAATTTTTTTCCTGATGGAATTGAAGTTTCTTTTTTAGAACTAGAAAAGATTGTTGAGATATCGCTGTTAAAACTTAAAATAACTTTTTCATACCTCAATTCAAAATATTATCAAGATGACTTTGAGAAGATTTTTAACCTGTTGAATGGTGATCACTATTCAATGTTGTTGTACAGCATAAGTCGAAACTTTTTTATAGAAGTAAACAACGAAAACTATGCAACTAAAACATTTTTATTAAATAAAATGCTTCATGGAATTGATGTGTTTTATAAGGTTAAGCTGCCCGAAGTATTTCTATTTGTTCATCCTCTTGGGACAGTTTTAGGTAATGCCAACTATGGTAATTTCTTTTGTGTTTATCAGGGGTGTACAGTTGGTTCCAAAGTTGGACAGTATGTGTACCCAGAGTTTGGTGAAAAAACCATCCTCTATTCCCATTCTTCGATCATTGGTAAATGCAAGATTGGAAACAGGGTAATTTTGGGGGCAAATAGTTCAATAATTAGTACGGATGTGCAGGATAATACTCTTGTGTTAGGGTATTTCCCCGGCCATACATTTAAAAAAGTAAATGAAGATAATTTCAAAGCCATCTTCTTGGATTAGAAAGGATAAGAAGTGAAAAAAGCATTAATCACAGGAATTACCGGACAAGATGGAGCTTTCCTTACAGAGTTGTTGTTAAATAAGGGCTATGAAGTTCATGGAATAAAAAGAAGAACTTCTCTTTTTAATTCAGATAGAATTGATCATTTGTATAAAGATCCCCATGAGGAAAAAGGCAGATTAGAGCTTCATTACGGAGATTTAACTGATACTGCAAATATTACGGGTATTATCAATCAAGTTCAGCCTGATGAAATATATAACTTAGGAGCCATGAGCCAGGTCCGGACTAGCTTTGAGATTCCTGAATATACAGCTAATGTTAATGCCCTTGGCACGCTTAGAATTTTAGAGGCGATTAAGAGTTTGGATCTTATTCATAAGACCAGATTTTATCAAGCCTCCACTTCAGAATTATTTGGAATGGTTTGTGAAGTTCCACAAAAAGAGTCAACTCCCTTCTATCCCAGATCGCCCTATGGAATTTCAAAATTATTTGCTTATTGGACTACGGTAAATTATCGGGAAGCTTATGGTTTATTTGCCTGCAATGGAATTTTGTTTAATCATGAATCACCAATGCGTGGTGAAAATTTTGTTACAAGGAAAATTACCAGGGCTGTTTCTAAAATTGCTCTAGGAAAAAAAGAATGTGTCTATCTTGGAAATCTGGATGCTAAAAGAGATTGGGGACATGCTAAAGATTATGTGGAAGCAATGTATCTGATGCTTCAAATCGATAAGCCAGAAGATTTTGTGATTGCGACTGGAAAGACAACGACGATCAGGGAATTTTTAAGAAAATCATTTAGGCATGTTGGTATGGAGATAGGTTTCCGTGGAAAAGGGGTTGATGAAATTGGGTTTGTAGCTGAGTGCAATAACGAGAGATATAAAGTTCCCATTGGACAAGAGGTGGTAAAAATTGACGCTAAATATTTCAGGCCGACTGAGGTTGAAATGGTGGTGGGGGATGCCTCCAAAGCGCTGGCAAAACTTAATTGGCAACCCAAATATTCGCTTGAGGATCTGATTAAAGATATGATGGAATCGGATCTTTTGTTATATGGTGATGAATAAATAGGACCTATGTTATGTCAAAAAAATATATTTCATATTTACCGGGCGGAAATCAATTTGATGATATCAGGGTAAATTTGCCTGTAAGTTATAAAATACAAGATGATTATCTGACGACTGTTTTAAAGAAAAATATTAATTCAAATATCCTTTATAATTTCTTAAAACTTGCTATTTTATTTTCGTTGAAGAAAATAAAACTCTGGGAAAGTTTGGTTCAGTGTGGATTTATCAAAGGGTGGTTTAATGAGTTTTATGATTATTGGGTAAATGTCTTAAATGGTCGCCCAATTACGGTTTTTGATTTTCATCATTTATATTTTCACTATCGAAGAAAAAATCAAGAAAGTAGTGAGATGTCCTGGGAAAATGCCAAAGATCATATCCATAATTGGCAAAATCCGAATAACATAGGGCTTACGTTTCATTACGTTGCCAAATACAGCCGCTTACCCTTTAGATCCAAAGAGCTTTTTAAGTATATTCGCAAAGGTCAACAGATCCTCGAATATGGTTGTGCTTTGGCACCAATGTATCGAACTTATCGTGAATATTTAAATCATTTCAAATGTAGTTGGGTTTTGGCTGATATTCCTAATTTCCCCTTCCATTATGCAAGATATACTTATGCGAAAGATGCTGGAGTTATTTTTTCTACCATTACAGATGAAATCATGGATGATCCTTTAAGAGGGATTGATAAAAAGTTTGATTTGATCATTATTCAAGAAGTGTTTGAACATCTTCATTCACCACTTCACGTTGCCAAATATTTAAATGAAAGGCTCCGCATTGGTGGTTTGCTATTTTTTGATTATGTTTTATCTGATGCGAAAGGATTGGACACTCCTATGGGATTGGCAGAAAGAAATGAAACGCTTAAACATTTAAATGATCATTTCCAAATACTTGAAGGTCGTTTTAGCATGGACATTGGGCAGACTGTGGGGTTTTGTGTCGGGAAAAAGATAAGATGAAAAATAGTATTTATTATATTACCGATAGTGCAAATTGGGTGATTAGAGAGATTGGCATTTCTCTTGAGCGACATTTAAAAATACATAATTTTAAAATGATATCTAATGCTCGATTTAAATTTAGAGGAATCAAGCATTACTCAACCAGATATGCAGCGGGGAAGTTTATTTTCAAAGACCCTTTGGCCAAAAGAATTTTAACTTATTTTCATGGCGAGGATGCAGATATCGAGCTTCTTTCCAAGCTTAGAAAGAATCAAAATAATATCGATATAATTCATACATCTTGCAAGCTCACAAAATATCATCTTATCAAAAATGGAGTTGCAGATGAGAAAATAAAAATTATTCCAATTGGTATAGATGTTGATCAATTTAAGGTTGCTTCGATAGAGGAAAAAATCCGATTAAGAGAAAAACTTGGAATACCAAGTAATAGTGTTGTGATTGGTTCATTTCAAAAAGATGGCAATGGATGGAATGAAGGTAATGAACCCAAACTTTGCAAGGGACCTGATTTGTTTTGTGATGTAGTGGAAAAAATTCATAATGAGAATCCGGTCGTTGTCTTGTTAACGGGGCCTGCGAGGGGTTATGTTAAGAATCGTTTAATTGCAGCAGGTATTCCGTTTAAACATATTTATTTGGAAAATTATCAAGATATTCATAAATGCTTTGCTGTGCTTGATCTTTATTTGGTGACTTCTCGGTTGGAGGGAGGACCTCGGGCCCCTATGGAGTGTATGGCCAGTGGCATTCCGATTATTTCAACTAAAGTCGGTCAAACACCAGAACTCATCGAACACGGCAAAGACGGATATCTGGTTGATATTGATAAAACTGATAAGATGAAAGATTTGGTTTTAAGTATCCTTTCTAATGATTCAATCAAAAATGAATTTATTAAAAATGGCCTTGAGAAAGTTAAGGCTTATGATTATCAAATCATCGCCAAGAGATATCTGGATGAATTGTATAATCCTTTGATGAAATAAAAAAACTATGAATAAAAAAGTAACGATATATTTTCCCTTTACCCAAGGACCTGGCAACGGAGGGAACAACTTTTTAGTTTCGCTTAAAAATGAATTTATTAAAATGGGTATTTATTGTGAAACATTGGCTGATGCACATGCCATCATTTTTAACTCTCACCATAATGTGCAAGAAGTACTAAAATTAAAAAGAAAGTATCCTGAAAAAATTTTTATTCATAGAGTGGACGGCCCGATGACTATTTATAATGGGCCGAGCGACAAAAGAGATAGCGTTGTTCGATTGTTAAATTGTCAAGTCGCTGATGGAACAGTTTTTCAATCCAATTGGTCAATGAGTCAAAATATTCAGCTCAATTTATTTAACGAAAGAAAGTGTAGAGTTATCTGCAATGCTCCTAATCCTGATATTTTTTTTGTAAAGGAGATTAGAGATAAAAAAAACGCCCAATTAAAAATTATTAGTAGTGGCTGGTCAAATAATCCTAATAAGGGAGGAGAGACACTTTGTTGGTTGGATCAAAATCTCGATTTTAATAAATATGATTTTGAATTTATCGGTCCAACCATTATCAATTTTAAAAATATCAAAAAGCACGGTTCCAAAACTTCCCAAGAGATAGGGGAGATACTTAGAAGTTGTGACGTCTTTTTTTTTCCCTCAAAATATGAAGCATGTTCAAATGCTTTGCTGGAGGGAATCCATTCAGGTCTGATTCCGCTTGCTAAAAATTCCAGCAGTAATATAGAAATTATTGATAATGATCGTTTATTGTTTGATGAAGTTGACTCAATTATCCCCAAGCTTGATTATATTTTTGAACATTACGAAGAACTTCTCTATAACGTAAAAATTATAAAATTAGATGAAGTTGCTAAGCAATACTATCAATTTGCTACTTCCTTTGAGCAACCATCAACTGTTAAATTTTCTTATTGGAATAGTCAAATTCGATATTGGTTCAATATTTTTCGAAATAAAACAGGTAATTTGTGAAAATCGCTCTTTTTTTTACTTTTGGTATTTCTCTTAAAGAATGGAAAGAAACCGGTCTTTTTTCCAGAGAGGTTGCGCCTTATTTGGAGTTGGTAAAAAGAGGGCATGAAGTCGTTTTCATTACATATGGTCAAGAGGACGATATGAAATTTGCCGGTGATGTGTCAGGTATTATAATAGAGCCAATTTTTAAATATTACTATGAAAGTAATTTTAAAATTATAAATATAATTAAATCCTTTTGTTTTGTTTGGAAAAGAAGAGACATGTTTAAAAAAATGGATGTTTATAAATCCAATCAAATGCTTGGTGCATGGCTCCCAATTATCGCTGGAAAAATTTTCAAAAAACCTATTTTAGGTCGGGTGGGATATGATCTTTTTGAATTTTATAGTAAGAGAGAAAGTAGCAATTTTAAGCTCGGAATTGTATATTTGATAAGCAAACTTACTTATAAATTTTCAGACCATGTTTTGATCACTTCTGCCGAAGGTGCTGATTTTATCCAGAAAAAGTTTAATATACCCAAAGACAAGGTAAGCTTTCATTTTAATTATGTGGATACCAAAAGGTTTTCTCCAACGTCTCTCAAAAAAGAAAAATCAATTCTCTACGTTGGCAGGCTGGATAACCATAAAAATCTATTTCCAGTTATTGATGCAGTGATGGACCTGAATATTCCTTTTTATCTGGTTGGCTCGGGAGATGAGGAGGAAAAAATTAAGAGATATGTTCGGGAAAAGAAAATCAATGTTTTCTTTTTTGGGAGACTTCCCAACGAAGATCTTCCCCGGGTTTACAATGAGCATCAATTTTTTATTTTAAATTCATATTCAGAGGGTAATCCCAAGGCCCTCCTTGAGGCAATGAGCTGTGGCTGCTGTCCGGTTGGCAACAACGTCGCTGGAATAAAAAGTATTATTGTTGATGGAAAAAATGGAATGTTTACAGATGGTGGTAAGGAAAGTATTAAAAAAGCAATAACTCAATTACTAAATAATAATGTGCTTGTGCAAACTATTGCTTACGAAGCCAGAGAATATATTGTTAAACATTGTAGTCTTTCTTCTATGATTGACTTTGAACTTAGTCTTTATAAAAAAATTAAAGATAAGAATCATAAATCTTAACGGTATTGTCGATCATTTTAGCGATATTATGTTCGGTGCAAACTTTTTTGTAGGCAGAATTGATAAGACTATCTGAACTGGTTTTGTCTTGAAGTGAGATGAGTTTGTTTAAGAAATCATCAGGGTCATCTGGATTAAATAAAAGTGCACAATTATTGGCTGCCAGCGTTCTATGGGCATCTATGTCTGATAACAGACAAGGAGTTTTGCATGCCATGGCTTCTAGTACACTTAACGGAAGTCCTTCTGATTCACTAAAACTGGTTAGAACATCGATACTATTTAAAAAGTGACAAATATCATGAGTCTCACCAACAAACTTGATCAGATGTTCGATATTATATTTTTGAGTGAAGTGTATAAGTTGATCTTTTAACGGTCCGTTGCCTGCAATATAAAAAATAAAGTTTTTTAAATCATCATGTTTTTTATGAACGGCAAAAAGCAGTTTGTCGATTCTTTTGACTCTGTCTAGTCTTCCGATTACTCCAATTGTGTAAATATTTCCATTATTTATTTTGGAGTAATGAAATAAATCAAGATTTATCCCGTTAGGGTTGATGGAAATTTTGGAAGTGGGAGCCACATCCAAAATTTTTGCTTTGATATATTCGCTTTGGGAAACACAGATGTATTGATTGGTAAGAAAGGAAAGTATCTTTTCTATAATGAGCTTTTTGTCCTTGGAAATTCCATGAAAAGTATGAATAACTTTTGCTTTTGTAAAAATATATAAAATCTTTGAATAAATTCCAGCCCCTCGTCCATGAGAGTGGATAATATCAATCTTATTTTCTTTAACATATTTGATTAACAAAAAAATGGTTAAAATTGATAATTTTCTCTTGGGAATAGAGATAATGCCGGAAGCATTTTTTTTAAATTTTTCGTAAAAAGGTGGTTCATCAGGAGCAGCAATATAGATATTAAATTCTGGATGCTGTTTACTGATTCCTTCAATTAAATCATAAATATGACGAGGACCTCCCCCCATGTCTGAACGAGCAGAGATAAAAAGAATATTAGTTTTAGAACTCACAGTTTTACCGATTTTACCCATGCTTTATTTTTCAAATACCAATCAACAGTATTTTTGATTCCTTCTTCAAGAGAAACCGTGGGTTGCCATTTTAGCAAATCATTGGCCTTTTTAATATTGGCCCAGGTCTCTAGGATATCTGCTTTGTGGAATGGTTGATAATTGATAATAGCTTTTTTATTTAAATGTTTTTCAATTGCACTAATCACGTAGTTAATGGCATAGGGCTGATTTCCTCCACCCAAATTAATGACTTCATAACCAAGCGGTTTCATGGCCTTGATGGTTCCATCTGCAATATCGGTGACGTAGGTAAAATCCCTCGCTTGGGCCCCATCTCCAAAAAGTTCAATGGGGCTGCCTTCATCTATCCACTTGATAAATCTAAACATACACATATCCGGTCTTCCAGCCGGACCATACACGGTGAAATATCGAACCACCGAAATATCTAGGCCATAGAGGTAATGATAGGAGTAAGACATGGCTTCAGCAGCTTTTTTAGAAGCGGCATATGGAGAGATAGGAGTGTTCACTGGAAGCGTTTCATCAAAGGGCATTTCTTGTCCTGCGTACAGGGATGACGTGGATGCCAATACCATTTTTTTTACATTATGGTCTTTCATAAGTTCTAAAAGATTGAGTGTCCCGATCGCGTTAGTGGTCATGTAGATCATCGGATTGATCATGGAATATCGGACTCCGGCTCTGGCTGCTAGATTAATAATGCAATCAAATTTATGCTTTTCAAAAATAGATTTTAAGGCAGGTCTGTCTTCAATGTCGCTTGGATAAAAAATAAAGTTGGAATCAGGATTTAGATTCTCTAGACGATGATTTTTAAGTTTAACGTCGTAGTAGTCATTTAAGTTATCAACGCCAACCACCGTAAAGCCTTGTTCCAGCAGTTGTTTGGCAACAAATGCGCCAATAAATCCGCAAGCTCCGGTTAGTAAAACGGTATTTTTCATTTTATTTCCTGTGTATTCAATTTAAAACGTCTTGAATAGGGGTAGATCAAGCTTGTCAGGGTTTTAACATAATAGTATAAAAATTTTATTCCTCCTCCGTGAAGAATATAAGCGTGAGTCATGGTTTTTAATGCAGATAATTTTTGAGCCTTTGCCTTTTTCATAGAAATGCAATTGGCGTCAATATTTCGGACGACTAAAACATCATTTAAATTTTCACCTTTCCCAATTTTCAAAAGGCGTATATTTAAATCATAGTCTTGAGCGTATCGGATATTTGGATTGTATCCGCCAATTTGGTCGTAAGCGTCCTTGCGAAAAAAGAGAGTGCTGTGGGCAAATGGATTAAATGAAGAAAGAGATTTTTGGATGTTTTTATAATTGGAAATTAATTTTACTTTGGGTGAGGTTTTTATATTATTGAAAATTTCTTCATAGTTGGAACCACAAAGTACATATTCGGGATTGTTTTCCATGAAGTTCAGCTGTTTTTCGAGACGATCGGGCAGACAGTAGTCATCGGAATCGATGCGTGCAATATATTTTCCGGAAGCTGTGCTTATTCCTTTGATCAGGGACTGGGTAAGCCCTAAGTTGGTTTCATTTTTAATAATTATAATTTTTGGACTTTGATATGATTCTAAAAGCGTCTCTATGTAAGGGCTAGATGCATCATTTATGATTATGAATTCAAAGGATTTATATGTTTGATTTAATATATGCTCAATAGCACTTTTTAATCTGCTTTCAGTTTCGTTATAAACAGACATAACGATGGATATTAGAGGCAAGGGGGTCGTATTTTGCATATGAGGTATGGATATCAAATTTCATAAAAGATGACCAGAGTTAGAAGCTCGTTTAATCAATGGTAGGCCATGTAATTTGCGCTATATGGCAAATTAAATTCTAATTTTTTGACAATTTTCTTGCAAGAGAAGATAAAATACGAAAGAAAAGGATTATTTAGGAGATCAGATGCCGTGTTACTACGATAAGATTAATGGTAGATTAGTTTCTGTTGATAATGAGGTTAATGCAAATTACTGGGATGAACATTGGAATAGTGGTGATTTTGAAGCAAAATTAAAGCATTCAAGAAATGTATTTATTACTGATAATACTAGAAAATTCTTAAAACCTGGATCTCGTATTTTGGAAGGTGGTTGTGGGCGGGGTGATAAGGTTTTTGCCTTGCAATCATGTGGCTTTGATGCATACGGCATTGATAATGCTCAAGATACGGTTCAAAAAATTAATCGTTTTGTCCCGGAATTGAAGGTTACTTTGGGGGATGTGAGAAAGCTGGATTTCAAGGATAATTTTTTTGACGGCTATTGGTCCTTGGGAGTAATTGAGCATTTTTATAACGGTTATTCTGATATTACCCAAGAGATGTGGAGAGTTTTAAGACCAGATGGATATTTGTTTTTAACAGTTCCTTCCATGTCACCACTGAGAAAATTAAAAGCGAAATTTGGGTTATACCCAGAATTTAAACATTCACAAGAATTGGAAAATAATTTTTATCAATTTATGTTGCCTCCTTTGCAGATAATTAGAAGTTTCGAAGAGGTGGGCTTTGTTTTACTAAGTGTTTGTCCTCTTGATGGTGTAAAAGGTATGAAGGATGAGATCCTTTTTTTTAGACCTTTATTTCGTTGGATTTATAACAATAATACATTGATGGCCAAAGTGCTAAGAAGAATTACTAATATATTAATGAGTAAATTTTCTAACCATATAACGTTTTATATTTTTCAAAAAAATGGCTCCACTATCTAGTTAATGATAAAGACTTCTTTCTTTTAGCAGATTCTATGACTATTTTGATATTTTCCGCTAGAGGTAAAGAAAAAAGGTTTGCTTTATGTGGGTAAAGGTGTTCAAGGTCAGAATATATACTAAAGTCGGTAAAGTTATGATGAAAGTTTTTATTTAAATCAATAATAGATATGATGTTGGGATAACGAGCTTTTAGTGTAATAAGATAATTTGATAATGCTTTTCCAAATTTAAGGTTATTTTCACATCCCTCAAGCCATATGGCGGGAAGTTGGACAATATAAATGGAAACTTTGTTTTCTTGAAGTAAATCAAATGTTTTTATAATTTGACTATTTTCATTTGTATCAAGTTGTATTGCGCTATCACAGTCAGGAGAGTTTCGATATTTCGTAACGGTGCCACTATTTAGCAGGGACTTCCATTTTATTTGGTTTTCGTATGTATTTTTTGCTAATTCGTTAGAAGTCACAGGTGGAAAAATTTGAAACCCGTCTGGACGGACAGATTCTTTCTCGGGAATTGAGGGATGAATTGAATTTAGAATTCCTTTAAAGTAAAAATCAATATAATGTAAGAGAGGTTTTTCAAATTTGAAATGATAGGTAGGAATAAGAGTTATAAGGTATTCCAGGTTTGAGACAATGTATTTATTCAAACCATATTGTTGATGAAGAAAATGCAAATCACTTTTTCGTGTAAAAAAAATATTTTTTAGAGAGGTTTCGTAAAAGAACAGAGGGAAAAGTGCGGCAAAAATATTTGTAAGTTTTTTCTCAATCAGCTTAAAAAAAACATTATAAGGTTTATGGTCGAGTTTGTACCCGTAGGAGTTGATGAGATAATTACTTACTTTTTGTACTCGATCTTCTTTTTTATTAAAATCTCTTGGGCTGATCGAAAGAATAAGTGACTTAGGGAGGTTATTTCTTATCACAGAGTTCAAAAACTCGTAATAGAAGGGAAAGAAGCCACCGCCTACGGATATTGTTTGGACGTTGATTGTCTCTTCTTTATCTCTATTTAGTACCTGTTCAATGATGTCGGGATCAAGCGAATCTTTTGCTCGTGAATTACCTAAAATTAAAAAGTCTACTGGGGAAGAATGACGATAGTGCCATACTCCTGCAGAAACAACATTATTAACATAGAAGTCACTCGGACAAATGGTATGTTGTGGTTTAACTAGTATATTTAGTATGAAAAAAAAGGAAATAAAAAGAATATAAAAAATTTTGTTGATCATGGTTACCCTTAAAATTGAAAGTAAATAAAGGATTGGTCTGAAGGGGGTTGGTTTAAGATAAATAAGAGACCCAGCGCAGAGAAAATAGCCAAGCGGGTATAGTAGTTAAAACTCATAAAGGAAATTCGTTTTTTTAGATATAAGTTCTCAATTAGTTGAGTTGAAATCATGATGAAAAGAAGAAAAATAGCATTTGATGGTGGAGCTAAAAAAGGTAAATGAGGCCTATATGATAAAATTAAAAGAAGATCGTTTAAGCTTTCTACTCTAAAAATGAACCAAGAAAAAAGAATTGTGGAAAACGTTATTATATAAGAAACCAGATTTGGAATTTTAATAAATTTTTTTGATGACCAATATTTGTGAATAGACAGAGCTAAGCCGTGGTAAGTTCCCCAGATGATAAAATTATAACTGGCACCATGCCACAATCCACCTAAAACCATGGTAAGGATCAGGTTGCGATACATTTGTTTATTACCGTGTCGATTTCCACCGAGTGGAATGTAAAGATAATCCTTGAGCCAGGTTGATAATGTAATATGCCATCTCTTCCAAAAATCGCTTATATCCTTTGCGAAGTAGGGATAGTTAAAATTTGCCGAAAGTTCAATTCCAAGACAGCGAGCAATGCCTCGCGCAATGTCTGTATACCCCGAAAAATCAGCGTAAATTTGAAAACAGAAAAAGAGTGTGGCTTCAAAAATAGTTAGGCGATCGTAAGCGGATAAATTTTGAAAGACTGAATTAACGTATGGAGAAAAATTGTCTGCAAAAATAACTTTTTTTATGTAACCTCTTATAATGAGTTCTACTCCTTGAGTTACATTTGAAAAATAAAAATCCTTTTTACAATGTAATTTCTTTAGCTGGGGAAGAAGGGAGGAAACGCGCTCAATTGGACCAGCAATTAGCTGAGGAAAAAAAGATACATAACAGAAAAAATAAGCAAATTTATTTTCGGCATGAATATTTTTTCGGTAAACATCAATGGTATAGCTCATCGTTTGGAAGGTGTAGAAGCTAATTCCAACCGGGAGAATAAGATTTAAATATGGAATATTATGATTAATTGAAAAAAGTCCCAAACTATCATTTATAATTTGAGATATGAGCGAACCATACTTAAAGAAACCAAGGATGCTTAAATTAGCGACAATTGATATTAGAACAAGAAGTTTTCTCCTTTTTTGTTGTTCAGTTCTTTCCATTAGAAGTGCAACGTGAAAATCAACAACTGTTGTAAAAAAAAGCAGCAGCAGAAAAAAAGGATTCCATGCTCCATAGAAAATACAGCTGAAAATATTAATAAGAAAAATTTTGTCAATTTTTTGATTTTTAATCAAAATAAAAAATAGACAGAGAAAAGTAATGAAGATTGGAGAAGTGAAGAGCATGGTTAATAATCCCTAAACGATTTAAATCCGAGTTTTAAAAGTATAAAAACTTCATTTTCCTACGTGTAGTTATTACTTCATAATAACGGAGTGTTCAATTAAAAACATAGATTAAATGTGAGATTTTAATACTCCTACCAATCACCTCTCAAGCAAATACATATTCTCAACTAAATTTTTAATACTCCCCTCCCCAATCGCAGAAATAATTTGGAAAAAGCCATTTCCTCGCTTCCAGATGGGCCATTTTTTTACAGGTGGATAGGCATCGAGTCGCTGATTTTTATATTCGCTCTCAAGTATGAAAAGGTAGGCTTGGTTTTCATTCAGATATTTTTGGGCATTGAATTCAGAAATAATTTCAACCTTTTTATCTATGGCTTCTGAAATGTAGTAGGGCTTTCTAAACACCACTCCCACTGGTTTATTTTCCATGGTTTCGATAACAGAGGCAGGAACGATGGGGAGGTAAAAGTTTGGAATATATATAATCCACAAAGCGGATAAACTGATCATAATAAAAAAGGCTTTGATGGGAAGTTCCTGCACAAAAAAGATAACCACCGTAGTGGCAACAAAAAAACTTAACGTGATGGCGAAGCTTAAATGGGTAATGTGAAGATCTTTGATTAAAAAAATGGAGATTAAAATTAGCAAACTCATCAACGCGTAGAGAACCCCCAGGGTTATTTTACCCGCCTGATAAGTGGAATCAGTCCGCTTGGCGTAATGAATGGAGTTGGTTATCAGTAATAAAAAAAAGGTGATAGAGGGAATAGCGTAGTGATGGGAACGCTGGGAGGGAATAAACCAAAGTAGAAAAAAGAAAACAAAATGGATGATGAGAAAAAAGCTGCTTTTATGAATATTGGAAAAAAGATGGGGGACAAAAAAAATCCAAGGGATTGAATAGATCAAAAGTCCCTGGATGATGGAAGTTAGGGGATAGCTTTTAGCGGTGAATTTGCCAAAGTTCTCCTTAAGGAAAAAATATTCCAGAAAATGATCCCCGTATTGGAAATAGCAGGCGAAATACCAGATGCTTCCAATCAGTAAACCGGAAATACTCCAGATCAAAAGTGATTTCAAAGCGTCCATATTTCGATAATCACTGTTAATGGCAAAATACAGCGACATGCTTCCTACACACATAATAAGCGAAACCGGCCCTTTTACCAGGGTCGAGAGTCCCAGGCAAAAGATGGCCAAAATTAAAATGGAATCTCTTCGCTCTTGCAGGTAGCTGAAAAAATAAAGTGATGCCAGCGTGCTTATAATGGTCAGCGGGATCTCCATCATATAAATGCGGGAGTATTTTAAAAAGGCAAAAGAGCTGGCAAGAATCAAAAAGGTGGTGATAGAGGGGATATTAAAGTGCTTTTTGTTCCAAAGACTGATTAAAAATAAACCAACCAGTGAAAGGACTGCCACCGATATCCTGGCCCACAGGATGGAAGCCTTGCCGGTAATTTTGTAATAGAGTAAAGCGTTCCAGAAATGAAGAGGTGGCTTGGACCAATGTTCAGTGTTGTTGTAATAGGGAGTGAGTGAGCTTCCCCTTTCAAACATCTCTTCGGATATTTGCAGATAAAACCCCTCCGTTCCCTGTCTCATGGCATTGATATTTCCGATATCATAAAGATACAGGAAAGCCACCACCATAATGCTTAAAGCAAATATAATTTTTTTATCAACAATAATCATTATTATTATTTGATCGTCTATTGGAGATATAGTCAATCCTAATATGTCGCCATCTTCTGTACTTTGAATTAGGCTTTTTTTTTGTTAAAGTAGAAAAATGCAAAAGGATACAGTTTCAAATTTTTCACATCACTTTTTATGGATACTGGGAGCCGCTCTGGTGGTTTATCTGCAGCAGGCCTGGGTGTCGGGATTTTTTCAAGATGGTTACCTCTACGCCGCTTTTGGAAAACATGCCGCTTTGAGGGGCAATTGGTTGGTTAATCATCTCAGTGATTTTTCTTACCCAGCGTTTTTTCATCATTCCCCCTTCGTTTTTTTGTTAGAGGGTCTGTTTTTCAAAATTTTTGGCGCCAGCTATTTAACGGCCCGGTTATTTAGTGCACTTTTCCCGTTTTTGGCCTTGGTTATTTTATACAATTGGATGAAGAAGGAAAAAGGTGAAGTCTTTGCCTTCCTGGTGGGTTTGTTCTTTGTGTTTTTGCCTCCCGTGATGAAAAAAGTCCGGTTTCCCGGGATGGATATGCCCCTTATGCTTTTTACCCTCGTGTCCATTATGTTTTATTACAAGGCCTATGTGGATAACCTCAAAAAATATTGGATTGGGTGCGGAGTTTTCTTTGGATTGGCCATGCTGACTAAGGGACCAATGGCGCTTTTCATTCCTCTCGCTATTTTGATCCACCTGGGGTGGACTAAAAAAATAAGCCTGCTCAAAAATTCTACCCCGTGGTTTTCCTTCCTGCTGGGATTGCTGGTCTTTTCGCTGTGGCCACTAGCCTTACAATTAACCGGTCAGTTTCATATCTTTGAAAAATACCTGGATTTTACTTTTATTCACACAGTGGCCGAAGGCCGTGGTCTTTCTGAGTATACCTTTTTTCAGTGTTTGCTTTTTTTAATCAAACAAACCGCCCCGTGGTTGGTACTGACTTTATTTTCCATGTATCTGGCCTTGAGGGTCCGATCCCAGGATCACTTGTTAAAACTGTTTATCTCTCTTTGGTTGGCGGTTTTGATTCCGCTTTCTATGGTTAAATTCAAATATTCCCATTATATGATGCCAATGTATCCTGCCTACGCTTTTTTAGCTGCTTATCCGGTTTCATTTTTATCAAGCAAAGTGATCAAAAAGATTTATCAAGGGTTTATTTTTGTCACGGTTACCATGGCACTTTTACTGCTTATTTTTCCTTTGACCACAGAAATTAGAAGAGACCCTGAAATTTTTGAGATAAGGAAATTAACTGACTTGATGCCGGTCAAGCCTGATACCTGGGGAGTTGTGAGTGATGTTTATCCCTACTGGGCACTGGCCAATTTAAACGGGTTTCATGACCATTCGAATACTCTCAGTTTAACGGCTCCTGATTTGTTGAGTATTATTGAGCAGGAGGATGGCAAGAATTGGATTTTTTTAATACCAAGCTCCGTTTATAATCAGCATGTTCATTTACTGGACGTCAGACTTAAAAAACTTATTTATTTTGAAAAGCAGGATATGGTGGTTGCGATTGAAAGAGCGATATTTGATGATGGCCAGATGCTTATTAAAAAGAGACGTTGATGGAATTTCCGCAAAATACCAAGTGGTATGATTTACTAAAAGAAGAGTTTCATAAAACTTATTATCAAGATTTACTTAAAAAAATTTATAAAGAAAAAAATCAGGGCAAAATCATTTATCCTGCGACGGATGATGTTTTTAATGCTTTTCGATTTACCGATTATGATCAGGTCAAGGTGGTTTTACTGGGCCAGGATCCCTATCACGGCGATGGTGAGGCCCATGGACTTTTGTTTTCAGTTAAAAAAGGTGTGCGGATTCCACCTTCTCTTCGAAATATTTACAAGGAACTCGCCAGCGATATCGGGTTCAGGATTCCCACGGACGGGTACTTAAAAAACTGGGCCGATGCAGGTGTTTTTCTTTTAAATACCATTTTGACCGTGGAAAAGGATCAGGCCCTCAGTCACAAAAATTGGGGATGGGAGATTTTTACGGATCAGGTTATTCGTATTTTAAATGCCAGGGAAAAACCACTGGTCTTTGCCTTGTGGGGCAATTTTGCCAAATCTAAAGAAGCTCTTATAACCAATCCACAGCATTTTGTTCTCAAGGCCAATCACCCTTCACCCTTATCTGCCAGTCGTGGCTTTTTCGGTTGTAAACATTTTTCCAAGATCAACTCAATCTTAAAAACCATCGGAGAAAAAGAAATTCCCTGGTAGGTACGGCCTGACTTTTGGGGATGTGGTACATCCCCAAAAGTCAGGCCGTACCTACTTCCGAGATGGTGATTTTTAAGCATGGTAATGTAGAAAAAACACTGTATTTTAAGCATATCGATGCTTAAAATTGGAGAGTGGATTGAAAATTCAAAGAGTTAACCGCTTTACTAAAAAAAATCAGATTTAAAAATTGATTATCGAATGCATTATGTCCCTAAAATTCAGGCCGTACTATCATTTTGATTGCTTTTTTGGTGGTAGAAAAGTAAAATATATTCATAAAATGGTACCATAAATGGAATTATTAAAGCGTAACATATTGAAATCACTTCACGGATGGAATGACTCTCCAATTCGCTCTCCATTACTGTTAATTGGGCCTAGGCAAATTGGTAAAACCACTTTATTACAAATTTTTGGAAGACAAATTTCCCGTAGATTTTTTGAAATTAATTTTTGGAGCGATTCAAACCAAACTCTTAAAAAAATTTTTCAAAGATCTCTTGAACCAGCTAAAATACTAAATGAATTAGCAGATTATTTTGAAGTTGATGCCATTAATCCAAAAGAAGATGTGCTTTTTTTTGACGAAATACAAGAAAGCCCTGAGGCCTATGCTTCCTTGAAACTATTTAAAGAAAAAATGAAAGAGTTACGCATTCTGGTTACCGGAAGCTATCTTCAACTTTTCTTAAAAACAGAAGAGATTAAAAAACTCCCCGTCGGATGTGTCGATGAATTTTACTTAGGCCCTTTATCCTATACTGAATTTCTTGAAAACTATGATGAGCGTATTTTTCAAAAATATAATCAACTTGACCTCAATAATTTTGAGATAACAATCGCCCTGCATGAAAAACTAATGGAATTGCTTAACGAATATTTTTTTACTGGAGGATTACCTGAAATTATTTTCTTGTACTTATCTGGTAATAAAAATTATCAAACAAGACAAGACATTCGTAAAAAACAAAAAGATTTACTTAATCAATATACTTTAGATTTTCAAAAATATGGTAAAAGTGTTCACATAAAAAAAATTGATCAAATTTTTCAAAGTATTCCTTTTCAATTGGAAAGGGTTAATGATCAATCAACCAATCGATTCTCTTATAAAGATTTAGGGAAAAATATCAAGTATCAATCGTTGCATTGGTCTTTTCAATATTTAAAAAATGCTGGTCTGATTATAAGATCATTTATAGTCAGCAGGCCTGATCACCCTTTTAGAGTTCATGAACAAAAGGAAGAACGAAATTTATTCAAATGTTTTTATTTCGATATCGGGCTTTTGAATGCAGCATTAAATTCATCGATTAAAATTAGCTTGGAAGACTGGGGTTCGTATAAGGGATATATTGCTGAAAATTTTGTTGCCATTTCACTTTATAATATGTTTCAAACCGAACTGATTACTTACAAAAAATCATCCAAACATGATAGTGCTGAAATTGAATTCCTTATTACTGACGAGAATAATAATATCATCCCAGTTGAAGTAAAATCTTCAAAGAAAGCACTGTCTTCAAAAAGTCTTGATTCTTTTGTTAAAGAATTCTCTCCTAAAAGGGCCTATAAACTGGTTCCGATCCTAAGCGAAAAATTCAAAAGAAATGAATATGTTACCATTCCTCTTTATATGATTGATAAGATGGAAGATGGTACGGCCTGACTTTTAGGGATGTACCGCCTCCCTAAAAGTCAGGCCGTACCATTTTCCTTTTGTACCATTTTCCTTTTCCTACTGTATTACTACATAATACTCATGAAGAGTTGCGCCGTGACCGGTATTGAGATTTAATCGATAAAATGAATGCTTGGCGCCACCTGTTCCATTATCAACAAATTTTACGTTGTCGCGAGCATCGGTAACAATGATTACAAAATCTAGGTAATCATAACCATAGGAGCCTCTGGAGGCGACTTCGTCTTCAAAGCGAGCTAACCAACGGTAGTCAGCGATGGCCCGCATTTCAATTTTTTGCTCTTTCGCCCAATGATTGTTTCCGCTATGGGATGAGAACCCACCAGAAAACCCATATTTCAGGTAAATTTTGTCACCGAATTTTGTGTCATAATTAGTATAGAAAATTTCGAATTCACTTTGCCAAGTGCTAAAATAGCCTGGGGTCGGATTATAAAGGTTGCCTTTGACATAAATTTCAGAAGCGCTAACAGTTGCCGTAAAGATTAAAAGAGTTATTAAAAAATGTGCTATTTTCATGTTGTTCCTCACTTTTTTTGCCTGCATGCTTTTACCCCATCTCGGACTCAATAACCATACAACTTTCATATAGTTGTAAAAATTTCCACGGTGCATCCCCGGAAGTCAGGCCGTACCTAAATAGGTACCTAAATAGGGGGATATTTGCCGACAATTTCTTTGATCCATTCCATTTTGGGAAAATGATCTGAGCTGTATCCTGTGGATAAGTAGAGATTTTTAAAGCCAAGCTGAAAAATCTCCTTTGCGATGAATTCACCCTTTAAATCATGACTCAGGCTGGAATCTACATAGATTGGAGTATTAAAATTAAAAAGGTGGGCCTCATTGAAAAAATTATCCGGATGAGAAAAAGTTTTGCATTTTTGATTTTTATTTTTGGCGTGAATTTCCCATGTGGTTCGAATAAGTGGATCATCATCAATCAAAATCCAATCAAGTTTTTGTCCTGATTGCTCAAAGTGGATTGGTATAAACCCCGCCATGGATTTGGGAATTATTTTAACCGCCAGTCTGTTAGCCCGCTGACGGATCAGGGGTTCTTCAAAGCGGCTAGTGACCAAAATTGCCCGACTACCAAGCGCTAGGTCTTCGATCAGGTCAAGACCATTTTTATCTTGATTCAATAGTTCATAATCTATAAGAAAAAGCGAGTTGGAAATATTTGACGACTGAACAAATGCTTTGAAGTCGTCTCCGCTAGTAAAGCAGGACATCTTGGCAATACGATCTAAATAGTGAAGTCCCTCAAGTCGATTTTTCCAAACACCATGAATTGATAAATCATCATCGAGAACAATTATATGAAGGTCGTCGTATAAAAATAACTTGTCCATAAACCACTCTGGCGTATCAACTTTTGGCAGTCTGATTTCAATGGTAGTCCCCACATATTCTTTTGAGTGAACGATGATATTGCCTTCAGCCGCCTCGATGGTTTTTTTAGCGTGGTAAAATCCGAGACCGCTGCCAGAGGTGGGATGTCCTTCCTTGCCAAAAGTTACTCCTTTTTCTCCCAGTTTATTTAAGATTTGATCGGGAATACCTTTGCCGTTATCCTGCACTTTAAGAATGATATGCGCCTTCGAATGTTCCAGGCTAATTTTGATGAGCCCCCCAGACCCAGACGCAGGAAGGGCCTCGGCAGCGTTATTAATAAGATTACTCAATACTCGTTTAAATTCAAAGGGAGAAATCAGGCTAAATAATCCATATCCCTGATTAAAGTCTCCTTCAATAACGACGTGAGGAATATTTTGTAATTGAGCTCTTTTTTCAGAAATTAGATTATCAATTAGAGAAGATAATAAGGTTAGTTCAAATTTATCACAATATGGGGATGGCTGTTTATCAATAGATGCTTTAGCGACTTTACTTCGCTCCAGTAAGTGGTTGCTAATATCATTTATGCGGTTAACGGCATTTCTTATCATGATCCTTTTTTCTTCAGGGAAATGATCAAGTGAGGTCAGAAGTATTTGCAGGGATGCGAGCGGGGAGCGGATGTCGTGGGAGACTTGTGAAGCAATATCAAACATGGTCTCGGCTCGTTGCCATTTTAATTCATTGTCAAAGCTAATTTGCATTTTTTTCTTGATATTGGGAATGATAATCAAAGATAAAATAACTAAGAGAATCCAAAAGCCAAGGACGTATAAACTCCAATTGGCCCATGCATAGGTAAAATTCAGCTTTCCAAGTAAAATGGTTTTATCTTCATCAAAATAAATATTAACGGATTGGGTTTTGGAAAAAAATTGGGATGATTTGGTTATCGGAAAGACTTCAAATCGGGAATTGACATCATTGGTTGCTTGAAAACTGATCTGTTGAAAATTTCTTGAATTGGATAGAATTAAAATTACCTGGCGATATTCGCTGGTTTTGATTATTGATTCAACACTTCGGGTGAGGTTTTTGCTTAAATGGGAGTGATAAAAAATGTTAAGTACGATTGAAAAAATAATAAGACAAAGAAGTAAATACAAAAGTGTTAAGGCAGACTTTAAATAGATATTTTTAATGTTTGTTTGTAACATCGTTAACATGCATTATCCTAAGGGGTGGATGTTTAAATTTAAATCATCAAATTGAATATTGTAGCCGGCGTATTCTTGGATTCTTTTAAGATTAACCTTTTCATTGGTCGTTTTACCCCAGTAGGCATTTTGAAATAATTTGCCGGTATTTGCTTTGTAAACATAAAGTGGGCATTTGATAAAACCATCAGGTGGAGTTAGTTTGTTAAATTTAATGGGGGGGACCAAGGTCCGAATTATGGGTTTCAGTGAGGAATTTTTTTTGTTTTTAAACCAATTGTCATAAGAATGAAGATTGGAAATATCGTTTATATATTTCATGTGTCCATCGGGGGTGTTGGGTGTCTTGATTTTATAGGCGGTTAAAATTTTGCGGGATGGTTTTTGATATATGTTTTTTGTTTTTTTGTCGAAGATTTGGGATATGATATTTCTGGTAACTTCAAATGAGGCGCTCTCTATAGCATCATCAATATTGGTATTAGTCCCAAGACCAATGCAAAATCCAAATGGATTGACGAATTGATCGCCCTCGGCATAAGCGAGGATGGTGGTGTGAGAGTCGTAAGCGGAAATGTCAAAATATTGAATTTTAATATTGAATTGGGAATTTAATGTGTTTCTAAGATTTCTAAAAAGAGAAGTAGCGACTGGTTTTTTCCTTGCATTCATTAAAAATGAACAGAAAAATGAATCCCGTTCAAGCAGTTCATTGGTGGCATTTATCATGGCGCTTTTTTTATTAAAAAAGGCGGCAACCCCATTGGAGGAGGTTTTGTTGTAAGAACAAAAAATTCGTTCAATGCATTCAACCGATGCTTTTAAGAGAGCATCGCGCTCGTTAAATGCCGTTCCTCTTCCAATAAACTTTTTCTTGTTATAAACCATTGATACTGAGATGTCATAATAATTCAAGTCGAAAAATCTTGGCCATGTGTAATTGACAACTTTAAGGTCAAGCTTTTGAGCGTTTTCAAAAAGCCAGGTTTCTAATTTTCTTTTTGAATTTTCCATAACGGTAAACTCACTTGGGTTTTAGAGAAATCGAATGACCAGCCTTTTCTGATGATTGCTGCAAAAGAGGAAGACATGAGGGGAAAAAAGAATCCCTTAATGAGTGCAGAGTAGTGTAATTCTCTCAGCTTCTCAATGCGTTCTTGTTTGTTTTCAATTTGCACATATTCATCAAGCCATTTCTTGCCTTTTTCTTTGCCAAGGCCGAAGCGATCATTGTTTATTATAAAAGACACTAATCCGATATCCTCTTGAAAACCAGAGTCGACTCCCGCAATATGAAAATCTGGACGATCGTTGTAATGTGTGTTCGGATCTGGATATGCAGAAGCAGAACTTGTTTTAACATTTTTATTAATTTCGTTTAATTTGGATTCTAGTTTTTGTCGCAAGTCTGTTACAAGTAGGTAATCACCTTTGATGTTTTGATTGATAGATAAATCATCTGAAGCAGATTCAAGTTTATGAATAAATTCTTGTTCTTGTTCTCCGCTAATTGCACCTTCCCCGAAAGAAAGAAAATACTGATTAACTGGACGGTAACTTTTATAATGCGTAGTTAGTTCATGGAATAAGGCCCTTATCTTTTTTGCAAGAATAAAGCGATTTTTTTCCGTTATTTGTTTTATACCCTTTTGAGTGAAATTTAAAAAACTGATTTCCATATCTAAAGTCTGATGGATTTGTGCTTCAGTATTTTGAGACGCTAAGTCTATTAGATGATCTGTTGAGATAATATCTGCGGTAGTAATACAATCTACTAAATTTTCTCTAAAAAGTTCGATAGCGTTTTTAGGAGCAGATCTGCCTGATGGAACAAGAATAATTTTATGCGGTATCTTCGCAGAATAATGGTAATGATTCTTGTTCACGGCAAGGTTCATTTGCAGGTTTTTAGAGTCAATGTCTTTTTCAAGGTAGTACACACCGGAAGTGTTTCTATAGTCGATAATTTTTAATGTTGTCATGTCTAGTGAGGATTTGGGAATAATGGAAAAATCAACTGAAGCTAGCATCGGTAACAGAAAAACAAATTTTTTCTGTGGTTTTAATATGACTTTGTCTTTAGTCGCAATTATACCCGGGCAAGGGTCATTAAGCGATTTTAGTATAAGATTAGGGCATAATAATGTTTTCAGGTTGCCATGTGGGTTTGTCGACAGGATCATAAGTCTTTTTAAAGATGTTTCAACATCTTCACCTGTAATTGCCATACCGTCCACGGTCTTTAAATTTGGATGGATATCAAAATGTAATTCATCATTTTTCCAATAGTATTTCTGGGCGATGCCTGAAATTAAATTTCCTTTTAAATCAAGTTCAACGAGTGTTGAATAAATATTTTTTAATAACATATATTCCGGGATGTATGTTATTCGACTAGGGTCATATTCATTGATTGATTTGAAAAGTGGAAAAGCCACTCGTAGTGTTGGTGCTTCTGAAGGTGTGTTTTTGCTACATGTATTAATGGTGAACATACAACTTATTAAAATAATTATTTTAAACATAATCTGGTACAATCAGATGCCCTTTCAATAACCGCCTCATTTACCACACCTTTTTCCTTTAGTTTTTCCATTAAAGTTTGATTTTGTCCTTCAAAATGTTTTTCATCTGATTGATTGCCGGACATTTCTTCTAATGATTTATTTTGATTCTTCATTAGTTCAGTAGAAAGTGCGGTATTAGTCACTAAAAGAGATGCTAAGGCAATTTTGGAAACAAAATTCTTTTTAGTTTTTTTCATAAAAATCTCCTCTAACTAGGTCTGATTATTGTTCGTGCAAGCTACCAAATATCCAAATTGATAACAAGTTCAAATAAACATGCTGCAATTTTTATACGCTTTGCTAAGCTGCATCCCCAAAAGTCAGGCCGTACCTCCTTGTCCTTTCACTTCTTCCCATTTTTGATTAAGTTTTAAAATAGCTTCGTCGATTTGCAGAATTAATTTGGGATTTTCATCCAGGCAGTGGGGATTATCTTTGAGCAGGTCGATCCCCATTTTAATCGAGACGATTGCATTTTTTAAATCGTGAAATAGTTTTTTATTTTTATCGCTTTTCATAATTTGAGTAGAAGGTGTTACTGGAAATTTTAAGTGTCTTGATTGATAAATTAACCTTGTGTTCGTTGTCCTTCATGACTGATTCCACCAATTCATTTTTTAACTTTCTCATGGTTTCATTCATGCCAAACGTGAGTGCATGTTTCTTGATATATCCGGTGAGCAGATTATCAGACGTTTCAAACGGGGTTTGAGATTGGAATTGCTCGGGTAAATCGGCGGCGAGGATAATCCCTTTATTTTTTGATTTCAAAACCTGTATGACCTTTTCAAGTTCTCTGATATTACCAGGCCAACCATAGTTATTCAGGATTGTTTTAACCTCTTTATGAAAAATTATTTTTCGAGGGGTTTGCTTTAAGAAATGTTTGATAAGAAGTTCAATATCATCTTTGCGTTCGCTTAAGGGGCGGAGATAAATATTGGCGCCGGTTAATCGATAGTATAAATCCAATCGGAATTTTTTTTGATGTACCAGCTCAATAAGATTTTCACAAGTGGCAGAAATGATCCTGAAGTTTGATTTGATTACCTCAGTTGAACCGACCGGGGTGAATGATTTTTCCTCGATGGCCTTTAGAATTTTGGCCTGCAAACTCAGGGAAAATGAGCTGATTTCATCTAAAAAAATAACTCCCCCATGCGCTTTTTTCAATAAACCGGTTTTTTTAATGCTAGCTCCGGTAAAGGCCCCTTTCTCATGTCCAAACAGTTCTGATTCAAGCAGGGTTTCTGGAATAGCGGCGCAGTTGAGTTCGATAAAAGGAGAATTTTTATGGCAGGCCTCAAATATCTTTTTGGCCAAGAATGATTTTCCTGTGCCGGTTGGGCCTAGAATGAGAATGGGAATATCACTTGCAATGTTTTCCACCAAATGCAGAATTTCATTTTTGGTATGTTGATCATTGGTAATATAAGTATTTTGGATGAAATTATCTAATATAAATTTTTTTTCACCCAGTAAAAAACTGCCAACCACTTTTTCTATGGCCCGGTCTTCCTCTCCTTTGACAAAGTAATCTTGACAACCCATTTCGTAGGCTTTTTGAATATTTTCTTCATCGTCGTAGCTACTTAAAATCACCGAGTAAATGTTCTTGGATACACTTTTAGCAAGGACCTGGAGTCCATCCAGTTCATCATCAATATTCAGATCAATAAATACCAGATCAAATGTTTTATTGGAAAGGATTTCAATGGCCTCTTTGGTTTTATTACAGGTGATTACATTTCCAAAGGCCTTAAGCTTAAATGATAGTGATTGGGCAATAAGGGCATCATCATCCACCACCAAGGTATTTATTTTTCTTATATTCATTGCGGCTTTAATATAGTCAAATTGGGAAAGATTCAAATATTCTTAAATGAGTGTGTAAAAATGATAGTATTCTTTTTTGGGAATCAAGGCATCGCATCCCCAAAAGTCAGGCCGTACCTAACCCAGGATTGCGGCGAAATCATTCATGTTGAGTTTTCCGGTGAAATATTGATCATCGTTTTCTGGGAGCAAATCAAGGAAGAGCTCTCTTTTGTACTCTTGTAATTTTAAAACATTTTCCTCGACGGAATTTTTAATAATTGGCCGGTAAACAGTAAGCGTGTTTTTTTGTCCGATACGGTGTGCACGATCGACCGCTTGATTTTCTACAGCAGGATTCCACCATGGGTCCATGACAAAAACATAACTGGCAGCAGTTAAATTAAGTCCGACGCCACCGGCCTTCAGACTGATAAGAAAAATTTGTCTTTTTCCTTCCTGGAAAAGATCCACTTGCTCCTGGCGCTTTTTAATGGATTGGGTTCCATCGATACGAGCGATTTGCCAGTGATGTTTATCCAGAGATTTTTGAATGATATCCAGGTAGGTGGTAAATTGGGAAAAAACAATTGCCTGATGTCCTTCTTCTACAATTTGCGCTAAATTTTCGATGAGAAATTCAATTTTGGTGGAATGTAATTCCCCACCCTGGCGATCCCATAGACATTGCTGCCGAAGTTCCAGCAGACCTTTTAATATTTCACCATATTTTCTTTTCTTGGGAGAAAGTGAAATGCGTTTTTTTATGGCCTGCAGTTTTGCCTGATAATTGTTGGATTCAGATTCTTCAAAGTTAAGGTAAACCGTATTTTCCTGTTTGGGAGGAAGCTCGGTTAATACTTGTGATTTGGTTCTTCGTAAAATAAAAGGACTGGCGGTTTTTCTGGCGAGAAGCCGCGATTTGGTGGTGGAGGTGGTTTTGACAAAAGATAAATCCCCCCAAATACCAGGTATGGCCAGATCAATAATATTATAAAATTCGGATAAGTCATTTTCCACCGGCGTACCGGTCAGGCAAATTCTAAAATTGGCATTAATTTTTCGCACAGAAGAAGCACCCAGGGAGCGGATGTTTTTTAAATGCTGAACTTCATCCATGATAAGAATATCAAAACATTCGTTTTTAAATGTGGTCTCAGCCTCTTTTTTCATTATCCCGTAGCTGGTGAGAATAATCTTGGCAGTTGGTTCAATATTCCTTGATCCCCCATGATAAATAAATGCATTCAAGTCTGAAAATTTTTGAATTTCCTTTTCCCAATTTAAAATGATGGACACTGGGCACACGATGAGTACTTTATTGATCTTGTCGTATAAACTTTTTATAAGAGCTATGGCCTGGATAGTTTTACCAAGTCCCATGTCGTCTGCCAGACAGGCTCCCATCCGGTGTTCATATAGAAACCGAAGCCAGTGAAAACCGGTTTTTTGATATTCTCTCAAGATGGGCTCCAGATAAGCTGGTAGCGGGTACAAGGGCATCTCTTTCAAGGTGGAAAGGGTGAAACAAATTGCCTCTTCCTCTGCGGTTAATGCCCCGTCGATTCCCATTTTTTTTAATTCAAATAATTCAAATATGCGGGCCTTGTTAAAGGGAATGTGAAAACGGCTGATAGATTCTTCATTTTCTTTTTCAATTTTTTCGTAATTTTCAGCTTCATATTGGGTGTATTTTTGCATGAATTTAATCAAGCTTTTTTGCTCATCGGTAAGCAGGACCAGCCCTCTGGTGGTTACAATAAGATTGTCATGGGAATTGGCATTTTGGATAACTTCCAGATCTTCTTCCGGAACATCTAAATTCAAATTGAACCATGAATTCATACTGGGTCTTCGCTCGAAGCTGATGCGGGATTTCCAGGGGGTTATTTCTTTTTTGTTGTAATATATGTTCACCCCATAGGGAGACATGATTTTATAAAATTGACCGAGACCTTGAAAAAGATTGGCGGTGGGCAGATGAAAATAAATGGTTTCATTGACCATGTTATATTCAGAAAACCTGAAGGTAATATCTCCAAAACAATTGATTAGGGTCCCAAGGAGCAGCAGAATGTTGCTATTTTGATGTTTTACAATACACTGCTTGGTCAAATGATAGCTATAGCTGGATGAATGGTTGATCAGCTGGGAAACAAGATCAATCCAAAATTCCTTTTCGGGGTTGCCGAGCAACTCTCTTTTATAATCCTCGCAGGTGTTATCGGCCAGATATCTGGAAAGACATACTAAAAAATCGTAGGCATTTTTTTTCTTTTTAAAACTACCCAGATGTCCACCGGCAAAACAGATGTTTTTAAGAAAATAGGGGATTGGGAGAATGACGTTGTCAGTATCCAGATATTGCAAGGTGAATTCAATATGTCCCCGTTTCGTACTTGGATTAATAGTGATCTGCAAATTGGGGTTGATCTGTACAAGATCGGTGCATGGAATATTATTGATGGATATTTCCAGAAATTGATTAAAATGATTTTGCTCAATTAATGAGAGAAGTTTTCCCAGCTGGACAACTTCTTCGTTGATTAGAATGTTTTTAAAGAAATTTTTTAATGGTTCTGGAATGTGAAAAACACTCCCGTCTTCCCAGTTAAATAAATACATGTTTTCAAATATTGAAACATGGGTATAGATCCGGTTTTCTGGATCTATAAATTTAAAATTTAAGCTGGCATATTCATGGCCCAAACTATCGATTTGAGCATCAATAATAATTTTTCCCATCAGGGGTTTAGGTAGGGGAAAGTTGATGATTTGATTATTATCAAGGCGGAAATTCAAGGTTGAGTAAGTTGAGTTGGGAAGGGCCCCTTGCAGTTTGTGAACACTTTTAATAATAGTGCCATACTCAAAAGGCGTAACTCCTAAAAAGCCTTTATCCCTGGTGGTATTGAGAAAGATCTCTCTTTGGTCTTTATCAACTGTATGATGAAGATGATAATAAAAAAACAAACTGGCGGCATGTCGGCAGTGGTGATCTTTATTCCATTCGATGCAATCACAGTTAGAGCTTAAAATTTCAACGGGGTTGGTTTTATATACAATTTTGGTTTCATGAGCACGGTTTTCATTAACTATACCCGAGACGATAAAGTAGGCATCTTCCCGGCCCCTCATAAAAGAGACCGAAATTCTAGACATCTTTAGCAGTTCCAAGGCTTCTGAAATGATATGCTTGGAGAAGTAATCCTTTGCCTTAACCCGGATAGGCTTTAATATATCAGTGGACTCATTTGGTATCATATTATTGATAATTTTTTGCTTCCTGTTAGGTTTTATTATAATAAAGAGGGCCAAAATTTTATATGGATAAAGTCTTCCATGTAGAGAAAATGACTGGAATGATTTATAATTTCCGGGCTAATTATCCAGATAGGCCTTGAGCATCTTCGCCCGACTTGGGTGTCGAAGCTTCCTTAGTGCCTTGGCCTCAATCTGTCTGATCCTTTCACGAGTTACAAAAAAGTCTTGTCCGACTTCCTCAAGAGTGTGATCCGATTTTTCACCAATACCAAAACGCATTCTAAGGACTTTCTCTTCCCTTGCGGTGAGGGTTGAAAGTACTGAACGAGTTTGATCGGAAAGGGTGACACTCATGACGGCTTCCTGGGGAGAGATAATTTTCTTATCTTCGATAAAGTCGCCCAAGCTGGAGTCCTCTTCTTCACCAATAGGAGTTTCCAGGGAGATTGGTTCTTTGGAAATTTTCTGGACTTTTTTAACCTTATCTACGGGCAGTTCCATTTTTTCAGCAATTTCCTCAGGGGTTGGTTCTCTTCCTAGTTCCTGAACCAGTTGTCTGGAAGTTCTGACCATCTTATTGATTGTTTCAATCATGTGAACTGGTATTCTAATCGTGCGGGCCTGATCTGCGATTGCTCTGGTGATTGCCTGCCTGATCCACCAAGTGGCGTAGGTGGAAAATTTATAACCCCGTCGGTATTCAAATTTATCAACTGCTTTCATCAAACCAATATTACCCTCTTGAATCAGATCCAAAAATTGTAATCCGCGATTGGTATATTTTTTGGCAATGGATACCACCAATCTTAAATTGGCTTCCACCAGCTGGGCCTTGGCGCGGTCGGCTTTTTCTTCGCCTTTTAAAATAATATTATAAACATTTTCAATGTCATTGAATTCCATGCCTGCTTCAATGCTGAGCCGGCGGAGCTTGCGGATGACATCTTCCTGATTTCTAATCAGCTGTTCAATCTTGGCATCAGTGGTGTAGAGATCTTTGGCAAGTTTTCTCTTGTAAACATCATCATCAATAATTTTTTCAAACACGACCCGGTACTCAGCATCGTTTTTGACTTCTAAAAATTTATATATTCTGTCTTGTTGATCAAAAAGTTCCCTAAATTGCAGATAATATTTTTTAACTGGTTCAACAAAACTATTTATTTGTTTTCTATTGAAGGTCAAATCGGCCAGGGTCTCGGAAATATCATCAAATTTGGCCTTTTGTTCCTTGGAAAATTTTCTCAAAGTACCATCTTCAAGTTCACTTTCTTTAAGCAGTTCTATAATACGCTCACAAACATCATAAATTCTATTTTTAGTCTTATTGATTTCTTTTTGGGTTGATTCATCATCCAGTCCTCTCACCAGTTCTTTGATGAATTCGTTTTGATTTTCCTGGGTTTCAATCCGCTCTTTGAGCCTTAAAATTTCCTTAAGAGCATGTGTAGAGGTCAGGGCCGAAAGAATGATCTTTCTTTCCCCATCTTCAATTTCTTTAGCAATTTCAACTTCGCCTTCCCTGGTCAAAAGGGCCACCGAGCCCATTCTTTTCAAGTAAAGTTTAACGGGGTCAGTGGAAGCGGATCGCAGTTCGGCTTTTTCTTCTTTGGAAAGGGTTTCTTCAATAATTTCGGTTCCATCCAGACGGATACCTTCCTCAACCTCATCGGCGACGCTATCTTTGATTTCAATTCTTGCTTCAAGAATTTTATGGATCACTTCATCAATGGCATCGGGATCAACAATGCCTGCAGGTACTGCTTCATGAATTTGATCCGGGCTTAGAAAGGCTTGGTCCTTTCCTTTGATCAAGAGTTTGGAAAAAACTTTGGAGTTTAGGAAGGCAGCAATAACCGACATTAAAGTCTCCTTATTGGGGTTTAATTATTTTTTTTGAAATTTTTAATTCCATTAATTCTTTATCCACAGAACTTATTTCTTGCATGAGCTTGTCAGCCTCCTCTTTGGTGGAACAAAAAGGCTGATTATTTCTTAAAATATTTCTTTTTTCTAGCAAAAGTTCCTCTTTAAGTTTCTTATTAAAATCATCCAAGAGACGGGAGATTATCTTATCATCCAATTTCGTCTTTTCATATTTAAAAAGGGCATATCCCACCACCTCTCTAAGACTTTGTGAGATTTCCTCTTGGGCCGTTAGCGCCTGAACCATTTGTACATATTCTATTTCCTCTATTTCATATATGAAATCTTGCATTTTTAAAATAAAATTTTTGATATGGGCCGCATTTATATTTTCCAGCAATAGGGACATTTTGGGGGAGGATAAACATTCAGGATGCTTGATGATTTCCTCAATTAATCTTCTTTCGGCGGTAGAAATTGGAAGCGGGGGAGTTGGCTCGTTTTCAAGAGTGGTGCTTGGGGGTAATTTATTATTATTTACAATCACTTGCGGCGCAGAGTCATTGCCAGCATGTTTGGAATAGTCTTGAAGAAATTTGGTATAGAAATTAATAATGGTGGAAGAATCGGATTTCAGTCCCAATTGTTTTGCCGTTTCAATAATTCGCTCTGTGGCGGAAAGGGACTCTTTTAAGGGGGCAAGAAAAGGGAAGATACTTTTTAAAATTTCTAATTTTTTATCGGATAGATCTGGAATCTCGTTTGGAACAATATTATGAATCAAAATATCAACGAACGGCTGGGCCTTTTCTTTTCGAGCAAAGAATTCCTCTTTGGAGAGATTCTCTAGGAATTCATCAGGGTCCTTATGGGGTGAAAAATCCAAATACTTTGGAATAATATCGTTGGAAAGACACATCTCATTAATTCTTTGCATCGCTTTAAAGCCAGCTTCATCGGAATCCAGCGCAAGATAAAAGTTGTGGGTTAGCCCTTTTAAATTTTTTAAAACTGCCTCTCCTAGCCCGACGCCCATGACCGCTACCGCATTTCTGATGCCATTTTTAAAAAGGGCGATGACGTCCATTTGTCCTTCCACCATAATGACAGACTGGTTGTCCCTTATCGAATTTTTTGCCAGGTGATAGCCATATAAAATATTTTTTTTATTAAAAATAAAGGATTGATCGGAATTGATATATTTGCCTTTTTGATGTTCTTTGGTTTTTCTTCCACTAAAGCCGACAATATCGCCGAAACTGTTAAAAATAGGAAACATGATGCGATCCCGGAAAGTGTCAAAATAGGCATTAACTTTATTTTTATCTTTGCGAATGATGCCAATTTCCAAGGCTGTATCAAGCGCCAGCTTTCGTTCATTTTTATTCGGGATGGATTCAAGATAGGAGGTTAAAATATTATTGCCAGGGGCCAGTCCGATTTGAAATTCCTTGATGGTTTCAGGTGAGAGATTTCGAGTTTTCACAAAGGAGGTGAACTCTTCTTTGGAATTATCAGTGGCAACTTTCTGAAAGAGCAAGGCGGCTTTGGAAAGTACCCGTTTGGCCATTTGGATCTTGGGTGGCTCTTCTTTGGGAGTGTAGTACTCGTCCCATGAAATGCCAACTCTGCTACAAATATCCTTGAGGGCATCCAGGTAGCTTAAGTTTTCTTTTTTTCTAACAAAGCTGATCGCATCTCCCCCGATTTGATCCACAAAGCACATGAACATGCCTTTTTGATCATTAACCTGTAAGGAGGGGCTGGTATCATTGTGAAAAGGACAAAGTCCGACATGGTAATGTCCTTTTCTGGAGAGTGAAATATACCTTCCGATAATTTCAGAAATCGGTATGGTTTTGATTCGAATTTTTAAATCTTCAATACCATCAGACATGTGCCACCTCTCTTTTTAGGGAGGTTAGTTCAAATGCCTTGATTTTTATTCCTTGAGATATAAATATTTTTTCGAATTTGGTCTGAAAAGAAGATAAAAAATGATTGGGATGCTCCTGCCTTAAATCAGTTGTTTTTAAATCTACATTAAAAAGATTTTGATTAAGCAAAATCTTTTCCATCCATTTAGCATAATCGTCGTGGTCAGATTTTATGTAAAATTTTCCACCCGCCTTTAAAACTTTGTAGGCAACTTCTAAAAAAGGTATTTGAAAAAGCCTTTTTTTGTTGTGACTAGTTTTAGGCCAGGGATCGGGAAAAAAATAAAAGAGGGTATCAACTTCATTTTCATTAAACAAAAAGCCAATGCGCTCTCCCTTGGCCCGTAGAAATCGAAAATTTTTCTGAGATATGTTATTTAATTTTTTTGCCAGGGAAAAAGATCTTTTAAAGCGATAATCCATCCCGACAAAGTTAATATCAGGATTTTTCTCACAAAAATCCATCATAAAATCGCCGTATCCGCTGCCAATTTCCAGATAAAGCGGAGAATGACGCTTAAATACATCCTGATTCCATTTACCCAGAAGAGCCTCGCCTTGCTCACCACAAAAAACAAAGCCACCAAAATCGCCTAAGCGGTCATTGTAAGGATTTTTAGTTTTGTACTTAAAATCAGGTAAATAAGTATGATCAACCATTCAATACTAGGTATCAAAAAAATGGAAAAACTACAATTGAAAATACTGACTATCTCTTGGCTAAAAATTCTTTTATAGCGTCACAAACGGTATTTATGTCATCGCCGGTTAAAAATGGGTTTAGGGGTAGACAAATACACTGGGCCGCAAATTGTGGACCTATTTGCGTTTCGCCAGCCGCATTCATAAGCGGTTTTTCTTCTGGAAGTGATTTTTCATAGAAGAGGGCGCTACCAATATCTTTTGTCTTGAGAAATTGTTGCAGGGCATATTTTTGTTCTCGATTTGCCATTCGGATGGGGTATAAATGCCACGAAGAGGTTTCCAGATATTTTGCAGGAAGAAGACCGATTTCCAGATTTTTTAATTTTTCATGATATTGCTTGGCGATCTTTTTTCTCTGCTCGTTTTGTTGAGTGATTTTTCTAAGTTTTAGATGAAGTATCGCAGCTTGAATGGAGTCACATCGGGAATTTTTTCCAGAGAGTATATGTCCATTCGGGCTTCGTCCATGGTTTCTGATGGATTTGATTTTTTCCGCTAAATTGTCGTCTTGGGTTAAAATAGCGCCAGCATCGCCAAAGGCAGCCAGATTTTTAGTTGGATAAAATGAAAATGTAGTTAAATTATTAGATGAACCGATAGGTCCACTTTTAAGATAACCGCCCTGTCCCTGCGCACTGTCTTCCACAATTTTTATATTGAGCGGACGGCAGATAGCCTCTAACTCTTCGATTGGAGCGGGCATTCCGTAGATATGCACTGGAATGATTGCTTTTAATTTATGTTCTTTTAAAACTCGCTTAAGTGATGCAGGATCCATTAATCCGGTTTCTGCATTAACATCTATAAAGACGGGGGTGGCCCCTTGAGTGATGACCGCTTCAGCGGTAGCAAAAAAAGAAATGGTGGGGATACCAACTTTATCACCATGTCCGACATCATATGCCTGAAGAGCGATCTCGATGGCATCGGTGCCATTGGCTACTAACAAACAATGTTTGGCTTGTTGCATTTGAGCAAATTCTTTCTCGAAAAGGGCATTATATTCGCCTTCAATAAAAGCATTCTTGTCAATTATTTCGGAAATTCTTCTTTTAGCTTCGGTTCGGAGTTCTTCATTGTGAAGTTCTTTGAAATTGTAGATTGGTACACCCATAAATCATCCTATTTTTTAGTTGTTATAAAATTCACAGGAGGAATATTAGCAGATTAGATTTGGTTTGTCCTAGGTTTTTTAGATAAAATTCCGAAGAATTGTTGATGGATAAGTTATTTATATTTATGGTGCTTGGGGTGCTGAACGTCCTTACTGTTTATGCAGCCAATGATTCTTCAAAAGTTTGTACCATTACAATCAACTCAGATAATGAGGCCAATCTTTTTAAAAAATATTTAAGTTCTGGAGAAAATAAGGGCAAGTTCGAATTTGTGGAGCTTACTAAAGGGACGGAGGATGATTGGTTTTCAAAAGCTTGTGAAAAAAAGATTCCCTGTGATGTTTTGGTTATTTCAGGACATTTTTCGGGAGGTTTTTTTTCTGACAAGAATAATCTTAGTTTATCCCTAGATGAATTAGAAGATAAGTCCTGCAATAATAAATGTGACGATATTTTAACTAGGCCTACGGAAGTTTTTTTATTTGGCTGTAATACACTGGCATCCAAAGATGCTGATCAAACAACTGCTGATGCTGCGCTTAGAAGATATTTGGCACATGGAATGACATTGGAGCAAGCGGTTAGATCGGCACAAAACCTTTGGGGAGCATTTGGAAATTCAAATCGAGATACCATGAAAAGAATTTTTAAAGGGGTAAGGAATATTTATGGTTTTTCTGAATCGGCTCCACTGGGGAATACGATTGAGCCAAGGTTAAAAAAGTATTTTGAAAAAGTAAAAGATTACGGAAAGCATCTGCTTGAAATAGAAACCAAAAGAGCTGTGGATGGGCTTGCGAAGACTAATTCTTGGATTTCCGACAATAATTTTCTTGCGGATACTTTGAAGGATACCTATTTTTATCAGTGTTCAGGACTACTCGCAGATAGTGATGATCCTATTCTTAAGAATATTTGTGCTATAAAAGATGAAAAAAAAGATGTTGATGAGAAGCTAGATCTGATTGAGAGGCTATTGGTAGGCACGGATTCACTTGTTTATGCCCCAACTATTATTGATTTTTTTGATAAGAATTCGCCAAAAAATTACTATGAGAATACGCTGGAAATTTTCAAAAATATTCAAAAAAATGAATCGGCAAAGGCGAATTTTAAAGCAGGCTGGTCTACTCTTGCTCCAGTCTCGCAAATTTCTTATTTGGATTTTATGGTGAAGATGGGATGGATGGATGTTTCTGAGGCTACTAAAATTGAAAAAGCTGTTGTAACAAAAATGTTAACGCCACCAATTTCAACATTTAACAAAGATAGCTTGTGTGGATATTATGAAAAATTTGAAGACTCAAGTGTTCGAAAACCTTTTTATCGCCTAAGTTACGATGATATTTCATCCAAAATCCTCAATGATAAAAATGGTGTGTTTGCGCTGGGATGTATTGGAATAAAGGATAAAAGGTTGGTGCTGGATCTGGAGAAAAAGTATTTAAAATATAAGAATTTAACATTAGAAGAAAAATTCGGTTATTTCAAAGCAATTGCCGCAACGGAATATGAGTCTCAGCTTTTAGATGATTTTATTTTAAAAAATGTTGGTAGTAAAAACAAAGAGAATTTTGGTGTGGCTATTTATTTAGCAGAATTGAATAGAAGTCAAAATGCTCGTATTCAAAATATAATCATTGGTTTGGATCGAGCTGAGTATAACCTTGCATACGGTTTGCATAAAATGAAAATTAGTGATAGGCAGGTTTTAGATAAAATTTTGGCACGTGCTTTAGCGGGCGAGCTTGATTTTTTTGTTGCCTTGATGCCTTTTAAAGAGAAGCTTGATGGGGAACAAATTGAAAAAATAAGGTTATATTTTCTTGGAATGAAAAAAGAGGAGCTTGGAAAAGTTAATGAATTAGTTTTTACAAGTTTGCCTGCAAAAATAAGAGCTGAAGTTTTGTTGAGCATGCTTGAGAAGAATGTTGAAAATTTTGGAAGCGATTGCTTTATTGACTACACACAAGTAAGTACTGAAGATAAATTGGAGTTTAAAAAACAATTTTCCAATTATTTAGAAAAAATGTCTCCCAGCGATTATTTATCAAAGATACCAAAGTTGATGATTCTTTATCCAAATGAAGCTAGGCTTACTAATGCTGAAATAAGGGCATTTATTGAAATTTTTAAAATATCACCTAAAGTTAATTATAAAATGATAGAGCTTATGAAAAAAAATATAATTGAAGAGGAATTTCTAAATGATATTTTCATGATTGAGAATAAAAATTTTTCAGATTATGACAAGGAAGAAATTCTAAAAAATAACATTAGAAAAGGATCAAAAATTCCTCAATTGTTAATTAATAAGGCTAAGACTGATTCATATTCTCAAAGGATGATCGAAATCCTAATAGAATATGAAAAGATAGACCCTTCTGTCGAGGGACAAATGTGGTTGGTCAGTTTATTTAGAACTAGCGAGAATATTCGTCAGCTTTTTAAGGAAGTTGGCTTTTTAAATGAAGAAATTGAAAAATTGTATAATCAACGATATAAAGATTAGTGTTTAACTCGAATCTTCCGTCGCCATAAGCCGTTCGATGAATTTTCCCTCCTTTTCATTTTTTAAAATATAACTCGAAACAATTTTAAATCCTTTATTAAAACTGACCACCCTTGAGTAGGCCAAATAATTCCAGAAGCGTCCGACCTTGTTGCCTTTTTTGGCGCCGGTCACAATCATCGCAATTGAGCCAGGCAAGAATTTTAAAAAGTTTTGGATGTATAAGCGCATTTTTCCTCTGATTAGCAGGTGGATGTGATTGCCTACAATCGCAAATTGATAGATACGAATTTGAAAGCGATCAGAGGCCTCTTTAATAAGTTCTTTGATGCGTTTGACATGCCTCGGGTGCAGCAAGCTCCACTGGTTTTTAGCTCGGGTGGATCGAATCACCACATGGAGAGCATCTTTAGTGCTAATGGGTCTGGCGATTTTTCTTTTGTGCTTTCGTTTTTCACCACCGTGTTCCAGACATATTTTTTCAAGAAAGGGGAAGGATTGTTTTTTCATGAAATTTCTCTTTTCGTTTGGGGGCAATGGTAATCGAGCTTTTCAAGGTGCAAAAATTGGTGCTGCTCGCATGAAAAAACTAATTGAAATTATTTGAAAAATAATGATTGGATGGAAAAAAATGCGAAGGGCTAAGTGCAGGGGGAGCGGGCGCCTTCAATTGATGAGCAGGTGAATATGATTACCTACAATCGCAAATTGATAGATGCGAATGTGAAAGCGATGCTGAGTTCTTCTCTTCGTTGATGTTTTTCGGGTTCAGAAAGCCCTACAAGTTTTTTGTTTGTGAGGAAGGGTTATTTTTTCATAAACTTTTGCTTTTGGTTTGGGGGCAATGGTATATAAGTCTTCCAACGGGCAACAATAGGTGCTGCTCGCATGAAAAAACTAATTGAAATTATTTGAAAAAACATGCAAAGAACTCGGTGCATGGGTCTGGATCTTCAATCTGGTAAAGTTTTCATAAACCAGTAATACTAGTTAACGTTTATTTTTCGAGATGATAGATCAGGCATGTAAACTGGTTTTAACAAAAGGAATAATCTTGAAAGCAAAATTCGTTGTAGCATTACTTATCTTTGGAACAATTTGTAACCTAGTGGCAGCTCAACTTCCTCCTCCTGATTTATCAAAAATCAATAGGCTTGGTTGTAATGCAAAAAATTTTGAAGAGGGTGGTTTTACCATCGAGAATTTGCAAAATCCGGATGCGGTAACTATAAAGCTAAACAGCGGGGAAAGTCATAAATTGTATAATTTAACATTAACGAAAAAAAATCAGCTTAGCTTTGCTTATTTAAATTTTGATATGATGTTAAAGTTTGATAAAACAAGCCTGGAAGACGACACCAACTATCATAGCTATGAGGTATATGAGGGAATGTTGCTACAGGTGGTGCAGGATTTGGGTGGCTACACTTATGTGCCGGTATTATGTTTTAACCTAGACTGATTTATTTACCCATCATTTCTTCCAGAATTCGAGCTGCTTTCTTGGCAAATTCCGGGTTTTTTATCTTATCATTAATCTGATCTTTTAAAAGGGTGACCAGGTGTTTATCTTTTTGATCGAGCGCACTTTCTTGGGTTGTTTTTCTTTTGGGAAATTGTTTAAGCTTGGGAGCACTCATTATCTGATTTATCCCATGATGGATGGTTCATGACCAATTTTCTTATTGTGTTTGGCAACCATTTTCATATGATTATGAATGACTTCATAAAGTTCGAGATTAGTTTTTTTGGGGTCCATGCCTTCTGGAAGTGTTGAATAGAGAAACTCACCCTCGATTTCCGTAAAGACGAACCAGGTATTGCCAAGTTTTTGAAAGAGTACGTCAGATTCTTTAGTCTTGATATTTTCCATGCATGCCCTCCTGGCCTATGATAAATCCATCGATGGATTTTTTATTTTGCTTACAAATATCCTTTCGACCAACGCTGTCAAAACTTTAGACATTTTTTTAAATTAAGTGCTTAATTTTTTGGCAATTTTGAAAAAAAATTCAACTGATTATTTCGGTTGGGTATTAGTAGGTACCTTGGATTCCCAGGTGAAAATCGATGTTATAACTCAAAGGAGACTTAAAAATATCATTTTCGCCTTCGGCCCAGAATAAATCGTGATTGTAGCCGGTTTTATTTTGTAAAGAGTAGGGAAGATGGATGGAAATTTTACTCCCAACAGTTAAATAGAAATTTTCAATCACCGATTTTTGCATGGTAATTCCCGGATGAATGGAAAAAGAATAACCCTGATAGACACAATCGTCGCGTAGATAGGTTTGGTGGCGAGAGTTTTGTTTATCTTGGTATATGTGGTAATTGTGAAAATTCATAAGCACTGAGGTGTTTAAAGAAATAATATAACGGTCTCTTTTAAAAATATCAAAGACAAAAGTTGGTCCGAGTCCATAAATTATTTTTTGTTCAGTGGACATGATGAAAGCATTATTCAGGTGGTATTCGCTGATGGTTCTTCTTACAAATATTTCCCCTCCCAGAAAAAAACGATTCATGGGGTTTTCAATCAGATTTTTTACATAATAAAAATTGATGCCGGCAAAATATCCCAGATCCTTGTGGGCAATCTCGGTGGGATAGTTGTAATTGGCATCCATGGGGCTTCCTAGAGAAAGATTGAGACCGCTGCGGAATTGTTTGGGTTCATACAAAGGGTATTGTTTGGGTAAAGGCTCGTCGTGCCGATAGTCGGTGGGGTCATGGAGGTAATTGGAAATGGGCTGCTTGGATTCATTACCATCGTTGGTGATAAGTTTGACAAATTGAGCAGGAATAAAAGCCGTATTGGCGTTTCGATCCAGGGTTTCATAGAATTCGCTATTTAAAACCAGCTTGTTTCGGTTTTGGCCCTTATAAGTATTTTCTTCGATGGTGCTTTTAATTTTAAAATCATCTATATGTTTTTTGTGAATATAAATGATGGTACCTTGTCTTATATATTGAACAATGGTGGAGTCATAATCCATGTCTTTGAAAAGTGGGGCGTTTAAAACCAGTACCACGCCTTTATCTGCCAGGGTTATGGGGATATAAAAAATGAGAATTAACAACCAAAATAATTTTATTTTCATAACATCCTATTAAAACCAAATCCCAGGCTTAAGCCGATCGAAGCATAGGAGGATGTGGATGGGTTATTGTTGCTAGCGCTGGCTTCGTCACCGGCATAGGTGGTGCTTATGTATTTATATACAAAACCAACCACAATATTTCCGCTTTTAATTTGGTAGCTGGAGTCCAGGTTGATTTGAATAATATTTTGCTTGTAGGATTGCTCGCTTTCAGAGTTTCTGAGTTTAAACCCAAGGGATTTTTGAAAGGCCAGGCCGGAGGTGATGAAAAAGTTTTCATCACCATGGAGTTTTATTTCAAAAGCCGGTCCCAGATACAGGGATTTGAAATCCATGCTTTCTGCTTCGGTTACGATGCGCCCCCTAAGCAGACTGGTACTAAGACCCATATAAAAGTTGTAATCCATAACCGAGTAGAGGGGTTTAAGTTCCAGGCGTGTGTTTTCAATTTTTTTTATATCTTGCTCAAAGACTTCCTTGAAGTAGGAGTCTCCAGATAATTCCTGATGTATAAGAACTTTGGTATAGAGGTTAAATACGTCATCGCGAGCATAAGTTTTTTCGGTTTTATCATACAGAGTGAATTTGGAAGGGGTCGGGAGTATTTGCAGATCACGCTCCATGGGAATTATATTTTCGTAGGTGGTTTCGTAAAGCACCTCCCCTTTTTTATCAAGAAGTTCTACAAACATGGTGTTATCGCTGCTGAGCCGAGTGTTAAAAACAATATCGTAATTGGTATTGAAATATTTTCGCTCGACGGGAGAGAAAACGGCACTGCCTTTTTTAAGCATGGCCTTAAAGGGGGCTGATTTCAATTTCGGATAGGAAAGATTGGTGCTTTCAAATTTTTTTTGCAAGTTGAGATACTGGTGATCAATTTTGGTTTGATCATTTATTTTTTTTAGATCATGGAAGATTTTGATATCTTGATCCAAGGATTTGGGAGGAGTGCGCAGTTCATGGAAATACCTGTCAATGAGTTGTTTATCCTCATGTATCACCTCATCAAATGTGTATCCCGAGCTATCCGCCGGCAGTTCTTCTGTGTTTGCTTGGAAAGCCGCTGGCAAAACGAGAACCAATAATAAGACAATTTTTTTGATCATGTTTTTTTTAATAAGCTAAGTGCTTCCAAATAGGCCATATAACTGCTTTTGTGGCCATATCGATTTATATCCATCATATCTATTTTAACCCAAAGAAACTTTTCGTGCTCAGGACTTATTTGAATTTTTTGGGGTTTTTTATCAAATAACGCCAAAAAACATTTTTCTTGCACCTCCCGTCCAAAATCATCTTTAAACTGAAATGTATAGGATAGAGGGAAGAGATTAGGGGCAATCAGGCCGGTCTCTTCAAAAAGCTCCCGTTTAGCGGCATCAATATCGGTCTCTTCATTTTCCACTGATCCGGTGACATTTTGCCAAAAGCCCTGACGTTTTTTATTCGTTTTTAATAATAAAACCTCGCTTGGTATGGTTTCATTTTGAATGATGATTACTTGGATTTTTCTATGCATCATGTCAAGCCTTTGAAATTTCGATCACTCAATTATATCTTATTTACATAAATTGTAGAAAAAATTAAAGAAATGTCACAGGCGCAGTGCGCAGTGATTGCCTGAAAAAGGTTGATTTGATATGTATGTTATTTGTAACTTAAAAAATTCCTGCCACTTTGCATAATGAGGTTAGATGGTGAATGATTTGATACTAAGAATCTGCGTGAGCATACCGGGCTTTTTGTTCGCAGTAGTTTGCCATGAGTGGGCCCATGCTTATGTTGCACACAAATTTGGTGATGATACAGCAAAGAGGCATGGGCGACTAAGTCTTAATCCCATGGCACATATTGATTGGCTTGGCACCGTCATACTTCCCCTGATACTGGCATTTATCGGTGGAATGATGTTTGGTTGGGCAAAGCCTGTTCCAGTGGATGCACGGGGATTTAAAGATATCAGAAAATCGATTTTTTGGGTGAGCTTTGCAGGCCCACTCGCCAATATTGTTGTGGCGGTTATTGTTTGTTTCCTGCTAGCGTGCATGGTTACTTTTGTGCCAAGGGATTTTTATCTATTTGAACCTTTTATTTTAATTTTAACTTCGGCTATGCAAATTAATATTGTGCTGGCGATTTTTAATTTAATTCCCTTTCCCCCGCTGGATGGATCTAAAATGATTTCGGCATTTATGGATTATAACATGCTTAGAAAATATGAAACACTGACCACATATAGTTTTCCCATAATGATTGTGTTGATGTGGACAGGTGCTTTGGGATATATTATTGGCCCGTTTATAATGCTTGGTAATGGACTTTTTCATTTTTTTATAAGCGTTATGGCATAGGTGATTGGTTGCTATGAAGGAAATTATTGTTAGCGGAATGAGACCTACCGGTGCACTTCATTTAGGGCACTATATGGGGGTTATTAAAAATTGGCTCGAGCTGCAAAAAAATGGTGAATGTTATTTTTTTGTAGCCGATTGGCATGCCATGACTTCCTGCTGGAAAGATTTGGATGTTATTAAAAAAGCCAGAATGGATTATGTCAGAGGATGGCTGGCAGCCGGAGTTGATCCCCATAAGGCTTTTATTTATAACCAGTCCTGGATTCCAGAAATATTGAAGTTTTCTCAAATGCTTCTTTGTCTGACTCCTCCCGGATGGGCCGATCGAAGTCCAAGCTGGAAAGATCAAACCCTTAATCCTAAAAAAGACTTGGATAACCTGGGCTTTTATACCTATCCTGTTTTACAGGCGGCAGATATCTCTATTGTCCATGGGAATTTTGTCCCCGTGGGGGAAGATCAAGTTTCACATATCGAAATCTCCAGGGAAATTATCAGAAAATTTAATCGGTTTTATAATACCAATCTGCCTGAACCATTGGAAAAATTAACCAAAGTGCCACGGCTTCCCGGCATTGATGGTAACAAGATGTCCAGCTCCATTGGGAATGTGATTTTATTAAATGAAACAGAAAAATCTTTGCAAAAGAAAATTAATAAGTTGAAAACGGATGAGCTTCGCAATGGAATTGAAAATCCAGGTAATCCGGATAATTGCCTGGTTTTTACTTACCATAAAATCTTTTCTGCAGGCAAGATGGTTCAAGAGGTTAATGATGCTTGCAGGGGGGCAAAGCTTGGCTGTGGTGAATGTAAACAAATGCTGGGTAATTCGATGCAGTCGGAGTTGATGCCGATTGCCCAAAAATTCAACACTATTTCAGACAAGGAATGCATGGATGTTCTGGTGGAAGGAACCAATAAGGTAGCTAAGAAGATTAAAAATAATTGGGAAGAGATAATTACAAAAGTTAAATTTAACTAAAAGAAAAGAGAAGAAATATGTTGGATACAAACATATGTGTAAAGACAGAAAATTTTGACGGGCCGATGGCCTTATTACTTTTGCTTATTCAAAAAGAGCAGATGAATATTAGAAGTCTGGATTTAAACAAGATCACCAAGGAATATTTGGTATATTTGCAAAAAATGCATGAACTCAATTTTAATATTGCCGGGGATTATTTATATCTGGCAGCGACCCTTTTGTTACTTAAATCAAATTCATGCATCACCGAGGAGGAAGTTTTAAGTTTATGTGAAGATGAAGCCGGTGCTACGGGGACCATCACGACTCAAGCGGAATTGGTCAGACGCTTGGAGGAATTGGAGAGATATCAAAAATTAGGAAAAGCCTTATGGTCTCTTCCCAAAGCTGGTTATGAGATTTTCACTAAACCTAGGGTTAATCGGAAGGAAATTGCGGATTCAATCCTAAGTCCTATTGATTTGGAAAAATTAACCACCACGATGATGGATTTATTGTCCAAGCAAAAAAGACAATATAAGGCTGTTAAGCGAGACCGGATTTCCATAAAAGAGAAACTGGTTACTTTTAAGGAAAGACTCATCAAGGATACCACCTATACATTTGATGAGCTTTTGCAAAACGAAACCGAAAAAAGGATTGATGATATCATCATCACTTTTATTTCCGTTTTAGAACTGGCTAAATTGAAAAAGGTGTCTCTGTATCAAAATGAAGAAAAAAGCAATATCTATATTAAAATTTTAGAAAGGATTTCTGATTTGGATGTTTGTTTGGCGGAAGTGGAAGAACAAGAAGTGGAAGCAGAAGCGGGAGTGAAGTCCGCAGAACTGGCGGAAGATATTGCAGCAGTTGATGTGGAGATGGAAGAAAGGCTTCTAATAAATTTAGAAAATATTGATATGGAAGAGTCAGCGCTCTTGCAATAGAAGGTTAAGCTATATGATGGATGAAAACATGGAAAATGGTGAAAGTATTTTGGCATGCGAAGAATCGCCGGAGTTGGTGGGTAACGATAGTGAACCCCTCAGCGAAAATCAAACGTCCGATTTTCAATTGGAAAGTCCCTATTTTGATCCTGAAAAACAAATGGAAGTGGAGTGGCGGGATAGAACCGGATTAAATGATGATACCCTCAAAGGGGCCATTGAGACGATTATTTTTATGAGCGACCGGCCCATTTCGCTGGTTAAAATCAGGGATTATATAGATAAATATATTCCCTTACGAGTGCTGCATGCAAGCCTTATAGAGTTACAAAATGAATACGAAGAAAAACATCATGGCATCAGGTTGTTGGAAATTGCGGAAGGTTACCAGTTCCGCACCAAAGCCAGTTATGCCAAATATATTCAAAATTATTTTAAAATCAATTCATTGGTGTTGACTCCTTCTGCCCTGGAGGTCTTGGCGATTATTGCTTACAAGCAACCGGTGTCGCGGACTGAGATTGATAAAATTAGAGGAGTGGATAGTTCACATATCGTAAGGACGCTGATGGATAAGCGACTGGTAAAAATCCAAGGACGGTCTGAGGAATTGGGACGGCCAACGCTTTATGGAACCACCTTGGAATTTTTGGAAGTATTTAATCTGCCCAGTATTGATCAATTGCCAAGCGAAGTTGAGTTAGAGGAGATGATCAAAAAAAATAGTGTGGGTGAAATATCTGAAATAAAAAATTTAGTCTCCAGGGGAGACAAAGCCAAATTCTTTTACGATGAACTCGACGAGTTGGATAAATTAAGTGAGCAAATAAAGGAAATCAAACCCAATACGCTGTTTACGAGTTCACTTAACGTTGAAGAGAAAAAGCGAATTGGTGAAGACGGTCAGCGGGCCAAATCTGCTTTTGAAATTCTGGAGGAATTTATCACGGTTAAGGAAGTGCTTAATCAAAATACCGAGTCGGTTGGTTCGGGACTTATTAATGAGGCTGTTTTTCCTAAGGTCGTAGAAGATCTCTTCATTGATAATTTAAATGCACCAGAAGAGGAAGAAGAGTTTCAGATGATTGATCTTGATACCGGTGAGCCGATTGAGACGGCTTCAAGGGCGGTGGAAGAAAAGTCGGATGATTTATTGTTTACTCCAAAAGAAATTGAGACTTTGGATCAAAGGCTAGATGAAGTTTTTGATCGTTTGAAAAGTGGCGAAGGACTGGGCCAGCTTTCTTTTGAAGAAGAGGAGTCGTTCTTGTACGACAATGATTTGGATGATAAAAGCGAGCAAGTGGATCGTGTGACAGATAATTTATTGGATCGAGCGCAAGATTATGATCTGGACTTGAGTTTTTTGAAAAATAACAATGAAAAAAATTCATTGTCAGGAGAATCACTGGACTCTGAAGGGTTCTAGCGATTATCTTTCTTAAAAATCAATATAGCTTTTAAACGGCCGTGAGGCGAGATTAAAAGGAGTTTTAAAATGAGTCAAAATGCAAATTTAGTAAGATTGCAAAAGTTTATTGCTGATAGTGGAGTTACTTCCCGAAGAAAAGCGGAAGATCTTATTTCCCAAGGGAGAGTTAAGGTAAACGGGCAGGTGGAAAATACCCTGGGTGCCAAGATTAATCCCGAGGAAGATGTCGTTTATGTCGATAATCAAGTGGTGGAAGTCAAGTCGTCTGCCAAACTTTATATTGTTATGAATAAACCCAGGGGATATGTGACCACTTCACACGATCCCGAAGGCCGACCAACGGTTTTGGATTTATGCCAGGATATCAGTGAGCGGATCTATCCGGTCGGTAGATTGGATTATAACTCGGAAGGATTGCTGCTTTTAACCAACGATGGTGATTTTGCCAATCAAGTAATTCATCCCAGTTCTAAAATTATTAAAATGTATGAAGTAAAAGTTTTTGGAATAATTACTGAGCCAATATTGAAAAAATTAAAAAGCAAAGTGATCATTGAAGGGACGGCGGTAAAACCCGTGTCAGTAAGGGTCATTGAGCGACTTAAAAACAAAACCAAATTAGAGTTTCGTCTGAGTGAAGGTAAAAACAGGGAAATTAGAAAAATTTGTGCACACAATGGAATTACCATCGATAAGCTAAAAAGAGTGGCGATTGGAGGACTCGGTATAGAAGGGCTGGGCGTTGGCAAATTTGCCCTTATCAGCAAGAAACAGCTGATCGAGAGAATCGGGATTGGTGATAAAAACCAGGAACCTCAAAATTATTTTTCTACTAAGAAAACCGTGAAGCTTAAAGATAAAAAAATAAATCCTAGTACTAAATTGGCCGATGACAAACGTTTCTATAAATTTAGAAAGGAACATTACAAAAGCACCATTAATAATTATCAGCAAGTTAAAAAACAGCAACAATCAAAAGAAGAAAATGCAAAAGATGAGTAGCAGATTAGTTGTCGTAGGTGACAACCTTAGATTGCTCCATATGTTCTTTCAGTAGGTCAACGGCATATTCCAATGCTTGTTCGCCGTAAGGAATACTGCTTTTGGTGTTTATCTCAGTAAATAGCGCTTGCTTCACTAGCGCTGCACACATTCTTATTAAATCAGCGCTGCCGTCAAAATATTCATCTTCCTTAGAGGTGGTCAGCACATGGGTAATCATGGCATTAATGGCCTTGATTAATCTTATTTGATTTGCCGAAAGGTGTTCTGTATTGATTTTTAGATCCAAGTGCTTAGTTTCGATGGTTTTGCTGGTCATTGCACAACTCCACTTCAAATTAAAAGTTCTACTTATATATCGGATTAACTTTCAGTAATTTTAGATATTTATGATGGAGTGAATTGCTTGGAATTATTTTAGGTTGAAAACTAGACATTACTTGAAACTTGTTTTATATTCACGCTATCTTAACAGATTGAAATCACAATATTGTCGCGGGGTGGAGCAGTCTGGTAGCTCACCGGGCTCATAACCCGGAGGTCGTTGGTTCAAATCCAGCCCCCGCAACCAATTTTTTCAAGGACTTACCAGCTTTTTAGAGTTGGTTTTTTAGTTCTTGGGCCATTAAATGGCCATTTGAATGGCCCAAAGATTAAGTGTCTCCTCCAAAAAAATGGGTTATTCCTTGTTGGATACTCTTCTCATTACTTGCCCTAGGGTGAATTCATGAGAAGAAATGGTAAACCTCAAAAGCATGGAACTAAATTTCGAATTCGTTGGATTGATGAAAATTTCAAAAGGCAAAGTTCTGTTCATAATACTTCGAAAGAAGCTCAGCTTGCTTTAATGGAAAACAAATTAAAGGTCGAAGAGATCAAGTCCGGCAGGGCCCATAGATACGATGACAATAAAAGCTTTTGTGATTTGATCGACTATTGGCTTCAACATGTGGCCCCGACGAAGCGAAGCCATAAAGATCAAATTAGTATCATTGAAGCACATCTCCGTCCCTTTTTTGGTTCTATGAAACTTAAGGATATCACTCGAGAACATGTTCACATCTTTATTCAGTCAAAAAATCACCTGAGCAATAAAACCATATCCAATCATTTAATATTATTTATGTCGATGTTGAACTGTTCGTATGATATGCGATGGATACAGGAAGTACCGAGAATAAAAAAACCTAAAATTTGTCGATCGCCACACGCATTCGCGTATTTGAAAAATGATGATGAGATAAAAAGATTTTTGAACGCTGCCAGATCGGTAAAAAATTATCTGGATTTTTAAAAACATCTTTTTTGTTTCGATGTAATGCAATCAAATATTTAAATGGATTTTCGTTGGCACTGATGCAAGCCTGAATCAAATGTAGCCACGGTGAAGTCAAGGTCTGTAATGCCTGGTTATTCTCCATAACCGTGCTTGGAAAATATTGCAGAAATTTAAAAACCTTGAAATAAAGAAAACTTATTAAACATCAGGTAGTAAACGAGACTGAGTGCCTTTGCCACCTATTAAATCATCTGGTTCAATGATAGTATAACCCATTTCCTTGTAGGCATTAATTCGATTGCGATACATTTTTAACGTAACAGCCATATGTGAATCGATATAGTCATGGATGAGCACATTTGTTTTACCATCTGAGAGGCGATGTAGTCGACCAGCATACTGAATCATTCTACCCTTAAACGAAAGAGGCATTGCAAGGAATAAAGTATCCAGCTCTGGGAGATCAAATCCTTCACCGATAAGAGATGCGGTGGCTAGTATTATTACTTTTTTATTTTCTTTGTTTGCAAAATGGATTTCGTCAAGAATTTTATTTCTTGTTTTGTGTGATAATCCACCATTAATTTTAAAGAGTGAAATTTTGATGGATTCGGTATTTGCCTTTGATACGATGAGGTTTGATAATTGTTCTAAATGATCTTTTCTGTCCGAAATCAAAAGTGGAAATCGATTTTCCCTAAGTGTACTGATAACATCGTTAGTAATAATCTCATTTCTTTTTAAATCATTAACAAGGTGATGGGCCATAATGTGGTACGCAGGTTTTATACTAAGAACTTCTGGTAAAATAAAACCAGTCTCTTTTAAAATTACTTTTTTTGATAAAGCACCATTATCCGCAGATTTGATTTCATGTCTAATCGGGCCACACTGCTGAAATAAAATTTTTTCAAGTTTATCTTTTCGATAAGGTGTGGCCGTAAGTCCAATCACGAAACGTGCTGGAAATTGTTTCATTACTGATTCAAACGATGTGGCTGGAATATGATGGCACTCATCAATTATAATTTGAGAATAGTCACCGACGATGGATTCAAGCTCTTCAGAGCGAGTTAAGCTTTGAAGCATTGCTAAATCGATTTTACCAGTTCGCTTTTTTTTATTACCATCTAAGATACCTATGTCTTTTTTATCCACACCTAAGAATTGAATGATTCGTTCCTTCCACTGAGAAACAAGGGGCTGACGATGGACTAAAATTAATGTTGGCACTCGTCTTTGAGCAATCAATGCACAACCTATTACGGTCTTTCCTGTGCCCGGAGGAGCACTTAATATTCCGTTATCAAATCTTTTAAAAACAGAAACCGCTGCGGTTTGAACTTCTGTCAATTGCCCTTTGAATTCTAGTTTGAGGCCCTTCTTATTAAGTCTTTCATCGCGAATAAGAATTTTCGCTCCAGCATTAGATAAAATATCAGTTACTTTATCCAAAACACCTCTCGGAAGAATAAGTTTGTCGTGGTGAAGTTCACCGGAAAAAATAAACCGCTGGTGAGGATAAGTTGGCATCCGCATTCGTTGTAGTTGGTAAAATTGTGGGTTTGGAAAACTCGCAGTTCTTTGAATTTTGGTAATGAGTTTTGAAGGAAGTCCTTCAAGGCAAACTTCAAGTTGAGCCCCATGAATAATTTTAATATTTATTCCAGAGATGATGTTTTTCAAAGATACTTCTTTTTTATCTATAACTAGAATCTTGTTATCGGCAATTTCAGAAGCGTCATTATCTTGTATTTTTAGTTGGGTTTTGGTGGGTAGGTATTCTTGAACAAGAGTCCTTACTTCGTAGGGGGAAAAACATCTTACTTGTGACAAATATTCCCACTGATTTGGGTATGGTTTTCCTTCAGAATCAATAAAAATACTGTTGCCATTTTTTCGAGGAGTTTGTTGCAATGGGAGTGCAATCAAATTTCCAAATCCACCCTTAGGGAGAAAATCCTGGTTTGGGAAAAATCTATCGTAAGATTCCAACGAAATGTTATGGTTTGTTTCGCTACATTTTGCCAAGATAAGAGTGCCGAGAGTTCTTGCAATTCTTGCTGGAACCGGATCACTAAAAAATATCCAAGCGTGAGCTCCATTTCCTGAGCGAGAACGTTCAATAGCTGCTTGGATTCCAAGAGATTCAGCTTCTCGACGATAATATTCAATGTCAATTTTCCAAGTTTTTTTATCAAAATCACAGGCAAGGAAGGTACACGAGTCGTCCTCATTAATGGCATAAGTTCCAATAGTAGTTTGTCCTCTAAGATGAGCGTCTACGGCGACTTCATTAAGGGGGAAAAAATCCTTGTTTGAACAATCCGTACATTTGATTTTTGGTTTATTACAAATACCCTTGGCCCACTCGTTTTTACATGCTGGAGAATAACCTTTAATTCCCTTTTTACTATTTTCCCAGAGTTTAGGATAGACAGACTGCTGGCATCGAAATAACTTTAAAAATAAGGCAATTTTGTCTTCAGGAGACTCAGGAATGTGTTGAAATGTTGGATGACCTAATAGTGGCCTTGGAGTTTTTGATTGGGTAGCCATGGCCCTTAATTCTTTGAGACGGTTTAAGATGGATTGTTTCTCGGACTCAATTTCCAGGAGATGTTTTTCAAGATTAGAAATTTCGTCTTGGTGAGTCATCGGTTATGCCTGCAGATTTGGATTTATGCTCCACAAATAATCATAGAGCTGTTTTTTGAAAAGCGGATCACTATTTTTGGTACTATTGAGTTTGGCCAAAATAACTCCTAATCTTAATTCACGTTAATTCGGCATTATTCCAATTAATCCAGATTTATTCAATTGATTTGTTTTAAAAAAGTCCATAGTATTTATGTTCGAAGCAAGTAAACCTTCTGCATAGGTTAATGGTACCTTTAACTATTTGAGTGAGAGTAATTTATGATACAATATATATTATCCCTAATTATTTTTTTTATCCTTTAATAAACTGAGGAATAAAATGAATTTAAACTCAATAGTAATCAAATCCGACGAAGTATCATTAGCATTGCCAATGGTTTCAGATATTGTGGAAATTAATCGAGGTGGTTTTAAGATCGTCTACTCTGCAAAGATAAAAAACAAAAAAGAAGCGTTAAAGCTTGTGTTGATTCCAGCCGTTCCTCAAGGACAGGAACAACTTAGATATGAATGTCTTGGACGGGTCAAGCGAGAAATTAACGTTTTGGCAAATTGTAAAAGACCTGAGATCGTCAAACTGGGCACCCTTGCTCCTACAGAAATCACGATTAACGGTCATACTTTTATCGCATACAGTGAGGAATTTCTTGAAGGAAAAACTCTTCTTGAAATTGTGAATGATCAAAATGCTCAAAACCCAAATTGGCCAGAACTTAAAACACTTACGATTTTGTTGTTAAAAGCAATACAGGAACTCTGGGCACACAAGATTATACATAGGGATATTAAACCCGGGAATGTCATGAGATTAGCTGATTCCAGGCGTCTATATGTACTGCTCGATCTTGGAATCGCATTTTCTATCGCCGAAACACACCTCACCGTTTTGCCTGAACAACGTCAACCAATCGGAACATGGAGATATATGGCGCCAGAAATGCTGCGGCAAAATTTTAGAGATACAGTTAGTTTTAGAAGTGATCTCTATACGATGGGACAAACGGTGTTTGAGTACGCAGCCAAGATTCATCCATTGGCAAGAAATTCAGATGATCTTTTTCAAACCGTTACAAGAATAGTTTCGCAGGAACCGAAACAGCTTATAGACCTAAGACCAGATTTACCCAAGGCTTTCTGTAGCCTGATTGATCAGACCATGAAAAAGATTCCGGCACTTAGACCAGGAAATATTGAAAATTTAATCCAAACCGTGGAGGACCTATGACTAAAATATTTGCTCAATACGGATTCCAGGCTGGAGAAAAAATAAAAGATGCTGTTGATATGAAAATTCTTGATGGAGCTATTTTTAGCCCAAGAGATATGAAAATTGAGAATATTACATCAGCCATTAATGATTTTAAAAAGATGAAGGAAGATTTCGAATTCTTTTTTGATCCACAGTACTACTCAATGTTTCTTGCCAATAATGGTGACGCCCGACTCGGAAATCTCCTCGATTGTTGTCAGGATTATTTTATTTTCAAAAGAAGAAATGAATTGGAACGAGAAAGTATCGTAAAAGAAATCGTTGAAAAATGTATTAAATTTCAGAAGAAACTTGGGTTAATCGGAATCATTACACCTAATATTCTAATATCAAAATCTTTTAATTCCATCGAGGGAGTTATTGCAAAACATTTTATTCGAGTTGCCGGCGAATTTGCTGATAAAAAGCATCCAATTTATGCCTCAATAGTTATTTCAAGAAATGCTCTTCTTGAAAAAGAGGAGCTTGAGTTATTCCTTGAAGAAATAACGATGTTGGATAAAGTTCCCAATGGTTTTTATATTCTTGTTGCCGCTCAAAATGCTGAATCTAGAGCAGATATATTCCATTCAGATGTAATTTATGGCCAAATGCTTTTCAATTATTCCTTAGCCTTGAATGGATTTAAGGTTATAAATGGATACTCTGATCTTCTGACACCATTTTTAGGGGCCATGGGAGCCTACGCAGGAGCCACTGGATGGTGGTCTAACCTTCGAACTTTCTCAATCGATAAATTTAAACCTGCATCTGGTGGCGGTCGCCTACCCAATCCGCGTTATTTATCAACTGCTTTATTAAATAGAGTTGCTTATTTTGAATTGGATTCTATTAGAAAAATGTATCCAGAAGTTCTTAACGGACTTCCAACAGACTTGTTATATGACGAACAAAATGGTTCAATGCCAGAAAGAAATAAGGAGGTTTTGCAGTCTTGGGATGCTATAAGGAAACTGAATCAGCTTATGAATGGGAAAAGTATTGAAGAAAATCTTAAAGTATGCAAAAAAACCATCTTATCTGCTGAATCCTTTTATGCAAAGCTCAATATGGCAAGAGTTTCTCTTGAAGAAAAATCTGATAATGGGCATTTGTCTGAGTTAAATGATGGTATAGATCTATTATGCCGAAAAGCTCAAATTAAGCTCCCTACTTAGTTGTTTTAGGGCCCTTTCGCGAATCATTATATTTCGTGGCCCATTATCGTGAGCCTTGATATGCTGAGAATATTCTTTTGACTCTTCGTTGAAACCGTATAATCCAATTCCCCATTGGTCAAAAAGATTGTAATTATTCATTGCCAAACTAATTTTTTGTTCTGGCAAAACGAGATACACCATGTCCGCAAAATAACTATATCGATATGCTTGAGCTATTCCCCTTTTCCAGTCTTTAAGCTTCACTTCAAAGGCAGTAATTTTTTTTACTTCTTTTTTTCGTTTAGGTTTATCGGTATATTGAACCCATAAAAAATCAGCAATTCCACATCCAGATAGATCAAATTCTCTGAGTCCCACTCCAACAGAGGTTCTGCTATCGGCAAAAATTCGAGCAAATTTTTTGCAGAACTTACCTTCTTGATTTTTTCCATTTGCCATTTGGGGCAAATTTAATAAAGGCCCTGAATTTGTGTGGTATTTTGCAATTCTTGCCAAGCGTGACTCCTTAATTTAACTATATCAAATTCTTAAATAACTTCAAAGAGTTTAGAGAAGTCAATTTGGGGGCAAATTGAAAATATTCAACTGCTATAACAATATCGTAATCAACTGAGTTTATTCGGAGAGGGAAACTTCTTGTCGATTATATTATCTCCATCCGTCATCTTTTTTATTATTTCTAAGTTTATCGGAATTTTTCCTGTTTATTTCTAGCTTTTCTTTGAGCGGAGTGTCGGGTCGGATATCGAAACTTTCAGAATCTTGATATTGCTTAAATTCTTCTATTAGTCTTTTATAAACTACGCCTACAGGTAACCGATGAAAAGAATTAAAAAAGATGGGACTTCGGTCTTTTATTACATTTCTTAATGTGTTTTTAGAAGCGGGAGATTCAAAAATTTGAGATAAAATGTATTTAGCAAATTCTTGCGGTCCTTGCGAATACATATGCTTTAATATAGGTTTTTTTGCCTCATCATTTATTTCTTCATTCGTCGGGCAGAGAACATTCACAATTTTTTCAATATTAACGTCCGGCTTTCTAAAACGGAGCTCATGCAGATATTTTGTTTGCTTAAGTGAACTATTAAGTTTCCTGATATCATTTTGATAGGCGCAGTCCAATCTTTTATTCGCCTCTTTGTCTTTATCCTCATCCATATCCTTATCCTTGTTCTCGTCCTCATACTCACAATATTCTAATTGCGTTTTGTAGTCGAGAAATTGAATAATACATTCATCTTTAATTAATGCTTTTGCATCATCGTAATTAATTATTTTCTTTTTGAGCTTATCGTGAATGTCGCTTAAAAAATCAACCCATTCCTTTCGTACTTGATTGTATTGAAATGTTTCATCTTGATGAGGGATGGCTAATTTATCATTAATAGTGTTGATTAATTGGAGCCAGGCCTTTTGTTTCTGGGTAACTTTATTGGTTGGAGTTTTATGATTGTTTCTGCTATCGATTGCGTTTTCAAGATCACAAGCTAACTCAGCAAGGCTGAAAATAGAAGACCAAAGTAATCGGATAGAATCATCTCTTTTACTCTTGGGGAAGAGAATTGGTTTATTGTCATTTGTATCGGATCTTTTGTTCATTAAGTTTCTCCATTTCTTGGGCCAATTGGTAGTACAAATAAACAAGATTGACAAGAATAGAGCAGTTGACAAGTCAGTAACATATTGGATATACAAGGTTAGCAAGCTGAGAAGAGGTAGACAATATCTAAAAGGCCACCTCATAACCCGGAGGCCGTAGGTTCAAATCCTACCCCCGCAACCAATTTTTTACCAACCATAGCGGTTGGTTTTTTAGTTTTTAGGCCCACCATAGCCGTAATTTTGTTAAGGGCAAATGGTAAGAATATTGAGAGGAGTCCGCTCTCCTCTTAGCGAAAAGATCGGACTCAATTAGCAATAATTACCTAATACAAGTAACGGATTGATCGCGGGGAATAATTTCAGTATCGTTATCAATCGACCCCACGGATACCACCAAGACACACACATCATATTGACCCTCAAAAGCAAAACCAATGTCGAAAGTGGTCGAACCATCTAAAATTTGAGGTATCGACAATTTGACCGAGTCCAGAGTAAGCCCAAATTCCTGATAACGATCAACCTGAGTTTGTACGTACGGACTCATCATCAGATTCTGCCAGCGTAGCAATGTATTTGGCCCTGTGGCAGCAAATGATAGCGAACTCATAAGAAAGGCGGCAGCAATAAGGACTAGTGTTAGTTTTTTCATGATTTAATCTCCTTTGTTAAAATTAAAAAAATTGTCTACAACGACATATTCGCAGATAATGGCAGATTAATCTTGGTAGTAACTGCTAAAAAGTTGTCAATTATTGCTCAAATAACGTCGATATTCACTAGGGGAGAGGAAAAATTTTTGCTTAAACTTACGGTTAAAGTTGCTGATATCACCAAAACCGCTGACAAAAACTACTTCTGAAATACTCATGGTGGGCTGTTTGCGCAATAATTCTGCAGCCATTTTTAAGCGAAAATTATTGAGATATTGCATGGGAGGCAAACCAAAAATTTTTTTAAAACGATGCAAAAAGTGGTACCGACTAAGGCATACCACCTTTGCCAGATCGTCTATAGTAATTTCGGATGCAAACTTGGCTTCAATAAAATTAAGTACCCTTATGAATTCGTCAGGAAGATGGTGCTTTACAGTTCTACGCATCGTCTCGATAACAATAAGTCTTGCAATACTCAGCATAAAATCATCTAGTGGAATCATCGAAGATTGGGCAAAATAAGGCCTTAGCAAATCAAAAAGCTTCTGAATACGTTGTCCAGGGTCGCTCAGAAAACTATGAGCGCCTTCTGGCACTGAGTTTTGAAAAAGATTTTTATGAAGAAAAAGGGAGAATCCAGTAAATATTCCATCAACATTAATACTTATCGAGTGTAAAACTTTGGGGTGAATCAGAAGCAGTTCATCCTCAGAACTGATGACATCGATATTTTCGACTTTAATTGTTGCTAGGTTTGAAGGTGTGACATCCAGCTCGAACCAATCATCATGGCACTCGACAGGAATCACCATTTTGCCTTGGCCTTGTATCTGTAAAAAAATAACATAATTCATCTTATCAATGAAAAATGTTTGGCGGCTGACAGAAAAATTATCGATAACTTCGTTCTTAATGACATTGGCAAGCATATTAATTATTCCCCCGCTTATAACTTTAAAGTATCATAAATATTTAGCTTGATTGGCAAGCACCGACAAGTTGATAACTCCCGCAACCAATTTTTTACCAACCATTGTGGTTGGTTTTTTAGTTTTAAGGGATGATCATCTTGTCTCTAATTGATCAGGTAGCCAAACAGAATTCATTCCCAGTTGTTTGACAGCTTCCTTGTGGGTATGTCCGTTTCCGATCATTTCATAGAACGCAGGTTGCACATATACTTCGGTACTATACAATCTTTTAACGTATATATTATAGGCCAGGTTGCCAACAAATGTAATGGGCCAGTCCAGGTTAGCCTGGATGGTTCGTTTGCTGATTGATAAAAATTTGAACGTTTCCTGATAGGCCCAGCGAAATCCTTCATGAAGTTTTTCAGGAGTCATGTTAGCCGGACGAATCACCACATGTTGTGTATCATAAAGCGACCAATCTTTGGTGAGGACTCTATTTTCATTCACCAGTCGCTTGAATAGTGCGGTTTCAGGATAAGGTGTGTAGATTGAATAGCGAGGGATATCAATTTTTAGTTTATTGACCTGTTCGACCGTTTCTGCAAATACGTTTTGTGTATCGTGATCAAATCCAAAAACAAAACAGCCTTGAATGGCGATGCCATGATCATGGAATACTTTCATACCCTCTTGGTAATCTTCAACTTGATTAAATCCCTTATAAATTGTTTTAAGAGCATGTTGACTGAGGGATTCAAAACCAACCAGCATATACTTGCAGCCACTTTTCTTAAGCCAATGCATCAGTTCCTTGTCTTTGTAAATTTTAAATACACAAAGTCCACCCCAGACTTTTTTAAGGGGTGCCAATTGTTTAAAAAGAGCAATGGACCATTCGCGATCTTCAATAAGACTGACATCATTGATAGCAAAACGTTTGCCTTTTAATGTCGCAACCTCTGCCGCAATTTCATTGACCGGTCGTTTAGAATATTTTTTACTGACCACAGGAATCGTACAAAAGTCGCAAACATGCGGACACCCTCTAGTGGCCATGATGGTATTTGGCATCACATAGCGCAGGCTATTTTGGAGATCACGTCTGGCATGGGGAAGATTCTCCAGTTCACTTTCATCTGGACAGTCGTAGCGTGCCTTCATCTTTTTTTGTACAAAGTCTCTTAAAAGCATCGGCCAGATTTTTTCAGCATACCCAACGACAATACAATCGGCATGTTCTTTGGCTTCTTCTGGATAAATGGAAACGTGAATTCCGCCAAGAACTACTGTCTTACCGTGGCGCCTGTAGTAATCGGCTATTTCATAAGCACGGACTGCCGTTCCGGTCATTGCAGATATGGCAATTAAATCGTAATTGAGATATTTGGGGGGATCAAGTTTTTCAACATTCTCGTCATGAATATGAATATGTGCATTGAGATCGGGAGGAACGAGTCCCGCTAGGGTGGTCATCGTCAGGGGAGCTTCACGGAACGACTTGGTAAAGCTTCCTATACGAAGAGCATGAATATTACCATTGGCCATAATTAAAAGAATTTTCATCAGACAGAAATGTTATCATTAAGTGGTGGGTACGTCCAGATTGGGGAGGTGTGGTAAATGAATCTGTTTTAGGTAAAACTCAGGTTACTTGGGAGTAAATTAGTTGATTGATTTATTATTTGCTAAACCAAAATACATTCCGTGTTTTTTAAATGTTTCTTTCTTAAACAGAGGGTTATATGTCCAGTAAATTAAAGCTCGTTCCAGAGTGCGCATGTTGGTTCGTGGCTCCATAAATCGTTTCAAAATTGAGAGATTGCTATTCCAGATTTTTCTGACTTGGTATACTGCTTCGGTTAATTGATCAGCACTCATGGATTTAGGTTTGAATGAAGCATGATTAAATCTATATTCAGGGTGCAGCCACCATTTGCCATCGTAAAGAAGACGATTTTCTTCTTCGAGTTTTTTATAAAGAGCAGTGTTCGGGTAAGGCATTAAAATATTGTAGGCAGCAAAGGTGAATTTACTTTCAAGGGCAAAATTCAAAGTTTTTTCAACATCAGCTGGCGTTTCCCAATCATGGCCGATCGTGAAGGCGGCCCATGTTTGCAGACCGTAATTTCTAAGCAATCTAACCTGGGTGGCGTAGTGATCAAACTTTTTTATATTGGGGGTCTTTTTCATTTCACGCAAATCATAAGGATTAATAGATTCAAGACCAATTACATTCCCAAGACAGCCACTTTTTACCATAAGTTCCATGAGCTCTTCGTCTTCCAGCATATCAATGGATCCTTGGCTGACCCATTTTTTTTTAAGGGGAATAAGTGCTCTGAACAGTTTTTTAGCTTCTTCTTTGTGTGCCACGATATTGTCATCTACAAAAAAAAGATAGCGTCTTTTCTGTTTTTCAATTTCAGCAACTACTTCGTTTACCGGTCTTGCAAAATAATTTTTTTCAAAAAAAACACTGATAGCACAAAAATTGCATGAATATCTGCAACCTCTTCCAAATTGAGTTAAAGTTATGGGGAGGTATCCTTTTCCCCGGAACAGATCTCTTCTTGGGATATATCCTCCCAATTGTCCAATACCTGGTCTGGATTTATAAATAGGTTTTAATTTTTTTTCTTTTTCAAAGTCACTGATGATTTCACTCCATACACCCTCTGCATCACCAAGGACCATTGAATCACAATGTTCTTGTACCTCCTGTGGTATCAAGGTTGGATGAAAACCACCCATTATAACGGGTATTTTTCTTTCCCGAAATTCTTTGGCTATTTCATAGGCCCTTCTGGCGGTAAAAGTTTCCACAGTAATAGCTACCAAGTCAGTCTTATCATCGTAAGGAATTTGCTCCATTCTATCATCGTAAAGTGCAACCTCAACGTGGGGAGGGGTCAAACCAGCAATGACTCCCAGTTGCAGGGGTTCCATTCTTCCTTCATCAACGTAAAGGGAATGTTCCATCCTGCCAATATTGGGTTTTATTAAAGTGACTTTCATTATTATTCCTGTTTTCCCAAGGACAGTCCCTGTTTGAATCTTATGGCCTTTCTTGTGATAAAATTTGCTCCAAGGAAAAAATAAAAATTGGCGAAACTTGTCAGGTGTGCCTTATTGAATAGTCGAAATATTATTGAAGATAATGAATTGAATTGTTTTCGATTTTCAAAACATGCCTGTTCAAATTGTTCAGATGATAGCTTGGCTGGTTTAAACATGGCCTTGCCATATTTGTAATTGTCATTTAACCACCATGGATCGTTTATCAATCTATTCTCGCTTTTTAATCTATCAAAAAGAGGAGTGCCGGGAGTCGGGCTTAGGGGGTTAAAATGTGCCAGGAATAGTTTGTTTTTTATTGAAAATTTTAAAATTTCATCAAAGGAAGTTATGTCATCAAAATCATAACCTAGAACGAAGGTACCAAGCACCATTATTTCGTAATTATTAATATGCTTGATCGCCTTAGAATATTCAATCTGATGATTCCATTTTTTTTTCATTTGTACCAGATTTTGTTCTCTAAGGCTTTCAAGACCAATGATGCATGCGAGACAACCACTTTGCTTCATAAGAGAGAGTATTTCGTCATCACGTGCAACATCAATACTGATCTGACAAATCCATCGTTTTTTAAGAGGGATAAGTGCTATCAGCAATTCCTTCATCAGGGTTCGATTGGAAAAAATATTATCATCGACGAATAAAAGGTTATTAAATTTAAGATTTTTAATTTCCAGCAAAACATCCTGTACAGGCCTGAACCGGAGACTTTTTCCGTAAAAGGAGGATATGGAACAAAAGTCACATGCATACTTACATCCTCTACTAAACTGAATGAGATGCAGATTTTTGTATTTTTTTCCTACGAAGATGGATCTATCAGGAATGATGTTGTCCAGGGGGGGAAGGTTATCGTTCTTATAGATTTTTTGGAGTCGGTGATTAACCACATCATCAAGTATATTAGGCCAGAGATTTTCTGCATCTTGAATCACAATCGAATCGCAATATTGAATGGCCTCACTTGGTACCATGGTGGGATGAAAACCTCCCATAATGACAGGTATCTTTCTTTTACGAAATTGAAAAGCTATGGCATAGGCCCTTTTGGCGGTGAAAGTTTCAACTGTAATCGCTACCAGGTTAGTTATCTCATCATAAGGAATTTCTTCCAATCTATCATCGTATAAGATGACTTCATGTTCTTTGGGGGTAATGGCCTTTAGTATGGCAAAGACCAAAGGTTCCATGGCATCGTAACTTTTTTTTTCACCCATTCCAGGTTTTATAAAAGTAATTTTCATTCGTACGCCTGACCGGTCCCCATTGGTAAGCCTTGCCTTTTTTTGGCATCTCTGCGGGATAAAATACTTATCAACAAATAAAAAAAGGGATGGGAAAAATGTTGAAAATTAGTCCGATTAAAAAATCGGGTAAAGATGGAGGCCGTTGAGTAAAATTTTTTTCTGTATAGGAAACACAATCGACTTAATGTCTCAGCAGAAAAATTTTGGGGCCGGTAGGAAACATCGCCAAAGCAGTAGTTATGGTCCAGCCAATATTTCTCATTGATGAGGCTGCCGTTACGCTTGAAACGTTCATACATTTCTGTTCCAGGAAAAGGCACCAGGTGATTGAAAGCCGCAATAAAAAATTTGTGTTTCAAAACAAATCTGAAAGTCTTATCAAAATCTTTCTCTTGGTCGTTTTCATGTCCAAAAACGAAAGTTCCATAAATTTTTATACCAGCAGCTTGAATTTTTAAAATGGATTTTTCTCGGTCGTGTTTTAGATTAATGCCCTTGTTCATGCTGGATAAAGTTTTATCATTTAAAGATTCAAATCCAATCAATACGCCAAGGCATCCACTTCTTTTCATGAGATCAAGAAGTTCAGGATCATCTGCCATGTTGATGGACCCTTGGGTAAACCATTTGATTTTAAGAGGGATCAAAGCAGTGAATAATTTCTTGGCATGCACTATATTGGCAACAATATTATCATCAACAAAAAAATAATATTTATATGGCAGAGATTTCAACTCGGTAACAACATCTTCAAGCGGTCTGTACCGATAAGTACGCTTATAAAATTTCTGAATGCTGCAAAAATCACAATTGAAGGTGCAGCCCCGTCCGGTCTCAATTAAGCCGAGTTTTTGATACCGCTTACCTGAAAAGATGGTTCTATCGGGAAAAATATTCGCAAGGCTTAGCGGTGAATGGTTTATATATTCTGATTTTAATTCATTATTTTTTAAATCGATTATTAATTTTTCCCATAAACCTTCGGCTTCGCCTACAAAAAGAATATCACAATATTGCCTAACTTCCTCGGGGACTAAAGTCGCGTGGAATCCTCCCATGACTACTTTTACATTTTTTTTTCGAAACTGGTAGGCAATCTCATAGGATCTTCTAGCCGTGTAAGTTTCCACCGTGATGGCCACCAAATCTGTTTGGGTTTCGTAATTTATATTTTCCAAACGATCATCATAAAATTCTCGGTTGATATCAGAGGGAGTCAATGCCGATAATATGGCGATTTGTAAAGGTTCCATTTGCCAGGTTTTTACATAACTCAAATCCCCTGGTTTTTTCCCTATAGATGGCATGATAAATGTTATTTTCATTTTACATATCTTCCTAATTCTTTACATATATGGGGTATAATACATCGGCCAAACAAGTGGGTACAAGCTGGTTGTGTCTGACGGTGATGTCGGGGCAATTGGCGCATATTTCGTATTCATTATCTCCCAATTGATTGGGAGGATGTTGAAAAACATAGGTTTGAAAGCGGATATTTTGATAAATGATGGCGGTGAATAAATGTTTAATGGTTCTTATTATAATTGGCAGTTGAAATGAAAATACTGCATGCAAGCTTAACATAATAATGATTTGAAGCAAATTGACCTGATCATCAAAACTATAGCGACCTTTTAGCATCCGTTGGAGTCTTGGCAATAAATAGAAGGTTAGCTTTGAGCTGGGATGCAAATAAAAGATATCTTTTTTTCCGTTGTTTTGATGAGTGATGGATAAAATGTAGAAATTCCATCTGGATTCGTTTTTGTTGTGGCTGGATGGAATATGAAAGACCGGCAGTGCTTTTTCTTTATCGAGCATGTATGTCACTGCATCCTGGGATTTAATGGATAGATCGTCTCTCTTATATTTTTTATCTAATTTTTCGTTATAATTTACCAGTTGGGAATATCCCATAATCAGGAGAAACTTTATATGACTTTCATCCTGGCAAAAGGAAAGGACATCTTGAAGTTGATGAAGTGTGTCCTGATAAATAGTCACGGTAAAACCAAGTTCCAAATTTACTTCTTTGCACATATCAAGATATTTTTTTCTCAATTCATTTAATTTTTTTTCCGTGCAAGGTAACTTAACATCTGATCGGCCATCCTGATGGCCATCCACATGAAAAACGATCCGGGACAATCCGGCATTCTTCATTTTTTTTAAATTTTCCAAATTGATTAAGGTTCCATTGGTTAAAAGAATTACGCGTATTTTTTTTTGTTTAATGTAACTGATAACCTCGCATAAATCTTTGTAGAGTAAAGGCTCTCCTCCCGCAATGGATAATGCCGCCAGGTTTCTCTTGGAAGAAATCAAATCTATTTCCGATTTGATTTCCGATAAAGACTTGCTATAATTCATCTTGTCTTTGCAGCAGCCGAAACAATTGATATTGCAATTTTGATTGACTTCAATAACGGCGTGAGGAACTTCCATCCCTTTCCATGGCATTTCAACCGAAAGTCTTTTCATGGTAAACATCACTCTCTGTTTTTCAAAACTCAATTATTTGATTACACTATCAATATGTTAAATCTGCTTGAAAAGTTCCTTTTGAAATTATACCAATTTGCGGTTAACTTTCCTAGAACAAATTTAGCACTTTTTTTAACCGTTTTTGGGCTTTTTTCCCTGCATATTAATCAAATTAAAAGTTTTATAACCACAGAGTATATAATTGAAAAAAATTCAATTCAGCACACTCGGCTGATTCAACTCAAAAACGATTTTTATGTTCCAGACACCTTGTTTACTCTGTTGGTGGGTGATCTAGATCAATCAAACCCAGTATGCAAAGTACATGATTGGATCCAAGATGAGGCATTTACCAATAAAGAAATCGAATCCATTTATTCCCCATTTCATGTGAGGGAAGTGATCAGTGAACAAGATCGCGTATATTATCCCAAATTGCTAAGACTGGATTGTCCCATGAAGAGAGGGTCAGTTGACTATAGGCCTTTGCACTCATCATTTTGGAGAAATACGTTCATTCCGACCACCAAGCTTGCCAAAAATCTTGGGGTAGAAATTCTTTTTCGTGATACACCTGGCGGTAGCAGATATGGAAAGATTGATCCCAAGGTTATCAAGAATTTCAAAGAGAAATTATCCCTTTTTTTAAAAAATAATTTTCAAAGTATTGAATCATTTTATCTCGGAAGTCTTGGGATGTTATACTATTCCTTTGAGGGAATTAATAATACTGTCAGATTAAATATTCTTTTTTTGTTGGCAGTCATTATCTTATTTCGAATTTTTTTTGGAACTTTTCGAAGTGGAATCATGTTTTCTGTTACGTTGCTTTTAATGGGCGGGATGCTTTATGGAACCATGGGACTGGTCGGAGCTCCCATCGATATTTTAAATACCGGGGTGTTTCTTATGGTATCGGTTTCTGCGTTGGAGGATTTTGTTTTCCTTTCTGCAGAAAGAATGCACTCTTCAATTCCTACCACAGAAATTTTTAAAAAAATGCTGCTGCCTGGTTTTTTTACCTCCCTGACGACCATAATTGGTTTTGGCTCACTATGTTTTACCGACATGACCATTATTCAGCGTTTTGGTTTCTATGCCGCTTACGGGTCACTGATTGAGTGGCTTATGACATTCCTGCTTTTACCATCCTTGATCAAAATATTTCCCAGACTGGATAATTGGGCAGATTCGAATAAAGCTATTCTTGCAAAGCAGATAAATAAATCAGTTTCATTCACTCCCTCCAAGTATTTGACGTGGTTATTACTTTTTCTCTATTTATCTGGAGGTTATTTTTTACTTCACCCTCAATTAAACGATTATCCTTTTGACATTTTTCCTAAAACACATAGCTTTAAAAAGGGGATGGAGCATCTTCAAACCTCTCGTGGATGGGAGGTTTCCTTTGATCTAATTTTTAAGGATTATGAAAATAAACCGTTTAATCTGGATGTTCTTCGTCAACTTCGTCTTGAAAAAGAAGTTGTCCAGATTCTTGATTCTTATTCTTTGGAAGATTATTATACCAAAGGTTTAAAACCTCTTCGGAAAGCACTAATCAACCGGGATTTTAAACGATCCCATGATTATAAACGTTTTGTGTCATCCAGCGGAAGCGCCAGATCTATCGTTTATATTAAAAAAAATTTGGTGTCAGATATTAACAAGCTCATTTCCAAAATCCGGCAACTTTGTCAGCGTGATGCCCGCTGCTATGCCACGGGGGAGGTGGTTGCTTATGCAGATTTTGCCAATCACGTTCCGGCGGTTCTCTTAGAAAGTTTTAAAACCAGTATTTTTTTGGTTGGTTTGGTGATTTTTATTCTGGCATTATCACTTGGGATACATCAAAAAATAAATCTGATCCTGTCTTCCTTGTGGGGACCTTTTGCAGTTTTAACATTCATTGGGATAGCTCAAATTTCCATCAATGTTCAAACTTGTATATTTGCAGGCGTTATCGTAGGCCTGACTGGAGACAACGCCATTCAATACCTTTTTGCCACCAATAAAAATAATCTTAAAACGGGGATCGTCACCCGAGGCCTTGGTTCTATCCAAATGTTTATTATTATGGCCACGGGCTCGTTAATTTTTCAGTTTGCCTATTTCCAGTTTACCAAGGATCTTGGATTATTAATCATACTGGGAATGTTTCTTTCTCTTTTTGGTGATCTTTGGATATTAAATAGTCTTATCGGGAGGAAAGATGAAATAAAGTAGGCCAGTCACAAGATGAATCCAAAACTTTGATTTTATAATCACCCGGTTTTTGTTTTTTATTTTTTATTTGATCATTTTCATAGACTTCAAGTGCGTTGGTAACCAAATAAATTTTCAGATTATGTAGCTGTTGAAGTTTTTTGCATAATAAATAATGATGATTTTGTGATAGTTGCAATTCAAGATAATTTTCTGCCTCCTTGAATAAGCCCTGGTCAATTTCTCCTTCCAAAAACAGGCCGTAATGGGGATGAGGAATCATAACCGGTGCCATCATTTTAAAACGACAATTTTTTATATACTTTTTTTCAAATTCTTCTAAAATTTTTTCAATATGGATGGCGTTGAGTTTTTCGCCGAAGTAATCCACAGTATCGTCGCAGCGGCCTAGAAAGTTAAAAATCGGCAGGGTATTGTAAAAGGATTGGATTTCTATGATATCGTTGGTTTTATAGCGGTATAGTCCTCCCGACGTCGTGATGATTGGGATATATTTTTTTCCCACTTCCAGCTCACTATGTAATAAGGCTTGGTCACTGGTTTCTTCATAAGGGAGAAATTCATAAAAATGGGATTGATAGGATAAAACCGAACCATTGATTTGATGGAGTGGAATACTGACAATTCCCTCAGTCATAAGCAAACCTTTGGCCTGAATATGCACAGAGGGAAATCTTTTTTTTAATTGCCAAATCATGGCCCTAGAATGTCCATCGGCCCATGTGCTGATAAATGCCAAATTAGGCCAAACTTTTTCAAAGTTAATTGTTGCGCAGGAAAATTCATTTTCCAGGATTTTCAACCTATTTCGTCTTATCTGTTTATGGTCAAAGAGACTTCGTAATAAAACTGTTTTATTTTTTTCAATAAATTCTAAAAGTAAAATTAGAAAGCTTGGATTCCATACAGAAATTAGTCCCAGATAATGATCTTTTAAAAGATCCAGCGCCGTATGAAATCTGAATTCTTCAACCTTAAGTTTGGCAATTCCTGGATTTACAGCCATGAGTTCTTTGATAAACATCCTTTCAATGATGGAAAAATATTCACTTTCATCGCTTAGACCAACCGGTAGTCCCCCCTTGGTTGTTTCAAATTCCCCTAAACGAGGCGATATTGACCAATAAGAACTGGTGTTTAATAGTTGTGGAAATGATTGATAAATATCATACAACCAGGTGGAAGTTCCGTTATGGATTTCAGTAAGTAATTCTTTGGTAAAAGGAATATATTTGCTTTTTGAACTGGTGCCAGATGTTTTTTCAAACATATAGACTTCAGATTCAGTTAGAATGTTTTTCTCTCCATTCATTATTTTTTGTATATAGGGAAAAAGCGATTCATAGTTTTGAATCGAAACATTGCTTTGATATTTTTCAAAACATGTAATATTTTTAAAATTATTTTTTATTCCAAAATCAGTTGATTTATGGCGGTCTAGGATGTGCTTTAAAATATTTTTTTGAACATTAACTGACCCAGACATTTCCTTCCAAAATCTCTGGGATTTATTTTTTAATATTAGCTGATAAACTCTATTGAGAGTCGCCAGTTTTATATATTTCAACAAACACTAAACTCCAATTTTGCTATTTTAAGATAATATGCATGCATGAAAATGATTAATTCATGCATGCATTAAACATTATTCGGAAAAATGACTGATTGGATTTGCGATAGTTGAGCCTCCAAAGGCCTGGGATAAAATTCTAAGTTTATTTTTGACATCAGCACCATTTTTTAAATTTAAAAAATACTTTTGGTATATTTTTTTATTCCACAATTTGGGTCTTCCCCAATAGTAGTTGGTATATGGGGTTTTTTCTCCGTTGGAAAAGGTTTTGGTTTTTTCCTTACCTTCATGAGTTTCCCAAAGAATCGGAAGTAGCTTTTTAAGGTCTGGTTCCGGATCATTGAACAATCTTGGTAGATCAACTTGCACGGTCTTTTTGTCAACAGCGCTTGTTAGTTCAGTTGGTCCTTCCACCAAGGCCATCATGGAATCCAAATCCGCCTCAACAACTCTTTTCCATGGAGTTATCTTACCTGGATTTAGAAATGCAAATTCATTGGAAGGACGATCTTTTATTTCTTCCCAAACCAGTTTTAATTGATAAATAGATTCTTTTAAGTGTACTAAGGCTTGCATGGTTCTTAATTTACCTTCCGTGTGGAGTGTGAAAAGTTCACTAAATTCTTTTCGTTCGGCAATCTTGACTTTTTTATAAGATGATACTCCGTCAACATCATCAATGCCTACCACAGTTCCCCAACCGAAACCATCAACTCCATATAATTTCCCTTGTTCCTTGATATAGGAAAAAAGATTTTTTAATGAATAGCCGCATATAAAGGATAAAAAAGAAAGTCCCTGGTGAGTGTTAGATAAAGCAAAATGCCTATCAGCTTCACCCAGAATCTTAAAACGGTCTAAATCATCAACGAAGGATTCTGTTCCGTAGATAATTTTATTATCCCACAAAATTTCTTGGGAAGAAAAATTCAAATTTTTTAATCGTTTCGCTTTTTCTTGCAAGGCAGGATAGACTTCCCTGGTTAAAAAAAGTTGAAATTCCACATCATCATGAATTCTTGGTGCCAACTCAACCTGTCCTTCCTTGTTGGTTACCATAAATGGCTCAGTCACATAGGAGAAACTAGCTTCCATGTGTTTGGTGTCTGGGAAATAGACTTTCATTTGGGCAGCCATTTTTTTCGTTTGGGTTAAAAGCATGCTGTGAGTAATATTTTGTTTTTCCACGAGCGGAATCAAGCGCCAGGTTATACCTCTAAAAGTCTTTAAGGGTATCAAATGAGCAGCAATAAATTTCAAGTCGTTGGGATAAGTGTGATATTCATTATTCAATTTGTCTAAGGCCTCAGCCACTTGTTCGGAAGTCGTCAAGGTTATGAATTTGTCCCTGAATTCACGATATTTATCACTCATCTGGGTTTTTTCATTGATTACGTTGGCGACCTTGCGATCCTTACGTCTTTGGGAAGCCATTTTAATCAGTTCCGGCATTTCTTCTTTTTTTATCCAATTATAATCTGTGGCCGGTAAATCCATATCCTTGGGCGTGTTCGCCAGGAGAGGCAAAAATGTTAATTGCGTAAAACTTAAAATTAGGCAAATCATTTTAATCATACTTTCGTCCCTGTTTAAAATTTAAAGTAAAAACAAATTTATTAATATGAAAATTATAGAAAAATTAATAAACTAAAACAACTGTAGAGAGTAGTTTTTTGATCTTACTTACCAAATACCTGGGTAATTTTAACTAAATGAATGACGAAATTTTGAATATAGGCAAGTTAACTTTTAAAATAGCCTCGCATGAGGATAATAGTAAAATTATCAAGTTTTTAAAAATGTGTCCTTCTCATGGACATATGCAAATTGCCCTTGATCGTGGCCCTCATTTTTTTGAAGCCATGGAAGTGGAAGGTTTGATCAACCTACCGGTTATCTGTATAGACAGTACTACCAGTCAAATTGTATCCATGGGTAGTATTTCTGAAAAGAAATGTTTTCTTAATAATTGTGAGCATCCGATCGGTTATCTTTCCAGTCTTCGTTCTCTACCAGAAGTTCAAAGAAGCACCCTTCTTGCCAGAGGCTATCAATTCTTTTATCAAATTCACAGAAAACTTGAATGCAAAATATATGTGACCACTATACTTGAGGATAATTATAACGCCATAAAAGTGTTAACCTCGAGAAAAGCTGGATTACCTGCCTATAATGATTGGGGAAGAATCCATACTTTAATGGTGAAAATTGGCAAAAACACCTGGAAAGCAAAAAATGGGCTCACCTACGAAAGGGCCAAAATAGAAGATATTCCTGATATTCTCAATTTAATAAAAAGTGAATCGCAAAAAAGACAATTTGTAACGTCATATAGCGAAGATCATCTTATCTCTAAAACGGGACTTCTGCGGGGACTTGATGTGGGTGATATCCGATTGCTAAGATCAAACGGTAAAATTGTAGCGTTAACTGGGATTTGGAATCAAAACGCTTTTCGTCGTTGGCACGTTGTCAGGTATTCATCTTCATTCATGTTCCTAAAAATGATCTGGAATCAATATGCTAAAATTTCAAGATATCCACGATTTCCAGATGAAGCGGAGATAATTGATTATCGCTTCCTTTCATTTCTTACCATTTTGAATAATAATGTGGATTATCTTGAAACCTTGCTTTTTTACATTTGGAAGGAATTTAATTTAAAAAGACCCAATCCACTTGCCATGATTGCTCTGCATGAAAAAGACCCCTTGCTTAAGGTTTTTCAAAAATACCCAAGCTATGATTTAAAAAGCAGGCTCTATGTGGTCAATTGGCCAAAAGACCAGCAAGCCGTTGCCGATATTAAAAGAGAATTAATTCCGACTATTGAAATAGCTTCTATGTAGCGATTCTTTTTTCCGGCTTGTTAAAAAGTATTTTTTCAAATGAAATAGAAAATCGGTGACTGAAATTCGGCAGACACAAGCCAGCTCAACTCCCTTTTGGTAGTCGGGATTCATTCTGAGAAAATATTGAACATCTGGATTTAATTCGTCCCGGTGGGAAATCGTGGCAAAGTTTTGCTTTACGGCCCCCTTGGAACTTATAAACTTGATAATACCTTGATCCTTTTTAAAATCACTTCTATACTTTCTCTCATAAAATTCATTTAAAATATTGGTTATATGATCTGGAGTAGGTCTTTCCCTATGTGGATATGCCTCCTTAAAATTGTTGATCATCATTAAATAGGTTTTGTGGCCCTTGCTGATCAAGAACCAGTAAAGAGGTCTCCAAAAATATAAAAGTCGAGTTTTTAAAATGTAAAAGAAAAAAGCCACCTGCAAGGCCTTGCTGCCCCAATAGTCTCGGTGTACAACGGTGTCACCGGAAAACAAAGCTGTAATGGTTTGTTCTTTGGTTTTAAGTTTTTCTTGTAGTATTGTGCTAAATCCAATTACTTTGCCGGTTTTTTTATTAAAGATGAATAGGACGTGGGTTTTTTCAGATAAATCAAAAACAAATTGTTCCTTAGAAACGTCGTCATAATATTCTCGAAAAAGATCAAACATCTGAGCTTTAAGTTTCTCATCGATTTTTTTTACAAGTATTTCCTTTACTGATAACTTTTCTTTCAATTTATTCTCACCAATATGTTTATAGAGTAGAATTATTTTACTAAATTATTTTGTAAAAGTATTTGATAAAAATCAAGATTAACTGTCTCACTATAGCGTTAATGTAGTTCAAGCCAGAAACTGTCGTATTCTTCCAAAGCTAGAATAATTTTATTGCCCTTTTTTTCGTAATGAATCATTTTTCCCGAGAGAGCATCCCGCAAAACCCCAGAGGAAGGTAATTGGTTGGCAAATTGTTGGGGAAGTTGCAGAGTGCTTTTGATTTTGTCACCCGATAGGTTATTTACCATTAATAAATTATCATTTGCTTGAGACATGATCCAGGATAGTGTTTCTTTGTTATTGGATTTTATGGCAATTTGCTTTCCGTCCCAAACCGCACGATGTTCATTTCTGGTTTGGACAATTTCACGAATATATTTGTAAGTCTGTGACTCAACATCAGGCTTTCCTGTATTAGCTCCTTCCCTGGCATTGTCGAAACTTTCTTGTAAAACTTCACCTCTATTTGCTTCTCTTCCATCGTAGGGAAGAGTGGTGTCAAGGCCGACTCTTTCCTCATATTTTTTAGCACGAGGAAGATGTTGGGGAATTGGAATATCGTTGGCATCCATATAGGCCTTTCTCTCCTTGGCAAGTTGAATCATGTTATCAATATCGTTGGCAGCAGCTATTTCATCACCATAATAACCGTTTGTAATCGATAACATATTCTTTATTGATAGTCCTTTGACTAAGATCTAATAAGCACTTACTGATTGGCGATGCAAATCCGGCCGATGAAATCAGCAGAATAATAATCAATCCAAATAAAATTTTATAATTTAACATTATCCTCTCTACCAATCAGCTGTAAGTAAATTAGCTTTATGCCGGCTAATCGGGCAGTAAAATTTAATCTTTAACGATGGATATGCTCAGGTATCAGGTATATTTTCTGAAAAACTAAAACAGTCAACCTTTATGATATATACGAGAAAATATTTTATTTTTCTAAACGAAGCAGTTTAAAGTAATCAATAAATTGACGATAAGCCTTTTGTGAAAATTATAATTTTTACTTTATTTCTGTTTATGCATATTGAATTATATGCACAGAAAAATTCCTTTCAAGATAGTCATGAGTTGCTTATTATCAACGGTGGTGGTTCACCAAGTGAAAATTATGAATCTTTTGAAAAGGATATTTTAAGTCTTGCCAATTTTTTTGATAAGCGATTATCAATCGTTATTTTAAATGCTGGAGGCGTTGACACAGAAGTAAAAAAATTTGAATCAAGTGAACTTCTTCAAAGAGATGCAGTTGGCAAATTAGAATCTTTTCCTTCAACTTTAAAAAAAAATGCGCTTGTGGCAATTAAATATAATGTTCACAAGGTTTTTAAAGCAGCAAAAGAGAAGAAAACAAAATATTTAACTGTGTATTGGCGTGACCATGGTAGTCCGCAGGGGTTCAGACTTTGGAGGGATCGTATAAGTTATAAGGAACTACAGACACTTAATGGTTCTTTTCCCCAAGATACACTTATTCGAAGTATTCATGACCACTGTTTTTCAGGAAGAGGGCTTGTGGATGCAACAAGGAAAATTCCTTCCAAAATAGAAGAACTATCCAATTTCCTTGAACAGTATTATTTTAAGAATAGATGTGGTTTTGCTTCGTCTGCACCTGAGGAAATTAGTTATACAGGTGAGATTTCAATGGAGAATTTTCTTAAAACAAGAAATAAAACATCCAATTTTTCACTTAGTGATATTAAAGAAAATACGAATACAAAACACCATACACCGTTTTTAACAAGCGATCTTTTCATGGATGATGTAATGCAAGTCGTATGTGATAATCAAGAATTTTTCAATGTGGAATATTCGATCAAGGAAATCAATAACGATTATGCTCAATTAGAATGTAACAATCACCCAAATGACCTTAGAAATGCCATAAAAAATTATTGCAATAATAATCTCCTGGAAGCTAATAAAAAATTAATTGAAAAGGAGAAGCGTATAATGATGGTTACAGATGACTGGGAAGGGCTTAAGCATAAAATTGAAAATAATTTTATGAAAAAGAAATTCACTGATCAATGGCAAACATTTCAAACAGCATTAAGCCAGTTGGAAAAATCATATGCCTCCATGCTTTTATTAAAAGAAAAAATATCTGAGAGCGAAATAAAGGAATTGATATCTAAAGTAGAGCAGGCCCGACTAGAATATGATAAATCTTTTCAATTAGTTGAGCATACAAATGAATATGATATTTTTTTTCAAAAATCCCAGGTGGAGTTGCTTGATCAATATTCAAGATATAGGGATTGGGTCAAAGAAGAAAAAGTAGAATTGAGCAGTCCTATAGCTATGTCTTATTACTTGTACAGCGAAATCTATCATTCGATACAAATGGAACGTGTGTTGATGTCCAAGAAGATTGAGAAAACAAAACAAGAATTGATGGATCAATTATTGAAGCGAAGTGATTTAAAAAAAGAAAAGGAACTTTATGAAGCTATTAAACGCTGTGAAGAGAGTCCTATCGGCTAGCCTGATATTTTATATTTTATTGTTTGCTGATGTGCTGGCCTGTCCAGAATTTTCATGTGGTACTCACCAGATTCATGGAAAATTACTGCAAAATGATGCAGGACTATTCGTTATTTCCGTTTTTTCCGAAGGCTTTCGTTGTGAATTTATATTATTGGGAGGAAGCTTTGATGAGAAAGTATCACATGTAAATACCACTGTTTCTGCTGTTATATATGTCCCAAGAACGATAACAGACAATGAGAGTCCTTTTGTTTTTTTTCAAAATTTTATGGATACCCCGAAAGCTGATTTTAAATTTAAAAAAATAACAGATGAACCTTGCAAGTTGCAAGAAAAATATAAGGCAGATTCCGGTTCTGATGCATAATATGAAAAATCAGCCTAGAGCTTATCAATCTTAACATTTTAAGGAACTTTATTAACTTTTGAGTCGATTGGTTCAAGAATTGCCAAAAATTCTATATAATACTTGTGGCCCTACATGGAATTGAACCACAAATTGAGCATTAAGGGAGAAAGATGAAAAAAAGTGAAAGAGAGATAATACAGGTAGCAATAGATGAAGTAAGGAAACAGATAAAAATAGCAATAGCCGAAGTAGACCTGAACCACAAAATAAAAATGCAGATGTTGTTAACGAAATTAATCAAAATCAGGGATGGCACCTAGTGTGCCGTATTAAAGAAGTCGGATATTAAAGAAATAAATGAATTTAACCGATTAGAACAATGAAGGGGTATTTTATGAAAAAAACATCAGTTTTGGCCACTAAATTAGAAAATTTATTTGTAGTAATTAATGACATGATTCAAACAAAAGATGATGTTTATGCTTATACTATCGCCATGATTCAAGAGGCATTTGAAAAACACGGGGAATCTATCAAAATTGATGAGTTTATTGATTACGTTGAGCAATCAATAAACGAAGCAAAAAAACACAGAAAAAAAGTTGCGTAAATTTATTAATTCTTTACTTTAAGTCGATAAACATCACATATAAATAAATTTACGGCACAAATACCATGTTCTGAGTGTGGATTTTTAATTTCCTCAAAAGGCGGACAAATGTTCAAAATGTGGGCGCAATTTTTGAAATGAGTCATTTTTTATAAATAGTTTTTCATGCCCACAATACAAGTCAAAATATACTATAAACGGTCCGAATCACATAAAAGATCGAATTGTTATAATTAAATCTAAACGAAGCGTGCAAAAGAAACGATAAGGCAGAGGTAGAGGAGTGATTGGTTTGGAAGAAAAAAATGATAGCAATTTAGATGTGCAGGATAATGACAAAAAGTTGATTTACATTTTCAATAGCCAGGGAATTCGCTCAGAGTCGTTTATTAGCACCATGAATGATTTTAAGAAGGATGCTGCCTTCGAGATAACCGTTTGTGATTATGTTGATGATATTATTCAGATGTCTGCGGTCAATCCTTGTATGATCATATTTGCAGCGGTAACCTCCAAAGCAGACGTGGTCGAGATAATCAAATTGCTGACGAAATTAAAATCTTTTATCAAAATGAATTTTGTTAAAGTGCTACTTTTTAATTATGTAAAGGGAGGCAAGATTGAACAACTTTTTAGAAAGCACGGAGTGGGGGAATTTTTAGAGGATGCGATAAATGCCAAGTCGCTGGGGTATAAAATTAATTTAATGTTGAAGGCCATTGAAACCAATTATAAAAAATATAAGGATCAAAGAAAAATCGAAAAAGAAGTCAAAACATTTCACAGCAATTCTGATCCCTTTAGTATTTTAAAATTTGTAAAACCAATTAATCAGCAATTTGAGATTTGGTCCATTGAGAATAAAAAGAAACTGACTTTTTTTAATGGTTCGTGGGAGATCGAAGTAGGTGGGCCCAGTATTAAACTGGGCGAATGGAAGGAAGGTGGTGGAGAAAATGATTTAAAGGTTTGGCAATGGAAATTCTTTGACGAAACACTCAACGATGAATTTTCCCCGGAAGGGATGTGGACCTTCGAGGGAAAAAAACCCGAATATTATACGGCCAGCAGTAATTGGAAATTTTCATCCAAGGCGCCCAATTTTTATTTTACTTCCGAGCTTACCACAACCTTTAAAATTGAATTTGAAGAAGAGAGTATGCAAATTGCCAAAGATTCCAGACTTTTGCAAACCAACTTGAGTCAACTGAAAACTCTTTCATCCTTGCTTGAGGATAAGAGTGCTACACCAGAAGACATCAAAGCCTTGCTTAGCGGGGAAAAAGAAAAACCCGTTGAAGCTTATGATAAGGGCAAGAGCCTGGGGACTGAGCAGTTGGATGGTTTTTTAGCCGGAGCTGCTACAGGTAAAGTAGAAAAAATTGATGATAATATGACAGGGCAGTCTTCGGAAAGGGCAGAGGAAATTAATACACTCCAGACCGGCAAAGGTCTTGGGAGAGTGGATCGAATTGATAGCAATCTCAGAGGAGATGTATCCAGCAGTGCCACTCAAGAGGAGGATCTGTGGAAAACTATTGGCGAGGTTGAAGATCTGGGAGGATATTTAAAAGGGGATATTCAAGAGACTGATAGGGCAGACGGGACTATTTACGGTAAGGTCGATGAGATTGATTATGAAAAAGGTATTATGGAAGGTCTGCAAGACAATAGTTTGATGGGAAAAAATAATCCACTCGTTGGTAAAATTAATAGTTCGACGGAGGAGATTAATAAAAGTGATTTAATAAATCAAATTAAGGATGAATTTATATCAGATAACTTAAAGGCAGATATTGGTCCAGGTCTTTTGGTTAGAAATAAATATGATGTTAGCACTGAACGAAAACAGAAGGCAAAAGAGGAAATTGAAAAAGAAAACCAGGCTTTCCAAGAGGAAGAGCGAAAAAGAGAGGCCTTGAGAATTAAGTTAGATCTTAGGGAGAATGATCCCAATATGGCCGGAAATGGCGAGTCTGCGGACAGGTTGCATACTCATTGGACTGACACGAATCATAAATATAATAGTGATGAGAAAAAATATAATGAATGGGCCCAAAAGACCAGCGACTCGAAAATTTCCCCCAATAATATGACGGGTAACGGGGAGAGTGCTGATGATATTGATAAATTCTGGAGAGATCCTCTTCATCAAATGGATTCCCGGGATAAGGAGTATCACGGCTGGCAGAAAAACCCTGTGATAAAATCTGATAAGAAAAAAGCTAATCAGGACCTTAATGAAGGGACCCCCGCAGTTGAGGTTGATAAAAATGATCCCCTTAAAAAGAAAAAAACTTTTTTGAAAAATAGTCTGGGAAGCTGGGTTACAGAAGAGGAATTTTTAGAGGATCTTAAAAACCGGGATGAAAAATCAGACAACGTGTTGGAGTTCAAAAGAAAATCTCTGGATGCTGATATACAAGACATCGAGATGAATTTATGTATTTTCAGATATGATGATAAAAATGAAAAACGATTGGTGAGCACTGATAAATTGGAAATGATTGATATTTTTGATCGCTACATAATTTTAAAGGATGTGGGTAACGCCTACTGCGTGGGCGAAGATCAGTATTATATTAATTTTCAAATCTACTATCAGGAAAAACGGGTGGGATATGAATTAGTTGGTTTTTTAGAGGGATTAACCGAGGATGATAATCAGGTAAAAAGTATCACCTTTAATATTGTGGAAGGACAGCAACAACAAATCGGGCAGATTCAAGAAGTTTACGAAAAAAGACAACAGGCCATCGTTTCATTTTTCAAACAGGCAAAAGGTTATTAATAAAAAAGGCCTGGTAAAAAACCAGGCCCTTTTGACATCGACCATTTTAAATCTAATCAGTAACGTGTATCAATCTTTTGCCATTATTTTTTAGAAAGTGGTTGATAGCCAGGGTATGGAGGAAAGATTGGGTAAGGCGGATAGACTGGGTAAGGTGGATAGATTGGATAAGGTCGGTATCCCGGCCCCGGATAAGGTGGATAGATCGGAAAAGGCCTATAACCCGGGAAAGGACGGTGACCAGGGAAAGGCCTAAAACCAGGAAAAGGACGGTGACCTGGAAAAGGTCGATAACCTGGATAAGGTCGATGACCTGGACGTCGATAGCGGTGACGTTCAGGGGTGGGGTCTGGGGCAACTCCAATTTTTTGTTCCAGTTCGTTTAAGGCATCTTTTAATTCGTTAATTGATTTTTGAGCATCAGTATTTGAACCACTACCATGCTCTAAATCCTCCACTGATAATTGCACTTTTTCAGCAGTACCAATTAGATTTTTAGTCATGTCACTTAATTCTTCTGCGAAAGTTGTCCCGGTAAACATAAACATTGAAAACGTCGTAAGAATTATTTTGTTCATTACTCCCTCCGTTGTTTTTGTCTCTCTGACAAATAGTTGTGTCTAACCTTAGTGAATCATTACTTGAACAGGCCTATGGCTGAGCAAAAATAATGCCAATCAAAAAATATCAGTTAAATTTTGTTGAATATTTTATTTCAAATACAAGATGCATGGCGTATGGGGATGGTTTTTTTATGGCCTATTTCCAATGTGGCACTGATGATTTTATGTCACCAGTTCTGTTCGTTAACAAACAAAGGCCTAGTAAAAACCAGGCCCTTGTTGATATTTTTTATTTTAAATCTAGAGAGTAGCAACTAAAAATCTTCCACCATTAGTGGTTAAGATAAACACTTGGTATCTGACCCCGCTTCCTCCCACTTTTCTTTCGATGGTGGCAAATGATTGGGTTTGCATTCCAGGATTTAATCGACCTTGAAATTCTACCCTATTACCAAACTGGCTAATTACTCTGACTTCGTATCCGGCAGCGTTTCGTCCATATACTGTGCATTCTACGCTGGTGTCAGGATTAAAAAAGTTTCCGTCAATATCGAGTCTACAGCTAGCAGAAATCCTATCAAAGTCTGGGAAAGGGTTAATAGGTCCTGGTCCTGGTCCTGGTCCTGCGCCAAGGTTTCGCTCAAGTCGGTTTAAAACAACCTTTAATTCGTCAATAGATCTTCGCACTTCCATACTTGAACCATGACCATATTCAAGATCTTCTACGGTCATTTGCACTCGTTCGGCAGTTCTGACCAGTCGATTGGCCATGTCACTAAGTTCTCTTGAGAAAGTTGTACCTGCAAGCATAAACACTGCAATCGTGGTAAGCATCATATTTTTCATTTTTCCCTCCGTTATTGGTTGTCCCGTGGACAATTTAGTAAGTGTAACATCAATAAGTTTTTTATTGAACCGGTTTACAACTGAGCAAATGTAATGCCAACTCATAAATACCAATTAAGCTTCTTGGAATATTTTATTTCAAGTACAAGATGCATGGCGCATGAGAATTGTTATTTTTTTAGTTGATTACCAATGTGACACTGAGGATTTATTGTCACCAGCGCTGTTCATTTTAAAAAACTACAGATACCATATTTATACATTTGAAAAAGGTCATAAGGAGATTATTTGCTATGAGTCAGCGTCGTTTTTGTTTTTTATTGGTTGTTCTTTTCACATCCTCATATTGTAAGTCAGAAAATAATTTTAAATCCTTATACGATTTAAAAAAAGATTATAATTTTGGAGTGCTCATTAATAATGATGAATTTCAAATATACCGATCTGAAAGACTTGGAAAAGAAGGTGTGGAAGAAGTTTTCTCATCCTTAAAGGAGTTAGGGTTCAAAGTCCCCAAGACAATTATTTATATGAATTATATGAATTACTCGTTTTTTCTTGATCATGCGGTTGAGGAATATGAGATTCAAAATGATTTTGATTTTAAGTTTTATCATTCATATGACAAAAACATGCGTACCTATCTGGATGGACGTAACCCCATTCATCCCAAAAAAGATATCGATGATCTCGAAAATCTGGATTTTTGGGCCAGGCCATCTCAAAATGCAATTGAACAATTCGAGATAAAACCGGACGGTAAATTAGACGGAGGTGTGGATGCCTTTTATAGAATACTTGCTATAGCTTTGAATCCAGAAAATCAGCCGGTGCTTTTTCATTGTCACGGAGGAATACACCGAACGGGAATGATTGCGTTGGCCATAAGATATTTGCAAGGGGGATCGTGGACGAAAGCTTTTAAAGTTCCTTATTATTACGATGATGATTTGTTGATCACCAATAAGGCCAAACAGGAATATATTTTGTTTAATCCTAAAAAACCACGAGTGGAAAATTTCCAGTTTATAGATTCAGTGTCACGAAGTCCTGAATTTAAAAAGCTAAGTAAAACTTATCAATCGAGGCTAAATAAATAGTTTAATTATAGTACTAATTTCGATAACTAATTGAAATTATACTTTTTTTACCAGCAAAAATACTGTGCAATTTTTACATTTCACTTAAATTTCAATGAAAAGACAGCCTGGTCTGTGTATAATGCATAGCGTTATCAATGTATAAGAAAACTGTGAAGAAGGATACTTGAAATGAAGAATATTTTTTTACTTCTGTTTTTGATTGCAACTTTTAGCGGGCTCAAGGGCTTTACTTTTGAAGCGAAAAATCTTGATGAGTTATATGACTCAAAACCTGTTATCAAAAAACTTTTAAGAAAAAACCATGAAGTTTTAAATCTTTCAGGAATTACTTATGTTCCAGACCTGGATATTTATTTCGCCATCGAAAATGCCAAGGTTCAGGGGAAAAATATTGAAAATGAGGCCAGGATTTTTGTGTTCTCAAAAAAATCCTTAGAAAATGATGATGACTTTCTTTCTGATAATGTTATCAAACTGGAAGATTTCAATAGTCGGTCAATCAATGATAATCCGGGCTCTCAAAGTGATTTTGAGGATATGGTGTTTATTGATATGGTTAATGGGTTACCCAGATTTGCTCTTATCAATGAAACTGGTGAAATTTATGTAGGGGTTATTGATCCCGGACAAAAGGGCAGTCTGAGACCTGATAATTTTAAAAAAATAGTTTTTAATGATGGTGAGGATAAAAATAGAACTATCGAAAACAATAAGGGACCGGAAGGAATTGCTTTTGACCCTCAAAACCAGGCTGTTTATATAGTCAATGAGGGATCCGGGATGAGAGTGGAAACTTTCAAATTACCGGCACTGGATAATTTAGAAGAAATTAATATTTCATCACAGGTGAAAATTTTAAAAAAGATCACGAAGACGCTTACACGTAATGATAAGGATAACGATCTACCTATCAAAGACATGGCCGGAGTGGCCTTTGACCAAAAGACCGGACGTTTGTTGATTTTAAGTGATGATGCGCGGGTGATTTACGATATTTCCCTGGAGGGAAAATTAATCGCTGTCAAGAAATTGCGTGACGAAAAATTACATCCAGAAGGTATCACGCTTGGTGACGAGGAATCGCTAGTATTAGTGAGTGAACCCAACATAGTGTTAAAATATAGACCTAATAAATAGATGGAGTATTTATGAAAAAAACTAAAACAATTCTACTAGCATTAATCCTGGCTACTTTGAATGCATTTACAGCTTATGCGGGAGGAGACATTGCTCTACCCGGGTTTGAAACTAAACTTTTAGAGCTGGGAATCGGCCTATATGACGAGGATTCATATATTAATCTGGTAAAATATTTACAAACCGGGATTGAGACCGCCGAGGAAGAAATTGAAAAAACTAAAAAGACGCTTGAAAATAACCAAATAGACGAGGAGACAAAGGAGGCTTACAAGAAATATATCAAGGATTGTAAGTTTCTGAAGAAATTTTATAAACATGGTGGGCAACTTCTGGAGCAAACCCAAAAGTCCGCATTACAGAGTGCAGAAAGAATCAATAATTTTAATACAGCGAAAAGAATAGTCTATTCAGTATTATCCGAATTTGCTCCATTTCCTTCAACTGGAAATATATTTGCTTTCTTGGGAAAAACGATAGATCGAGTGGATCTTACACTTCCCTACGTCAATGAAAGTGATCGAGGTGCTCTTATTGGTGTGATCCAAGGGTCACAAGAAGCCACGAATCTGATTTCCGTCAGCGAGCCAGATCATTTTCTTACTCCGGAAGAATTATCTCAAATGACTACCAACGAGATTGCTGATTTGGATATATCTCCGAAACATATTGCCTGGAAGACCGAAAAAAATCGATTAAGCACTCCGAACTCATGGCAAGATCTCGAAAATTGGACCACCAAAAAAATGAAAGAGGTATTAAAAAAAGATGACAGCCTTGGAAAAAAAGCTGCTAAGGAATATTCGCTTGAAAATGCCAAGAAAGTGGTATTTTTTGATGAGATAAAAACCACTGCCACTAGTCCCAAGATGGATGTGCAAGATGCTTATGGTCAGCCTTGGAAACTCAAGTGGGGCAACGAAATGCAGATTGAACCGGTTAATAATCGCCTGTATATGAAGATGGGAGGTAAGTTTACTGATTTAGTTTATGCTAATAAACCTGGCGTGGAAGGACTGGTTTTAATTTTGGGAGACCCGTCAGTTGCAGGAAGTTGCACAAATATCAACACCTACACTCTTCTTAGGGATTGTTTGTTAGATTCAAAATATAATTTTGATATTGCGCCTTACACGTTGGATAAAGGAATTATCAATGAAGAAAATTCGGAGCGTATTTTAGTAAATCTACCAAAGCATGGAAAAAAGAAATATCGTAAAGAGGCACTTAATGATCGAGTGTATGTCATTTTCCATGAGTCAATGGTGGAATTTAAAGGCAAGGAATTTATAGAATATGGAGGGCCTGTGGCAAATAGTACGGTGGGTGCCACAGAAGATCGAGTGGCAAGGGGCCTGGTGGTATTTAATATGTGGCTAAATAATATCGATGCCAAAGATGATAATTCCAAAAGCGTAATCTTTGAAGACGATGTAACAGGAGAGAAAATTTATGTGGAATATCAGCATGACCTGGGTTCAAGCATGGCCAACCCTGGGCAAACCGGGAGAGTGAATGGACTGAAAAATTCTTCCTTTGTAAAAGTCAATCACTTATCAAATACCCTGGATTTCAATCAATGGTTATTATACCGACCGGTAGCTTGGGAGAAGGCCACCTTTGCGGATGCCCTATGGATGGCAAAAAAACTTGCTACCATGAAAAAATCGGATCTCGAGGAAGTGTTTAGTTATTCTCTATGGCCAGATTTTTTACAGCAAACTTTTGTTAGAAAAATGCAAGTTAGAAGAGACGCCATTCTTAAAGAGTTTAAATTAGCCGACCTGATTCCAGATGGTAAGGTTCCGGAAATCAATGTAAAGGTTTCTTTAAAAACCCCAGCACAAAGGAAGGCTGCAGCTCTTAAATATAATATTGATTTGGGCGAGCTTGATCAAGCACTTAAAAATGCCAACCAATTAAACAAACTGTCTGGCAGAACAAATTATGTAGATGTGTTGGTGCAAAACAGTCGTATTAGTAGTTGTAAAAAAAGTGTTATTGTCAATCTGCTTGAAAAAGGCCCCAAGCCCTCAGGAGTTGAGCGAAGAATAAAAAGAAGTAAGGATAATAAACCGCTTATGGGTTGCACCTTTGACCCAGCGGCAATGCAATAAGGATATGTAGGAGCAGCTATTAAAAGTTGTATCCTGTAATGAGACTGGCGGTGAGCATTTTTGAGGTTTGCGAGACTGTGTCTTGGTTGGCTGCTTCACCGCTTAGTTTAACTTCTTTGAAAGTGGTGGAGGAATAACTGGAACCCCAAAACCAGTTTTTACCAACTTTTTTTAAAACCGTTATGATAATGCCGCTTGGTTTTTTATTGGTTATAGCTGTGTTATATTTTTCCTGTTTGAGAAAGTAATAGCCAATATTGGCAGTTGATATTTTTAAAATTATGCTTCCAAAGTCAATCCCCAAAACCGGCAAGATATAAAGACTTTTTTGATTTTTGTAAAATTCCAGTTGTTCGTTGGTTTTGATAAGCCTGGTGATGGCCTGATACTCAGTTTGAATTCCACAAAAAAAAGTGTGCCCCAAGGCGAGAGTTGATCCTACCCCTAAGTGGAGTACATCGATTTTATCATTGAATGAAGATTGGATGTTGGTGTATCCAATATCGGAAAATAAATCAATGTATGCCTGAAGCGAGAAGCAGATAAGAATAAGTACAAAAAAAATTATTTTTTTCATTAGAATCTATAATTAAAAGCCAGGGCAGCCCCGCGCATGTTATCAATGGGAACAAAACCCAGCCAATAGGGTTTTTGGTGATCCTTATGGTTAAAGTAAACGCCCCAACCATAGCTTAACCCGAGGGTCATGCCAAAAACCACGTCGTGAAGATAGTGCCAATTGTCGTTGATCCTGCTAAAAGAAATAAAGATGGCACCTAGGTGGGCTAAAGCACCCCAAAACCACCCGTGCTGGGCGGTTACCACCGAGGCAAAAGCAAAGGAGAATGAAGCGTGTCCTGAAGGGAAGGAGTCATGATCATTGGGGTAGCCTGGTCTACTTTCATGGATGCTGTATTTAATTGCATGAGTGGTGGCAAAGGCATAAAAGGATGATTCCATCATATGTTCGGCCCGTTTATTTCCATTTTTTCCACCAAATATAAATTGACCAAGCACGTAGGCGCCGTTGAAATAACCAAACCCTATATCACCTCCAACTTCACCCCATGATTGTAGGTGATTTTTTTGAACAGCCTGTTGCTGAATTTCATCAACGACTTCACCTTTCGTAATCCTTAGCCCCGCCGTGATCATCGTTCCGGCCCAAAAAATATATTTGGCGTTCGTACATACCGGGGAAGTTAAATTATCAAAAAATGGTCCACATTCATTGGTCTGGCCGGTTTGGCTTAAAAAAATAAAAAAAAGAAGAAGTGGGTAGGATAAAAGAGACACTTTCATTAAGGTGAATTATATCAGACTCCCATGTTTAAAATAAGGATAAGAAATAATCCATACGGATGTAATACCCGAGCTTTTTGCTGTGGAATAAGAAATAATTCGTTGTTTTAATTCTCTTTTCTTTGCAGAGAAGATTTTTGTATAATCTCTTTATGTTCGATTTTTTTAAAAACAAAGCAAAAAAAGATGTCCCCAAATATTATTTTTATGTCATTGACGATGAACCGGATGTTTTGGAAGTGATTGTGGATTTAATTGAGTCAACTTTCCCATGTGTTGTAAAAAAATTCACAAAAGTTAGTGATGCGCTGGATGCGCTTAAAAAAGAGACTTTGGCCCCTGATTTAATTTACTCCGATATCAAGATGGGTAGTGAGTCGGGATTACTTTTAAAAGACAAGGTCGAATTGCTTGGACATAATATTCCGATTCTTTATATTACCGGTTTGTCTGGACAAGAAGGCTTGATGAACGGTTACTGGTCCATCAATAAGCCGGTATCCAAAGCAAGCTTGAAAAAATATACTAAAATTTTATTTGAAGAAGCCAGAACTAGAAAAAAATTGAACTGATGGTTTCTTTGATTCTTAGTTTATAAGATCAATGAATTTTTTTCCCATTTTTATTAATGCTTGAATCGCAAGAAGATATGCCACACATTCTTTCATATTGGAAGAGATCGTTGTCATCCAAGGCATAGAAGCCATCAATTGATATGGTTTTTCCTTCACTCTTACTGTAGTGGATAAATCCGGTTCTGGTGTTATACTCAAATTTGAAATTAGGGTTGCTTAGTGATTTTAGGTAAACTGTAATAGAGGTATAACGTTTTGTTTCGGTATTATAATTTTGAAGCTCGACCGCTTTGGAATCAAATTTTTCATTTGGATAATATTTCTGAACTAAATTAACCATCGCTATTTCGTCAGGAAAAAAATCACGTTCTTGTTTTCGGATTTCTTGTCCTGCGTGAGCAACTGTTAAGATTGCAAAAAACAAAATGGGAAGTAATTTTTTCATAGAATAATTCCTGGTTTAATATTTGTGTATATGCGTTTTTTCTTATACCGTTACCGTATTGATTAACTTCAGCTTTGGTAATCGTTCCGTCTCCATTAAGGTCCATGACATGATTTTGCCGATAAAATGCTAAAGCAATATTTCTGTGTTCTTTTAGTAATCTTTCATCTATGAGATGTAAATCCTTAGCAGTATCCCTTACACCAAAGATACTTTCGCTGCTAAAAGAAGCGGAAACAGGAAGAACATGGGTAGAATATTGATAGTTTCCAAATATTTTACCGTACTCTTCGTATAATAAAAGTTGTTGTGCCGGGGGCATTTGTAATATTTGTTGAGTGGTGGTGCCTAAATGTTCTGCGGCGGCTGCGCCAAATTGGTAAAGACCAAAATGTTTCTTGTTATATTTATTAACGGCAAACGGGTCAAATCCACTTTCACCAAAAGTTCTAAGCATAATTTCATCTACGGAGAGGCCTGTTCTGCTGGCAACACCTCTGGCGGTTTCTAAAAATTCATCCCCGTGTATTTTGCCAAGTATATCGTCCTTGTAGGCTACTTTGAATTTACTATACATAAGTTCTGTAAGTTTTGATTGTGTAGGAGAGTCGGTTTGGGTCAAACCATGTTTAGCAATAAAAACCTTTTTGCTTTGATCAGCAGTAATTTTGGTAACACTTGAAGATTCCATGTCAGGTTTAATTTTGGTTTTATCGGCGGTAAGTTGTTCGATAGGTTGTTTTCCAACTATCGGTATAGCTTGCGCTTTAGCAGATATTAATAAATTTTCGAAGGTATTTTCATCCTTAATACTCATGTCGTAAGTGGGTAATTGCGTTTGGGTTTTTTGTTTGAAAGATGGGCTGTCTAGTAATACTTGCTTGGTTGAATCAAACAATTCAGGTGCGGCGATTTTACATCCGGGTAAATTGAATACCACGGAGAAACCTGGACTATTGGAAGTCTTGTTATAGGCGTCTGAGTATTTGCCCGGATTACCGGTGAATAATTCGGCCATATTTTTTTTATTATTTATTTGATGACGGGTGGAGATGATGTTCCAGTCAAAGGATTTTTCCTGGAAGGATCCCTTTTTGAGTCCTTCGGTGAAAAAAATTGGTTTCAACTTATGATAAATTTCGTTAAGTTGGATCTGGTTGTTTTTATCGGTGTCGTAGGTACAAGAGTTGTATTTGCTCAATTCACTCTGGTAATTGCTGCTGGCACTGTAAACATAAGTTTGAATGTATTGAGTGTGATCTAATTGGTAAAAATTGTGCTGATACAAGGCTGAATCGACGAAGGTGAAGGAATCGAAGAGGGCGTATTGCTCGCCAATTTTTTGCCTATTCATTTGGTGAACTGGATCCATGGAATTGAAGTGAATGAGGGTTGGGCCACGTAAAGAGGCTTCGTATTCTTGGTAGGGAAGTATTCTTTTGTGACAGAGCAGTTCGCTGTATTTTTGATAGTCCATCCCGTATTTCTGACGCAGTTCCTGATATTTTTCGGAGTTTTTGTCGGGATAATTGTTCATTTCAATTGAAGTTTTTTGGAGTGCTTTTTGATAATTTTGGCAACCAGATTGGGATGGAATTAAAATTCCACCATCCTGATAGGGTGCCTCTTTTTTAATACCATGAGCATCCAAAAGAACCACCGCCGTTTTTTTACCTGATATAGCATTTTTGATTTTTTGGGAGAGTGATGAGACGTCTTCTCTCTCCAGTGAGGCGGTATCAAGATTTATTCTTTGCTCATTTTCAAAGAAGGGGAAAAAAAACTTGAATTTAGTAATGTCGTAAGGGGCATTGCTGGTTGATCGAGTAAAATCTTTTTCATTATTATAATGGAGTCCAATTCCCAGCAGCAGCTTGTTGAGGCATTCATCTTTCTGGCAGCTCGGCTTGGTGAAAGATGCGAGTCTGATAATTGGTGCATTAAAAATGTTTTGTTCATAAGTTTCCAGATCTTTCTGATCAATAGTCTTGGAAGTGACTTCCTCGGAAACCGCCACGTTCATGAACATGACAACTAAAAAAAATAATGTGAAAAGGAGTCTAGTAATCAACTTCATCGATCCTTATTAAATATCATCTACAATCACTATAAACGTTCACTAGTACTTTATCGGAAAATATTTGATTTTATTTGAAAGATAATTTTTATTCTTAAAAAATTAAATATTTAGAAAGCTAGGACAAGGTGAACTCAAATATCGTTGAGATATTAATTGACAAAAATATAAGGCACTCAAGGGGAAACTATTTGGTATTTTTGAACTTTGTGTAAAACTGCTGCCTGAAATGAGCAAATTTACGGTAGTTATCTTTTTTATTACCCAGGATACTTATTAGTTTAGGTCGGTTTCAAGTTGAGTCGCCGGTTTCTTCTACTCCTTTAAATTGTCACTGCAAATTTTTCCACTCTTGAAACTCACTCGGGCGAATTTTAAACCGGGCAATGTTTCCGTCATGGAGGCTGACTATTTCCGTTTCTATTAACTTAAAAATCTCTGTTGCGTCTGCTTCAGGAAAGTTTTTGGCTTCCATAAGAGTTTGAATTCTATGTACCACCTGCGGCCCAGCAACCTTTTCAAGAATCACAGAGCGAATGATGTCTTGAATTTCGGTGCGATACCTTAGCTTCAAAATATTGGGCTCTCCTATCGCCAGCTGAATTGCTGAATAGCGCTGGGAAGAACGCGTATAGGCCCACAGATATAAATCTCGAAACAGACTGACGTCGTTTTTCTCGTAAACCCCAAGAAGCGCTTTAACGTAAGCCTCTTGATTAACGTCTATAAAAGAAAGCGGTTTCAAATTCTTTTTGATTAAGGGAATATTGGCCACAAGGCGTGCGGTTCGTTTATTCATATCTTCAAAGGCTTGCATGTAAGAAAGTTGTATTAGTGAAAAAAAGGACTGTTCAAACGGATCCTCGATTAAGTTTAGCTTATCAATGAAGAGCTGAAAGTATTCTTTTAGGATGTGGAGGTTTTCGAGCGGCATATAATTTGTACCGCCGATACCAACTGCGATCTGTCGAATGCGGCCCGAGGCACTTGGATCACCTAAAAGGTTTTCCGAGAGAAGTGCATGAATGCTACACACTTCGTGTGAGCTGATTGTCGCTTCTGTGGCTGACTCAATGATGTATTCGATGGCTTCTTTGTGGTTTAAAATCATTTGAGCTTCGGAGGTGTTTTTGCCAGCGGCATTTTCACCGAGCTCAATTAGTCGTTTGGTTTCTAAAAGAGAATAAGTATTTCCCTCGAGGCGGCTTGAGTTCCACGATAAGTCGATCAGGAGCCGATTTAAGATGTTTCGTGCATAGGTTCCTGCTGGCCGCACCTTGTTTTCCACGGTTCCTGTTTTTAAAAGTTCTGTACGTTGAGATTCAGTCAGATAGAAAGTTTGGTTCGGCTCATATGATCGCAAAAAGTTCCGAAGGTACCCGACTGGAGTTCTGGCCTGGAGGGATTGAGAGACGTATTTCAGAAGGATCTCGCCTTCCTGAGAGAGAGGGATATCTTTGAATGGTTTTGTGTTCTTTCCCCCCTCCAGGGATGGAGTTCCTGTTACGATGACTTTGGTGGGGACGTAGATGCGTGCGCGCGCAGCTCCTTTGGCTTCAAGAAGCCTGCGCTCTACCAGTGTAGTCAGCACTCGGCGAATGGCCTTTCGATCGCCTTCGTCTGATTTCGATAGCCCAGCCGCCTGAGCAACGTCATGGATACTGATCTCTGTTTTTTCTTTGAGCAGCTTTAAAACAAGTGCTTCAAGATCACCTTTTTTCTTCGAAATCATAGATTTCTCCAAAGTTTGGTATTGGGACAAATATTGTCCCAATACCATTATGAAATATATTATAGCCTCATTTTAGTCCCAATTTCAAGTATTGGGACAAATATTGTCTCAATTTATCATATTTTGTCCCAATTAGCACATGTCGGAACTAAGGCTCGCTTATACCTTTCCTCACGACACTGGATCTTCCGCAAGGTGAACTCAAATATCGTTGAGATATTAACTGACAAAAATATAAGGCACTCAAGGGGAAACTATTTGGTATTTTTGAACTTTGTGTAAAACTGCTGCCTGAAATGAGCAAATTTACGGTAGTTATCTTTTTTATTACCCAGGATACTTATTAGTTCAGCCTCATATTGCAGTTCAAGTTTTTTCATTTTGTCGATTTCTCTTTGAGCATTTTCGGGTTTGATTTTGGTTCTAATCTCAAAGAGTTCATAAATCAGTCGAGTTTCCTTGGCTATGAATGACACAATGGCATTTTCGCTAAGGCCCAGATCATTGACAATAAACTTATTTAATTCAATCACCCATTCTTTTTGAAAGACCGGACTGGTAACCGTATCGATAAAGGCTTCAGTAAATAAAATGTTATCGGTATAGGTCGGTTTGTAATGAGCGCTGAGGGGGGGCAAGTATTTGGGTTTATTTTTTCTTGCCTCCAGCATTTGCTTGATAAAAATATCACTGGCGGATTCCTCCGTGGTTAAAAATGAAACTACATGTTTCCCGATGGCAGGAAAAAAATTCGGGGCCATCAGGTGAATACTCAGCAGGAAGATAGGAATAAAAATAGACAGGCCAACTTTCAACCAGTACATTTTGACTTTTTTGCTGAGATTTCCGCTGAATAAAATGCCTCGGATGGATTCTCTTTCATTCATCTGATAACCAAACGCCAATTTGATAATATTTTGCAAGTCCTCTTGGATTAGATTGGTTATGCCAGAAGAGAGGGGTTTGCCCACGTTGGAGTTAAGTCGCCCGATAATGACATCTTTGATATTCCGATACACCTCTTTCACCCGTTGGGCCTTCAAGGCTTCTTCTTGTTTTCTAAATTGCTCGATTCTTTTTTGGGACTCTTCTTCCTCAAACGCCATTTTAGCAGCGGTGTCCATCTCAATTTTTTTCATTCTTTCCTGGTAGGAATTATTCACTTCCTCCATTAGCTTGTTGGATTTGGTCTTGGCGTTTTCCACCATTTCTTTAGCCGTTCTGGTGGCTTCTTCCAGGAGCTTGTTTTTCTGAAGATCAACCTGGAATTTGACGTTGTTAAGATATGAATCTCCGGCATTTTTGGCGTCTTGCTTTTTTTGTTTGATGTGTTCTTCAATTTTTTGCTGCTCAAGCCTGGCATTGTTTAGTATGTTGTCGGCGTCAGCTATTTTCTTGTTGTAATAAGACTCGGCTTCTTTTTGTTTTTTTTGAATTTCGTCCAGCAGTTTTTCATTGATCTTTCTTGATTCATTCTTGGCATTATTCAGGATGTCTGCAGAGATAGAGGAAGCTGCGGATCTGGCTTTTTCGATCTGTGCCTGTAAATTATGAAGTTCTGCGTGGGCCTTTTCTTCTCTGTTTTTTGTTTCGGTAATGAGAATTTTTAATCGGTTCTCTTGATCATTCACTTTTTTGTTGATTTCTTCGTCTTTGATTTTGGCGTTTTCCAAGAGCCGTAAGGCTTCGTTGCGATTTTTTATGGCATCTTCCCTTACTCCTGCCAGGCTTTTATCGGTCTCTTTGATCAATTCAAATTTTTTCTGGGTGAGTTCTTCAATGGAATTTTGCAATTTATCCAGTTCTGATTTTTTCTCATTTCGGTGTAGATCTTCTTTACTTTTAAGTTCCAGTAAAAGATTCACCTCTTTATCTAAAGTGGTTTTTTTGCTGCCAAGGGAGTCAACGGTCTCTTGAAGCGTTTGCTTTTCATTAAAAAGTTTCTCAACCTCAAAGCGAATTTTGTCGCCTTCTTCCTTAAGTTTGGTTTCCTCAAAGTGGATATAGTGATCAAAGTCATATTTTCTTTTTTCTTGATCACGAATTAACATTTCTTTGTCATTTTCAAGTTTCTTTAATTCGGTCTCCAAATCTTTCATTTGAATCTTGTATTTTTCGAGTACTAAATCGGTGTGACCCAGTTGATCTTTGACGACATTGATATCGGAGGTGATTTTCCTGAATAAATCATCCTTTTCCCTTTTTTGATTTTCCAGATGGCTTATTGCTCTTTTATACTCATTAATGCGATCTTCTGATTTTTGAATTTCAATATTTTTGGCGTGTTGTAATTTTTCCAGGGATGCTGTGGCATTATTCGTCAAGTTGGTTGCTTTTTCCTCGGCCTTTAAGATTATTTCCTCAGCTTTTTGTTCTGCCTTGAGTTTGGTTTCTTTTTCAAAGCTTTGGATTTCCATATTCATCTGGGCAATTTTTTGATTTGCCTCTTTGAAGATATTTTTGGACTTGTTATTGGCATTACCAATAATGATCTGGGCATGATTTTTGGCTTCCATGACAATGCGTTGTGCATTTTGCTTTGCCTGGTTGATAAAAAGAAGACTCTTTTCATTTGCTTCAAGCATTTTCTGCTGATATTCAGCATGCACTTTTCTTTCAGTCTCCGCCTGCATGAGTTTCATTCTCTGTTCTTGAATTTGTTGTAACTGGGTTACAGTATTGTCTTCAAAATGCAGGACTTCGGGATTGTCGTCGTTTAAAAATGCCAGGTCAGGATCATCATGGGGATGACTTAAATTTTTGGGAATTGAACCGGCCAAGGAATTTTGAGTGATAGATTTATCTTTGACCATTTTTAGGTCGCTACGGCTTTCCAGATCCTCAATCTTCAGTGCCAGTTTCTTGTTGCCAAGATACACAATATCCCCTTTTTTGTATGCATAAGGGACGTTGGGATCAATTTTTTTATTATTGATATAGGTTCCATTGGCCGAATTTAAATCCACCAGCTGGATGGCATTGTTCTCCTTACAAACATAAAGATGTCTTCGGCTTACAAAATCCATGTCAAATGCGAGATCAGCGCTGCCTGATTTTCCAATGACAAAGCGATCACCGCATTCGTAGACGTTATTGCCGTCTGCGGATTTGGTGAATACTTTTAGGGCTGCGCTATTTTTTTTCATATAATATCAATAAACTCCTTATGAAGCTTTTTTCAACCAATCAAATGGCCCGGCTTCCTTGGTTTCCCCTGGTTGCGCAGGTGGAGGTGTGGGGGTCATACTTGGAGCGGAAACATTGGTGCTTGCATATATTGGTTCTGTCTGACTGGTCTGGTTGGATGGTTGATGGCTTTCCTGTTCTGAGTCAGGTATCGGGGCGTTGCTGGTATAACCATTTTGTGACGGTAAAATGTTGAGTTCCTCATTAACCGAGTTTTCGGCCAGGGCTTCCAACGCATCCTTATTTTCATCAAATTTTGAATCTTGCAATACCAGATCGTTGTTGGAACATCTGTTCCATAAATCATGCAGGTTATTTTCGTAGCGCTCAACTGTCTGTATGAATAATTTTTCTGGTGAAAAGGCGGTATTGACTATCGACATGGTGACGGAAATAACGATACCAACAATTGAGGTAATCATGGAAAATGAAACTTGCATTAAAAATTTATCCATGGTGGCCTTGGTTCCTTCGACATCGGTCAGATCCATCTGTCCAAGTTCAGGCAGTGCCTGCATGATACCTAAAAATGTTCCAAATATCCCACCAATGATAAAAAGTCCGGGCAAAATGCCAAGCAGGTCATTTAAGAGGGAAGCCGGAACTAATCCAAATAATTTATTAAAACAAGGATTGCTTTCAAAAACGTTTTTCGATACGGTTAACATAGGCGGTTTGGTCGGCCCGAATTTCAAATATTTGATGTGTTTCAAAGTATCTTTAACCAGTCGTGCACATCCATGTTGGACGAGAAAAACCCTATCAATTAAAACCATCACTACATCTGGATTTCTTCTTTTTAAAATGGTTCTTTTTTTAAACAGCTCATAAAACGTTCGCTCTAATATTTTTTTTGTGCTTAGATAAAACGATATGGGACTGGTGGAATTGTGAGTGCCTTCAATAAACAGGTCAACTCGTTTACTAAATTCCTTGGAAAACCAGTCTTCCCTTTTATAGGTAAAGTAAATGAGAAGTCGAAGAGCAATCCCACCGATGAAACACATAATCATTGCTGGAATTAATAAAGTTGAGGAAAACTCTACGAGTAAGGTGGTGGCTTTGAGGGTAAAATCCTGAGAAAACATTGTATTCTCCTTTTTAATCTTTTAAATTAAATCTTATTATTACTTTTTGTGACTTTTTACAGTTGTATTTTGTACAGTAGTCCTTATTGCTTATACTACTGGCGATACCCCTGTTTTCAACTCCATCTGCTAAAAAACTGCGTCCGGTAACTTTAACGATAGGACGCATGGTCTGTTGATATTGATATTGCATTTTATCCGTATCAAAGATGTATTTAAAAATGGCATTGGCCCTTTGAAAACTTAGCTGCATATTATAATCAACCGCTGTTTGATCTTGTTTGGCCAAACTTTTAGGATCGATATACCGTCCCTGATAGGTGGGAGAGGCGAACCCAACAACTTCCACTGATGCAATCATGTCTGCAATTTTGGTATCGGCAAGCAAGCTTTTGGAATACACTGGAAAGAATTTATGCAGAATATTCTTCATGGTTGGTTTCAATTCAGATTTGTCGGTGTCAAAATACTCATCCTGGAAGGATAAAATCACGTCACCAGTTTTGGCATCCAGATCCACCGGAATACCTGCTTTTTTGAAATTATCCTTGATGGCTCCAACAATGGCTTTTCTAGCGCTGACCAATTTTTGGGCCGTATGTAAATCCTTAGAGAGTGCATCCTTTTCATTTTTTAGATTATTCAAACTGGCCATATAACGGCCTTTTTCTTCACTAAGCGCTTGCTGTAATTGATTTTTGATTTTATTGGCCCGATCTTTTTCCTCACCGAGCGCATTAAAATATTCACCCTTTTCTTGATTTCTACGTTGTTGTTCAAGGGCCAGTTGTTTGTTAAAGGCTTCCTTATCTTGTGATCTGAGTTTGGCAAAGCCAGCTTTGTCCATAGCTCTGATTTTTTCAAAACGGTCTTGGGACATTTGTCTTTCTTTTTCAAATTTGGCGATATCGGCTTCGCGTTCTTGTCTTAAGTGTGCCAGCTTGTTTTGATATTCACTATCCAAGGAAGCGATTTGTTGTTTGTATTGACTGTCAAGGTTGTTAATGTCTTCAGCCAATTTTTTGTTTTCAACACTTTGTTGTTGAAGTTTTTGACTTGTTTCATTTAATTGCGAACTGGCCAATTTCAGCTTTTTGTCAGTATTACCAAGTTCTTTTTTAACATTTAAAGTGTATTCTTCAAGTTCAGATATTTTATTTTTGCTATCTTCCTTTATAAATGCCAATTGCTGTTGATATTTTTTCTTGGTCATTTTTTGTTTTTTGTAAGCGTAAGAAAGCTCATTGAGTTTTTGATTGAGTGTTTGGTTAATTGATCTTATCTCATTATCATTTTGAGCAATAATTTCTTTTTTCTTTTGCACTGTCTTAGAAAGGTATTTGATTTCTTTTTGTTTTTCTTCTAGCACAATTTTATTTTCAGCAATAATTTTTTTCTTCTGGGCGATAATTCTTTTTTTGCGTTCAATCTCAGCTTTCTGGTCCTCGATTTCCTGGCTTTGTTTTTCAATCTCTTGCGTCTGTTCTGCTATTTCCTGCTTTTGTTCACTAATTTCCACGTCGCGTTCATTAATCTTGGTATCACGTACTTTTATCCTTTCTTGAGCAAGTAAATTTGAGTTGATAATATTTCTAACAATTTGTTGATACTTATTGAGAGCTCTCTCTTTTTTTTCGTTTTCAAAAGCTTGAAATCTTAATTTTTCCTTTTCGGTTTTGGCATCATCTTTAAGCAGTTTCAATTGATCCATCAGCTCACTATATGTCTGCATTTCTTTTTCAGAGGCTTTCTTTTCCAGGTAATCCTCTTTGAGAGTGTTGTAGACTTCGAGTTGTTTTTTTAGATCCTCGTTTGCTTGTTGAAGATTTTTTACCTCAACATAATTTTGGACTCCCACGGTTCCGTTGCGAAGGCTGGTAATTACATAAAGGAGTAAAAATACCACGGAAAGTACCATGAACAAATCGCTGTATGATGTCCATTGACTACCATCTTCTTTCTTCTTTATTTTGTCATAATCAAAGGCCATAAGATTTACCTCTATAATAAAAAAACAGTTTCCTATTACCATATCGATTTATGAGTAGAATTTATTAATAAAAAGATGAGCAAACCTATCTAGGAAAAAAATGAATTTCTGATTAAAAAGATAGGGTAATCAACTAATTTAATCTATTTATTGGGCTTACCAACGATAATTACCTTTGAGCACATGAACTCCCAGCGGAGCAACTTGCAAGGTATAATTATTACTTGACCGGCTTTGTCCATCAATGTAGGCATGAAAAAACATTTCCCAGTTAAGAGGAGCCGGAATGGTGGTTACCCATTTACCTTGAAAATTTTCGTCGGTATACATTTTCATTGAGTGGTATTGTCCCTTGGTGAGTTCATCTAATTGTTGTACATACAAATAAACCGGATCCTGTTTGGAGGCGGGAATATCGGTAAATGTTATAACTGCGGTAGATCTAACCTCTGGTCTCCAAGTCTTTTCATCAATTTGGCAACCGTTTTCCATCCCCAAAAGTGTTTTTAAACATGGAGCATATTGGGATAGATAGAAAATTTCATCCTTAAATTCTTTTAAGTTGGGATTTTGTCCGTACCGGTAGACGAAAAGCTGTGAAATAAATTCTCTGAGATAAATGGTGATTGCGGCCATATCTTTAATGATAAAAAGATTTTCATCATTAATTTTCATGGCACCGCCAGACCAGTTCGCTGATCCGTTGATAAGGGTGAGTCCTTTAGGTGAGCCGACAATGGCCATTTTGTTGTGATTGCATCCCCAAGTGCCGGTGAGATTGTTTTCAAACATCGTGACCAGGTTGAAAAAACTGCCTGCGGGATTGGGATTTTTGAGTTTCAGTTTTAATAAAGTTTCCTCGATGGCACCAGGTTCACCGAAAAAGCCCAGCGGAAGCAGGGTACCAAGCTGGTTTTGAAAACGTGGAGCAACAAATCTGCCCTTGTCAAAAAAAACTCTTAGTCGGACACCTCGTTTATGTAAATTGGCAAGGGTTTGGGCGATTTGGTAATTGGTTATAAAATTAGCAGAAACGTAGGCAAAAGATTCGCTAGGTTGATCGAGTGTTTCCTTTAGCGCGTTGATAATTTGCGCTTCGGGATTATCCTCTGGGGAAAAATAGACTTTATATTTTCCTTCTTGGAGGCCGACTCGTTCCCAATAGCGTGGTTGATCCTTGGTGAGAACACCATCAACATATTTTTCGACCTGGGAAATTTCCTCAATCAGTCTTTTTAATTTTTTAGAAAAATCAGCATCTACAAAACATTTTTCCACGTCCCTTATTTCAGGTAAAAGAATTGAGCCTAAAATTGCTTTATGCTCCTTATGAGATTGGCTTATTAATTTACCACATTCACCGAGCGCCGGGTTGATGGCGTTTGCATTAACGGTTCCCTCGGTAATATACTGGTGCATGATCGGATCATAGTCCGTCACTTGATTGCTTGCGCATGTATGATCACTTGAAAATAAATTGCAGACAATTTGAGAAATGCTTTTTAATTCATTAATCTCATCATTAAATTTTTTAATGACATCCGGGTGGTAGATCGCCATAACATTTTCATAGTTGGCAATCAGTCCCATATAGCTGTAGTTAGCCGATCCAGTCAAAAGCACCTCGTTATCAATAATAATCAATTTATTATGCATTTGAGGGGAGCCGCCCCGCAGAACTGGTAATCTATGCTTGGTGATATTGGGATGGTTGATCAGTCGAGGCCATGTTTTGTTTTCAAATGATAATTTGAAATCCACCATGTATTCAATCTTGACTCCCTCTCTGGCCTTCTGGTTTAAGACTTCTGCGTAGTCAAAAATGCTCATATTGTAAGTGGCAATTCTAATGCTGGTGGTAGCTGTTTTCAGATAGGCCCGGACGGCTTCCACCGGCAGATCTTGTGGTGAAAAATATGCACAAAACATTTGGTCAGGGGAACAGGTTCCTTTAAGATGTGGAGCAAGATCCAATTGCTTAAAAGCTAAAAGACTGGAAGATATAAAAATAAAAATTAAAGTAAGAGTTATTTTCATCATGTTCTCTTTGGTTGGCGATTAGCGCTTAGATACTCCTTTTGCCAATCGTTGGCCAGAGAGTGTGTAAAAACTCAGGGCTGGGCAGAAGCAGGCTATTTGAGGCCGGATTTTAATAAAGCAACTCTGAAAAAATGCCTGGATGATCACTAATGTAGTCAAGCGAGGTCCAATCATTTTTAGCGAAAACAACATACGCATTAGAAATGTTAAAAGAAGATGTTTTCATAATAAAATCAATATTGTTGTTAAAAAAGCAAGCTCCTGCCAAACCTTTATTGGGGTGGCAAAGATCCTGTTCGCTGGCAGTTTCCAGAGATGACTGCATCATTAAGTAATTTTTATATGGACTTTGTAAATAAGCTTTTTGCAGTAACTTAAATTCATTTAAAGAGTCGTTAAGACGTTGATCAAATTCTTTTTTATCCAGTATTGACGCCCATGGTTTGTAGCTTGATTCATTAAGTTTGATCAGTTCCTGTTGAAGGGTTTGTATTTTTTGATGATCAGCGATGTTATCGAGTAGAAAATCAAATTGATTCTCTTTCTTGACTTCAAACAAGACGGTGCTGATTTCTGAAAAGTCGCTTTGAATGTCTTGTTTTGAGTTAGGCCGAAAAAGCCGGGCATTAAAATCACCTGCAATGAGTATTCCCGTGAATGTTTCGGGATGCTTGTGATTTTTTAAATAATTAAGGATATTTTTTTTAATTAAAATGGACTGCTCAAAATGATTTATTTTGTGTCCGGCATGGATGTTAACTGCCAAAAACCAATTATTATCCTCGTCGGAGATGGTAGCCATTTGATAAAAAAAGCGTTCATTGAGATAGTTGTAAGGATCGTTGTAAATTTGATGGTCGAGGACCTTTAGCCGCTTAGAGACCATAATGGAGGAGCCTTCAATCAGAATACCGTGAGGGTAAGGGTTAGTATCAAAATCAAAGATGACGTTGCCATCCTTGGTGACAATTCTTTGGTCAATAAACTGAGTTGGTCCGGTAAACCATCCAATATTTCCCCGGCAGGCCAAAAGATTAGTGAATTTTTTTCCAAGTTCGTCTAATTTTTTTTCCAGCCTCAAACTGGTGTTTTCAAAGGCATAGTCATAGGAAAATTTTTTATAGAAGTCCTGGCAGGTTTTGTTGCGAGTATTGGGACTGCCGGCACCCACTTCCTGAAGAAAAATAATGTCCGGTGAAAGTTCCTTTAGATTTAGGGATAATTGATTAAGTCTGTTTTGATTTCCTCTAATGATCTCAAGGGGTCTAAAGTAGTGTATTGAGGAAGAGGTCAGGGTCAGATTGCCAGCTCGGTCCTCCAAATATCTCTCTTTTTCACCCATTGGATGATAGCCGTGAAGATTCAGACTTAATGTTTTTATTGAATGGGGGGACTTGGCCATAAGGGAGAATGTGCAAAAGATGAATGTTAATAAAATCAAAATTTTCATCTAGAAAAATTTAAACATGTTTGCGCTAATAAAACAATCTGAGAAACAAATTAGTCGAAATAATGCAATAAGTTGCGGGTTTGAATCGCTATTCTAAATAAAAATTCCATCGGGAGTTAAAAAGTATGCAATTGCATAATGCTGTGCATGATAATTGAAAAAATAGGCAGGACTATTTTTCATCTTGCCAAATTATTAATTTTTGTGAGAATTATTACTAGAACGTCTGTCTTTTCATAAGTTTTTTGATAGCAGATAATAACTTTCTTTTTTGAAAAATATGTCTGCTTACGACCTCATTTTTCAAAAAAATTTTTTAGGGGAACAGTATGAACAACAAGCTTTATGTAGGAAATCTTTCTTTTCAGTGTCAAGAAAGTCAACTTGAAAATTTATTTCAAGATTGTGGAGAAGTGAAATCTGTTAAAATTATCACTGACAGAGAATCAGGAAAAAGTCGTGGATTTGGTTTTGTCGAAATGAGCAGCGAAGAAGAAGCTCAAAGTGCTGTGGACAAGATGAATGGACAAGAAGTTGATGGTAGAAGTTTAAAAGTTTCTATTGCACACGATAAAGAAAAAACTGGCGGCGGCGGTTTCGGCGGCGGCGGTAGAAGAGGCGGCTTCGGCGGTGGACGACGAGGCGGTTTCGGTGGCGGTAGAGGAAGAGATAATAGAGATCGATAATCTTATTTAGCCAGAGAGGTTCAATAGCAATATTGGACCTCTCTTTTTTTTTGTCTTTTTTTCAAGCGCAGTTCATGCTTAGTTGATTTTTTTTAAAAAATCGCTGATATATTCCACGGAAGCCAGGGCGGCGGGTGAATGAGTCCGATCAATAAGGGAAGCAATGGAAATCTTATTTTTCAAAATATTATTTCTGTTTTTAAAACGGTGCAGAAATATTCCCTTGGGATCCACCAGAGTGGCATGATGTTCTGGCAAAATTCCAGCTCCAAGATGAGAAAATATTAATTTGGAAACCCCTCGTACTTCCGAAACAGTTGCTCGTACATTGAGATTAGCAGGAAAGGTCTTAAAGTGATGCTTAAACCACATCTTAAGGATCAAGGCCTTTGGTAGATAATCAATATAATCCAAGGATTCAAAGTCATCCAGCGATTCAAAATCAGGATTGTTTTTCTGGTTTTGCTTTTTTATTTTTAAGAGGTATTTTTTTGAAGCGAAAAGAGACAGGGCTTCCTCATATACTGGAATGGTGATGATTTGAGGACTCATGGCCAAATTATCAACAAAGGCAAAATCTAATTGTCCGGTTAAAAGTTGATGATTCATTTCGTAAGCAAGGCCATAGCTAATTTCAATCTTTAAAGTGGGGTTTGCATGAGCAAATTGGGCAATAGCTTCAAGCACACAATTATGACCGAACTCAGTGGGGAATCCTATGGATAAAATCCCTCGCAGTGAAGGTGAAGTTTTTTCGTCAAGGAGTTCTTTGAGGGCCTTTTCAAAACAAAGCAGACCGTGGTGGCATTGCTCGTAGAGTAATCTGGCAAAGGGAGTCGGTACCAATGATCGATTGATACGGTCAAATAGATTTTGTCCAAGTTGTCCTTCAAAAGATTTTAGGTGCTGGCTAATTCCGGATTGAGTTAGATGCAATTCTTCAGCAGCTAAAATGGTGCTTTTTTGCCGGTAAACTGATTCAAAGACCCGAAAATAATTAAGATTTATGTTATCAATGAGCATTGAAAAAGCATATCAGTATTTATTATTAAAATCAATAAGAAGTAATAATTATTCATAATGTATTTGTTGAATTATATTCCCGTTCAATCGCTAAATAGCAGCAACCTACAAAAAGGGGGATTTATGAAAAAACACGCAATCATTATTTTATTCAGTTTTCTTTCAACTTTGTCAGCATGGGCAACGGAGAATGTGGATACCACATATGCACCAAATAACAAGAAGATGTTGGTAGTTCAGGCCAGTGGGGAATATGAAGGATTGAGTACGGTTTATCTGCATTTATTGGATGCGGGTATACAACCTTTGACCATTGACATGCCATCTTTTATCAATCTTTCTTACATTGTGATCCCAAGACCTCAAGATGACGTTCGCTGGTATAGCGTAAATGTTCCGGTAGTTAACATGGAGGATTTTTGTGGGTCTAAGAAATATACGGCTCATATCCTAGGGCCTGACGATAGACCTGAGCTTGAGATTGTTTTAACTGACCATACTTTTCGTATGTGTTACGATGATGTTAAAAACAATTGGAAAGCAACGGTAAAAAAATATGGAATGTATGGGACTTTAGTTGGAGTGATGGTTTTAGTAAGTGATGAGGAAATTCCAATGCCAACCCCCATTCCTTTTAATTAATCGTTAAATAAAATATGACCTTGAGTTAAAAAGCACTCGAGGTCATATAATTCATATCTAATTGTTGAATTAGCTTATCCAGTGGTTATGCCCACCCTTTAAAAAATACATTCCCAAAGCCGATACAATCAGAAGAAACCACATCCAAATGAGAATATAGTGAGGCTTAATTTTTGAATTAAGATATTGTTGAAATTTTTTAAGGGCAGGTGAATATTGGATAAGGATCACCAGGATCAAGGTGTTAAAGAAATAATAAGCAGGGAAGATGTATCTTTGGGCCAGCCGGTCGGAGATGGAAAAAAGCAATATGTAGATGACGGGAAAGGATGCCAGAATCCAGATTAGCATAGTGGTAGATTTGGGAAATTCGCTTTTAAGTTTTTTGGTTTTAAGATACTTTATAATAATGGCAACTATTAATAAAAGTGACCATGGCAGGCCATTAATGAGAGTGCGACTGATGTAGTACAGAAAGTTGCCGATTTTTTGCATCAAAAAGGAATTTGTCGTACTACCTTCCTGCAGGGATCTTTCATAAATTTGTATTTGATAGTAGGCTTCTATTAGGGGATAGCCGGTGACTTTTTTAAACCATAATTCGTAAAGATAAAAGACTAAAAGCAAAACTAAGAATGAAAAGATCAGCCAAACCAAGTTGGTCATCTTTTTTTGGTTAGGTTTAAAATATAAAACGAACCAAATAAATGCAAGGGTTGGAAAAAGAATGATGGCAGCTAAACCTTTGGTTAGGAAGGAAAACACAAAACCTGTAATAAACAAGATTTGGTAAAGAATGCCTTTGTTGATTTTAATCAGGCCTAAAACACAAAGTGCAATGCATAGAGACAGTAATTGCTCATGATTTGCCCGAAGTTGATACGAAAAATTGATGGGGGTAAGGGGTAAGGCCCATAGAATGATGATAGCGGTTTCTTTTTCAATAAATTCCTTAACAATAAGGTAAAGCATAAAAATCAGCAGTAAGCGGTAGAGGGTGTTTAGAAAATACAGGGAGTATTCGCTGGGAAATCCCAATTTAGAAAGTATGACCGGAAAAATAAATTGACCAATGAAATGATCTCGCACGTAAGGGTTGTGGGGATCGGCGTATTCGGATTGGCCACGCCATTCAAGAGCCACGATCTCTGATAATGGTTTATCTAAAGTAAGTTGAGTGACAAAAATGGTATATAATCTGGAATCATTTTCACGTGCCTGAAATTTGGTAGCGATTAACAATATTGCGACTAGTGAAATAAGGCAGAAATAAATCAAAGTGGGTTTAATATATCTAATCATAAGTTTGTAGAAATTTTAATCTGAATATAATGTCGTGCAAAGAAAAAGCGTATTTATACTTTTGATAAATTAAAAAATAATCTGTAAAACCTTGACAGAATTTTTATTGATCACATTTTATAAGGGAGGGGAATTGATGAATAAAATAATCATAATTCATGGATTAATCATTTTTTTAGGAGTCTTTATCTCTGATCCTTTTTGTCAGGTATGCCTTGACAAAGAAAAGTCCAAAAGCTCATTTTACAAAACGTCCTTAAAAAGAGTAGATAAGCTAAAAGTCTGCAGTGAAAACTGGATGATAACCAATTGGGAGGCTGAAAAATCTCCGGTGGTCTTTTCATTATCCAGTTCGATTTGTTCCGATCTAAAACATTTAATCAGTTCGTATCAACTTTCGTTTAAATCCATAAGAGCGCCACCACTGGTCTAAATTTTCATAGAAAATCAAGTTAATTAGATTATCAAGGGAGGTCTTTATGAAATCAAAGCTTATTTTACTTACGCTTTTGTTCTCATCGCTTATGAATATGAACCCGTCCAAAATAAAACGGATCAAAGAGGGTACTTTGGAAATTGTGCCGGTTAAAAATTTAAAAACAGAGGACGAGAATGCACTGGTTTTTAATAACAGACATTTACTACCTCTTACCAAAAAGCCGATTCTGAGGGTTGAAAACTTTTCCTACGAGAAATTGCTTAGCAAGAAAACTGATTTGATAAAGTTAGATGAAAAAACCCAAAGAGATTTTGAAAGGGGAATAAAACAGTACAAGGGCAATAATTTTGCCGTGATTATTAATGGAGAAATTGTAAGTACGCCTAGGATAAAAGAACCTAAAAAAGATAGCGCATTAATCTGAAAAATTGAGTTAATAGTTCAAGCATAACTGCTTGAACTATTAATGAATGCCTAATTCCTGTTTAGAAAGGGGAAAAATTTATAACTCCCTACATTTAAAGCTCAATTGTCTAAATATTTTTTGTCAAGATCCGATTTCCTAAGCATGAAAACATCATTACATCATAATAAGATTGTTCCTAAAAAAATTTGCCACCCGTATGATCAATTTGAACAACTAAACGGGAGTCATCCGTTAAAAAACCATGTGCCTGAAGCTTATGTTGAATATAAAGTGAGGCAAAAGAAATCCGGCAAGGTTTATTATTTCAATTTTGCCTTGGCGAAACAGCTGGGATTACTAGAAGAGGATCATCCGGAAAAAATGAATGCTGGATTGGAAAAAAAGATTTTGGAAACGTTTAATATTGTGATTATTAACGAGTACGATAATATTCATAATATCAAACATCCGCCGGGTACCATAAAGGAAAATACCTATATGGCAACCAGGTATTTACAGCTTCAGCATCCGAGCAAACAGGGGAAAACCTCCGGAGATGGAAGGAGTGTTTGGAACGGCCAGGTTACGCATCATGGAATTACCTGGGATATTTCAAGTTGCGGAACAGGTGCCACTAGACTTTCTCCCGCCAGTGCCAAGCAAAAGAAATTTTTTAAGACGGGTGATCCTTCAATTTCTTATGGGTGTGGATGCTCAGAAAAAGATGAAGGGGTGTCTTCATCATTATTTAGTGAGGTGATGTATTTAAACGGTATCAGAACAGAAAGAGTATTGGCCATCATTGAGCATAATAATGGCCTGGCAATAAACGTCCGGGCCCATCCTAATCTGATAAGACCTTCTCATTTTTTTGCCCCGCTTAAGCAAAATAATTATGAGTATTTAAAAAAAATGTATGATTATTATGTAAAAAGACAAAAAGAAAATGGTTTTTGGTCGGATTACCCTAAGGATGAGATAGCTGGATATGATTATTTTTTAGCCAAGATGGCAAATGTATTTGCCACCATGGTGGCTCAGTTTGAAGATGAGTATATTTTTTGTTGGCTAGATTGGGACGGGGATAATATATTAATGGATGGTTCAATCATCGATTATGGATCAGTCAGACAATTTGGTCTTTTTCACCATGAGTATAGATACGATGATGTGGAACGGTATTCGACTTCCATCTCCGAACAAAAAATCAAGGCGAAGTATCTGGTTCAGACATTTGTCCAAATGACGGATTTTTTAAAAAATAAGGCCAAGCGCCCTATCAAAAGTTTTGAGCATCAGGGCCTTTTGAAGGAGTTTGATAAAATATTTGAATTTCAAAAAGACAAGAATCTGCTTTTTAAAATAGGGTTTAATAATTCACAGGTTGCCTATCTGCTTCATAAACACAGAAAAATGGTAAGGGATTTTCGATCTAGTTTTTCCTATTTTGAAAGAATAAAATCAATCAAGGGGATAAAAAAAGTTGCAGATGGCATCAACTGGTCAGCAATTTTTTGTATGAGGGATATTTTGAGAGAGTATCCACAGATTATGCAGTTTCGGGAGAGCTTTTTGACCAACGAAGAGTTTGTCGAAATAATAAAATCCAGCTATGCAACCAGGAAGGATCTGCTTTTAAATCAATATCGAAAACAAATGATCAGTTTATTTCAAGATAAATACATGCACATGGTTAAGCTGGTGGCAATTAATCTGAAAAAAAATGTCAAGCATATCCTGTGTGAATTAACCATGCGTTCCTCCGTCATTAATAAATATGACCGTATTACGGGAGATGCGGTAACTATTATTGTTGATAAGATACTGTCGATAAAGCATGGACCTGATGAGATATATAAAATAATGCATGATTTTTTATATTTTCAAAATCATGATCCATCCAAAATCAGGAAGCTGGAAAGGCATAAAATTAAAAATACCAAAGAAGTAAAAAACCTTTTGGAAATTGTAAGATCATACAGAGAAGGTATATGAGACTTGTTTTTTATGGTGGTGGTGATGAGGATGAAAACATCTCGTTGAATCATGCCCTGATTAAGTTGGTGAAATCAAATAATCCGGTGGTTACATACATACCGGCCTGTTCTTATGATGCAGATATTGAATTTTCTTATTTTGCTAGACATTTTAAAAAATTTCATATTTCTCGGATGATTAATTTTCCAGCGGATATTCCTTTTACGGATATCCTGCTTAGGGAAGTTTTAAAAAGTGATATTATTTATTTAGGTGGAGGAAATACCTTCTATTTTTTAAAAACCTTAAAAGAGGCAGGGCTTATTCCTAAACTTAAAAAATATGCCTTAGAGGGGGGGATACTTAGTGGATTAAGTGCTGGGGCCATTATCATGACTCCCAACGTGAAGACCGCTTCATTTCCTTCTTTTGATTGTGATTTAAATGAGGAAAAGGTAACCAACCTAAGTTCCATGAATTTGGTTGATTTTGAATTTTTTCCGCATTACAAAAACTCGATTCGTTATGAAGATGAATTAAAAAAATATTCAAATAAAATAAATCGCCCCTTATATGCGTGCCCGGATGGATGTGGAATTATTTTAGATCAAGATAAAATCAGTTTCATTGGTAAGAACTACTGCTTCTACAAAGGCAAAAAGATTCTTTTGAAAGCAGCTTAGGTAAGTTCATAGCAAAACCATCTGCCTTTTAACTGACCGCAAAAAGTTGAACTCACTAAAAATAAAAATAAAAAAAATGAACCTAATTAATCTTTCCGGTGTTATAGGTATAAGAAACATTAAAAAATAAGTTTCATGGAAATAATAAATGGAAAATGCTGATTTGACATTTAAACAATACGAAAAGGCTTTAGTCACCTTTTCAGCATCCATTATAAGAAACTTTGAAGATGCCCAGGATGTTGTTTCAGAAGTTTTTTTGGAATGCTTTGAAAATAAAAAGCAAGTGGAAAAAGCCTATCTGTTTAAAGCGGTTCGTAATCGTTCGTTAAATAAAATTCGGGCCAATAATCGGTTTTTAAAAATGATGATTAATTTAAAAGATTATTGGGATGCCATTTTTCCCTTTGAAGTTATAAGAGATGATGCAGGTGTATGGGAGATGTTGACGGTTTTACCTGCTAGGCAAAAAGAAGTACTGCTGCTTCGAATAAAGGCAGAATTGAGCATTTTGGAAATTTCAGAAGTTTTAAAAATACCTGAAGGTACCGTGAAAAGTAGGCTAAACAAGGCGCTTGGTACTTTAAAAAAAAGATTTACGGAGTAAATATGACAGATAAAATCACTGATGAACAAATTTTAGGTTATTTGATGGGGGATACCTCTCCTGACTTATTGGAAAAAATTAATTTGATGTTAAAGGATAATCAAAACTTGGTGCAAAGAATTGAAAGCATCAGGCAAATTCAAAAGCAAGTCAAGTTGGCTCCCACTGAATGCTATGTGCCCTCGAAGCAAAAAAACCTATTATGGAAAGTGGCACCTACCGGTTGTCTGTTGATCATCTCATTTTTGATAGGGTTGTTGGTGGAAGCAAGATTTATATTGCTTGGTTCAAGCGATGGGTTGGAATCAGGTATATATATGGAAAAAGAAATATCAAGGCCTCTCGTGTGGGAGGAAAATAATAAATCGGCTTTACTTTAAAAAGGAGTTTTTTATGAAGCAATTACTGATTATGATTTTTTTATTTTTTGTAACATATATTAGAGCACAGGAGGATTTTAGTAAAAAAGAATTTGAAAAAGTAATTAAGACTATCAAGCAAACCTCCCTGTATCAGCTCACTGATAGTGAAATCTATGAGGGGGCTGTCAGGGGGGTTTTGCAAAAATTAGATGAAAAAAATCAGGGTGCCGCTAAATTTAAAGTTAACACTCTGTTAATACCGGAGAAAAAAAACTTTTTGGATGCCGAATTATCCGGGGAATTTGCCGGGATAGGTGCTGTCTTGAAATTTGATAAGGATAAAGGAGATCGTTATCCGCTGGTTACCGAGGTATTAGAGGGTGGGGCCCGGGATGCAGGTATTCAAGCAGGAGACGAAATTATCAAGATTGATGATTATTTAGTTACCAGTGCCAAGCATATCAGTGATGTTATTCTTAAAATCCGGGGAAAAGAAGGTAGCAAAGTGAAATTGTCTATCGTAAGAAACGGGGATTTGATGGTAAAAAATGTTTTGAGAAAAAAAATTATTTATAAAAATGTTGATCTTTCGTTTCCTCGTCCCCAGCTTGGGATGCTAAGAATAAAATCTTTCAATAACAAAACTTATGACGAAACTAAAGAAGCTCTTATGAAAATGAAAAAGAGCGAGCCAAGTAGCTGCATGGTTGATTTAAGGGCCAATTCTGGAGGTGCACTTCAAGAAGGCGTTAAAACCTTGGAGCTGTTTGCCCATAAAGGAGATTTACTGTTTCAGGTGGAAAAAAATAATGGTAAATATGAAATCTTCAAGGCTACGCAAGACGGGATTGACGTAAATTGTAAATGGGCGGTTTTGGTGGATGGAGATACGGGATCATTTGCTGAAGTTTTTTCAAATGCTCTTAAAGCACTGAAGCAAGCCACGGTGATTGGCAATCCTACGCAAGGAAAAAACTCTGTGGAGAGTGTTTTAAATCTCGATAATGGATATGCGATTAAATATACAATCGGAAAAATTCATGGTCCACAAGGCCAGCAGTGGGAACAAAATGGTATTAGGCCAGATGTTTTTATTAATTTTGAAAGTGGAGATCCTTCCAAGGAAAACCATTTAGTCAATTCGGCAATTAATTTTCTAGTAAGATAAAAGCTGGACTTGCTTACGACTTTGGAACAGCAGGATGTTCTTTCTCAATGGTTCTAATCAGGTTGGCGACAATTGATCTTTGGTTGGAGTAAAATCGGTTGTAGATGAATTTTGCTCCAATCCCTTCGGATTGAACGACGAAATGATCACTTACCACTCGTGCAGCTAAACGATAATTGTCATCTTTGTATTGAAAGCAAACATAGATGGATGATCCAAGGGAAAGTTTTTTTTCGGTTTCAATAAAAAGTCCGGATTTTGATAAATTAACAATTCTTCCGGCGAAAATTTTATCATATTTGATTTCCGTTATTTCGCAGGGAATGATCAGGAAATATCTGGTCTGCCGGTAATGGGAATCCCAAATTTTCATCAGATGGTCATAAAATAAAGCTTTAAGCCATGAACCAATTGAGTGCTTTTCCATCCTAATATCTTATGTTAAATCATGAACCTTGTACAGGGACAGGTGGAACCATGTTACTGATGGTTTCAATCAATTGATTGACTGCTTCCGTAGGATCGCCATGAAATTTATCGGAAATAAACTTTGCACCAATTCCATTTGAATTGATAATGGTATGATCACTTATTTGCTTAACCGGCAGGCAATACTCTTCTTGTTGAAAAGTAAAATGGAGTGTGATGACGGTTCCTTTGGGTAATTTTTGATTGGTTTCAATAAACACGCCAGTTCGGGATATATTGATGATGCTGGCATGAAATTTTTCATTTTTTTTGTTAATGGTCACTTCAATAGGGATGACAATATAATAGCGTGGAGCTACATGATATTTACTCCATACATAAGCCAGTTTGGATTTTATATAAATTTTTAATTTTACACTTAGAGGTAAATTGTGGTTATTCATCGTTTTCCTCAAATTGCTCTATTTTGATTATAACTCAAATATTGAAAAATCAAAAAGTAAAACTGACTGAATTGGTTTGTTCCAAACGGAACAATTGCTTGATCAAAATATTAGACTTGGGGATTTACTCAACATATAATTTAAGGCTATGAATATTGTTAGTTGGTTATTACTTTTAATGTTACTTGGTTGTGCTGATAAACTTGCCAAGGAAGGATACACCAGAATCTTTTTTGTATCCCACAATGACCAAAAATCTGGTGCAACCTCTCTTATGGAACTTGTTGGCGGACTTAATGTCTATGGGATCAATTTATCATCACCGGGAGATGGTGGAAGTATTCACTATAAACCAGGAGATCTTTCCCTCGACGGTGTTTGGGTCAAAAACGGTAATTATAAATTTTATGGTCTTGCCAGCGATGATAATTATCTTTTTCAAAATAGTACTCAAATGTATGTTGGTCAAACAGATGTTATACAATTGACCGGAGGACAGAAAATTGTTGAACTAACCATTCAAAACTCATCCTTGCCAAGAAAATTTCGAATACTTTTGTGTGAAAGTGATGGGATTACTTGTCCGGTTTCTGATTTACCTTATACCGATGCAGGAGTAAAAATCCGTTACTTTGTTAAAAATTTTACCGGGGAGTTTCTCTATCAGAGGGGAATATCCAGTGATTGCTTGTCAATATCCAGCGGGAGCGGATGGGTGTTCCCTTTCAGTTATAACTTGAACATGGTCATGCCTGTTTGGGATATTGATCCACTTCAAAATGGAACAGGGGTTCCATTTATAATTGAATATTACCCTGGTCCCAATTGTCTTGCGCCACTGGCCCAGTCGTTTGTCTTTCCCAGGGGTTTGTCGGCGGAACTTGACCCGAGGGTAATTCAGATTTCTCCGTATGAGTACGATCTGCATCTGCCCATATCCAGGAGTGGGGCTTTTAACCTCGTAAAAATTGAAAACGGATCCAATTTGATTACTCCTCTCAAAGAGGTCAGAATATCAGCGGATAAACAAATGGCTTTAGCCGGTTCCAATTTGGTGTTTGCGGCAAGTGCGGTTACTGGAAATGAACTGTGGGTGAGTAATGGGACCACCGCGGGCACGACTCTGCTAAGGGACATCAGTCCAGGGGTAGCCAGTTCGAATCCGACTGGGTTTAAAACTATAACGGCCTTAAATAAAGCCTTTTTTTGGAGTGATGATGGTATAAACGGGAATGAATTATGGGTTACGGATGGTACCTTGGGAGGGACAGAGATAGTTGATAATATCAATCCGTCAGGGGATTCTTATCCTGGATTTGATTCCCAGATTTTTTATTTTGCTAATACTGGAAAAATTTATTTTTATGCCAACGATGGAGTTAATGGCGATGAGTTGCATATGTCCACGGGAGTGTCCGGTAATAGGGAGTTGGTTAAAAATGTCAATATGTCTTCTAATCAGGAAATGCTGGCAGAGTATAACTTTATTGGTTCAGATGGCAGCAATATTTATTATAATAATTTTGGCCCCACGGTAGCTTCGATGTCGATGTTTTACACCGATGGAACGCTCAATAGTGGCAGTCAGGCCACCTCTCCAGCTACATCAAATAATGCTAAAAATTTTGTCAGTGATACATCAAATTCAAGAATGTATTTTAAGACCCTGGCGGAAAGTAGCATGGGATTTGAGCCGCACTACATAGCATCAGGAGTGAGAACTTTGATTAAGGACATTGATCCATCTGACTGGGGAGAATTCAATCGTCCGGTTTTAAGCCCTTCCGGGCTGGTTTATTTTTATGCCAACGACGGTATTAACGGGGAAGAATTATGGGTGACGGATGGTACCAGTGGTGGAACAGTCATGATAAAAGATATAAGATCGGGTGCCAGCGGTTCATCTGCTGGAGAAGAACCCATGATTTGGGATTCCACCAACAGTATTTTTTATTTTACCGCCGATGACGGGGTACATGGAGTTGAGTTATGGAAAAGCGACGGAACGGATGGAGGGACTGTTCTTGTTAAGGATATTGAAGCAGGTTTAACCGGTTCTTCCCCCAAACATCTCACGTTACTGGCCGGAAAAATTTATTTCTGGGCCCAGAAAAATGATGCCTATAATTTTTTCAGAAGTGACGGTACTGAAGCGGGGACGGTCATGTTAACTGACTTTACCACCAGTTTTCAATCTGGTGGCACGATTCCTCCCATTATTTATGCAGGGAAGCTCTACACGGGCATGAATGTCCGATAATTTTTATATATTTGTCTGATTGGTTTGAGTGGTGACAAAAAAAAGATAATGGTAGAATATATTTCTTATCTATATAACAATTTAAAATTGGAGAAATAATGAAATGTCCGAAATGCTCAATGGTTTTAAAAAAGCAGGTTTATGAAGGGGTTGAAATTGATAAGTGTGAAAAGTGTAAAGGAACGTGGTTGGATGCTGGGGAGTTAACCAAAATTATCAATTCGTATGATGAGAAATTTGACCATCAATTAGTGCAAGAGACGTTGGTAACTCATTTTGCCGGAGTTCCCCAGGATGAACAGCGTTCAGTCGAAAATTGTCCGATCTGCTTAAAGGCCATGCGGGCCAATAATTATGATTATCAATCAGGTGTTATTGTGGATACTTGTGTGAATGGCCATGGGGTCTGGCTCGATGAAAAAGAGTTGGAAAAAGTTCAAATTTACAGGGAACATTGGATTAAGGAAGCAGATAAGCATAGGACAGAATGGTTGGCCTATGCTGAGACTGCAAAGGAGAGTCACGCTAATATGAGTCGGGAAAATGAAAAAAGAAAGATGAGACCGATTCAATATCTGTTAAGTTCTTGGTTTAAAAAAATGATGGGTGTTTAGTTTAATATTGGTCGGGATTATACCAGCACAAGGGTCTGATTCCCCACGTATGATTGGTTGAAAGGTTGCAGGCTCCTTTTTTAGGATTATTTTTGCTTAGTTCGTCATGATAATCGATTTCACAAAGAGCGCCCTGTAAAAAGGTGTCCAAGCGGCATTGAGAGCTGGGATGATTAGGTAGTGTCTCCGCTACAATGGTCTGGTCGGGGGTATCAAAATTAATGGGGCCATCGTTAAAAATACCTTCCATGATTTTTGATAAATGAAAGGAGGCGATGGTACTTCTTATACAAAGAGCAATTTGATTCAAGACTTTAAACGAATTTTGACAGGCACTTTCAATGTAGGGGGAAATTTCCATTTCCTTGATAATTTGGATATTGTCGTCTTTTTCCCATATTCTGCGAGCACATTTTAAGGTGGTAAAATAATCAGCTTGTCCCTCGACGGAGGCCCAGCGATTAGGAATTTTCTTTTTGGTGGGGGCGCTACCCAGCAGATGTCCCATTTCATGGCAAAGGGAAAGGGTGAGAGCGTCCTTTGTCATGAATTGATGTCTGGCGAGTCCACCCATGATGGTGATTGAAAAAAGTGGATAGAATCTCCCGGCAAAGGCGTTAATCTCATTGGCACTCCACATCCGCTGAATTTTTAATATACCGCCCTTCATTTTAATGATTGGTTTGTAGGTGTTTTCGAATTGATCAATGATCTCGTCAAACAGCTCTTGGGTGATATTGCTTTTAGGCTGGTTAATCAGTTCGAGTTGGTTGGAAGGAAAAACCGATGCGTTAACTATAGTGGAAAAAAATACCAATAGAATTGTGGGGATAATATAAATTTTTTTTAGCGGGATCATTTTGGACAACCTGGTTTTGGGGTTGGAGTTGATACTAATAAAAGCCTAGCACAAGAAGTGTTAAAATAAGATAATAAAATAAATAATTTGGTATTAATATTAGCTAGTTATGTTTAATGATTAACACATTATTAAAAATTCAAACCTATTGTTGGTCTATCTTTTATATGTTACTTATTTGCGATCGTTAACACCTTAAAATTATTAATCGAGGAGAGTTTGCAATTATGAATTATTTAAACTTGGCATTATTATTTTTTGCTTTAACTAATCTAATAAATCTTTCAACGGCATTTGGCGCTAACATTCCAAGTGGCTTTTGTTACACCAAACAGTGCGATGGAACCCATCCGATTAAGGCATTTGATTTTTGGAAAAAGGTTCAGTCCTTTGGTGATCCTAACGGTAATGGACAATTAGGACCGAATTTTTTGGCCCCTGTGGAAGAAGGTAGCACGCAAACTGAATCAGTGCCATCTAACGATTTTTTTAATCAAATGACTGATGCCGAAAAATATTCAAGTTCTCAATGCGGACTCAGTTTAAATAGCAATACTAATGACTCTATTGTTATTGCCGGTCCATGTAAGACCGCTAGCGATCTGGATCGCAAGGGAAATATTGTAAAAATGAAGCACAAACCTCAAGGTAATCCTGGTTTGAATGCAGTTCAAATGGATGTTTTCTTTGAGGCAGCCAAGGCCAAAAAAGATCAACTTCCGGTGATGGGTTATTGCAGACCAGACGGAATTGGCATTCAGACAGTGGAATGTTATCCCTATACGATGGATCTGGGAGATGCCGCTATTTTTGCGGTAGGTTCCAAGGCAGAAGCTTGCTATAAAACCTACGTTCCCAAAGTAGGTGGCAATTCCATTTGTCGAATTGGAATACCTGCCGGGGCGCGGGTTGACGGGCTTAATAATGCTTCATTTTTTGTGGCCCTCTTTGGAAATAAATTTGATTTGTTGAAAGCCGATGCAACTTTGACTGCACCACTTAGTGGTGATGTCAGTTATAATGGAAATGTTTATTATCTGGGTAATAAGCTTTATTCCAATCCTAAGAAAGGTGCTGATATAAGGGTGGAAGACAGTGTGCCAATTGCCGCTATTGAAAAAGGCATAACGATTCCTTTTCCGATTGGGCCACTTACTCTTTCAGTTTCCGCAGGAGTTCAGGGAAATGCCAGCTTTCAAATGGGTGCCCGAGTGGTTTCCATGTGGGCCAATGGTCGGGTTAGGCCGATTATTAATACTTCTGGCTATGTGGATGCGGGACTTGATGCTTGGATAGCGAAAGCAGGTGTGGAAGGTCACTTGACCTTTCTAAATAATGATATAGATGTCTATGGGTTTAATGGTATTGCTTCTACTCCCGGCCCTCAGGGAGAGTATTTGGCCTATAGTGTTCAAATTTCTGGACTGGATACTTTATCTGCTCTTAGTGGATGGGTGGGTGCCTACGCAAAAATCCGTGTCCCTAAATTTTTAGGATTTCGTTGGAAAAAATGGGGAGTGAAGATTTTTGATTGGGGTGGTGTTTCCACCAGCGGGTATGTATTTAATAAATTTATTCCAGCTACATCTGTTTGGGAAGTGAAGAACAAACTGCAATAGATTCTGGTGGTCTTAAGCTGAGTTATTAATTTATGATTTTTGTAAAGAGTATTTTGACTAAGAAACGGTTTGTTATAACCTTTGGGGCTTTTTTAATTTTAGCTATATTATTACCAACGGTTTATAAATATCTGGCGACATTTCAATCTGGTTCCAGCGAACCTCAAAACAAAAGTTGTTATAGCGTAAAATTTAAAATTGTCTCCAAGGGAGAGAATTTTATTGATGCCACCGAAAGTATTCTCGTGGAAAATATCAATTCGGGAAGTTTGTTACTTTATTTTTTTAAGTTAAACGGGATTAAACATCATGTCGTCAAAATATATGATGATAAGAATTTTGTAAAAATAAACGGCGTGGTCACGCAAGCATATCAAATGCGTTCTCCTTTTTTTCTTTCCTATAATCACCGGTTTAAAGTCTGGCTGGAAATGCCAGCGCAAAAAAGTGAGCTTCCCGGGAATGCTATCAAACAGATTGCCTCGTATTTGACTTTTCCAAGTCGTTCAGAGCGTAGAAAAGAGTTTTTTGGGGAGGTTTATTACGACGTAAAGCCTTTGAATAAGAGTGAGGAGGCTCTGGTTATAAGGAAGAAAAGCGTCAAGATGCCATTTGATTTGGAAGGATCCTTCAATTACGTCCCCTTCAAGAAATTGGAGGGAGAGGAGAGGATGATCTTGCAAAACCATCTGCAGTCGGTCATGTCGTCCCAAATAGACTGGAATAAGGAGTCTCTTTTGAAGTGTGATGAGCTGCGGGATGTGAATCAATTGAAACATGTTGAAAAGCGGATGATTAAAACGGATTTATCCTATAATTTTGATTTCAAGGCGGCCCATATTGCCAACATGAAAAAACGAATTCGTAATAAGCATATTGCAATCTTTTTTCAATCTATACAATTGGATGATAAGGGGCTGTTGACCAACGAAGATTTCTTAACCTTGCGGGCCTTTATCGAAATTAATAAAATCGATAGTCTGACTTTTCTTATTAATGAATTAAAAAAAATGCCACCTGACTCTAAACTGTTTCAGGCGCTGATGCCAGTTTTGGCAAAACCGATTGTACCCGAAATTCAGGATTTTGTGGTGGAGCTTTCTAACTATTTTGCAGAGAAAAATGAAGCGGCAGTGTCCGAGAGGATTATGCAGCTACTTATGCAAGAAACTAATCCCAACCCCAATACCATGAATTTTTTAAGAAACCAGATGTCGGATACCGGGTTTTTAATGAGAGGATCAATAGCCAGATCTGCTGCCAACGAATCTCCTGAGCAAAGCCAGATTTTAATTGATGATTTGTTGAAAATTCATGAGACTTACCGAAAGGATAACGATGCAAGGCTGCTAGTGGTGGAAGATGCGTTGGGGAATGCGGGAGCAATTGAACTGCTTAATTTGGTAGATATCAGTACCCCTGACGGGCTTTCCAATTTGCGTTTTGTTAAGGATCCAAAAGCTTTGGAAATTCTGATGAATACCCTGATGAATGTTGGAGGGGATGAATCCAGTATGGTGAATAAGGATGCAGCCTTGAGTGCTCTTGAAATGAGAATGAATTTTAATATTGAAGATGAGGAAGCTAAAAAAGAGATTAGGGGTAAATTGCAAAAGTATCTGGATAATCTGGAAGCCAAGGATGCCCAAGAGGAGATCTTTAAAAGAAGGGCCATGACCTTGTTGGAGCCTATCAGTGAGTAGTTTAAAAAGTTGTTAATTATATTCCACTAGTACTTCATGGATGCCCTTTCTAATTTCAAACCAATATTCAATAGACGCTTCTTTGGGATTATCATTAAATTTTTTTATCCAGTTATCAAGGTCAACGCTAGAAACCTTTTCAACTTCTTTTTGTCTTTTTAAATAGGCGATAATAAAATTGATATTTAGTTGTGATTCCCATAGCGAAGATGAGTTTCTGCCATTGATCCGACTGGCGGTTTCCCTGGCCCTTTTTTTATATTCCTCACCTTTTTGAAAAAGTTTGTCAATAATTTCGGGCATCATGTTTTCTGCCCAGGTTCTATGAAATCTGCACATACCTGCATTGTCCACCATGATTTCTTTGATCATTCTATCCGCATTGACCTGACCTAACACTCTTGGAGGCATATATTCATAACCATAAAAATTATAATATTTGCCCATTATCGGCATAGGGGATAATACACCAGGAGTCCAATATTGATTGGGAACCATCCATCCATTCCGGGCGTTGGCGGTAAAGAGAAAATGATCAAGGATATTAATTCCTTTTTGCTTGGATAATTTTCTGCCAAATTTTCGGGCACCTTGTGATAGATCAATTCCGCCATTTTTTCTTAGGATGGAGTCAACCAGTTCGATGGCCAGATTACAGTTGTGCAAGGAATCCTTGATAATATCAAAATTTTCCAGATCAAATTGGGGACGACCTGATATGCCTAGCTCGGCGGGTGTTAGTATATTTTTATCAATACAATCAAGTAACCAGGCGAGGACGCCTCCTGCGGAGATGGCATCAAATCCCATGCTGTCAACGTGGTGATTTAATTTCTCAGCGGCGTTTTGGTCGAAGATACAGCACAGAGGGCCCAGGGTTTGATAGGGTTCATAATCTTTTTTGTAAGGTCCCTTAGTCTTTTTACAAACGGCTACACAGGGTTCACCACAAGTTCCGTGGCTTTTGGTGGCAATGGTGTCTTCGTTGAATTGCTTGAGATAATGGTCAACGATGAGCTTTTTATGAATCTCCTCGCGTTTGGTCTCATCCAGGTAAATACTGTTATAATTTTTGAAGAGAATTTTTCCCTTGAGGGTAGTGTAGTTGACTCCAAATGTTCCACCGGTGTTAAATTGGGGATCGTACCGGTATTTGATGGTACCTTCTACATCTTTGGCGCTTAATTTTTTATTGTATTTTTGGATAAACCATTCATCCACCACCTGACGGTCCCTTAAATCATCATCTATAAAAGTGCCTCCGTAAATAATAGCGGCAATTTGATTTTCTCTGAATAATTTGGAACCAAATCCACCACGTCCGGCCCATGTATCAAAGCTGGTTATTTTTCCTTTTTTTATGGGAGCTGAACAAATTGCCCCGAAATCGGTGAGCGCACTGGCGGGTCCGGTACATAAAATTCTAGGATCATTCGGATATTTGTCCTTAAAAAGATTTAAAACATGTTCTTGGAGGGCATAGACACCCGATTTGTCTTGGTGCCAGATTGCTTCAAGGTTATCAATCGGATGGATTTGAACTTGAATCTCCTCTCCGTGTAAGCGATTTAAATAGAGGATTGATGGAGTTGAAGATTTTCCCCTCAGACAAAGCATGTTAATACCGAGATTATCAAATACCAATCCTGCTCCGCCCATAGACGAAATATAAAAACCACCCCAGCAGGGGGAAAATCCAGTAAAAAATAATCGATTTGATCCGGGTAAAATCGATCCGGCTAAGAGTCCGGTACCAATATTTAAAGTTTGATATTTTCCTGCCAGATGCAGGCCCAAATCAATAGGTCCAAAATATTCACCTACTTGGTAGCGTGTATGTTTATAAAAACCAGTGGTACAGTCAACATGTAATACCCGAATAGTGTTTTCCATTATTTTTTAGCTCCTGCTTTTGGAATACTGTTTATGACTCCATCCAGTTAAGTAGTAATTATACCTGTCATTTCAAAGTAATATTATATTATTGCCTCAAAATATGGGCATTAAAATAAATTATCTAAGCTGAGTAAAAGAGTAGGTAATTACCTGTTAATTTGAAAAAAATGATTTTATTAGGGTGTAAAAAATTTATTCAAATGATTTTTAGGATATAATTGATAGATGTTCTTGTATTTTCTAAAGGAGCTCCCTTATGAAAAAAAATTATATTATGGTGCTGGCGGTATTTTTATTTTTTAATATAAATTTATCAAACGCTGCCTCGCTTAAACTTATGCCAATAGGGGACTCAATTACCCGGGGAGCAGTTAATGCCCCAACCTATAGGTGCTTTTTATGGGGGATGCTTTCAAAGTCAAGTCTTCCTCAATTTGATTTTGTCGGAAGCATGAACACGAAAGTGAATCAAACTGAGCCTGGTGTCAGTGGCTGCCCACATCGGGATTTTGATGTGGACCACGAGGGCCATGAGGGATGGACTACGGATCGAATTTTGAAGCATATAGGTGGATGGGCAAACACTTATACTCCTGATGTTGCGCTTATTCATTTGGGTACTAACGATTTGGGAGCAGGTCAGAGTATTGAGGGGACGGTTGGCGAAATGGATAAGATTGTCGATTATTTAAGAACCGCCAAGCCTAGCGTGGTTATTTTTATAGCGGGAGTGATACCGGATACTTTTCACGCCAACATTGATGATAAGACCAGAGAGTATAACAGCAGATTAAGTGTTTTTTGCAAAGAAAAATCAACGGAGGAGTCTCCAGTTATTTTTGTAGATCTTTACAGTAAAATGAATCCGAAAGCTGATCTCTTTGATGGACTTCATCCCAATGATTCGGGCAATAAAAAGATGGCCAGTGGATGGTTTGATTCCCTCAAGGCTTATTATTCCAAGAAAAAATAAAAAGTTTTTCTAAAAATAGGATTTGGTCTTTAGCGATTCGTTTTGACTTGTACCGGGCCAGTTTTATCGCTATCTTTGTTGGCAGGTAAAGAGGGCGGCAACTGTTCTTTTGCCGATGGACTGGGCGTGGTTGGATTGGAAGAAGACTCCTCTATCTTACCAACAAACCGGTTTTGTTCAGCGATGGCGGCGTGGCGCTGGATAACTGTTTGAGAAGGGTAAGCCAGTTGAGGGGGAAACCATTTTTCGGCTTTAGCAAGTAGTCGTTGTCCGGAATTCATGGAACAATATTTAAAGCCATCTTTTAAAAGCTGATTATTATTTATAAAAAAATCCTGGTTAAGCACGATGACAATTTTTTCTTTGTCGAAAAAAAATTTATGGGTGGATGTATTTTTGTCTTGAGTGTGTAAAAATCGGACTATTTCCGGTGAAAATCCGTCAAAGGTTAAGGTAATATCCCGATATTTATTATCTATCAGATTACGATCGCTATAAAATTCAAGCATCATTTCTTTGAAAAATTCACAGGGGTTTGGATAATCAGCAACCATGCGACTTACCAGCTTGTTTTGCGAATGCTGGGTTTGTATTGATACGGAGATGTATGCGTATTTTTTGGTCAGCGTTTTAAAATCGCTGACTTTAAAAATAGAATTTAGCAATGGTTTGGCATATTGGTGGGGATATTCCGCCCTTATGATAATCATTATTAAATTATCTAAAAACTTATTCCAGTTGGAAGTATTAAATGCATATAAGCAAGATGAATAAAGCAAAAGACTTAGTAGTATAAATTTAAGATTTTTCATATGGTTATTTTAACCCTTGGCAACAGCTTGACTTGCCTATCGGTATGTAGAGAGAATATATTTATAAGGGCAGGGATTGTTTTTTTGTCAAATCAAAAAGGTCAACTACTCATGAATGAATCAAGTAACGCAAAACAAATTGCATTGAAAAAGCAACAAAAAGCTTTAGAAGAAATGCGAAATAAAAGGAATGAGCAAAAAATACTTGCTTATAAGGCCATGCTTTTTAAAGTAAAGATGGCCATTGCATGCTTGGGCATTCTTTTTTTCATATCCTTTTTTTTGAAAGGCTCACTGGTTGACTATAAAAAAATCAATGCTGATTTGTATAAACAACCCTTACAAACTGAAACTGATAAAAAAGAAATTACCTTAAATTATATGGGGGTTCAATATCTCATCAAGCCCGTTCAAGATTATGAAATATCAGGATTGGTGGTATCCCATAATAATCCTTCTGGGTTTGGTGATATTTATCATGATAGCAAATCTTTTGATACGAAGGATTTGTGTGTGATCTGGGGAAATAATTTAATTAATAATGATTTTCATAAAGTTAAATTTTGGAATGTTTCCTGGACGTGTAATGTTCGTTATCCCCCGGGGATAAATTTTGAATTTGATGAAATTTCTAATAATCATTTAATTACAAGAAGTGATGAAATAAGAAAAAAAATTGCCCACGTAAAAGTAGGGGACCAGATAAAAATAAAAGGGGCTCTGGCCAATTATACCAGTTTGAACAACGAGAGTGGCTGGCGTAATTCCAGTCTGACCCGAACTGATACGGGGAATGGAGCCTGTGAGGTTATTTGGGTGGAATCCTTGGAGATATTAAAAAAGGGTACGCCCCTTTGGTATTTACTATTTGATTTTTCAAAGTGGGGATTACTACTTATGGTGGTGATGATGATAGGAATTGTTGTCAAATCTTCCAAACTTCAAGTGTCTAGATGAGAATAGAGGACTGATTTAGTTTACAATATAAAAAAAGCTCTTCAATCTTAGAGGGTAATTTAGGACTTGTTGAAAACAAAAATATTACCAGATATAATGTAGCAGAAATGGTAGAGTGCAGAGAAATAATGCTTTTTTTATTTATTTTATTGTTTTCAATTAAAACTTACTCGGAACCTTGCTCCTTGCCAAATTGTCAGGAGGTACAATCGTATCGGGAAAAATCACTAAATAATGCGTTATTAACTGAATCTTGTCCTCTAAAATTAGATTCCCTTTCTCCAGAAATGCAAATTAAAACGATGAATAAGATCGTCAATCAACAACAGGAAAAATTTGAAGAATGTGTTGATACAATACTGAAAATCTTTAAAGAAAAAAGGCATAACGATTTTCAATTAATTGATAATGAAATTAAAAAAATTGGACTGCTTTCTCTTGATAAAAAATCTCAAATTAAAGCTTTTGAGTCCTTGTTTATGCCGGGATATTTATATGAGTTCTTATCAGGAGTTAAGCCGGGCAAAGGATTAACATATTTATATTTTAATAAACAAGGTCCGATGACTTTGATGAGAGCATCTTTAACCGGATCTATTGAACAAGATAAAGTGTCTCAACCAATGTATAAACGTCCGGGGTATGAAGTATTAAACGAAAAAGTTTCTCCCATCCAATATCTCCTTGATCAAGTGAAAGGATCTGATTATTTTATTGGGTTAAGTTCGCAAGAAAACAATTTTCTTCCTGGTATTTCAAAAGTCATTCTTTTTGAATTAATTAGAAATCATTATCTCTCTAATAAAAACATAAAGGGTTTTCAAGATTTTGCAAAAAAAATGCAAATAGGGATTAAAGTTCCAAGCCAAGAATTTAAAAATGATACCGATCGACTAAAATTCGAATATATCACACATGATGGATATTTTCTTAGCGCTAAAAGTTATGATTTTAATTTGAGTAAGAGTAATAAGTTACCTAGTAGCATGGATTGTTCTGCTTTTATCCAATATTGTGCATTTGGGGAAGGAAGTTTTGAAGACAGGGATGCTTTTAAAGTCCCCATGGAAGGGAAGTTTAAATTGGTAACTTCAGATTTTCTAGACGTAGCAACTCAGTTTCCCAGAGAAGGGATAAGGGCGGAAAATGCCCAAGCTATTATTAAAAAGCATTTTAATCTCGAGAAAATAGTATGTGAGACTCAGCTTAAATATGGTGATATTATCGTATATAAAGGGCACATATTTATTTTTATGAAGTATGAAAAACAACCCGATGGAAGCATTCTGATTAAAACCATTGAGGCTGCCGGGAATGGGAATAGGGCCTTAGGGGTATTTACCAGAAATATCTATAATGAGAATTGTACTAAGTTTGCGTGGAAGGAGGGGGTAGAGGAAGAATTGCCTGCCTTCACTGTAAGATTTAAATAAAAAGGAAGTGGTTAGATGAAATGGTTATGGATTTTGCTTGTATGTGGTATTTGTTATGCAAACGAAAATTTCAATTATTCAAAAACAATTGATCGTTTTTTTGAACTGATGGTGTCGGGACAATCGGTATTATTTATGGATGAAGGAGTTCTGGAAGATGGTATTTTGATTTCAGAATATAAAATCCAAGAAATAAAAAAAGAGCCAAATAACATTTTGATTGCAGTGATAAATTACACTCGAGTGGGAAGCTATTCGGTTGATCACTATAATTTAAAGATAGAAGAAATAAGAGAGAAGTTAAAAGAAGAGAAATTAATTGGAAAATATCAATTTCAAATAATAGGTCCAGATCAATTGCGATTTATTGAAGGATTTCCAGCTAAACCATTGCTTTTAACAAAATCGGCTAAAAATAAAATTAAATAAGGTCGAAGAAAAAATACATGGATTCTTCTCACTGTTCAAAAAATTCTTGATTTATGTCAGGATTTTTAGGTACTGGTGATTTTTTTTTATAATTAGGGAATAATATCACTTCACGAATCAAATCATAAGTACTAAAACGACTTAAGTTAGTGAGGAACCATGCAACATCTGAGCATTGTGTCTATAAATCAGGTTAGTGAAGTACAAATAGGGAATTATCTAGGTCTTGAAGAAATGCATCGGTATTTGAATACTCAAGTGAAAAAAAAACAAATGAGTTTTTTGGCCGGAAGGATTGCCTGTAAGCTGGCCTGTCTAAAGGCCATGAAGAATGTCAATCCGGTAGAGCTGGAAGTGGTGAATGACCCCATAGGGGAATTCAGGGGGCGTCCCCGACTTTTTTACCAACAAAATATTCTTGGACAAGTTTCGATCACGCATTCCCAGGATCTTGCCTGTGCTACTTTTGATATGCATGACAATACGGGTATTGATTTAGAATATGTTGCTACGAGGGACTACGCTTTTTATAAATATAATTTCACCCTTAAAGAAAAAGAATTGATATCAAAGGTAAAACCTATTCATTGGGACCAGGTTATAACTTTACTTTGGACTGCCAAAGAAGCGATGAGCAAGGTTATTGGTAAAGGACTTAGTATTGATACAAGAAATTTTGAAAGTAATGCGTCTTTAGAATTACTAACTGTTTTTTTCGAGAATGATGTAGGTCAAATGGATTTTACGGGTGAATATAAAATCGATAATAAAATTTTTCAGTTAAATAGCCGCTGCTTCACTTATAATCACTTACAGTATTATTTAACGGCCGCAAAAGCATATTGAAGTTATCTCATGAAACAACGTGTCAATTCGAGCGTCTTGATGATGATACTTAAAGCTCATAACGAAAAATCATCTGATGATAAAAGTTACACTGATTGATGAAAGAGGTTGTTTTATTTCCGCTGAATGTTAAATTGCGTCGAGACAGAGAGTTGGTCTAATACTCTAATTTTGCATTAAAAATTATGTTTGGAAGATAGAGATCATTTTATGTGGGAGAAAAAAATGAATAAAACATCAAGTAGTAGGTCATTTGAGATGGCCATGTTGGCAACTTTTTTAAACAACGAAAAATTTAATGAGTTAATCAAGAATAAGGAATTTCAAAATTTTTTATCAGCTCAAAAAGAGCTGGTGGCCGATCTTTTGATTTCTGGTTTTAATTTAAGTGAAGTTTCGGTTGAGGAAAAAGAAATGGTCATGGTTAAAGTGCCGGTTGAGCCGATTGATTTGACGGGCGAATTGGTAAAAACTAAGGCGGTGGATGTACAACCACTAAACACTGATAGTATCTTGGCAACCGTAACTGATATTTGTTCTGAAATCACCGGATACCCAAAAGATATGCTTGATCCGGGTCTTGATTTGGAAGCTGATCTTGGGATTGATACCGTTAAACAAATTGAAATTTTAAGCATTCTCAAGGAAAAATACCATCATAAGATTGAGGATAATTTTGTCCTAAGCAGTACTCCAACGATTAATGATGTTACCAAATATTTATTAAGAGCGTAGATCGGTTTGGTGATACAGATTGCTTTTAAGCGGAATTTTGGTATTGTCCGGAATTGAAATGCCAGGCCCCACCGTGCTCCATGCCCCGATAAAAACGTTGTTTCCTATGGTGATTTTTTTGATCATTAGAAGCATCCTCCCATCTTTGGTAGGGGAGAGTATGTGGCTGTAGTAGCCTGATTGATTGCCAAAAATGACAAAGTCTCCAATTTCGAGCAAGCTCCGGTCGGAAATTTCCATCTGGGTGGCGTAAAAAATATTTTTTCCTACTTTGCTTCCCCATAGTCTAAGCCAAAAACTATAAAATCCAGGAAGCATGCGCAGGATATTTTCTAAAAGAGGGATCGAAAGATAAATTCTTTGAATATACAAGCTTCCCCACCATGCGGGATATTTTCCAGAAGGAAAAATGGTATTTTCTTCAATGAGTGGGAAGAGTAAATTATGTATTCTAAAGGTTATAACCGGTAAAAAATAAAGAATAAAAATGATCATAAAGAAATGATAAATATTTTGAGTGATGATTAGATGGATAAATTCAAAGAGGGTTAAAAAGATGATCAGGGCCGGATAGAAAACCATCAGTTTGCCAAGCAGGGTCGCTTGGGGCTTTTTACGATCTGTACTGCTCATATGTTCCTCTTTAAATATTTAATATGTTCAGCTCTTCTGATTAAAAGAACGTTTTCGAGATTGGCATCCAAGATCTCAGCGGAAAAAATAATTTTATCTGTGCTTAAAGTGATGTCGTGTAGATAAATAAAATATTCGTCACCGGGGGTGATCATTTTATAAAAGCTGATGTCAAAGTAATGGCCTGGAATAAAGGTTTGTTCTTTGCTGGTTAGGAATTGGTTTTCAACCATTAATTGATTGATAATATCAAAAACTCCACCAGTAAAAAAAATCAATCCAGGACCGAAAGCAGTACAGGGTAAAGTTTTAGCGGTTGCTAGCAGCGTATGGTCTTCTATCAAGAGAACTTTTTCTAAACTTTGAAACGAAAAACCAAGCTTCTCAGGAAACTTATCGTGTAGTAAATGGTAAAAGTCATGCTTGGTTCTTAAAGGTTTTTCCTTTAATTTATGAAGCTGGTCCTTGGTGTAAAAAAATGTTGGCGTGGCTTGGTTGAAGTTTGGAAAAAGACACGCTTCACCCTGACAATTTATGTTGCTCTTAAGAAGCATTTGCCCGTCGGTTCGGTATTTGGCGGTTGAAATATCAAATGAAATACTTTCATGGTTATTTATTTTTAAAGTTGTGGTGAGTACCAGTGGAATAGCGAAGTGGAGGTTTGGCACTTGGGTCGGGGATAAAAAAGAAATGCTTTTAATGCCAATGTCCTTAATGGATTTACCTGACCAGAGGTGGAGATTCTGGAGCACGATCTCGGTTAAAACCACTCCGGGGACCGTGGGGCGTTCTCCGATTAAATGATCTTGCAAAAAAACTTCATTGCCGGTGAATATTTTTTGCGTGATAAATAGTTCACTAGAATCACTAATAATATGATCAACGTATGACAGGGCACGGGTAGAGTTTTTTTTGGCCTTGATCAGGTGTCGTTCATCTTGGTTTTGATAAAAGTTAAAGGCAGTGGTGGCATCCAAACTAGAATTGGTGCATACGCATGAACTATATGGTTCAATGCTTTTAAACTCACTAAGAAAAAATTTTACCCCTTCTTCGATTGAGATAAATTTTATTTGGTTGGATGACATTTGGGAAAAAACCGAATCATGCATGGCCATGCCGGTTTCACCCCATGCAGGCCAGGCAATCGTTTTAATAAGGGTGTTTGGAAAATATTTCTTAAGATGGGCAGGCAGATGGAAATGAACTGCGTTGCATGAGCTATAATCGGTTTGTCCGATATTTCCATTAATACCTGAAGTTGATGAAAATAATGTGATTGTTTTTAATGGGATGTGAATAAAAGAACGAAGTAGTTCAATTGTGCTGATGGTTTTGCTGGAGTATATCTTTTTGAAATCCTCTAGATTTTTGTCAAAAAACTTTTTGGAATGTTCTACACCTGCGCCGTGAATAAGATGATCAATGGTCCCATACTTTTTTTGAATTTCCAGGATTTTATCTGATAAGTTTGATTGGGAAAGGTCAATATTTTCATAGCATACGTTAACACCCAAATCGGTATAACGTTTTAAGTTTTTGACAGTTTCAAGATTGCGTTCATGTTTTTCAAAAAGAGCGATATGGTCTTTGGGTTTTAATTCAGGATGATTTTTAATGGATTCATTTAAAAAATCATTTTTTGATATTTCCAATACTTGTTTTGGCAAGTCACTGCGCCCGATTATAATAAAACGTCCCTTGAATAATTTTGCCAGCGCAATCCCGATTTCTGCGGTAATTCCCCTGGCACCACCGGTAATTAAAAATGTATCGTTGTAATAGGTATTGTTGGTGGGGACAAAATCCTTGTGATAGGACAGGATAAATTTTTTGATAAACAGATCATTATTGAAAAGTTCTAAAACAACGGGAAGATTTTTCGATAAAACACAGGTTGTTAAAATACTTAAAATATTTTTCCAGGTTTGATTGACGGGCAGGGTGATATGAGAGGTTTGGAAAGATGGATAGTCCTTTTCTAGGGATAAATAAAAGGCCCGGAGAGCTTCTCCGTGCAAGTCAAGGGTTTGATTATCTTTAAAACCGCAGGAGATAATTTTTTTGCTAATAATAATTGTTTTGTACAACGTTTTATAGAAGTTTATGTGTTCAATATATGATTGGAAATTATATTCGAAGGGATTAATGATGTTGTCACAATACATGGAAAGATCGAGGACAAAGTCATAGGTTTTTTGAGTTGGTTGATCATGTTTAATATCAATATAATCGTAATTCAGGGTGATTAATTGTTTGGTGAGTTGCTGGTAGGATTCCTTGGTCATTTTATTAGGTAAAGGTGTTAATACTAAGATGCGAAAGTGGATATTTTTTTCAATTTCTGGTTTAAAGATAGTCGTGGCGCTTGGAATCCAGCGATCTAAAGTCGAAGCAGGATTGAAAGTGTATTTTTTAAATATACCGTCACCTGCGGGGATGGTATCCAGCGAGACGGTAAGGGCAAAATTACTATGATCAAAAAAAAGTGAAGCACCGGTGTTATAGCGGTTGAGAGTGTTTTGCGTGGGGTGCAGGGTGATTTTCTGGCGGGTTATATCGAAACGATCACTTAAAATTTTTTTACTATTGATTTCTGTAGTTGCATCAAAACAGGCCAGCAATTGCTGTAAGCGACTCAGTCGTATTTGAGAGTCGGGACTGATTTTAAATTCATCATCTTGCAGATGTTGAAAATGGTTGGTGTGAAATAATTGAAAGGATTGAGTGATTTGTTTTTTGTCCTTGAATACTTCTACCATGATCATTTCATTTTCTTTTCCTGAGGAAAGCAAAATGACCCAGGATCCTTCAAAGTTAAAATTACCAAGTTGTTTTTTAAAATCAGCAATATTGTGACACTCTTCAAGAATTTTGCGAATAAAAACGTTGATATTGATTCCATCTCCCAGTTCTTTCGGGGCAGTGGAGGCTGCGTAGGTGATGGCCAGTTGGGAGGTATTGATTCCTCCCAAAGGAAAAATGCTTCCGGCATGGAAAAGGCCAATGAAAGGAAGTGTATTTTCGCTTTGATATTCCAGTAAAAAACGAGGAACAAGGGCATTTTCCTCTTTAGTAAGAAATGGAAAGTCGTAATTGGCTCCATGAATTATTTGCCCATTACGATGACAGGCAAATCCCATGCATTCACCATAATTAATAGTGACGACACTACTGAGTGCATTTATTTCCATCAGGGTTTTATTATCAATATTTAAATGGCGGGCCAGGCAGGTGAGTTCATGTAAATATTCTGAAGGGGTGTGTCTTTCTAAATTGTTTAATGCCTTTTCTTGTCTTTTGGCAATTTGGGCCGGTAGGCGTTTTTTGAGCCAATCGTTTTGGATAAAGATGTGGCGGTAAATTTCAGCGATCTGTCGGGCCTTGCTGTGCGGGATGCCGGAGATGATTTGGGGATGATGGATGTTATGGGAATTGTCTTTTAATTGGTCTAACTGCCAATCCTGGGGGTTATAAGAGGAGGCAATTAAATGTCCACATGTTCCAGATACTCCGATAGAGCTGACTGCTACAAAGGGTGTGTTTTCCACCAGATCCCTTGACTGGGTTGCCAGGGTGATATTGGATGAGTGATCAAGTAAATATTGATCAGGCTTTGATACGCCGATGGTTGGAAATATTTTTTTCTCTTTAAGGGTTACTACCGCTTTTAATAGGGATGCTAGCGAAGAGGCAACCCTAAGATGCCCAATTGAAGATTTGATACTGCCTATGGTGATATGTTTTTTTCCATAAACTTCAAGGCTTGATTCCATTTCGATCTGGTCACCCACACCTAGCCCAACGCCGTGGCATTCAACATATTCAACCGGTGGTGGATCAATCAGTCCATTCACACAGCGCTGGTAACAAAGTTTGGCGGTATGTTTATGCGTGGTTACCATCTGGTTACTTAATCCTTCGTTGGCCAGGTCGGTGTTGTAAATCAAAGCCAGAATATTTTCATGGTGATCAAGAGCATCTTCCAGACGTCTTAAAACAAAAACCACCACACCTTCGCCGAGCACAATTCCGTTTCGGTTCCGGTCAAAGGGTCGAAGCATGCCATCCGGTGACATCATTTTAAGATCGCTATGCATACAAAAAACCGGGCCGCTCATGGCCATATTAGAGGCGCAAACCACACTGGCATCCAAATCTCTGGTACGCAAGCTGTTGCAGGCGTGATCGATGCCAACCAGTCCGGTCGTACAAAGAGAATTGATGGAGGTTGAACCACCCTTGATATCAAAAAATTTTGCAACCCTGGAGCCCAACATGGAGTCTACGCCCGATACAGAGTTATCAGGATTGTATTCGATCAAATCTTTTTTTATGCCTTGAAAAAATTCATTTAACAATTTATGGCGATCCTCAAGGGGAATAAAATCAATCTGGTTTTCTATGAAATATTTTAAATAATTATATCGCAAACTGGTCACTTCTCTCATCATAAAATCTGAATCGGAAATGACTCCGCAAAGCATGGAAGTGTTTTGTAATATTTCCTTTTTTCCGATGAGTCCTGCCTGCTTCAAAGCTGCTTCAACAGCGAGAAAAAGTCGGAATTGGTTGGGATCGATATGTTTGATGGTAGTGGGGGGTATCTTCCATCTAAATGTATCTTTAGGATCGGGAAGATCGACAAATCCACCTTTATGGTTACTGGCGACCCATTTGCTTTGATCCTTTGATTGACCAATAAAACTATCCCATCTGGATGAATCCATCTCGGCAATAAAACTTTTTTGGTTTTCAAGGTTATTTATGAATTGATCGTAGGTTGAAGCACCCGGGATGTTAAAACCCATACCGGTAATAGCTATGGGGGCGTTAAATGAACTTTTTAAATTGGCCCTGTTGATATTTTTATAAGAATTGATTTTAAAACTATATCTTGATTTATCTTGGAGGTATTGCTGGTGATAATCACGATCGTATTCTTCTATTTGAAGATTATAATTGGTTCCTCCAAAGCCAAAGCAGTTGACCATGGCCTTTCTGGTTTGTTGATTAATGGGGAGGTTCCAGTCAAGGGCGGTGGGGGGGATAAATAGTTTATTTTCTTTTAGTGGTAATTTTGAATTGATCTTTTTTAGGCCGGCGGTGGGGGGTAAGGTTTTATTTTTTATGGCGAGCAGGGTCCTGAATAAACCTGCCATGCCGGCGCCGGTTAAAAGATGTCCGATACCTCCTTTCGATGAACCAAGGGCGATTTCGTGAGAACGATGAGGGTGTTCTTCTAATAATTCACAGATGCCTTGAATTTCTTCAAGATCACCGACTTTGGTGCCGGTTCCATGACATTCGATATATTGGATATCATTTAACGAATAATCAGTTTGTTTAAATGCTCTTTTGACTGCTAATTTCTGTCCTTGGCAGCATGGGGCCCAGGGACCGGTCTTTGATCCATCAGAGGATGGAGAAATGCCTCTGATAATACCATGAATATTATTGTTGTCTAAAAAAGCATCTTCCAGTCGTTTTAAAACAAAGAAACCAACCCCCTCACCAGAGACAAAACCGGCAGCATTCTCGTCAAAAGGAAAACTTCCCTTGCTTGACATGGTGAGTGCCTTGGTACAATAGACATAAAGCATGGGCACAATTCTGCCAATGCCTCCCACCACTGCTACATCAGATGTTTTGGAACGCAGTTTTTTAATGGCAAGATCCATGGCGGAAAATGAAGAGGCACAGGCGGAATCCACTGAAGTAATTCCCCCTGAAAAATTGTTGAATTTGGAAATTCTAGCGGCTAAAGCTGGGGCTGTTGAATGTATCAGTTCATCTAGGGATTTCGGCTGATGCAATTTAAAAAAATCGCGATTTAATGTTTCGAGTAGTTGCTGTTGTTGGTGGAAAGAAAGGTTTTTAAAACTTATGGTTTCTTTTAAATAATTAAGCCGGTAATAAAGACTGCTATCAGCATAGCCTTCCAGAGGGGCATCATATTCTTTATTGGCGATAACTACATAGGTTTTTTCATTGGTGGGAGAATTTTTTGAAATATTGGCATTTTCAATTGCTTGCTGGGCAACCATGAGCGACAGACGGCTCATTTTGTTAAGTGTATTAACTGTTACCGGAGGAAGTCCCATGAATTTCTTGTATGGGAATTCCATATCATCAACCAGTGCTCCGAGATTGGAGTTGGTTTTGTTGTATGCCTTGGGGTCAGGATCATATATCTGGGGGATGCCAGTGGCCAGATCTTCAATTTTTTTAATGAAAACATCCCCATTGACAATGGTCTTCCAGTATTCTTGGCAATTACGAGCACCCGGGTAGTAACACTCCATCCCGATAATTGCTATGGGATGGTTAATGTCAATTTGCGTATTTTTCATGTATTACATAGCAGGGTTACAAGACATCGATCTCTAAATAATAACGTTTATAAAATTATAAGTTATTTGAGGATAAAAGCATAGAGGGGCATGGATATGTCTTTCTTGATTAGTTGCCTATTTTAATCAAATGAATCATGAAAGATGTTAAGGAGCTTGATATTTTCTCTGGAGATGGTCATGATGTCCCCGACAATTGAGTAGTAAAGAATACTAAGTCTGGTTTTTGAACTTTCATCGAGTATCCGTTTCACCTGGGTTTTGTCCAATTCATCGGCCAGGTAATTAAGTTTTTCGTTAAATTGAATGACGGTCTGATAATTGATGTTTTGTTTACGGGTCAAACTAAGTTCCACTTCGTTTAAAATATCACAAAAAACTTTTTTTACCTCTCGTAACTCTTGCACCTGTGAAGGCAAAAGCCCTGCATGATGGTTGCTGATATGCGTATGGGATCTAAGTAAAATATCACGGTGAGCGTCAGCAATTTTTTGCAGGCATCGAGTGGTGATTGCGTAGCGGTGATTTATCCCTTCTGAATCAATCTTGGATAGTCTCATTATTTTAAAAATATTGGCAGTGATTATGTTTGACCATTCTTGAATTTTTCTTTTGGATCGCACTTGTCTTTTGAGTCCCGATAGATCTTGTAAAAATAGGCATTCAAGAGACGTGTCCATATTATTTTTGATTTCGCGCAGGTATAACCCTATCTGGTCAAAGGTTATATTTTTAGCACTGCCAGCGTCCTTAATTTTTTTTAGGTTTAAAACAGTGTAACTATTTTTCTTTTGTTGACGATCGTTATGTTTATGATTGGATTTCCAAATGACCAAAGCGGTAAGGCAAAGCAAAAAAATCACTCCGACGATGTTGGAATAATTAATTATGTTGGCAAAAATAAACGAGCAGCTAAATGCAATTAGGGCGGTTAAAAACCAACCACCGATAACGGTTATCACTCCAGAAATTCGATAAACAGCGCTTTCTCTGCCCCAAGCCTGATCTGAAAAAGATGATCCCATCGCTACCATGAATGTAACATAAGTGGTGGATAATGGAAGTTTCAAAGAGGTGGCAAAAGAAATTAAGGCGCTGGAGATGACCAGATTAACTGAAGCACGTACCAGGTCGAAGGCAGTATTTTCACTTTTGTTATGAAGTGTTTTGGCAGAAGCCGGGTTAATTCGATTAAAAATAAACAGACGAATTTTTTTAGGGATTAAAATTTTAATTAATTCAAAAAAATTATAAGTTTGTCTGACAATGAGTCTGGCAAACCCAAAGGATTCAAAATTTTCAATTCCCTCCCCTTGGTTGCCCAGACTTACTTCTGTTTCAGTTACAGTATGGGCTTTTTTGGAAAACCATAATGTTAAAACCATAACAATTCCTGCAAAGAGTAGAACAGGGGTATTAACAGAAACTTTTTGGGTCAGGGCTTCCATTTTAATTTCAAGTGGGGAAGTGGAAGCCATGGCATTGATATATGCGTGATACCCAGCTAAAGGTACACCTATAAAGTTAACTAAATCGTTGGCAGCAAAAGCCATGGCCAAAGCGAAAGTTCCGATCAGGACAATTAGTTTTAGTATGTTAATTTTAAAAAAAATCATGAGAATTTGAAATAAAAGAGTAAAACATAAAAAGCTACTGCCAATAATTTGGCCGGGGTGATGTTTGATAAAATTGATGGTGTCTCTGGAAATAAACGAGGCTCCACTCGCTCCCTCTTCCAGGATAAAAAAGAGGATCATGGAAAGGGAGATTCCACCCCAGATGGCTCCGTAGCGCCGCATTCTTTTTTGATAATCGAACGTAAATACCAGTCTTGTTAAAAATTGAGCAATAGCTCCTGCCGTAAAGGCCACAATAACAGAGATAAGAATACCGAAAATGATCACCATAGCTTTGGCGGTGTTAATATATTTTCCAAGCTCTATAATAGATTCGTTGCTATTAAAAATTTTTATTAGAGAGATAGCTACGGCTGCTCCTAGCAATTCAAAAACCACCGAGACGGTGGTGGAGGTTGGAAGACCGAACGTATTGAACAAATCAAGGAGAATGACATCTGTTATGATGACTGACAAAAAAATCATAATTAATTCCGGCATGGTAAAAAAAGATGGGTGGAAGATACCCTTCCTGGCAACTTCCATCATACCTGCAGAGAAGGTAACTCCCAATAAAAGACCCAGACTTGCTACAATTAAAATCACCTTATACGGAGCTGCCTTGGAACCTATGGAAGAGTTTAAAAAATTGACCGCATCATTGGTAACTCCAACGGTAATGTCAAAAATTGCAAATAAAATTAAAACAATTACTCCAATTAAAAAAATATTTGTTTCCATTTTTAAATACCTGCAAGAATTAGGTTTGAGTTAGTCCTGTTTTTAAGATCTACTATATATAAGCGACCAGTCAAGCCGACATTGTTAGGATTTTATTAGATTTTTAACCTTTTCATGGCAAATAATATCAAAGGGGTGCTGATTGTTAGAAAGCGATTAGAGGAGGCTTAGGATTATTCATTTTGTGAATTATAAGTTATAGAATAAATTTCAAATGATCAGGAGGGAAACATGCTTATTCAGATTATCGAGGATGACCGGGATATTGCCAATCTGGTCCAGTTTAATCTTATGGATGCGGGATATGATGTGATCTGCTCCTTGGATGGGAACAATGGTTTGGCTACTGCTAGGGATAAAAAGCCTGATCTCATTCTTCTCGATTTGATGTTGCCTGGCATGAGTGGTATTGACATATGTGAACTGTTAAAACAAAACAAATTAACCCAGTTGATTCCCATAATTATGATGACGGCTAAAGGAGAAGAGACTGATATTGTTAAGGGTTTAAGTGCGGGTGCCGAGGATTATATTACTAAGCCATTTTCTACCAAAATTCTGGTCGCCAGAGTTAATAGCGTTTTAAGAAGAGTTAATCAGTACAAGGTGGAGGCAGAAAAGGTCTCAGAGATTTTATCAATTGAAAATCTCCAAATTAATAATATCAAACGGAAAGTATTTTGTAATCGGAAAGAAGTTGAAATGACCTATTCCGAATTTCAAATTCTGCATCTCTTGGCAAAAAACCCTGGGAAAGTGTTTACCAGAAATCAAATTGTCAACCTTATCAGAGGGTCCAACCATGCGATAACGGACCGGGCTGTGGATGTGCAGATCGTGGGCCTTAGAAAAAAACTGGATACTTGTTCCGAATACATTGAAACGGTCAGAGGGGTGGGGTATCGGTTTAAGGAAATGTGGTAATTGGTGTATGTTTATTTTTAAGAACAAAAAAAATGTTCGCTCAGATCTTTTGAATCAAAAAAATATTTTAAAATCCTTGTTGTATAGTATGAAAGAAGGTGTGTTGATCACGGACCTCTCCGGCGATATATGTGAAATGAATTTGACTTTCATGAATATTTTTAATTTGGACCCGCATACGGATTATTATCATAGGTCGGTGAGCCTGGTGTTGCAGATTCCGGAAATTGAAAATATTATTGATACTATTTTAAATGAAAAATGCGGTCTGATCGAGCAGGATATCCGGTTGATTGATCGAAAATATCTAAATATTAAGGCCTCCCAGTTTGTGACCGACGAAAATCAGATGATTGGTGCTCTGCTGGTGGTTAACGATATTACACGCGTGAAAGAATTGGAAGGGATGCGACGAACTTTTGCCGCCAATATTTCACATGAACTGCGAACACCGTTGACCTCCATCCAAGGTTACATGGAAACCATTTTAGATGGCTTAGTCAGTAATGAGAAGATGCAAAAAAATTTTTTACAAGTGGTCTATAATCAGACGATAAGATTACGGGGGATTATCGATGATTTGATGTCTTTGTCTAAGATTGAAAATATGTCAGAGTCGGGTGATTTGGAAATGATAGGTGGGGATATTGAAGAAGTGGTGAAGGCAGCTATCTTGCAATGTGAAGAAAAGGCCAAGCAGAAAAAAATTACAATATCACTCACTATTATCGAAAAAATGGATATTCAAATGAATATTCGCCTGATGGAGCAAGCGGTTTATAATTTGCTGGATAATGCCATTAAGTTTTCCAAGGAGGAATCCGTTGTAAATGTTGGGGTGAAAATAGTGGCAAATGAATTAAGTGTGATAGTGGCTGACCAAGGCCCTGGAATTTTAAAAAAACATCATCAAAGGATATTTGAACGGTTTTATATGGTTGATAAGGCACGTTCCAGAGAGCTCGGGGGATCCGGATTGGGGCTTTCCATTGTAAAACATATTGTTCAAATTCATAGGGGGAGAGTGGACGTAAGGAGTGAGGCTGGCCATGGATGTGAGTTTATTATTTTTCTTCCGCTTGGTTAATGGGTTCGGGATCCAGAGGAGTTTTGATGATGGTATCGATTTCTCCAGATTTTATCATGCTTTTAATAGCATTATTGATTTTTTGAATATTTTTTTGATGGACGTCCTTGGTAAAGCCGATATGGCCATCCATGATTTTTAAAGGCTTTGAGATTGAATTGATTTCGTTTTGTAATGATAATTTCTCTATATGCCAATTACCCACCCGATAATCACACGGGTAGACGTCAATGCGGTTTTTTTTAAGTAACAAAAAGGCACTTTCATGAGAATCCACAACGTAGCGGGTGAAATTACTAGCATGATCAAACTCACTTCCATAAGTGTATCCTCTCATAACACCCACTTTTAAGCCGGCAAGCTTGTTAATATCTATTTGTCGGTTGGTTTTTTTGAAAATCACTAGGGGATTTTTTATAAAACCCAGACTGTAATCAAACCATTGTAAGCGTTCAGGAGTTTGGTAGAAATTAAAGAGACCATCAATTTTTCCTTCTTTGACATTCTGATAGGCCCGTTTAAAAGGGAGATGGATCAATTTAAGCTCAAGACGGGCATTTTTAAAGATACTATTGACGATTTGAATCTGGAGACCTTTGGCACTGGCATTTTCCTGCCACGAATAGGGGGGGAAATCAACATAAGCCAGCACCATTGAAAATGCATTAAGACTGGTTAGAAACGAGATGATTATAAAAAATGATTTAATTTTAATCATGTGGAATCCTATTGTTTATGAGTGATGATGGGCAAGGTTAGGGTGAATTCACTGCCTTCACCCAGAATGCTACTCACTTTGATGGTGCCATTATGTTCTTTTATAATTCCATGGGTGATGGAAAGCCCAAGACCTGTACCTTGGCCAACCTCCTTGGTCGTAAAAAAGGGGTCAAATATTTTCCCCATATTGACAGAGGAAATGCCACCGGCATTATCTTGGTATCTGATAATAATTTCTTTTTCATTAGATTGGCTAGTGATGGTAATGGTTTTGTTTTTAATGCCAGGATGTGCATCAAAGGCATCCTTTGAATTGATAAATAAATTTTGAAATGCGGTTTCCAATTTGTTTATGTTAATTAACGTTTCAGGGATTTTTTCATCCAAAAGCAAGTGGACTTGGATGTCATGATTGACTAACTGTTTATTTAATAAAATAAGAGAGTTGTTAATGACTTTATTGATACAGTATAAGGCCATCGGTTCGTTGGAGGTGTCCTTGCCAAAAACCTTGATGTGACTGATAATCGTCTGCATGCGGGTCAAGGCAACTTCGATGGCCTGGCGGTAAGCTATAATTTTGTCTGCGGAAATATTCAATTCTTTTGCCTTGGAGAGAATTTGGAAGTAGCCAGACACGATGGTCAGGGGGTTATTGAGCTCGTGGGCTATACCTGCAGCGATGGTTCCCAGGGATGCCAACTTGGCATTTTCGATCATCTGCTCTTTTAATTTGTCTTGTTTGATTTGGGCATTTTTAAGATCCGTGATATCACGGATGAGGTTGATAATGATATCCTGGTTGTGGTCAAAATGTTTGAAAAGCTTGCCGGAATTGAAAATTTTTTGCCAGGTATGCAGTACCCATTTAATTTCCCCACTTTTAGTTTCAATCCGGTATTCATCGAGCATGCCGTTGTTTTGAGTTTTGATCTGGGATAAGAATTGTTTCAATATTTTTTTTTGATCGTTAATAATTAAAAGTGATTTTTTTAAAAAAAGATCTTCAGACGTATATCCCATTAGTTTTTGTGCAGAAGCCGAGATATGGAGAAGTTTTCCCTTGCAGCTGGTTACAACAATAACATCTCGCATGTTTTCAACAATCGTGCGATATTTTGCCTCCCGATCTTTCAGTTTTTTAGAGAGGTGTACGCCCTTGAGGTAATAAAAGATCAATGCGGTAAAGATTGAGGTGAAGATAAGGGTATAAATAAAAACCCGCAGGTAATTACAAGTATAGGTTGTTTTGATCAAACCAATTTTTTGATTGTTGAAGTTGATATCACTTTGGAGGTGCATATGTTTAACGTTGATAAATCTTTGATGGAAAGTTGAGGCAGGTCCAGGGCGATGTTTAGGGGGGAGGGATAAAAAAACATCATTGTTTTCATCCAATACTTCGAACCCATGAAATATATCGGCTTCCTCCAGCAAGGTCAGATAGTTGCTGATGGCCTCCTGGTTTAAATTCCAAAGGTGAAGAGATATAAAGTTGGCATATGTTTTCAAACGCTGTTGGTTTTCACCATTTTGATGGTGATGATAACGATTAACAAATAATAAGCTCACCAAAAGGGGAAAGCACAAAAACAAGATGTTGGTATGTTTGGATAAACGCATGGACTTAACTATTCCCTTTGATTGAACCTAATATTATTTTCATGCTTTATGAGATTAAAGTAAATGTCAGGCAAATGTGGTTACAGTCTATTATGAATTCATGATTAATGATTTACTAAAATTGATGATTTAATCAGGAAAAAGTAGAAAATAATCAGGTGTTTTTGCTTCTAAGGTCATGGTTTTTCCACTTAGGGGATGATTAAACTCAAGTTTTAGAGCATGGAGCATAAGCGCAGTCTTGGAAAAATTTTTGTTGTAATGATAATCCCCGACAATAGGTAGCTGGCAGCTATTTAGGTGGACCCTGATTTGATGCAGTCGTCCTGTTTGAGGCAGACATTCAATGAGTGCATAATGGTTGAGGGTTTTGATAAGTTTAAAATGCGTAATACTGGTTTTTCCTTTGCTCGAAATTTTTGATTTTTTATAATGCTTGAACGGGTAGGTGATAAGTGGAGCGTCCGTAGTCCAAGTGTTGGAAAGATTTTTTTGGTCAAGTATCTCAGAGATGGCAAGATAGGTTTTTTTGATTTGGTGATTTTTAAAGAGTTCAGAAATATATTTATTATAATTTTTATTTTTACAAAAAATAATAATTCCCGAGGTTGCCGAATCCAATCTATGATGTAAGGCCAGATATGTTTTTTGGTGCCCCCTTTTATCTAGAAATTCCTGTAATTGGTAATAGAGATTGTTGGTGGCTGATTTTTCTGTACCTTGGGTTGAGAGTCCGCTGGGCTTATTAATCGCAATTAGTATTTCATCTTCGTAGATAATCCATTCTGGTTGCATTTTAAGACCTGGGTAATTATTTAACAATTGTTTGCACTTTTACACTTTTAATTCAGAATGATCTATTTTTATAAGTCATTTGAAAAAAATTCTCCCCGGTGGTTTAATCTAACCACTTGATTTTGAGTGGCTTTTGGGGAGGAGATAAATAATTTACAGGTGGTTTTTTATTCACTATATTGTGAGAATTGTTTTAAGGGACTTAAGCTAAGGGGGAAGGTATGATCAAAGCATTAATTTTTTCAGTTGGTTGTTTATTCCTGTTGAATACGGGTGTTAATCAATGTTATGCGAACGGTATTGGGGAAGCTGACCATACAGCAGTATATTCTGACGTGATTGACAACGAAATGGCCCAAGAATTATTAGATGCCTATCAACTGGTAAGGGAGCGTAAAAGAGCTGATTCCATGGCGTTAATTGATACTATTACCGCTAAATTAGATCAATCTGTTCCTATGCTTGAGTCTACTTTTAAGAGACTTAAAAGAGTCAAAATAAATGTACGCCAAAGAGAGTGGTACCGTGCTATTAGTATTTTTAAGGGAATTTTAAAAGACCTTAGTCTTCTTTAAGCATATGATCCACACATGCCCGGGCATGAATTTCAGTGGTATCAAAAATTTTTAAAGTGGGATGATTCTTTCTAACAATCATCGGAAGTTCTGTACAACCGAGAATGATACCACTGCATCCTCGCAGTTGAAGATCGCCAATGGCCTTTTGTAAAACAGACCTGGAGGCATCTTTGATGATTCCATGGCATAGTTCTTCAAAAATAATTCGATGAATTTCGCTCTGGTCGGTCATCGGAGGGATAAAAACATTTAAATTAAATTTTTCCTTTAAATGATCCTTATAGAAACTATCACTCATGGTGGTTTTAGTGCCAAGGAGACCTATATTTTTGATATTTTCCTTTCTAATCATTTCTCCCGTGGCATCAATAATATGGACGAAAGGAACGGAGATTTTTTGCATAATTTGAGGGGCAATTTTATGAACTGTATTGGTTCCAAGTGCCAGGACCTGAGCTCCGGCTTTTTCCAAGGTGAGGGCAATATCTGATATATGGCTTCCCAGTTGCTCCCAATTTTCAGTAGTAGGTATTTTCATGATTTCTTCAAAATTGACGGAGTAGAGAAGGAGTCTGGCTGAGTTGAGTCCCCCTAATCTGTTTTTAATTTCCTGGTTAATCAATTTGTAATAAACCAAGGTGGATTCGTAGCTCATTCCGCCGATTAATCCTAGAGTTTTCATAGATTTTAGTCCTTGGTAGAAATGTTTCAAATGATAGTATTATTATTTTTCTATGAAAACCACCTGGATTATAAAAAATATGGCAATCATAAACGCCGTGCGTTAATCAGAAGGAGAGACGAGGGCTATAATTAAATCGCATTATTCGTATCAATCATTCAATAAAATTAATATATTGCTTTCTTGGCGAATGGATAGATCTCTAATAATATCCATGCTTGAACAAGCTGATTAAACTTTTTTAAAAAATTAATACAAATAGTGTTAGGAGTGTTTATGAGCAGCAAAACCAAAATTTATTATACCAAGACGGATGAAGCACCTGCGCTTGCGACCATGTCGTTTTTGCCGATTGTTAATGCATTTACCAAAACAGCAGGCATTGAAATGGAGCTTAAAGATATTTCCTTGGCAGGGAGGGTGATCGCAAACTTTCCGGAAAAACTTACCAGTAACCAAAAATTACCGGATGCTTTGTATGAACTGGGTGAGCTGGCTAAGACTCCAGATGCTAATATTATTAAACTGCCCAATATTTCAGCCTCTATTCCCCAGTTAAAGGCCACCATAATAGAATTGCAAAATAAGGGTTACGATATTCCCAATTACCCAGAAGATCCAAGGACAGAAGAAGAAAAGGAAATTAAAAATCGATATTCAAAGGTTCTAGGTAGTGCGGTCAATCCTGTTTTGCGAGAAGGAAATTCCGATAGAAGAGTTGCCGCTTCAGTTAAGCAATATGCCAAAGATAATCCTCACTCCATGGGTAGTTGGGCGAGTCATTCCAAATCCCATGTTGTTTCCATGGGCGATGGTGACTTTTTTGTCTCTGAAAAATCCCACGTCTTTGATAAAAAAACCGAATTGAAAATTGAATTTTTAAGTAACGATTCCAAAGCGACGGTCTTAAAAGACAGTCTGAAAGTTATTGAAGGAGAAGTTATTGATGGCTCGGTTATGAATGTGAAAAAGCTCAGGGAGTTTTACCGCAAGGAAATCAACGATGCCAAAGAAAAGGATGTCTTATTTTCGGTACATTTAAAGGCCACCATGATGAAAATTTCGGACCCTATTTTATTTGGGCATGCCGTGACGGTGTTTTTTAAGGAGGTGTTTGAAAAATATGCAACCGATCTCGAAAATGTCAAAGCAGATCCGAATAATGGACTTGGTGATATTTACGCCAAGATCCAAAAGTTATCTCCAGCTAAAAAAGCTGAAATCGAGGCTGCCATTAAGGAGTGTTTGGATAAAGGCCCGCGAGTTGCCATGGTTAATTCAGATAAGGGTATTACCAATTTTCATGTTCCCAGCGATGTGATTATCGATGCCTCCATGCCGGCGGCGATTCGCAGTTCTGGGCAAATGTGGGGGGCTGACGGCAAGGCCCATGATACCAAGTTTGTTATTCCAGATAGATGCTATGCGGGTGTTTATCAGGCCACTATTGATTTTTGTAAAAAGCATGGAAAATTTGATGTTAAAACCATGGGCAGTGTGAGTAACGTGGGACTGATGGCCCAAAAAGCTGAAGAATATGGATCGCATGACAAGACTTTTAAAATTCCAGGGAACGGCAAAGTTCAGGTTATAGATAAAAATACCAATCATGTGATTTTCGAACATGCAGTTGAAGAGGGGGACGTTTGGAGAATGTGTCAAACCAAAGATATTGCCATCAGGGATTGGGTGAAGCTTGGAGTAACTCGGGCCCGATTGACAGGACATCCTGCAATTTTCTGGTTGGATGAAAAGAGGGCGCATGATGCTTCGTTGATAACAAAAGTTAAAAAGTATTTAAAAGATCATAATACCAGTGGACTTGAGATTCAGATCCTGCCGCCGGTTGATGCATGCAAACGAAGTTTGGAGCTTATCAAGGATGGAAAGGATGTCATCTCGGTTACCGGTAACGTGCTTCGAGATTACTTAACCGACCTTTTTCCGATTTTAGAACTTGGTACAAGTGCCAAAATGCTTTCCATTGTTCCACTTTTGGATGGGGGAGGTTTATTTGAGACGGGTGCTGGAGGATCGGCACCAAAACATGTTGAGCAGTTTGTAAAGGAAGGTCATCTCAGATGGGATTCGCTGGGGGAATTTCTGGCCTTAGCTGTATCGCTTGAAGATCTGGCTCTCAAAACCAAAAATGAAAAGGCTAAAATCCTGGCAAAAACCCTAGACCAGGCCACGGGCAAATTTTTGGAGAGCAATAAGTCTCCTTCCCGGGATGTTAATGAAATTGATAATCGGGGAAGTCATTACTATCTAGCTAAGTATTGGGCAGAAGCATTGGCATTGCAAAACGATAATCAAGAACTTAAAACGAAATTTGCATCTGTTGCCAACGATCTTAAGAAAAATGAAGCGAAAATCAACGAGGAATTGTTAAAGGCCCAAGGTCATAAGGTAGATATTGGAGGATATTATTATCCAGATAATACCTTGGCCACCAAGGCCATGAGACCAAGCGCAACACTTAACAGGATTATCGATCAAATATAATTTGCTGCTGTAATTTTAATTAAACTTGGCGTTTCTCTGGACGTTTGGGATTTCTCAAAGTTATTATACTTTTATATTTATTATTTATATTCATGGGAGGTTCAATGAAATTATTATATCTTGGTTTGTTTTTATCTTTGGTAGGCTTAAGTCATGCCTGTATAGAATATGTTGAAGTGGCCTTAGATGATGGGGTGAAGCTGGAAGGAATCACGGTTAATCATCAGATTATTTTCAAAGAGAAAAATAGTAAAAATCTGGACGGGATGAAATTATTGAAAGCAATTGATTATAAGACCAAGAAGGAGGTTAAAAACCTGTTTAGGCTGGATTATAATATTTTATCGATCATTCCTGTTTCGTCCAAAGAAGGGGATAAAACGTTGTCCGACTCTTTTGAGCTGACTTTTGCGGGTAATGATAATGTGAGCAAATCATTATTGTTAGTTATCAAAAAAGAAAAAGGAAAAAGAATAACCGACGCCTTGTCGAGCGAGTCTCTCACTAGGTCTGTGAAATCTTCAAAATGTGGTGGAAAAATTTCTACTGGAAAATATAAGTAAGAAAACTGCTTACAAAAAATCCAATTCGTTGGAACCCCATTCTCCCAGAAAACAAATTTCTGGCTCCAGCCGGATTTGTTGATTTTCAAGTGCTAAATGGTAGGCGTGCTTTATAAGACCTAATACATCGCTTGCTTTAGCGTGGCCACGGTTGATAAAAATGTTTCCGTGATAAGGGGCGATCTGGGCATCGCCAACGGTAAAACCTCTAAGCCCCAGCTCGTCAAGTATTCTTCCTGTTGGAATTTTAAACTCTTTATTATTTTTAAATATTGAGCCCGCACTGGGATATTTGAAATGTCCTTTTTTTTCTCGGTCTTTCATATTTTGTTGCATGGTATGGTCAATCTTTATTTTATCATCGTCTTTAAGCGAGAGGGTGATTTGTAATATAGGTCGTAATGATTTTTGGAAAGGGGATTTTTTATACGAAAAATCTTGCGAGTTTAAAACATATTCGACGGTGTTTTGATTATGATCCAGATAAGAGACACTTTTCAGTATATCAGCGATTTCATTTCCATAGCATCTGGCATTCATCCAGACCGCTCCACCAATTGTTCCTGGCATACCGTAGATAAACTCAAGACCACTTAGTGCATGGGTTTGAGCGGCTTCGCAAATCTGTTTTACCTGGGTACCACATTCTGCAGTAATTTCATGATTAGTAATTTGTATCTTATCAAGGGATGTGGTTAAAATAACAATCTCTCTTATTCCAAGGTCGGATATCAATAAATTGGTGCCGCCTCCAACGATGACAAAGGGGAGTTGTTGTAACTTGAGAAAGTTGATCGTTTGGGTTAATTGTAAAATTGAATTGGGAATCAATAAAATATCTGCGATGCCACCAATTTTAAAGGAGGTGTAAGGGGCCATGGGTTCATTAAACTTGATGATTTTGCATGGGCAATGGCGGGTGATGAGATTTTTTATTTTATCTGGCATGGATTACACATTATGATTAAATTATGAAAAAATTTCTTGTTGTAATATGTATTTTATTGTCGGTGGTTTATTTGACATTGTCCACCCTAGAAATGAAAAGACCGGGTAAAAGTGGTTATAATAATATCAAGTTTGCGCCGGTACCGGCCCAGACTCTAGCTCTCATTTCTCATGTGGCGGAAAATAAGAAAGAAGGGAAACCTAAAAATTTGAAGATGGTTTCCAGCATGCAAGAGGTTTTACCCGTTGAGCACCCACAGGCAAGTTTTATAAAAAAATTAAAGAGAGAAAAAATTATCCAGGTAAGAGTGGAGGATGGTTTTGCTATTGCTTATGGCGATGTTCTTTTGGGAGAGGTGGACATGGAAACGGTGGGCAACAGTGTGCCAGATGATTTGTATGTTGAAGCGACGGCGATTAATCTATGGGATAGCAATATAATTCCTTATTATATTGAGCCAGACCTGGCGAATAAAATAGAAGTTGAGCAGGCCATAGGGATAATAAATAAAACGACCGTTATGGAATTTGTTCCTTTGGACTCGTCAAAGGTGGATGGAATTGTATTTAGAGCAGGTAAGAAGAATTGTTATTCTTATCTGGGAAAGATTGGAGGAATACAGCCTGTTATGCTTGCACCTCAGTGCAAGGTGATTGAAATCTTGCATGAAATATTACATGCACTTGGGTTTATTCATGAGCAATCAAGAAGTGATCGAGATGAATTTATCACCATCCTGTGGGAAAATATTATACCTGAATATTTTAGTCAATTTCAAATGGTTCCTGATAACTATATGGTGACAGTGGAGGGGACGGATTTTGATTTTTCTTCAATTATGCTTTATAAGCCGGATTCCTTTGCCAAACTTGACGGGATGAAAACCATGCAAGCAAAAGGGGCAGGGCAGTTTGTTCTACCTGCTGGCAATCTTGGTAAAATAGATATTGAGCGAATTGATAGGATATATGGGAAATAATGTTTTTAATTCTTTGCAAACATCAATTATTTCCTCAGGGGAATCAAATACGCTTATATTGACACGCAAATTAAATTTTATAAATGAGATGTGTATGAAGCTTAGATTATTCTTTGGATTATGTTCGCTAATATTTTTAAATGAAACACATGCGAGGGAGCTTTTTATCCTGGGCCAGCCTGACTTGTTTTCGTGTGAGAATATGCAAGAAAATTTGAAACCATTACTGGTCCAAAATCCCAAGAAGAATTTTGTATTTTATGTTCATGGCCGAGGGGAACATCCTAAAAAGGCCCTTGATTATTTACCCAAATTCCAATCGGAATATAACGTCATTACCATGATGTTCACCTGGGACTCCTGGATTAATTGGTACACTAGACCTGTTGAAAATGCTTTGAGTGTTGCCCCTCGCTTGATCACTTGTTTGGAGGAGTTTCAAAGGTTTAAAAATCAAAACAGAGCCCTTTTGAAAAATCGACTTTCTTATTTTATTCTCCACAGTATGGGTAATATTATCTTAAAAGAAATTTTAGAAAATTATCCAACCATGCAATTAGATCAGAAACTTTTTAATAGTGTGATTTTAAATGCAGCTGATGTACCTAGCAAGAATCATAATGACTGGCTAGAAAAACTGGATCTTGCACCACAGGTGTATGTCACCCTCAATGATGATGATATAGTTTTAGCGGCATCCACGTTTATTGATTTTTCTAGCGAGGGAACGAGGCGTTTGGGAACTCGATTTGAAGACCCGGTCAGATGGGATTTGGATGCACCGGTCAAGTTTTATTATCTGGATTTTGATAGGTTGAGTTTTTTCGGACATAGACATTTTTTCACCAATGAGAGTTCCAGAGAGAGATACGTTACTAGGGTATATAGACATATGTTGACTCGTCCCACAGAAGATTTCCCGGTAAAATACAAGGTATCATCCCAATATCCCAATCATTTGATTTTTTATACTGATCTCCAATAAATGTAACGTTCACTGACCCAAAACTTCATCAAGTAGATCAGTAGTTGTAAATAATAATTTTTTTGAAATAATTTTTATCTTTTTAACACTTATATAAACATATTGGATGGGGGGCGGACTTATGAAATATTGTAATTGCCATGAATATTTGCAAGATGTTGGATTGTTGGTATTAAGATTATCGATAGGTCTTATGATGAGTCTGGGGCATGGCTTGGCGAAATTTTCTCAGTTTTTTCAAGGGGGAGAGATTCAATTTGCAGACCCCATTGGCATCGGGACAAACCTTTCATTTTATTTGGTAGGCACTACCGAGTTTATACTTTCTCTTATGGTGGTGGTCGGCTTATTCACCAGATGGGCAGCCATACCACTAATTTTCACTATGTCGGTGGCAGTCCTCATTGTGCATGGGGCACAAACATTTGTGGAAAAAGAAATAGCGCTTTTATATCTGTTTTCGTTTTTAACTATATTATTAACCGGGCCTGGAAAAATATCGGTGGATTATTGGATAAAAAATAAATTCTGTCAAAAAAGTAAAATAGATCTACAAGTTTGAATCATCACTATTAACCGACGCAATGTATTTTAAATATAATTTTGCTTTGTCAGTATACTCTTTTTCATTTTCCAGTGCTTTAAATACCATCGCAGCGTTGGTGGTATCCGCTTGTGCCAGACGAACCATCCCCATTAAAAAAGAAGCCTTCTTGGTGTCCTTGATATCGCTGATGACGTACTCGGCTCTGGAGTGGGCCCCAATTTGTAAATACCCTTCCACCTTGGAAATAATATCCTGAGTCTCCAGGTTTTTTTCATATTTTAAAATATCCTCGGTGGTACCTTGATCTTTAAAGCAAACTAAATCCATGCAAGGAATCTTACCTGCCAGTTGGTGGGGATAATGGAGGTAATTATTTTTTTGAGTTACACAGAGCTCCTGTTCTTTTTTTCTTTCATTTTCCAAGTCTTGTATTTTTTGTTCAAGCTTTAAGGCAAATTGTTCCCATTGGGGGTCTTCTAACTTCTTTTTACCGATGTGTTTGAGATTTTCAATTGTGTTTGAAGTGACCACCACGGCGGCACAAAAAACTTTAACTGACAGTTGGGGTGCGTAAGAAAGCAAAGCCTTTTCCATTTCATTTTTAGTGGAGGTGAGTGTTGTCAATTCATTTTTTACATTCTCGGCAAGGGCCTTAAGCGAGTTATTGTCCAAAGCCGGTTGGCGGCTTTGGTTATTGCTCGTCCAGTTATCTATTAAAGCTTTGTATTGCTTATCATGATCAAAGGCCCATAGATGCGAAAAATAGGGGGTTTTTATCCAGGCATCATGCATTTTCTTTTTTTGTTCTTCCATTTCTTCAAAGACCTTCGCATTAGTATTTTTTGATTTGGTATAGATGTCCAGAAAAAGTAGGGCAGTTTTGGTTTCCAATTCCTTTTGCATAAGAGGTTTTAAAATATTCCAAGCATTTTTATAATCTTTTAAATAATAATACAAGCGACCCAGCATGATTTGTCGATCGGCTCTTTTGATAAAGGATGGCATTTGGGTAGAGATGATATCAAGGCATGTCAGAAAGTTTTTTTCATCATGATAACTGGCAAAAATGAGCATGGCATCCCAAATGAGAGAGATACTTTCTTCTTTTTCAGCGGTAAATTGGGAAGCCAGAAAATAATCCTGGGCCTTGTAATAAATTGCATTAGTCCTGGTATGAAATTTGGCTGCCATGTTGTGGATGTTAAAAAGTAAATTTTTATTATCAAAAACCTCGGAAGTTTGAATTTCCTTAACTTGTTTGAAAAGTTCAAGCTGCTTTTGGAAATCATGGTGTTTTAAATGTTCAAGGGAAAAAGCAAAAAGATTATGCCATGACCGTAGACTCAAATTGAGATCAAAATAATTGTGGTGCTTTCTATAACCCGATTTGTGATACCATGTGATCATTTCCTCAATTGATACATTTTCTTTTTTCTCAAGAAGGTAGGCTGCTTGAAAAGCACTTTCTTGATAAATTTTCGCCAGGGCATTGGCCCATTGCTCTTTCAATTTATGAATATTTAAAAAGACTTTTTCCGCCAATTCATTAGTCAATACCCATTCCTTGTTACCATAAAGCCGTTTGTTGTGACTCAAGTAGATATTCCATGATGTTTCAAGGTCGGCATGGGGGTTGTTAAATCTGGTGGCGATATAATCATTTGCACCTTGGGGGTCATTTTGATGATAAAGCGCTTCCACATGAATGAATTCAGCTAATTTTCTTGACTCTTCTTTGGGAAAATTTTCTATATACCATTTGGTTATTTCCACAATCTTACGATATTCTTTTACCCGCTCGGTAAGCGGAGTGAGGGAAAGACTTAGTCGATCATTTATTCCGCTGGTGATGCGGATTACGCTATGAGCGGCATCCTGGAAATTTTCATAATCTTTTATCATGGCCGCCTTTTTGTACCAGCTGATCGCTTGCCATAAATTCGAGAGATTTTCATATCTTTGTGCCCCGTAATACCAGATTTTGGCGTTAGAAGAGTCTGGCAGGTTAGCCTCATAAATCTTGTACAGACGGTCGACTGCTACGAAGTCTTCCTGGTTTTCAGACTTCTTAGCTTCCTTGTGGACGGTTAAGATAATTTTTGAAATTTCCTCATCTAATTCCAACAAAGTTTTTTCATTTTTATGGGCACCTATGACTAATTTTAAATGAGTATTGAAAACATCGGCAATTTTGGGCTTTTTTGATGCAGCTAAATACGCCTTGCCTATGCTGGATAGCCACTGGGGAGAAGCGGGATGCGCATAGTTGTGTTTTAATAATTGCATCCAGATGTTTACCGCATAATCATACTTACCAATTTTATTGTAGCTCAAGGCTAAATCGGCCTTAAAATTTAATTTCTGATCTTTTTTTTCTCCAAAAATTTCAATTTCTTCCAATGCTTTGTCCCAATCCATCAATTCGGCCATAAGTGATAATAAATCTTCCCTGACTTCTCTAAAAAGTCCTCTTTGCTCCTGCGGCTTTTGATTGGTTTCTTTTGCGTAATGGATGTAAAGCCGTTCCAGATGCCTTAAGGCAGTCCATTTATTATCCAGATTGTAAAAACTCCAGGCGGCTTTATAAACGCCATATGCCGTTTTGTCCTCTTGTCCATGTTTGGTCAGCTTGTCGTAGTAATGGATCGCCTTTTCAAATCTTTTTTCGTCGTAATGGTAATCGCCCAGCATCTGATAAACGTCTTCCAGATATTCGCCTTGGGGAAAAAGTTGAGGGAGTGCTACCAAGCGAATACTGGCTTCATCAAATTTTGCCATTTCCCACAAGAGGGCTATGGAAAAAAACATAGCTTCCTCGGAAATATAGGCGGTATTGTCGCTTATGGATTTATCAATAAAAGGTTCCATCCATTCTTGGGCCCGTACCAGATGTTTCCACCATACGTCCTTGAATTTATCAGGGTCCATCACCCGGTAAACACTGGCCAGATGCCAATTGGTTTCTCCGGCAAGAAAAGCAAATTCAGCATCGTAATATTTTTCTTCAATTGTTTGGGTAAGATCAGTAATTTGGGTAAGCATTTTTACTTTGCTATTGAAATCCAGATCGTTTAACTCTTTTAAGTATTTTCCAAACCAAGCTTCAGCAAGCAGTTTGTGTTGCAGATTACTTTGCTCATCATCATGATTTAAATTGAAACTTTCGGCCAATTTAATTGCCTCATTATAATCTTTTATGCTGACGAGGTAATATGCGTTTAAAAGCGCAAACTCATTTTTCAAGTTAGTTGATAATTGATCAACATGTTTCGATTTAAATTCATTGATTAACTTGGGTAATTCCTTCAATTTATGACCTTTTAAATAGGCCCATCCCAGTTCCAGCTTGGCGAGGGAGAAAAAAGGAGAATCAATGGGAATACCTTGCAGATATAAAATGGCTTTTTCCGGATCGTTATTTTCATAGTATGCCCTTCCCAGGCAAATATATAAAAGTTCGCGCCATAATCTAAATGAATCAGCGGTACCCACGATGAAGGTATTATTACTGAAGGCTAATTTGCCGAGTGTTTGATTGGAAAAATCCTTAGTATGTAAGATCGCCTCCAATTTTTCTATCATCAACGCAGGGTTTTCGATTTTAGATTTTTTTAATAAATCCACTAAAATCATTGGAGGATACAAAGGATCATCCACTTTTACATCTTTGAGGTTTATCTCGGTTTTACCATCAAGAATATTTAATATCTCGCTGGCGCTTAATTGAAAAAGAGCACCTGTAAAACTGACAACTAGTAAAAGTATTAAATAATATTTCATAATTAAGCAGTTTTTTCTTCCATATTCTTAGCGTGTTCAAGTTTGGAAATAACATATTCGGCTATTTTTCTTTTTATCTGGGGGGCTATTTTTAAAAAGAATAACCCATACAAGTTTTTTCCATTATTATTGGTTTTGTGGATGACCACAGCGCTGACACAAAACGTGCCAAGCACATTATGTTCAAGTATGGTTAATACTACTTCGTCACCTTCTTTAAAAACAGATAAGTCAGTGACTTCAACCAGAACGCCTTTTTCTGAGATATCAACACAATAGGCCTCGATGTAAATCTTTTGATTGTGAACAATTGATTGAGAGGAAATGGGTGCCCGAGGATACCGGCGATAACTATTCTCGTATCCATATTCGCCCCTGCCTTCGTGTTTAAACATGACCTTTATGACTTGTGATGCAAGTCCTTTACTATGCTTTTTGGGGAGTTTGCATTTGGGATACTGGGGTAAAAATGAATGAAACTCGGCACATTCAAATATTCTGCACCATTTTTCTTCAATTTTATCATCACTCCATATATAATCATCAACGGCGAGTTCTTTGATCTTTAATTGTCGTTCGATTTCCTCAGTTGAAAATGGCCCTTTTGCATCAAAGTTTTCAACGTTTGGCAAATACCATTTCTTGTTTAGTTTCAAGCAATCCTCCGTTATATCTAAATTCACAACGAATTTTCATTTTCCTATCGGCTTTTTGATATTTACCCTAAGGTCAAATTTCAACTGTGCCGATCAAAGCGAAGATTCATAATAATTTTTTGAAGGGAGGGCCTTTAATGAAAATGAAACAATATTTTTTATATTTATCCATACTAATATCGTCGAGTGTTTTTTCTGAGAACATTGATCGTACAATACTTGATCAATATCCTGGATTATATTTCGATGTACAAAGCAATCTCTACTTTATAAATGATAAAATTTCATTTTCTATTCATCCCGATAAGAATGAAAAATATTTGGATAATGTGCAGTACTCTGTGGATAACGGCCCTTATCAAAATTATTCAGGCAACATCAAATTTGATAAGGATGGTTTTCATATTGTGCGTTTTAAAGCGGTAGATCCGGTTTTAAACTGGTCACCCACTCAAAACTTTAGGATATATGTTGATTTGACTCATCCAACTTCAAGTTCGGAATGGCTGGGTAAAACCTACGCCAACGGAGTTGATTTATTTGTTTCAGGTGAAGCTAAATTACAACTTTCAGCACAAGATAATTTATCTGGAGTATCAAAAATTGTCTGGGCACAAGATAGTACCCCTGGGATTAATACCTTTCAAGACGGCAGAAGCTTTAAGGAAGGAGTGCATACCCTTAAGATTGCAGCAGTGGATAATGTGGGAAATGCCGAAGACTGGAAAAATCTAAACTTTACCGTGGATTCAACCCCTCCCCAATCAACGGTTAATATTCGGGGAAATACCTTTGCAAGAAATGCTAAAACTTTTATTGATAAGGGAAGTTATGTTTCTTTAAAGGCCCAAGACGAGATATCAGGAGTAAATCGAATTGAATATCGTATAAATAATGGCCCGGTCAAAACCTTCCAACATAAGATTCCAATAGATAATAAAGTAAGTAAAATTGAATATCGAAGTATTGATAATGTGGATAACAAGGAAAGTTGGAAATCGCTTGAAGTATTCCTGGATTCCACCCCTCCCAAGTTAGCTATTGAAAACAAGGGCAATTACAAACAGATTGCTGGTAAAATCTATGCGCGTAGTGGTTTTGCCATTGTGGCTAATGTTTCAGATGACGATAGTGGAGCTAAAAGTTTATTTGTAAACAATAGTTTTGAAAATGTAACTCACAAAGAAATTATTTTTAATCAACCAGGGGAGCATAGTGTTTATTTAGGCGCTGAAGACCAGGTCGGTAATACGGCAAACTCGGTAAGTTATACGGTAGTGATTGATGAGGAAGCTCCTCTTACTGCACTTAATGCCTCTAATGACTTTGTACAAAAAGGTGATACTTATATTTCATCCTTGCCCAACAAAATCGATTTTACCGCAAACGATAAAGGGGTTGGTATTGCATACATTGAACTTAGTTATAATGGAAAAGATTTTCATAAAATCCAAGGACCGATTGACCTGGCCACTTGGACGGAAGATTCAAGAACTATTCATTTTAGAAGCATGGACAAGCTTGGGAATTTGGAGCCGGTCCAAAAAATGAGTATTAATGTGAGAAATAAAGGGCCGATTGTTGATTTATATGTTGAAAAAGATGATATGCCCAAAGTTTCTCTATCTGAGTTAATCAAGAATAAGAATAAAATGAGGTTACCTGCTTCCAAAAAGCCGGATGCTGATAAATAAGGAGTAAAAACATAAAGTATTTGTTTTTAACCATATTATGTTTTGGAGTAATGGCAAGCGCTGTAATGAGTGAGGATGCATCCAAAAAAAAAGTCAAGGTGGTTTATAAAAAACATACCCAGCTGGATTTTTCAGGTGGTGAAATACGGGGAAAAATAAAAACTCCGGCGGTCTATTACATCTTTCAAAGGAAAAGAAGTAAGGAGCATCATGTAGTAGCACCGGTTAGAAATTTTGATGGACATAAAGACATGACGATTGTTGCGTTAAGGAAGAGTTTAAATAAATGAAACAGACTGCCCTTTATAAAATTGATTATTCAAAGGAGCAAGAGGTCTTTTTGGCTTCAGTGGATAGTTCCATAAGCATTGGAAAAAGTTCCAACGCCAATATTTGTCTGAACGATTGGCGCATGAACGGAATTCATGCTTTGATAAAAAAAGATGCTACTGGTACATGCAAAATCATAGATCTGGGTAGTCTTTTTGGAACTTATGTTAATAAAAAGAAAGTAAACATTCATACTTTGAGTGAGGGGGATATAATTAATATTGGCAGCCAGGATATCGTTCTTAGAAACGCTGAGCTTGCTTCTTCCAACCTCAATCTGGTTGAGGATTTAAATCTGGTTAAACCGATAGATAATGCTGGATCGGGGTATCAACTAATTTCCGATAAAAACATTTTAGAAGTGCTTTGCTATTGGGGCGATAAACTACTGGAGCATAAAACCTTCAAAAACAATTCTACTATTACCATTGGAGATCCTAAACGGTCAACGTTTGGTATGCTTCTTCGACAATTTAAGGATGAAGAAGAAATTTATAAACTGGCCAGATATAAAAATAATACCCTTAATATAAAAATTCCTAGGGAGGCTCAGGGCATTATTTGGTCTGATAAAAAACCTATTGCGCTTGATACGCTTAGAAACTATGATCCCAAACACATAGGAAAAGAGGTGTTAGAGGTGTCGCTTAGGGTGGGGGATTCAGCTCATCTTGAATTTGGCGAAATAGCTTTAACTTTTAAATTCACCAATCCAGCGGAGAAAATACCTTTAAATTTGCATTTTACGCTGGATAGAAATCTTCAAAAAATTCTGGCAGGTATCTTGTTGCTTTACCTCCTGGTATTTTCGATCGCTCATTTTTGGCCGGTGGAAGAAAAGGAAAAATCCTTAAAGGATATTCCTAAACATCTTAAAAAAGTTGTCTATGATATTGGCGTAAAAAATGCGCTTGAAAAAAGAAGGGCAGCCATAGGACAAATTGCCCAAAATTTAGAAGGCGGACGGGCCCGCGCGGAAGAGGGTCGTTCTAAAACTGAAAAATCGGTGACTCAAAGTAATCCCAATAAGTCTGCGGTGAAGGAAACTACTCCCAACATTAAGCAAACCGAACAGATTAATCAAAATACTAACAAAACCACTGAAGTTACCGCCACCCAATTTGAAAAAGTTGATTTGGATTCCGCATTTTCCGAACCCACGAATGCCAAGCTTATAGATAAGGCATCGATGCTGTCAGATACCAACGTTTCCGGCAATACGGTTTCGGCTATCGCTAATGGCAGTTTTGCCCGTGGTAGAACCGGTTTAGGGGCCGGTGGTGGTGGGAAAAGTGTTGGGATTGGGTCCTTAAGTGGAAATCTTACCGGCGGCGGTATGGGCGCTGGCGATTATGGATTGAAACCTTCCAAGGGCAGGCAGATCGATATCAAGGATGATGAGCAGGTGGTGATTGAAGGAGGACTTGATCCTGATTTGATTGCTGCGATTATCAAACGCTACGGACCACAAATTCAGCATTGCTATGAGAAAGGCTTGGTTTTAAAACCAACTATTAAGGGAAAGGTAACCACTAATTTTATTATTTCCAGCAGTGGTGGCGTTATAAAACCCAAAATTATTGAATCAACCCTTCGTGATGCTTTTACGGAAAAATGTATATTGCAAAAAATAGTAACATGGAAATTCCCAAAACCCAAAGGGGGTGGCACGGTGGGAGTCACCTGGCCATTCATCCTTATGAGCAATATGGGAAATTAAACGGAGAATAATATGGATTATCTAATCAAGGCGTTTTTATCTGGTGGAATTTTTATGTATCCGATTGCGGTCATGTTGGTTTTTGGAACCATTATCATGGCGGAAAGAATATATATGATTTTATTTTGTTACAGTGCCAACAGTTCTAAGTTGATGCAAAAGGTGCAGGAACATATTGTTGATAACAATATCGACAAGGCCGTCAATTTATGTAATTCAAAAAAACATGCAGCTCTCTATCAGGTTTTCAAAGCGGCTCTTTTGAATGCTGATCGTCCTTCTGAGGAACTGCAAGATCATGTTGAAGTTGCCACCATGGAAGTAGTTCCTAAATTACAAAACCGGGTTTCCTATCTGTTTACGGTGGCCAATGTTGCTACCCTCCTTGGACTTTTGGGAACAATTGTAGGTCTTATTCAAACTTTTGAGGCGGTTGGTGCAGTGGATGCTTCCCAAAAACAACAGCTGCTTTCGGTGGGTATTTCCACCGCCATGAATACCACGGCTTTTGGTTTGATAGTGGCCATTCCATGTATGCTAACTTATGGTTACCTTTTTAATAAGATCAACGCCATGGTGGATGAAATTGATCATTATTCTTCAAGACTGGTTATGTTACTTAAAACTGGCCGGGTTTATTTTGATAATTTTTCCAATCAGGAATTGGTAACCACTCAACAAGACCCCAAAAGGAAAGAAGAAGGTCAGGATGCAGCCTAAGAAGAAAAAAAGAAGACATGGATTACCTCCGGAAGAAGTAAACATCGTATCCTTGTTGGATATCCTTACGACATTGCTTTTTTTTATTTTGATGGTTATGTCTTTTTCCAATTTTTCAATTATGGAGGCTGAAGCGCTTTTGGCAGGCAATCCAGCTGAGCAAAAGAAAAATATTTTTGCCTTAAGGGTTATCATCCAAAATCCAACTTATGCCACCGTACAACTTGGTCCGATTGAAGGATTGAAAATGCCGGATCCGAATTCATTTTATGATTATCTTAAAAAGAATTATTCCGGCAATCCACAAGTTGGTTATTTTAAAAAATTAAATGCTAAAAATAACACTGATTTGTTATTAAAAATTCAAGATACACTGGTCATGATAAAAAAAGGTTTCCCACACGAGCACAAAATTGTTCTGGCTTTTTCCGATCAGGTTGAATATCAAAACATGGTGCTTGCAATGAATGAAGTTCAAAGCCTGTCGGAAAATCGAGATGCGTTTCAAATAACGACGCTGGTTGGATCAAAAGAAAAAACCAGGATACTTTTTCCTTCGGTGGTTTTAGCCGAGGCCAGCGGAGGTATGGATAAAAAATGAGTATAAAAAAGAGAAGAAAAAAAATTGATCTTCCTGCGGGTAACGTGAATATTACTTCACTTCTGGATGTCTTAACGGTTTTACTCTTTTTTTTAATTCAGAGTATGAGTGTAAATAGCATGTATCTTGATCCCCCCAAGGGTATCAGATTGCCCGCTTCCAGGATCAATGCAGATGCAGAAGAATCTGTCAGGGTCGCACTTAGCAAGGATGCTTTAAGCGTGGATGGTAATGTTATAACCACACTTGTTAACGGGAATTATCAGCAGAAGGATCTGGACAAGGATCATAAAACCATCAAGGCATTAAAGAAAATATTGGAAAATCAACTGCAGAAAAAACATGCCTTCTACAAGGATGTCGGGGATTTAAAAAATCTCAATCCTGATAAAGTTATTATCCAGGCCGATAAGGAATTACCATTTAAACTGGTAAAAAATATGCTTCATACGATAGTGGTGGCTGGATATTTCAATTATCAATTTGTCGTTGTGCCTGAGAATAAAAAATAAATCAAAAGCCTCTGGGATAAAGGCTAAGCCTTTATCTCAATCTTTTTACACCATGCGCAGATGGGAAGAAGTGACTCTCGAGAGCAGGTTTTGAATATTATCTTTGCTTCTTCTGGTAATTTTCATAAAATAGAATCATTTGAGGATTTATTTAGTAAAATGAATCCTAACGATGTATGGTGGATGCGTCAAGTCCCAAAAGTGTGGATGTACCCAGGAGTGATGAATCGAAACGACAGTAGAATTTTGTGCCTTTGAACTTAAAGAAAATTTATTAAAACAGATTGTGGATGCGGGTTTTAAAAACGCAACACCCATTCAAGAACTGACCATGCAACCAATTTTGTCTGGTAAGGATGTCTTTGCCCAGGCAGAAACGGGAAGTGGCAAGACTTGTGCCTTTGTTATCCCGATTTTAGAGCAAATTCTGCGAGATGAAAAAAGTGGTGAGATCAAGGCCCATGAATCCCGCTACGCCATTTTGAGCCCCACGAGGGAGCTGGCTCAACAAACCAATAAAGTCTTTCAGCAATTTGGCAAGAAGCTGGGAATTGAGTCGTGTTGTATCATTGGTGGGGAAAGTATTGAAAAACAAAAAGACTTAATCGGCAAGGGTGTGCATGTCTTAGTGGCCACCCCTGGCAGGTTGGCTGATTTGGTTAAGCAGCAAGTGGTGAGCCTGAACAATTGCAAGGGCGTGGTTTTTGATGAAGCTGACCGGCTTTTTGATATGGGGTTTAAAAAAGACATTGAATTTATTTTGTCAAAGGCTTCCAGAAATCGCCAATTGATCATGTTATCTGCCACCAGCAATCAGGATGTTTTGCGAACTGCATATAAGTTTAATTCACAACCAGAAGAGCTGAGGCTTAATGTTGATAATTTATTGGTTGATCAAATTGAACATAAACTGGCCATGGTTAGTAGCGAGGAAAAATTTCCATTGCTGGTGAATTTGCTTCGGAAAAAAGAAAACGATTATGCGATTGTATTTTTTAATACCCAGATTCAGACTCATTTTGTGGCAGAATGGCTTATCTTGATGGGATTTAAGGCCAAGCCTATTTCGGGGCGGCTGCCACAGGATAAAAGAACAGCGTTAATGGCCGAATTTCGAGCTAAAAAGACCACGATTCTTTGTTGTACAGATGTGGCAGCCCGGGGGCTTGATATTAAAAATGTCAATATTGTAATTAATTATGATTTACCCCAAGAAGCAGCTCATTATGTTCATCGGGTGGGTAGAACTGGTCGGGCCGGAGAAGCAGGATTTGCAATTAGCTTTTGTGCTCATGAGGACTGTGAATATCTTGATCCTATCAATAAATTAATCAATGCCAAGATAGAAAAAATACATTTAGAGGATATAGATTTTGCTACCGATATTTGTAAGAAGCCATATATTGATCGAAAAACTTTAAAATTAATTCCCCCTAAATCATACTCCAGCAAGCAGGAACGCCGACCCCGGGAGAATGTCAAAAAAGAACCTGTGAAAATTGAAAAAAGAGAGGATAAGATAGTGCAAAATGTTGAACCCAACAAACCCCGAATTGATCGCAGATTTTTTGAAATGGAAGCCTACCATATCAAGGATGCCAGGCTTAAGGCCATGCAGTTTTTACGGATTACCGATGAGGAATTGCTAGGTCATGAAATCCTGCATGCAGGAAGAAAAAAATATTTTTTCTTCGGTCCCCAGATGACCAGGTATAAGTTTTTTATTAAGCCCCTGTATAGCAAGCTTTTGTTACCCTTTCTTATTAATATAATCAAAATGGCAAAACTGGATTTATATGTGAAAGTTTCGTTTAGAAATGGCAGTTTGCAAGTCACTTTTAATGGCCAGGATGAAAAGCTGCTGACGAAAAATTATTTTGAACTTTTGAACTCTTTTGAGCATCTTATCATCACTTATCTTCAATCACGCATAGTCATACATCGCAATCTGAATATTCAAGTAAGGTGTTTTAGAAGCGAAGAGAAAACAACTGACGACCAGACGTTGATCAATCTGGCAGAGAAAATTAAAAAGCAGGTATTGGAAACCAACCAACCGGCCATGTTAACTCCTATGAATTCCAGCGAAAGAAGAATTATCCATCAACATTTTGCCAATGATAAAGAGGTCAAAACGGTTTCGATTGGTGATAGCCATCTGAAACAGATCCAAGTGAGTCTAAAATAATTTATAAAAAAAAAGGGCCAAACGGCCCTTTTTTTATTTTTCGTCAACGGTTATGGTTGACATGATATATGGGTCTGCAAATTCGTCACCTAGTGACCTGAATTGTTTGTCATCTATTGATACCTGGGTAGTGTCAATTGTCAGTGTTACACGTTTTTGCAACGATGGTGCTATATTGGTGAAACGAATTGCTTCTATTTCATAAACACCGGCCCTAATTCTTTTGGTAGATATCAACTCCATAAACAACCCAAGATCAAAAGCTGTTCTTGTGTTATTTATCCTGTCCACATGAAAATAGTTAAGATACAGGTTATATCTGGGAGATCCAGCGTCGCTTCGGCCAAAATCAGATACAATTAATCTAATTTGTATGCTTTGGTCTTTATTTGCTCCAAGAACAATGGAATCTTTTGTTCTTGAAATATCGATTAAAGCAGCTTCTTCGCTGAGTGATTCAATAGTGGTGGTAATAGTTGCGTTGGTGGTTGCATTAATAGTCTCGGCATAAATGGCCATTGACATCACTGAAAGCACCATAAAAATAATAATTTTTTTCATATTTTCCTCCTCAATAAAACTTTTATTATCTGCTTAAAAAAGTTTCTATATGTTAAAGATTGGCGAACATATCAGGCATTGAAATTGAATGCAATAGGAGTATTTTCAGGGGGCAAAATCGTGAATTTATTACATATACTTGTTCATAAATGTGAGTACCAAACCAGACTGCATTGGTAGGTTTTTTATAATTAATTCAGTTGGATCTACTATCCATGGCAATTATAATGGGCATATTGATTACCCCTGGTCCCGTGCACACTGTTATTTTTATTTTCTAACCCATTAGAATCATGGCTCAAATTATTTTCCTTTTTTTGATAGAGAAACTTGTGGTGAATTTTTTCAAAAGGCAAGTCATAATAGTAGGGTAAGTCTAGTTTTGTAAGGAGAGAATGATGAGATTTTTTTTAACAGTTTTGATGCTTAGCTCGTTAGTCTATAATCAGGCAACCTTTGGAGGTGATTTAAAACAAAATCACCGGCCTTTACTGGAAACCATCACTACCTATAATGAAATGCGGTTGGATCCGGCCACTTTTGCATCAACCCTGGGTCCTTCAAATCAAAAAATCTTTCATGATCTTTTATTAAAAGGGAACATCCAGACTTTGCCAGAAATAAAAACTATTGCCTCTGGCACCTACCATTTGGTGGTGGATAAAAATACCGTTATTTTTGATGAAAAAAATTGGAATCAAAAAAAGATCAGGATTAATAATTATTTCATTGATCTGGCAAAAATACAAAGTGTGGATCAGCTGATCAAAGTAATTAAACCAGTGGTGAAAGCGGGAGAAGCACAATCGAGTTTTTTTAAGATTATTAAAGACCTGGTTTTCCCCCGGGCCTATGGCGTGGACAAGCAGACGTGGTATTTACTTGCTGCCGGGGTAATTGCGGCAGCCAGCATTGGCTATTTGCTACATAATAGGAAGGATAGTGATTCTGCTAAAAGTAGTAAAAGTGCAAGTGACACCAAAACCACCAATTCGGTCAGCGCAAAATCATTTTCGGTGACTCCGATTGGTGAGTCCCATGAGCATGGTTTTTTTATTCTCAGAAAATTTAATGGTAAATTGTATGCGGGTGCATTTGGTTACAGTAAGAAGCAAAAAATCTTTACCTATAGTCCGTGGGCGGAAGCTAGTCCTGGGTTTACCACGGGTGAGTCAGTTTGTGATTTAAGGGAATTTAATGGTTATCTGTATGCGAACACTGAAAATCAAGGCCAGGTTTTTAGAACCTCGGATGGAAATAATTGGGAAAAGGTGTTGGATGTTAAGCCAGATATTGGTTGCGGGCTGGCGGTTTTTAACGGCCGGATTTACGCAACCGAATTAACTCTCGATAGCGCTCCGGCTGAAATTCATCGTTCGTCCGATGGGAAAAGTTGGGAAAAAGTTTATTCAAGCGGATCAACCAAGCGATATATGAAAGAGATCGTGGCCTTTCAAAACAAGTTGTATGGCTTTTATGTTGATCTTGGGGGAAATCAAAATGGGATGATGACTTCTGGGGATGGAACGAATTGGTCTAGCAGCAGCGCTCCGGCAAGATTCATCCGTTCTTATGTGAAAGGTGATCTTATGTGGCTAGCGGCCACTAAAAAATATTCTTCTAGTGGCGAATCAGCCATTTGGACTTTTGATGGAAATAGCTTTAAAAAAGTTTATGCTGATGCTTCTAAATCCCATATCTCTTATATCTCCAGCATTGGTAATACCATGGTGGCAACCACTACAGTGGCGTGGAAAGGCAAGCAAGGTGGCGCAACTTTATTGCAATCGTGTGATAACGGGGCAACTTGGGAAACCGTTCATACCTTCAAAGAAACAGAAGCGTGGGGTATGGAGGAATTTGATGGCGCTCTTTTTGTGGCCACCAAGCAAGATGGTGGTGGAGGCAAGATTTATAAGGTCGAAGGCCTATGCAAATAGCGTATCGCTGAATCTGTCATGATAAACAGCATTCAGCGATAGTGGGGTTTTTTAATTTTATTTTATAATACAAGTTAATGTATATTTTCCATTTTGAGTCTCTAATTCTAAAGAAGCATTTTCGTTTTTAGTTGGAACAGAGGTAGATTTAAAAATTCTCTCCGAAAGATTATTCTTATTATAGATGTAAAGAAGTAAAGTTTGATCATATTGTTTTGCTTCAAATACAATTTTATCATATTTCAATATTAAAATTACCTGTTCAACTTCTTCGCTTTGAAACATATCTGCCAACTCACCTATATTTTCTGTTCCATAAAACCCTTCACACTTGTAGGACAGGTCTTGGGCACTTGCGTAGGTGTAGGAAGATAGTGATCCAAGCACTAATATAGCTAATAAAATTTTTTTCATATTGACTCCTTATTTTTCGTTAGTGGTTAATTACCGCCTATCCTACCAATAAAATAGACTCAATGCAGCAATAGCTTGATGACTCTGTAATTTTTTCAAATTGAAATGAAAAATACAATTAATTTCAATTGGTTATGGATGAGTCGAAAAGACTATTCATTAAATAGGGGAAAAACCTGTAATTTAGGCGAGTTCAGTCCATGCAAATGAGATCGCCGAGCGGTAGCAGTTCGTGACGATGATAAAATCGATTAGTGGCATCTACTCATAGAGAAATCCAAAAAAATTCATAGTGTATTGTGATTGGGAACGCTTGCATTAGTTAATGCTGGATTAGCTCAATCTGAAAGGACGGCGTGGGGTTAATTGGTTTTTTTTAATTCTTTTTCTTGAGCCGATTGCCACTTTTCTTATTGTATATATGTCACCTTTAAATCCTAACTAATCCTGGGTGAATATAAATATATGGGATTAAGTATCCTGAAAAAAATTTGGGTAAGCTCTTATGAATAATTGTAATTGAAATGTACCTAAGTGACTTCAATCTTGATGCAAAAGAGACAACAATAGAAGTTTGGTTACCGATTGTTTTTTTAGCTTTTAAGTCTTATTCTAATGATATACATAACCACCAAAACATAGGGATTTTTTTATGGGAGAGCTAAAAGATAATATCAGTGAGCAAATAAAAACCGCCATGAAAGCACAGGATAAGCTGAGACTGAACGTGCTTCGCTATCTGAAAAAATTATTTATTGAAAATGATACTTCCGGTAATCCCAAACCGGAGTTGGATATTGTGGTGGCTTATGCAAAAAAAATTAAAGATTCAGTTGCGATGTACCCCGATGGTAGTCCCCAGCAAAATGGGTTGCGGGAGGAGGTCAAAATATTAGAAGAATTTTTACCTAAGGCCCTAACCAAGAATGAGGTGCAAAAAATGATTGAGGATATTAAATCATCCATGACCGCTCCTAATATGGGGGCCATTATGAAGGTGTTATCTCCCCAGATCAAGGGCCGGTTTGATGGCAAGGAAGCTTCGCAGATGGTGAATGATGCTTTAAAGTAAGGCTTATTTTTTTTGCGTAACTTTTAGAATATTTTTCATAATGCGTTCAATGTCAAAAGGTTTGGCAAGAACATCAACGATATGCATTTTTTTAAGAACCTGCAGAGTTTCTTTATGTAATTCGCCGGATAAAAAGATGACATTAACCTCATAGTCCAATTTGCTGTCATTTATAAATTTTAATACGCCCAGGCCATTTTTTTTTGGCATATCATTATCAAGAATAACTACGTCAAAAGCCTGATTCTTAAGTTTAATCGTGGCATCCATACCGTCGTGGGAGAGTACAATTGAACGAATTTTAAGACCACTGGCCTGTGATTTCATTTGAATGGCTTTGGCAAGAGCTTCGGCAACGTCAACCGCATCATCAACTATTAAAACAGAAATACCCAAGCTATTCATTTCAATCCAACCAATAGGCAATTTACCTAAAAAAAATCCATGAAAATAACATTAGAAGTTAATTATATTGTGATTCTTTTGAATTTTCAATTTTATCTTTTAATTATGAAATCATTTGATCAGGAAGGTAGGTTTTACCATATTGATTAATTAAATTGAAAAGTGACTGAAGTATTGGATGGATTGATGACGGTAATAAACTGGCCGGATTTTCTCTCGACTTTAAAGCAGATCTTTCCTGATGCAAGCACCCTGATAATCTCATTTTCGTTGGAATTATCCAGATCAATTGCAATCACCACTAAGTTATTTTCTGAAACGGCCAGCTCAACGCACTTCCTATCGACTTGGTAATGCCGGGAAGCCAGTGGTTTAATTTTATAATGATTCTTAAAGTCGATTGATTCCGGTAATACCGAAAAATGGGTTATTCGATTAACCCCACTGGTATCAAGGGTTAGCAATCCCTCCGAGCCCACTGTTTCCTGATAAGGATTTAAAAGGAGGGCCAAGGAAAAATTAACGAAGGTTTTTTCAAATGAATAATACTCTTTTTTAAAGGAACTTTTTTCGTCTTTGACGGTTTCCCTGAGCGCAGAGTTGATATTTTCAATACCGCTTTTTTTACTGACAATGAGTTTTTTAAGCAGTTTTGATCCCCCATAATTATTATAGAGATATATTAAATACAGTAAATTATGTGCGTAATGAACTTGGCTGGGAATTGCATAATTATATTTTAATTCAAGATTGGTATTTTTTTGGTAGTTATTCAGTTGAATACAGTCTGTTCCTGCTATCATGTATTCGATTAATTTACTAATGCCCTCATCCAACCATGGTTCCTCATTTTTATTATGCATATAACGAAAAACATGCATCAGTTCATGGTTTAATAATAAATCAATCCGGTCATCGGTTGCAAAGTTTACATCCACAATGATTATCTTTTTTTTGTATGTTTGAGAAAATGCTTTCGAAAAAAAAGCGGGATAATCCTTGTTTGGGTCATTTTGATAATATTTTTTATCATGAATGTTATCAAATAAAATGACAATTTTATTTTCTTCACTGGTATCGTAACCTGGGATGAATCGATCAATATTGATTGGAATAATTTTATTGTCGAAATATCTTAAAACCTCATTCATTCTTGGTCTCGATATATTGGGGTTTTTGCCGTTTGGAAAGGTCAGATCTAGGTAGGCATACCCTTCAACATATCGATATTTTTCGTGGGAGATCCTGGTTATTTCACCTTGGGCGTTTTGGTCATAATAATCTAATCTTTTGATGAAGGAAGGAAGATCCGATGCTAGAACCGTAACGCTAAATATAAATATTATAAACGTTACCAAAATCTTCATCGTACCTTCCTTCTTTTCTATGTTCACCTGATGGGTGGGTTTTTTTAATTAAATCTTTTGTACGCCCGTATAAAATTTTCTCTGATCAACTTATCCAATTCTTTTTCGTCTTGGTATTTTACCACCGTCTTCCACATAAATTTGTTATCCTCATAATAGAGAGAGTATTTATTAACTGATGTTCTTTTTATGTTCATCATTAAATTTTGATTCAGGAATTCATCAACAGTTAATAGGGGGGTAAAGTATTTATCTAGTATGAATGTGGCGGTTTTGCGGTCATACCCTATTGATGAGATGCCTGCTCCATAAGTATCAATTAGTTCATAAGAAGAAAAGCCATGATTATCATCAAAAATGGTATCACCAGTTGTATGTGTTAGGAAACACTGTGTTTGGGTCGCAACTTGTACTGCATCGTAGTTATCGCAAAACTTTAATCTAAAAAATTCTGCTAAATCGGGTGATCCAATGGTAATTTTTCTATTAATTTTCTTTGTATCGGGATAGATGATAATTGGTTCGTGATCCACTTCCACAATGTCTCCACCCATACTGCCAAATGGACTACTACTAAATTGACACATAATTTTGAATTCAACCCCTTTGGCTGGTATGGCAATAAAATCTTCTGGTTTGCAGTGAGGACAGGTTTGGTTCAGATTGGGATTAACTTCAAGTTTTAAATCAATTAAAAAATTTTCACCACGGTAAGCATTTTCCAATTGAGCCATAGCGTAGTGTTTATTTTTTGTATTCGCATTGATATCCCAAAATGTTTGTGGGTAAATAGTATTTTGAGCTAGTGCTGTTCGTACCGGTACGCCTGATGTTAATGCTTTATAAAAATCTTTCATCTGTTGTTTCGATTTGAAATCTATATGGGTCATTATGTTAGCAAGAAAAAACTTGGTGCGGCTTGCTTCAAACTCATCTGAAAATTTGACAGTCATGTCGGCTTTAATTTTATTTTGAATTTTTTTAAGAGTGATTTTTTTCTCGTTGCCTTTGAAGGTTTTCTCTTTTTTTCCTTTATAAGCTACGGGGTTGTCACCCGAGTTGCCATGATATATTCCTTCGGTTGTTCCACTGACAACTGTACTTATTAATGCAGCTAATACTAATACTAAAATTGATTTTTTCATTTTAAACTCCTTCCTTCTTTATTATGTTCACACGATTGGTGGTTTTTTTTAATTATATCTTTTGTATGCCCGTATAAAATTTTCTCTGATAAACTTATCCAATTCTTTTTCGTCTTGGTATTTTACAATCGTCCACACCATGCCGCCATTCTTATAATCGAGAGTGTAATAATCTTTCGTTATTCGTCGTATGTTAAACATAAGATTTTGATTCAGGACTTCATCAACAGTTAATACTGAGGAGGTAAAATATTTATCTAGTATAAATGTGGCGGTTTTTAAGGCTTCCTCTATTGGCGAGATGTCTTTCCCAAAAGTTTTATAATAAGAAGGAATGGAATAATTATAATCAAAAATTGTATCACCAGTTGTATGTGTTAGGAAACACTGTGTTTGGGTCGCAACTTGTACTGCATCGTATTTATCGCAAAATCTTAATCTAAAAAATTCAGCCAAATCGGGTGATCCAATGGTAATTTTTCTATTAATTTTCTTTGTATCGGGATAGATGATAATTGGCTCGTGTTCGACTTCCACCATGTCTCCATATTCACCACCAAATATACACATAACTTTTAGCTCAACCCCTTTTTCTGGTATGGCAATGAAATCTTCTGGTTTACACTGGGGACAGGTTTGGTTAAGATTTGGATTAACTTCAAGTTTTAAATCAATTAAAAAATTTTTACCACGGTAAGCATTTTCCAATTGAGCCAAATCGTAGTATTGATTTTTTGTATCCGCATTGAGATCATTCCAAAATGTTTGTGGGTTGATGGTATTTTGAGCTAGGGCTGTTCGTACTGGTACGCCTGACTTTAATGCTTTATAAAAATCTTTCACCTTTTGTTGAGATTTAAAATCTATACCATTCGATAAGGCGCTAGCTCTAAAAAACTTGGTGCGGGTCGCTTCAAACTCATCTGAAAATTTGACAGTCATGTCGGTTTTAATTTTATTTTTAATTTTTTCAAGAGTGATTGTTTGCTTGTTGCCTTTGAAGGTTTTCTCTTTTTTTCCCTTATAAGCTACGAAGTTGTCAGCTGAGTTGCCATGATATATTCCCTCGGTTGTTCCGCTGACAACTGTACTTATTAATGCTGCTAATACTAATACTAAAATTGATTTTTTCATTTTAAACTCCTCATAAAATAATTGGTTAATTTTCATAATTTATTGCCTCGGCGGAGTTCTGGGGATCAGCGTCCCGCTGATTTTTCCCTGAAAAAGTAAAGTTTCTATCCGTCAATTCATAAAATTGTATGTTTAATTGATATACATGATCAGCACTTGCGTGCGCACAGTAATCAAAATTGAAATTTTTAGTAAACTCGGAAATAAATTTTTTTGCCCTGGGGATATCTTCTTTTTTTATCGCCAAAGTCACTCCCGAAATCTCCCGTTGTTCCAAAGGCCGCTCAAAGGTATCTAGAGATTTTTCGATTACCTTCTTTTGAAATATTTGAGCAGCAAAATTCACTTTTCCGCCGGGATTTTCCACATAATCATTATTTTGAATAAATTTTCCCTGGCAAAGTGATATTAATTTAATTCTCTCCAAATCGGCGATGGCATCCCTGGCCTGCTTGGGAGTGATTTCCTCAAACAGCTTCTTACTGATCCATGTATATAATTCTACTCCATCACCAGGACATTCATTTAAGTTCAACATTTCATAAATGGCTGAATAATACCATTTTGAGTAGATGTTATATTGCTCTTCCGCAAGCGCCACGACCTTTTTCTTGCCGGAAAATTTTAGTAATTGCTTATAAAGCTCATTTTTATCATTGAGATTTTGAGCTTGATTAAAACGAACCAAGGTAAAAAAATATTTTCCTTCCTCTTTGCTAAATTTTACCCCCTGGATAATTTTGGGTAATGTTTTTAGTGATAAGTTTCTTTTGCCATCAAGAATGAGTTTGACAAGTCCTCTGGAAGTAATGCCAGCATCTCTTGCTAAAACTGCATATGAGTATAATGGATTGGAATTTTTTTTGAAGGAATAGTAATCCATCAAAAATTTTCTATAGTCCATATATTCGTAAACGTTAATCATCTTGTTCTCCAATTTTTAGCAATATAAGCCAGATCAGAAAAACATGATAGGGTGTTTTCATAAATTTCGTTTTCAAACGAAAACATCCCCCTGTTTTGCATGTTAACTATCTATAATTACAACAATTTTAAATAATCATGAATATGTAATAATAACGTTGTATTAATTACACAATGTATTATTTGAAAACACTTTGGGCGGTGAGATTTGAATCCTGGGGGGTTGACTTCTAGGTTTACAATAGTTTTTTTTCCGAAGCGCATACGATTCATTAATTGTTTTTAATGATTTCAATTTGATCCATTTGTCTTTATTTTTTTTACATGGAAATGATTAAAAAATTTAACGACAGGAGAACGTATGAAAAAACAATTAATTCTTTTTCTATTTTTTGTCTTGGTTGCCATTAAAGGTCAGGCAAGCGTCAATGAAGGTGAATATCGGCAGACGATAAATCTATTGACTTATGCCCAGAATGTAAACGAAGGTGAGACGCTTTCATTAAGATTTGATAAATCGTATTTTGTGCATAAATTACTTATTCAGGCACAGTCGGGCAATAATAGCGATACTTATGCCGAAGTCAGTGCCAACGGAGACATTAAAGGAACCTTATATCTCCCCGGACAAGATCCCCACTATGTGGTGACTATTGCTGAAAATACTGACTCAATTGAATTTACTACAATTGATAATAAATTAAAGTTGCTAAGTATCAAGGCCATTGTATCTATCCCAGGTTCAATCCCGGATTTTCCTCTTAATGGCGCTTCCAAAATGGCCTACTATTCTTCCATATGTCTTAAGCTTATTAATGAGCTTGATAATTATTCTAGTTATGAAGATTTCGGAAGCTATCTTCTTCCTCTTAGAAAAGCTGCAGCCAAATCCCTTGCCTATGCAGAGGCCCGGGGTGATTTGAGCACTATCGGAAGACCATATTATGAGGCACTGCTTGATACCCTGGATGGGTCGCAACCCTATTTTGATCGTATGATGGAAATAAGTAGCGCTTACGAATATGTAATTAATTTAATGACAGCCAGAGAAAAAATCAGGCAGTTGTTACGTTAAAGTGGATTTGTATTTAAAACAAATGGACTGGGGGATTAAAAAGACTGGTAAATATTGTTTATATGATATTGTCAGAGTAAAGTCCCCTGATTTATTAAAACAAGAGGCTGCTAAAAAGGTAGTTTGATTAGGAATAGTTATTAAAAATTTCTTTTAGTCCATTTATATAATGAAGGCATCTGATTTTTGAAAGAACTTTTTCCTCAGAACAATACGGACTTTTTTTGAGGTACTAGAGGTACTAGAGGATACTTTGTTAGGATTTAGATTAGAACCTTATCATCGGTCAATTAGAAAACGACAACTACAATCCCCCAAATTTTATTTGTTTGATATTGGAGTTAAGCGCGCAATGGATCGCTCTTTGGTTAATCAAATTCTTCCATCGACAGGTGAGTATGGAGATGCTTTTGAGCATTTTATTATTTGTGAAATTGTCAAACTTATTAATTTGAAAGTGACGGCCCAATATAAAATTTATTATTTAAGAACAAATCAAGGTGCTGAAATGGATTTGATTGTTGATCGTCCAGGAATGAAAACGCTTTGTATTGAAATTGAATCATCAGAAAATGTTTCTAATGAGCACATTAAGAAGCTAGTACTCTGATTTTTAAGTTTATCGAGATGAGACAATTTCATAGCTGAATTTTTCACGGGCCTTCTTTCGATTAAATTCCCACTGAATGATTGTTTTCTTCTTGTTCACTGATTTATTCCAATCTCTTG